>Ga0075418_10000315_pt1 | contig 49625 bp, 48 predicted proteins | sample SoiMetdeltSBSDD2_FD_81776 | JGI IMG/M metagenome (GOLD analysis project Ga0075418, IMG submission 81776) | Bulk soil microbial communities from a Populus tree surrounding site in Tennessee, USA - Soil MetaG P. deltoides SBSDD2 | ecosystem: Environmental > Terrestrial > Soil > Tree plantation...
ACCGTTCACCGAGAACGGAAGCCTCATACTCGAAGTCGGATTGACGGTGGCGTCCGGAGTCGCTCGGGCGTGCTAGTCGCGCCGACGGCCCTTGGAGACCGTCAGGCTCACCCTGGCGCCGGCCTCGAGCCGGCGCCCGGCGGCTCGGCTCTGCGCGATTACCCGGCCTGCCGGGACCGAACTCGAGCGGACAGTCTTGACCGTCCCCACCCCGCAGTGAGCCCGCCGGAGCGCGCCCTTCGCGGCGGCGAGCGACTTCCCACGCACCCGCGGCACGACGCACTGCGCCACGAACGTGACGGTTATCGGCTCGCCCATCGCCACGCCGCCGAGCGCGCCGGCGATGACAGCCTGCCCGGGAGCGGTCCCCGCCGTGAGCGATGCGGTGTACGTCCCGTTGTGAAGGTCGGTCACGGCTGAGAGGCTTCCGGCGCTCGTGCGCAGCGCGACCGGCCCTGCCGAGGAAACGAGTGCGTTTCCGGCGGAGTCCTGAACGTGCACCGTGATCGTCGAGCTCGATGATCCGTCGGCCGGGATGGACGGAGGTGACGCGGAAAGGGTCGTCGTCGAGGCGTCGGCCGATCCTGGCACGATCGAGAAGCTCGCGACCGCTGACGAAAAAGCGGACGCGAGGCCCGCCGAGGAAGACGTGATCGTGACCGGCCCGGTCCGCGCGCCGGTCACCAGGATCGATGCCGCTCCTGCGGAGGTCGTCGCCGTGCCGAGGCCCGTGACCGATCCGCTTCCGCCCGTCTGGGCGAACGCGATGGCCCGTCCCCAGTCGCCGGTCATGAGGTTCCCATTCGCATCCTCGACCTGCACTGCGAGGGTGAGCTTCCCGCCCGAGGCGAGGTCGGACGAGGCGGAGGTAAAGCGGAGGTGGTCCGCTGGAGGCGGAGGTTGTGGCGGTGGAGGAGGTGGCGGCGGGGGTGGCGGCGGCGGTGGCGCCGGAGGAGGTGGTGGTGGGGCCGGAGGGGCCGCGTCGGCGATCAGGAACGAGCTGTCCGCGGTGTTCCAGTGAGTCGCCAGGTAGCTCCCGGGCGCGGGGTCGAGGCTGAAGTAGTCATCGTGGTTGCAATCCAGCAGGCCTTCATGAGCCCGATCCGGGCAGACGACGCGGAGGACGACGCCCAGACGGTCGCGGTAGCACATGGTGTCGTAGTCGTCTGTGCAGTGGCCGGACGCCGTCGCGTTCGGCGCTCCGTCTCCGACCGCGCCCAGGGTGTGCGTCAGCTCGTGCGCCTCGACGGACTTAGATCCCGGACCGGCGAGTAGCCCCCAGCATGGTTTGTCCACACGCGCGAATTCCGCCATGGCGCCGTTGTTCCGGTTGTTCTGGCCGGGTCTCCAATCCCCGTAGTACTCACCGATCCCGCAGTACGCATTCGAGTCGTCGACCCAGACCATGTACTTGCGGCCCGGGTCCGCGTACCCCTTCGCCTTCAGTTCGGCGATCATCGTCGCGAAGTCGTTGGATGCGCTCGGGGAGACCGTTACGTCGAGGATGCTCGGGTTGCACGACGTATCGGTGACCCAGCGCAATTGGCGGGAGCCACCCTGCTCGGCAGCACTGCTTTGGTAGACCGAGTCGGCGGCGCTCGCGAATGCCTGCAGGAGCCCGACGTACGTCGAGTAATTGTCGGCGCCCGCCTGATGTGCGTAGATGCCCTGTACGGCGTTTCCGCCCTGATAACACGAAGCAGCCCGAGCGCCCGCCTTCGCTCGGCTGGAGTAAGCGCGTGTGCGCAGGACGCGTAGAGACGGTGCTCGCCGCACGTCGATACCGGGCGGAGAAGGGTCGGGACCGTGTGTGCAGGCCCGGGATCCACGTTGGGCCGCAAAGACGAATACGCCGCGGCACGGGCCTCGTCCCGCTCGCACGAGCCCCCGGTAGAGCAGACCACGCTTCCGCAATGCCGCCGACACGGAGGATGTTTCGGACACATGCGCCGATCCCGAGGCGACGCGGCTATCCGAAGGGGCCGCGCCCGCCGAGGCGCTGCAGATCAGCGCGACCGCGGCGAGAGCGACGAGGGAACTTCTGCCCAACGAGCCCATAACGAAGGAGTGGCAGGAGAAGCTGTCTCTTCTTGCCGAATCCTGTACCCCGGCGAGGTTCTAGCAGAACCGCAGCCGAAAATGCATCCAGTAACGCATGGCTCCGCTGAACACGGCCGCGCATGGTTCAATCACGCCGTGCTGCTGAGCGAGGTCGAGTATGCGCGTCCGGCGAGCGTCGACGAGGCGCTGGTGCTCCTGGCGGGGGACGACAACGCCCGCGCTCTTGCCGGCGGTCAGACACTGATCAACGTGCTGAAACAGCGGCTCGTCTCTCCCGATCTCCTCGTCGACCTGGCCGAGCTGGAGGAGCTCACGCCGATCACGGTCGCCGAGGACGGCAGCCTCGAGCTCGGCGCGATGGCGACGCTCTCCGACCTCATCGCCTCGGCTGAGGTGCAGGAGCGGCGGCCGATCCTCGCGGAGGTGGCCTCGAGCGTCGCCGACGTCCAGGTGCGGAACCGAGGCACCGTCGGTGGGAACGTCTGCTCGAACGACCCCACCAACCATCTGCCGCCGCTGATGGTCGCGGCGGGCGCGACCATGACCATCGCCAGCGCCGCCGGGACTCGCACCGTTCCGGCGGAGGACTTCTTCCTCGGCGTCTACATGACCGCCGTGGGTCCGGGTGAGCTCCTGACCGGGGTCTCCATCCCGGCCGCGGGCGGGACCGGGGACGGCTTCTTCTCGGTCACCGTCGGCAACGAGGGAACGGGGATCGTCAACGTGGCCGCGACGGTGAACGGCGAGGCCCGCATCGCGATCGGCTGCGTGTCCTCCCTGCCGGTGCTGGTCACGTCACGCCCGGACGACGAGAGCGTCCGCGAAGCAGTGCGCGCCGCCGACCTCGATCCGCCTTCGGACGTCCACGGCTCGGGCGAGTACCGCAGGCACCTGGCGGAGGTGCTCGCGGTGCGCGCGGTCGGCTACGCGAGGAGCAGCGGATGAGGGAGAAGACGATCAAGGTCGAGGTGAATGGCGACCTGTACGAGCGGGAGGTGGAATCGCGCCGGCTGCTCGTCCACTTCATCCGCGACGACCTCGAGCTGACCGGCACTCACATCGGCTGCGATACCGGGAACTGCGGCGCCTGCACAGTTCTCTACAACGGCGACGCGATCAAGAGCTGCATGATGCTCGCGGTCCAGGCCGACGGAGCCTCGATCGACACCGTCGAGGGTCTGGCGCGGGACGGCGAGCTTCATCCGATCCAGCAGGCCTTCAGCGAGACGCACGCCCTCCAGTGTGGGTACTGCACCCCGGGAATGCTGATGTCCGCCAAGTACTTGCTCGACTCCAATCCGAATCCGAGCGAGCCCGAGATCCGGAAGGCCATTCAGGGGAACATCTGCCGCTGCACCGGGTACGTGAACATCGTGGAAGCGATCCAGAGGGCGGCCGGACATGACTGACACGACACTCGAGCGCGCGCTCGTCGTCGAGCCGACAGAGACCAAGCGCGGCTGGGCCGGCCAGAGCATCCCGCGTAAGGAGGACAAGCGCCTCGTCCAGGGGCATGGAGTTTTCGTCGACGACGTCAAGCGGCACGGCATGGGCTACCTCCACTTCGTCCGCTCCCCGTACGCCCACGCGAAGGTCAAGAGCATCGACGTGTCGAAGGCACTCGAGCTGGGCGGCGTGTACGGGACGCTGACCGGGGACGAAGTCGCGATCCTCACCGATCCGTTCTTCGAGCTCTCGACCCCGCCCGGTGCCGACATGAAGGACTACGCGCTCGCCGTCGGAAAGGTGCGGCACATGGGGGAGCCCGTCGCGGCCGTGGTCGCCTCGTCGCGGGACATCGCCCGCGACGCCGCCGAGCTGGTCGAGGTGGAGTACGAGCCGCTTCCGGTCGTCGTCGACGCCGAGCGTGCCGCGGAGGAGGGCGCTCCGCTCCTGCACGAGGAGGCCGGCTCCAACGTCGTCTGGTCGGGCCTGTTCGACTGGGGCGACTACGACGCCGCGCTTGCGGAGGCCGACCAGGTGGTGCGGATCGAACGCCTGCACTTCGACCGTTTCTCCTCCACGCCGCTCGAGTGCTCGGGTGCCGTTGTCGAGTACGAGAAGCACACGGGCCAGTGGACGATCTTCTGCAACCACCAGATGCCCGGCATCGGGGCGATCTGGATGGGGCCGGCGCTCCGCTGCGGGCTGGACAAGCTCCGGTTCGTCACACACGACATCGGCGGCGCCTTCGGCAACAAGATCTGCCTCCACCCACAGCTGACCGCCTGCTGCCTGCTCGCCCGCAAGCTCAACCGTCCCATCCAGTGGACGGAATGGCGCACCGACCAGCACATGGCGAACTCCCACGGCAACGAGCGGACGTTCCTCGACGTCGAGGTTCCGGTGCGCGCCGACGGGACGATGCTCGGCTTCAAGGTGCGGGCACTGGATGACTGCGGGGCTTTTCCGCGGTACGAGCCGCTCGGCTGCATCATCTGGGCCCAGGTCACGCCCGGGCTGTACCGCTGGCGGAACATCCGCGTCGACTTCACGCAGGTGACGACGAACAAGTCTCCCGTCGGGCCGAACCGCGGCTACTCACGCATGCAGCACCTGTGGCTGACCGAGCGGATCATCGACATCGTCGCGCACCAGCTCGGCCTCGACCCGATCGAGGTCCGCAAGCGCAACTACATCCGCTCCGAGGAGATGCCGTACGAGACGCCGAACGGGTGCGTGTACGACTCGGGTGACTACGCCCGCTGCCTCGATCTCGTGCTCGGGCTGATCAATCACGAGGGGATCGAGGAACGACGGCGGGATGCGGAGTCACGCGGGAAGCTGCTCGGGTTCGGGATCGGCTCGACCCTCGACTCGGGGACGAACAACTTCGGCCAGTCGCAGCTCTTGAATCCCGATCTCCAGTTCTCGGGCAACAACGAGGTGGCCACGATCAAGCTGGACATCTTCGGCGAGATCGTGCTCACCCTCGGCACGGTTCCGCAGGGGCAGGGACACGAGACGGTGGCGGCGCAGGTGGCCGCGGATATTCTCGGCGTCTCGCCCGACGACATCCACGTGCGGCCGGGCCATGACTCCTACTGGAACACGCACGCCGGCCTCTCCGGCACGTACGCCAGCCAGTTCGCGGTGACCGGGCTGGGGGCGGTCAAGGGCGCGACTGACTTGCTGGCCGACCAGATCAAGCGGCTCGCCGGCGTGATCCTCGGCGGCGTGGGCAAGGACGCGATCATGCTCGAAGGCGGGTTCGCGAAGATCAAGGACAATCCGGAGGCCGCTCTTCCGTTCATGGCGTGTGGCGCGATCATCAACGCCAACAACGCCGGGCTCCCTCCCGAGCTCGACGACGTCACCCTCAACTGCCGCTATGTCTTCCGGCCGCGGTTCGAGGTTCCCGACAAGGAGCGCAAGTACGGCAACCTGACTCTGACGTACGCGAACCAGATCCATGCCTGTGTGTTGGAGATCGACAAGGAGACCGGTGTGCCCGTGATCGTCGATTATGCGGCTGTGGACGACTGCGGCATTCGCATCCATCCGCAGATCGTCGAGGGGCAGGTGCACGGAGCGGCCGCACAGGGGCTCGGTGCGGCGCTCCACGAGAGTTTCCCGTATGACGAAGAGGGGACGCTTCTCACTGCGAACTTCTACGACTACCACGTGCCCCACGCCCTGGACATGCCGCCGTTCAAGACCGAATCCATCGAGTCGCCGTCACCTTTCACCCCGCTCGGCGCGAAGGGGATGGGGGAGGGCGGCGGGGCGGGGATCCACGCAGTGTGCGCTGCCATCCAGGATGCGCTGCGCGGCGCGGGTGGTGCGATCGTCTACGACAGCTGCAATCCCGCCCACCGCATCTGGGAGCTGATGCGGGAGCCCGAAAAGAGCCGCTCGCTAGTGTCTGTGGAGGAGCGCTCGTGAAGGTTTCCGGGGAGCGGTCATTCAGTGCGCCGCGGTCGGTTGTGTGGAAGGTGCTGAATGATCCGGCCCGGATGGCGAAGCTGATGCCCGGGATCGAGAGCTTCGACATTCAGGACGAACGGCGCTGGTCGGCAAAGGTGAAGGTGCCGCTGGGGCTGGGGACGATCCCGATCTCGTTCTCGTTCGAGAAGACGGAGGAGCGCGAGCCCGAATTCGCGCGGCTCCAGGCGAAGGGGAAGGGCGTCGGGGCGATGGTCGGGATGGACACGCAATTCCACCTGAGCGAGGACGGCGGCGGCACGGCGATGAAGTGGGAGGCGGACGTGACGATCGCCGGCCCGGTCGGTTCGATGGGCCAACGGGTGCTCCAGCCCATCGTCAACCAGCAGGTCGGCAACGTGCTGAGCGCGCTCGAAGAGCAGGTGGAGGAGGCCGCCGGGTCTGCGACCCCGGCGGGCGCCGAGGAGGGCATTCATCCCGCGTCGCCGGAGACGTATTCGGGCGACCCGGAAGGCCCGACGCACTCCACGGCCGACGACGCCTGACCGTCACACTCCCGCGACTCCCTGTTTCACACGCGTCACGCTTTCGCGACTAGAGTCCAGATCGGGGGTCGGGCGCGATAGCGCCCCCGGGGGAGAGGGAATGTCGCGGTCACGGACGCGGGAAGAAACCGCGTCCGCATCCGGATCGAGGCCGAAACCGCGTAAGGATCCCGATCGAACGCTGAGGTCCTGATTCGGATCGAGGCGGAGCGACTCGTGGCCGCCCGGCCGGCTAGCCGGTCTGCTGGTTCTCCGGCTCCTCTTCGACGATCGGCTCGTCCGACGTCTGCTCGCGGTTGTCCTCGATCAGCTCGTCCTCGTCCCTGATCCGTGGCGGCACGATGCTCGGGTCGCCCTGGCTCGTTCCTTCCGGGAAGGTCTCGCCCATGGCGCGCCATGCCCTCTCAGGCCGCCCGGGAAACCGTCAGCGCGCCGCTTCGCCCAGCAGCCGCTCGACGATCACGCAGTCGCGCCACTGACCGTCGAGCTTCCCGTGCCTTCGGTAGACGCCGACCTCGCGGAATCCGAGCGAGCGGCAGAGCCCCAGGCTGGCCTCGTTCTCGGGGAAGATCCGGCTGAGGAGCTTCCAGTAGCCGCGTTTCTCGCACTCGACGATGAGCGCCGACAACGTCGAGCGTCCGAGTCCCGCGCCACGTCGCTCCCGCGCGACATAGATGGAGAACTCGCCGATCCCCGAGTACGCGGCCCGCGAGCGGTACGGGTGCGCGATCGCCCAAGCCGCCACCTCTCCGTCCTGCTCCGCCACGACGAGCGGGTAGCCCGTCTCGAGCCACGCGAGGACGTCTCGAGGTCCTCGCGGCTCAGTCTCGAACGTGGCCAGCCGGTCATCGATTCCCTCGTTGTAAATCCGCGCGATCGCTGCCGCGTCCGCGGCCACCGCGGGGCGCGTGCTCACACGCGGAACCTGCGGCCTGCGAAGTCCTCGCCCTCGCGCCACCGCTCGCTCTTTCCGAGGTCGTAGACGAGCTCGATCCGGGCGACCACGTCGAACCCGAGGGTGTGGAACGCGCGGATGGCGTCGGCGTTGCGGCCGGTCGGGCGGACAACGACCTGGTCGGCCCCTTCGGCACAGGCCGCCGCAACGATCGCTTCCGTCAGCTGACGTCCGATCCCAAGCCCGCGGCTGCCGGCTTGGACTGAGAGCGGCTCGAGCTCGACTTTCTCTCCGCGGACGAGCATCCCCGCCAGCCCGACGATCCGTTCATCCACTTCCGCCACGAAGATTCGCTCCGGCCCGACCTCCGCCAGATGTGCGTCGAAGCCGGCCCCCGGATCGGCGCCGCCGATCGACTCGTCGAGGTAGAGCTGCCGGTGCCACTCGGTCAGGTCGCTCCAGAGGGAGCGGCACTGCTCCAGGTCTCCCGTGCGGTACCGCCGGACGGCTGCCACCGCGTGACAGTATTGCCGCCGTGACCCCCCCGTTCCGCATCGGCGTCATGCAACTGACGATGGAACCAGTCGAGGAGATGATCGTGACCGGTCAGGCACTCGACCGAGCCGGCTTCGACACGATCTGGCTGGCCGAGGCGTACCCCTGGTGGCGCAAGCACCAGATGGAGGCCCGCTCGTCCACCGTCACTTCCGCGCTGATCGCCCGCGAGACCGACCGCATCACCGTCGGCTGGGGAATCATCTCGCCCTTCACGCGCCATCCAGTGCAGGTGGCGATGGACGCACGCGTCGTGCAGGAGCTCGCGCCCGGACGCTTCATCCTCGGCTTCGGGACCTCGAAGATCTTCCTCAACAACGCGCTCATGCAGACCAAGAAAACCCTCGGGCCGATGCGCGACGCGGTCACGATCGTGCGCGGAGTCCTCTCCGGCGAGGAGTTCCACTACGAGGGCGAGACGTGGAGCGCCGACGTTCCTGTCCAGGACGAAGCCAGCACACCGCGCGAGGTACCGCCGGTGTACGTGGCCGCCACCGCCCCGAAGATGCAGGCCCTGGCGGGGGAGATCGGCGACGGCTGCCTGACCCCCTCCATCACGACCCCCGCCTTCGTTCGCTACACGACCAAGAACGTCCAGGCGGACATCGACATCGGCTGCACGATTGTCGCCTCGGTCGGGCAGGAGCGCGACGAAGGGCGCAACGGCGCCCGCGAGATCGCCGGGATGTACCTCGCGAACAAGGTGCAGAACATCCGTGGATCCGCGGACACGCTCCTGGAGCTGGCCGGGCTCGAGCAGGAGGAGATCCGGCCGATCGCCGACGCGATGGAGCGGGGTGGACGCCTGGCGGCGAAGGCAGAGGTCACCGACGCGATCCTCGACAAGTGCAAGCCGATCGCGGGCACGCCGGCCGACTGCATCGAGGCGATCGAGGAGTACCGCGACGCCGGTTGCACCCACGTCATGCTCGAGCTCTGGGGCGACAAGCGGCACGAGCAGATCGAGCTGTTCGGGCGCGAGGTCCTTCCTCACTTCCGATGATCGACCGCGACCGGCTCGTCGAGCTCGCCATCCGGCTTGTCTCCATCCCATCCTTCACCGGCGCCGAGCAGGAGTGCGCCGAGGCCGTGCGCGACGTCCTGGACGAGATGGGCCTCCAGGTGCAGTGGCAGCAGGTAGAGGAGGGGCGGGCGAACGTGCTCGGGACGTGGGCCGGCGCCGGCCGTGGGCCGTCGCTCATGTTCAACGGGCACCTCGACACGTCCTATTCGGGCCGCGAGCCATGGCTGCAGGGGATCCCCGGATTCCAGCCACAGGGCTTCGAGCGCGACGGCCGCATCTACGGCCTCGGCGTCTCGAACATGAAGGGCGCAGTAGCCGCGTACATCGAGGCGGTGCGCGCTCTGCAGGACGAGGGCGTTCGGCTGAAGGGCGACGTGCTGATCGCGGCGGTCGCGGGCGAGATCGAGAAGACCCAGCAGGGGGATGCCCAGGGCGCGGAGTTCCGCGGCTATGCCGCCGGATCCCGCTACCTCGTCACGCACGGCGGCGTCGCGGACGCCTGCATCCTCGGCGAGCCCACCGAGAACAAGCTCGTCCTCGCGCACTTCGGCTCGCTCTGGCTCCGACTCTCCACGCACGGCCCGTTCATCCACACCGCCTTCAGCGAGGGTCGTCGGGACGAGAACTCCATCCTGCGCATGCGCCCCGTGTTGGACGCCGTGCTCGCGTGGCTCCCGACCTGGGAGGAGGAGATGAGCTACGACGGTGTGCGCGGTGTGGCGAACGTGGGATCGATCGAGGGCGGCTTCGGCTGGCGCGCATCCCGGACACCGCACCGGACCGACCTCTACCTCGACCTGCGCGTTCCACCGAACGTCGCGATGCAGGAGGCGCGGCGCAAGGCGCTCGACTTCGCGCGCTCGCTGGAGGGAGTCGAGGCGGAGGTGTACGTGACCGCACCAGGTGCCGAGATCCCCGCCGACCATCCGCTCGTCGCCGCGGTCGCGGAGGCGCACGCCGAGGTCTTCGGAACCGAGCCGGAGCGCGACGTCACGCGCTGGTTCTCGGACGCGTCCGTCCTCACCCGCTACGGCATCGCATCGCTCAACTACGGCACGTCGAGCGGGCTCCCGAGCGCCGAGTTGGGCGAGAACCTGGACGTCGACGGGCTCGTCCGGACGGCCGAGGTGTACGCTCGGGCGGCGATGAGGATCTGCGGAACGTGAGGCTCGCGCCGTTCCGCCGCATGTGAGCGTCTACGAGTTGCCTGAGGGGCTGCCCGCCCCGGAAGACGACGCGGCCTGCGACCACCTGCCCGGGCAGATGGTTCCGCAGCTGACGCTGGAGTCGTCGCAGGGGCCGGTGTCGTTGCGAGCGCTCTCGATGAACCGTCTCGTCCTGTACGTCTACCCGCGTACCGGGCAGCCCGACCGGCCGGCGGGACCGGAATGGGACGCAATTCCCGGCGCGCGCGGCTGCACGCCCCAGTCCTGCGCGTTCCGCGACCACGTGGCCGAGCTGGAGGAGCTCGGCGCCGCCGTAGCCGGTCTCTCGGCGCAGCCGCTGGAGGAGCAGGCGGAGTTCGCGGAGCGGAACCACATCCCCTACCCGGTGATCGCCGATCCCGAGCGGAAGCTCGGCGCCGCACTCCGCCTGCCGACCTTCGAGTTCGAGGGGATGACGCTGTACAAGCGCGTCACGCTCGTCGTGGAGGCCTGCGCCGTCGCGAAGGTTTTCTACCCGGTCTTCCCGCCCGACCGGAATGCAGCCGACGTGGTCGGCTGGCTCGGCTCGCGCTGACCAGTGAGCCGCGATTAGCATCGGCGGCGATGAAGCTTGCGACCTTCGACGAGGGCAAGGTCGGTCGCGTGGAGGGCGACCGGATCGTCCAGCTCGACGTCCCCTCGATGCGCGAGTACTTCGAGCGCGGAGACGTTCCACGTGCGAGCGGGGAGGAGCGTGCGCTCGCGGACGTCCGGCTCCGCGCTCCGATCACCCCGAAGAAGTTCTTCCATACGGCGGGCAACTTCCGCGAGCACGAGGAGGAGTCGAAGCGCGTGAAGTGGTCGCACAAGATCGCGCCGTGGATCGTGTTCTTCCAGAACGTCGACGCGATCGTGGGGCCGGACGACCCGATCGTCTATCCCGAGCACCTGACCGAGGAGCTCGACTACGAGCTCGAGCTGGCGGTCGTCATCCGCAAGTCGGGCAAATGGTTCGGCCCGGACGAGGCGGAGGACTACATCGGTGGCTACGTGATCTTCAACGACATCACCGCGCGCGACATCCAGCGGCGTGAGATGGAGTCCGGCGTCTTCTCCTTTTGCAAGGCGATCGACACCTTCTGTCCGCTCGGCCCGTGGATCGTCACGCCGGACGAGATCGGCGACCCGCACGACCTGGCCATGGAGCTGCGCGTGAACGGCGAGCCGCGCCAGCGCTCGCACTCGGGGAACATGAGCGTGACGATCGGGGAGATCCTCTCGCACTACTCGGCACTCGGCTACAGCGCGGGGGACGTCGTCTCGACCGGGACGGTCTCGGGCGTCGCCGGCTTCTCGGAGGATGCAGCGTCCCTGTACCTGAAGCCGGGCGACGTGATCGAGGCCGAGATCGAGAAGATCGGGGTGCTGCGCAACCCGGTCATCTCCTGGCAGGACGCCCACGGCGAGCCCGCGCCCGAACGCGTGCGGTGGTAGAGCCGCTCTGCGACGGGGTCGGCCTGCTCGGCCCGCTGGACGAGCTCTTCCCCGACACGTCGGAGGAGGACTGGTTGCCGTACCGCGAGCGCTACCCGGAGCTGATTTCCGGCAACGAGTGGCGGCTGCCGATCATGTGCTTCCTCGTGCGAGAAGGCGAGCAGACGGTGCTCGTCGACACCGGCGCCGGCCCAAAGGGGCTATGGACCGAGTGGGCGCCGGAGCCAGAGTCGCAAGAAGGGCTCCTGCGGGAGCTTTCCGCCCGGGACGTCGAGCCGGAGGACATCGACATCGTTCTCATGACCCACGTCCACATCGACCATGTCGGGTGGAACGTGCGCGACGACGGCAGCCCGACCTTCCCGCGGGCGCGGCACCTCCTTCACGAGGACGCACTCGAGGCGGCCCGCAGGCGGGCTGACCGAGCGCACATCCAGCGCTGCGTCCTCAGTCTGAAGGACCGGCTGGAAACGGTGGTGGACGGCGAGGAGATCACGCCCGGCGTGACGGTCGCAGCTCTGCCGGGTCACGACGACGGGCATATCGGCCTGCGGGTCGGTCACCACTCCATGATCGTGGCGGACGCGGTGCCGCATCCCGCGCAGCTCGATCGACCGGAATGGAGCTTCGGGCACGACAAGGAGCCGCAGCGAGCGATCGACACGCGGCGGCGGATCCTCGACGAGTCCGGGCACATGCTGATCTACATGAGCCACTTTCAGTCCGGGTGGCACACGTGAGCTGGCCGCGCGACGACGCGAAGCTCGACCGCGTCCGCGCGCTCATGGCCGACCGCGACCTTGATGCGCTCGTCGTGCGCGCGCCCGACAACGTCCTCTACCTCTCCAACTACTGGTGCATGAAGGGCTACGACGTCGTCGTATTCCCGCGTGAGGGCGACTCGACGCTCGTCGTGATGGAGCCGCAGCTCGAGGAGGCGTCCGGGAGCGCATGGACGCAGGACCTGCGTCCCTTCAAGGGCTACGACGCAAGCGATCCTCGGCCGGCGTGGGCGCGCTCGACCGACCTCGCACGGGAGGTGTGCCGCGAGCGCGGCCTGCAGAGGGTCGGCCTCGAGCTCTCGCAGGGCACCCAGGTGGCCGACCGGATGGTCGGCGAGCCGACCGTCTTCACCGAGGAGTTCTTCCACGCGTTCGGGGCTGCCGAGGACGCGGCGCCGCTCCTCGCCGAGGCCCGCACGATCAAGACCGAGCAGGAGGTCGAGCGGATGCGCCAGGCCAACGACCTCGCCGCCGCTGCGACCGAGCACGTCGCGGACAACGTGCGCCCCGGGATGAAGGAGAGCGACGTCGCGGCGATGTGGGAGGGATACGTGCTGGCGGAGGGCGGCGGGTCGGCTCGCGGCTACTCCCTCGTCTGGTCGGGTCCCGGCATCCGCACGTTCACCGCCACCGGTGACCGCCCAGTGCAGGAGAACGAGCCGACCCTGCTGGAGATCTGGGTTTGTGTGGACGGCTACTGGTGCGACCACACGAAGAACGTCTGCCCGGCCGAACTGACAGCCGCGTACGACGAGCTCCTCGACCAACTGTTGGAGGTCTTCAACGCCGCGGTCGCGCATGCGCAGGACGGGGCGAGCCTCCCCGAGCTCGACCGGCTCGTCCGTGAAGGGATCGCGCGTGCCGGCTATCCCGGCCAGCCCTCGCACCCGATCTGCCACGGCGTCGGCGCTCGCGCCCACGAACCTCCCTACGCACACCAGGCCGGATCGGGCACGATCCGCGAGGGAATGGTGCTCGCCATCGAGCCCGGAATCTACTGGGAAGGGGGCGGAGGTCTGCGACTCGAGGACAACTTCCTGATCACCGCGGACGGGCCGGAGAAGCTCTGCCGCTATCCCGACGACTTCCGATGACCGAGGCCGTCCGCCGCGAATCCACTCGCATTGCCGTGATCGACGCCGAGCGTCGGGTCCTCCTGCTCCACACGTGTGACCCAGGTCGGTCCGGGACCGAGGTCTGGGAGTTGCCGGGTGGGGGGCTCGAGGCCGGCGAGGTTCCGGTCGACGGCGCACGGAGGGAGCTCTACGAGGAAACGGGCATCGTCGCCGCCGAGCTGGGGCCGAGAATCGGCGTCGTCGAGATGGATTTTGTCTTCGCCGGCCGCCGCTATCGGCAGCGCGAGACGATCTTCTCGCTCCGGGTCGAGCAGGAGGAGTACGCGCCGACGGGGCTTGCTCCCGGTACAGAGCGCCTGGCGCACCTCGGGCACGAGTGGGTGCCGATCGACGACCTGCGAACGCGGCGTCTGCGCCTGTACCCGCCGCAGCTGCCCGATCTGCTCGCGAGGTTCGGAGCATGAGCGGCGACCGAGTCTGGACCGGCGAGCTGAACGACGACGTGCGAATCGGCGGGCGCGTCGGGCTGTACGACACGACCCTTCGGGACGGCGAGCAGACGGTCGGGGTCGTCCTCGATCCGGAGCAGAAGGTCGAGATAGCCGGGCTCCTCGACGAGCTCGGCATCGACCGGATCGAGGCCGGGTTCCCGCGCGTCTCTCCCGAGGATCAGCGGGCGGTCGAGCTGATCCAGGCGGCGGAGCTGCGCGCGGACGTGTGGGGCTTCTCACGTGCACTCCGCGCCGACGTCGACGCGCTGCTGGAGCTCGGACTACGCGCTGCCGTGATCGAGGCCCCGGTCAGCGAGCGAAAGCTGGACGCGCTCCTCCTCGACCACCAGGAAGTGCTCCGCCGCATCGACGACGCCGTCTCACATGCGGTCGAGAGCGGGATGACGATCGCCTTCTTCGGCGTGGACGGAACCCGCGCCGACCTGGGCTTCCTCGAGACCGTCTACAAGACGGCGCACCAGGCTGGCGCCCAGGAGGCGGTCGTGGTCGACACGATCGGCGTGGCGGCTCCCGAGGCGGTCGGCAACCTCGTCGCCGGCGTGCGCGCGTGGCTCGGGCCCGACGTCCCGATCCACTTCCACGGGCACAACGACTTCGGCCTCGCCACTGCGGGAGCGGTCGCTGCCGTGCGCGCGGGCGCGACCTGGGTGCACGGCACCATCAACGGGATGGGGGAGCGCGCCGGCAACGCGAACCTGGGGGAGGTCGCGATGGCCTTGCACGGGCTCTACGGCACGCAGACGAATCTCCGGCTGGACAGGCTCCGCGAGGTCTCGAGCCGCGTCCAGGAGCTGTCCGGGTACGAGCTCGAGCCCTGGAAGCCCGTCGTCGGCGAGAATCTCTTCACCCGCGAGAGCGGCGCGGTCGCGAGCCAGTTCCACGACCCGCCCGCGATCGAGCCGTTCGCCGCCGACCTCGTCGGGGCCGAGCGCCGGATCGTGCTGGGGAAGAAGAGCGGCGTCGACAGCATCCGGATCAAGTGCGACGAGCTCGGGCTGGATGTCGCGGAGGAGGAGTACCGCGACCTGCTCGCGCAAGTGAAGCGCATTGCGGCGGAGCGGCACGGGCTCGTCTCGGACGAGGAATTCCGGGCACTCGTCGAACGCAGTTGAACCGGGTCTGCATCGTCGGGGCGGGCGCGATCGGCAGCCTGTATGCGGCGCATCTGGCGCGGGTGGCGGACGTTACCGTCCTCACGCGCCGCGAGGAGCACGCGCGGGCTCTCCGCGAGAGCGGGCTGCGAGTGACCGGCCGGCACGATTTCACGGCTCGGCCCGAGGCAACCACGGACCCCGCTGAGCTCGGCGACGCGGACCTGTGCATCGTCGCGACCAAGGCCACGCACCTCGACCAGGCGGCCTCGAGCCTCGAAGGCCACCTTCCCGGCGCCACCGTGATGACCGTCCAGAACGGGCTCGGAGCGGAAGACGTCGTCCGCCGGTACGGCGGGTGGCCGCTCATCTCCGCGGTGACGTTCATGAGCGGGAATCGGCGCGGCGACTCCGAGGTCGAGTACATCCTCGACACCGAAACCTGGCTCGGCCCCTATGGCGACACACCGTACGCGACCGTTGAGCGCACGGCCGACCTGATCATCCGCTCCGGCCTGAAGGCGCGGCCGTTCGAGGATCTCCGCCCCGCACAGTGGTCGAAGCTGATCTTCAACGCCACCGTCAATTCGGTATCGGCGCTGACGCACCTGCCGCACGATCCGCACTTTGCCGACGAGGAGCGATCGGACAGCCTCGGCCGCGTCGTCCACGAGCTGGTGGGGGAAGGCAAGCGGGTAGCCGTCGCGGCGGGGGTCGAGCTGCACGATGATCCCTGGGAGATGAACGAGCTCGCTACGCGGCGCGGAAGTGCCCACGTCCCCTCGATGCTGGAGGACATCGAGGCGGGCCGGCCGACGGAGATCGACCTGATCACGGGCGCGCTCGTCCGCGAGGCCGCCCGCACGGGCGTTCCCGTGCCGCTGCACGAGGCGCTCTACGCGCTCGTCCGGGCGAAGGAGCTGGCGTGCGCGTCGGGGTAGTCGGCTGCGGCGCCGTCGGCAGCCTGTTCGCCGCGCACCTCGCACAGCTGGACGACGTCGAGGTCTGGGCCTATGACCTGGCGCGCGACCACGTCGATGCTATCAACGCGAACGGCCTCAAGCTGTCGGGCGTCGGCGACCTGGTGGGACAGCTGCGCGCGACGACGGACGCGGCCGAGCTCCCGGCTTGCGACTTCGGGATCGTCGCGGTCAAGAGCATGCACACCGACGCGGCGTTGGAGGTGACGGCGCATGCCTTCGCCGAGGGCGCGGTGTGCTCCGTCCAGAACGGGATCGGGAACGAGGAGCTGATCGCAAACCACGTCGGCCGTGTCGTCCGCGGGACGACCTTTCCGGCCGGCCACCTGATCTCGCCCGGCCACGTCGGTTGGGATACGGCCGGCGACACCTGGATCGGCCCCTTCGAGCCGAGCCCGGCCCAGCCCGACGAGGTCGAACGGCTCGCCGAGACCCTGACTCGTGCGGGGATGCCCACGCGCGCGCTTGCCGACGCGCGCGGCGCGCAGTGGACGAAGGCGATCTTCAACGCCTCCACGAACCCCGTCGGAGCCCTCACGGGACTCGCCCACGGCGAGATCTGCGATTTTGAGCCGACCCGCCGGCTCATCACCGGACTGATCGACGAGTGCAAGTCGGTTGCCGCGGCGCTCGAGGTCGAGCTCGACCATGATCCCGAGGAAATGGTCGACCACGCTGCACGCGTGGCCCACGACCACAAGGCGTCAATGACGCAAGACGTCCTCGCGCATCGGCAGACCGAGATCGACTTCCTGAACGGTGCGATCGTCGAGCGGGGTGAGGAGGCTGGCGTGCCCGTCCCGCTCAACCGCGCTATCTGGGCACTCGTGAAAGCATTGGAGGACTCGTGGAGATGACCCCTGAGATCGAGGGCCGCTACCGGCGTGTGCGCGACGAGATGGCGCGTGAGAGGGTCGACGCGCTCGTCGTCTCCGGCAGCGAGTACACGGGCTTCGACGGCGCCGTCGCATACATGTCCGGCTTCAACATCGTTCACCGCTACGCGTACGTGCTCGTCCCGCGCGAGGGGGATCCCTCGATCGTCTTCCCCCGCGAGGCCAGGTACGTCGGCTTCCACGAGGGGGCCTGGGTGGACGAGAAGGTGTTCGTCGACACGCCCGGCGCGTGGCTGCGCGACCGGCTCGCCGACGCGTCACGCGTCGGCGTCTACGGCCTCGACTACGTCCTGAACGTCCGCGACTACCGATCGCTGTCGGAGGGGAGCTTCGAGATCGCGCCGTTCGACGAGGCTTTCGACCGGGCGCGAGCGATCAAGAGCGAGGCCGAAATGGAGTCGGTCAGGGAAGCGGTGAACATCAACGAGGAAGGCTTCTGGGAGGTGTTGCGCGCGTACGAGCCCGGAAAGACCGAGGCCGAGATCATGGCGCCGGCCGCCGCCCGCTTCGTCGAGCTCGGGACCGGGCGGCATGCGATGAACATGGTGCTCGCGCACGGCCCGCCTGGCGGCGCCCGGCCGGAGTTCGTCATCCCGAGTGAGACCCGCCGGGTCAGCCCCGACGACCTCCTCCTCTACTCGCTGGAGATCGGCGGCCCGACCGGGCACTGGGCCGAGGTCTCGCGTCCGATCATGGCGGGTGCGCCGAGCCGGGTGACCGCAGAGATGATGGAGGCCTATGTCGAGTACGGCGAGATCGCGAAAGCGGTGATGAAGGACGGGTCGACCGCACACGACGTGCATATGGCCGTCTCTGAGCCCTTCCGCGACCGAGGCTACGACCTCGGCCACGTCACCGGCCACTCCATCGGAATGACGATGATCGAGCACCCCCGGGTCGGCGAGGGAAACGAGACCGTCCTGCGCGAGAACATGGTGTTCTCGATGCATCCGCACGTGATCGCCCACGACGGCTCGTGCCTGTACATGCAGGAAACCTGGCGGATCGGAAGCGATGTTGGCGAGCAGCTCTCGACCCTGCCGCTCAAGATCTTCGACGGGTCCGAACTTCGTTGAACCTTTCTTGACCGACCGCGATTTCTGGTCGAAACTGCGTGCCTGCGGATTCTCCCGAAAAACGACGGCGGCACGGTATGGCCGCTCGAGGTGACCTGACGTGCTCGCGATCAAAGCCGCCACCGCGCTCTCGCTGCTGCTCGCGCCGCCGGCTCAGCCGGGCGTCGTCGGGCCGGGCGTGCAGCGCGCGGTGGAGCGGCATGGCTCGGCACTCGTTCAAGTTGCGTTCGAGAACCGCGAGCCGCGGTCGCTCGCGGGAGTCCGGTCGACGGTCGGCGCGGTCCGGGCTCGGGTCCTCGCGCGGGCCGGGAGCGGGTTCCGCCCGTCGACGCGTTGGAACGCCGTGCTGGGGGTGGCCGGACGGGTGACGGCAAGAGGCCTGCGCCGCCTCGCGGTCGACCCGGACGTCAGGCGGATCGACCTCGACATTGCCGGGCACGCTGCCGATCTCCAGTCCAACCCCCTCATCCACGCCGACCTGGCGCGCGCTGCCGGGTGGAGCGGCAGTGGCGTGACGGTCGGGATCCTCGACACGGGGGTGCAGCGCACGCACCCCGATCTGGCGGACTCGCTCGTCGCGCAGCAGTGCTTCGTCGCGGCTCCGGGGAGCTGTCCGAACGGGGCCCATTCGCAGAATGGCTCGCCCGCGGGCCGCGACGACAACGGCCATGGAACCAACGTGGCCGGGATCGTGAGCGGGAATGGAGGCATCGCACCGATCGGCATCGCGCCCGCGTCCAGGCTGGTGATCGTGCGGGTGCTCGCCGCCGACGGGTCCTTCGCGACGACGGCGCAGGTCATCTCCGGGCTCCAGTGGATCCTCAACCACCCGCAGTACGGCGTGAAGGTGATCAACATGAGCCTGGGGACTGACGCGCTGTACGCAGGCGTCTGCGACAACGTTGGCTCGCCCGCGATGAACTTCGCCTCGATCGTACGCTCGCTGCGGCTGAGGGGTGTCACGCTCTTTGCCTCGAGCGGTAACCAGTCGTCTATGAACAGGATGGCGCTGCCCGCGTGCCTCAACGAGGTTGTTGCCGTCGGTGCCGTCTACGACAGCGCGTACGGAAATAACCAGCACTTCTGCACCGACGCGTCCACAGCGGACAAGGTCACCTGCTTCTCGAACTCGAGCACGTCCCTCGACCTGCTCGCGCCCGGCGCCGCTATCACTTCGACCGGCATCCGCTCGACGACCTCGACCTACTACGGGACCTCGCAGGCGTCGCCCATGGCCGCGGCGACGGCCGCCGATCTCGTACAGGCAAACCCGGCGCTGACGCCGGCGCAGATCGAGTCGACGCTGAAGTCGACGGGGAAGCTCATCACCGACTCCCGCAACGGCCGGGTCACGCCGAGGATCGACGTCACGGCCGCAATCGACGCCGTCGCCGGTGGGAACCTGCCGCCACCTCCAACTCCGCCCGCGGACACGAAACGCCCCATCGTGAAGGCCAGGGCGACGGCGGTGACGCACGGTGACATTGCACGGCTGCGTTTCTCGATCTCCGACGACAGCGGCAAGGCCTCGGTGACGGCCTCCGTGCTGCGCCGGAACACGAGGTTGAAGAAGTGGGGCCCGAAGACGCTGGGCACCGGCCCTTACCACGTGGACTGGAAGGCCTCGTCAAGGCCCGGGTTACTCAGATTCTGCGTCGACGCAAAGGACGCGACGGGGAACGCGAGCAAGCGTTCTTGTGCTGCGGTAGTCGTCAAGTAGCCGAGCTGCAAGAAATGCGCGGCCGTCTCCGTCCACTGGAAAAGGCGCTGACGAATGCGAAGCCGCTCTCGGCATACTCACGCAAGAACCGTCGGGCGTTTCGCCGCCGTCGTTTGCAGCCTCATCCCCCTTCTAGCGTGGTGGGCAACGTCGGCCTTCGCCTCGGAGTTCTTTGCCCGCGACGCGACGAATGTCAAGCTCGCCGTCAGCGCGGACGGACAGAAAGCGCTGCTCGTCTACACGGTGAACGGCGTGACGAAACGCGTCCTAGTCAGCGGCGCCGTGAACGCCCTTGCACCCAGCGAAACCACGCCGCAGGTGCACTTTCAGATGACCCCACTCGGCCCTCGCGGTCCCGACAAGAAGATCTGGAAGACTTTCAAGGACCGGTGCAAGCCTTACGATGGGCCTGCGCTCGCCTTCCTCGTCGTGGCCTGCGAGGCGCCTGACGGCAGCTACTGGGCCATCCAATCGTGGAAGAACTGGCAGCCCTTCTTCGGCTACCAGCCCTGGCTCCCGTATCAGGACGACGTGGCCTTCCACCTGTCGCACTGGACCGGCCCGCTCGCGCAACTGGAGATCTGGTCGGACTGGATCGACATCGGCTATGGAGCGACATCGCCGCACGACCTCATTGCCCGCCTGTCCTACGGCGGCTCTCCCGTCTACGGCTACGTGATCAAGCCCGGCGGCGTCCCCGGTGACGGGTATGGGCGCGTCGTCTATATCGAGACGCTCGACTCGCTCCTCGGAACCGGTTGGTGGCGCCTGACCGGCATCCTCACACGCAACCCGTCGGGGATGCTCTGTCACGCGATGGTGCCAGGGATGACGTACAGCAACTACCCGAATCCGCACGTCGTCGACGCGGGGAACGGCAAGGCTTACCGCGCATACGTCGAAGGGCCGGGGGTCACGCCCCTCGTCATGGCCCAGGTGGACGACCCGGGGAATTGGGACCCGAACGACCCGGCAAAGGGTCAGCGCCGGGCGACCAGCACGTCACTGCTCCAGCAGTGGCAAGCGCCGCCCGCCTGCCTGAAAGGCCACTAGTTCTTGCGCACCCGGATGATCTGGGTCATCCGGGCCGGGTGGAGCGAGCAGAACAACTTGTACGTACCGGGACGCGTGAACGTGTGCGCGAACGTCCCGCCTTTCTCCGTCCAGGGCGAGGAGAAGCCGACCGGCCCACTGACGAGCGTGACGTCGTGCGGGACGGTTCCGATGAAGCGCCAGGTGAACTTCGCTCCGCGCTGCACGGTGACGCGCTGGGCGCCGTAGCGGTAGTCGCCCACCCACGTGCTCCTGACGTCTTTGCGCAGCGGCCCCTCGGGCTTGCGCAGGAGGGGAACCGCGATGTTCGTCGGGGGGCCCGGAGTCCCCAGGTCGATGGTGAGCCCTGGAAGCGACTCGCACCCGGCGACGAGCGTGGGGACGAGGTAGACGATCATGATCCCCATCACCCTCGTGTGCGGCCGGTTGTTGTCGTAGACCGCCGTCAAACGCAGCGTGTCCCCGGCGGCCACCGGGATTCCCAGCGGGCTCTGAAAGCTCGACATCTTCGTCGGTCCCGGCTCGTGGAGGAGCGGAAGCGGGATCGGCCCGTTCCAGCTGGGCAGCGAGCTGAAGAGCGTGCGGCCGCAGGTCCGGTCGGAGAGCTCGAGCTTGATCCCTCCGCCGTGCAGATGCCCGCCGGCGGTGAGGAGCCGCCCGCCTTCCGGCATGGTCAGGTCGACGTGCCGCGAGTATGTCGAGCCCGGCTTGCCCGTACCGGGCACGTCGAAGATCGGATCGGCCTTGCAGTTGTTCATGTCCAGCCAGATCGGCTTGACCGGGCGGAGCTGCTCCGCGGTCGAGTACGTGACCGTGTAACGCACCGAGACGGTGGCGCTGTCGGGGAAGTGGTTCATCAGCATCGCCAGCAGGCCCCAGTGGTCGGAGCCCTTGTTCGGATACCCGTACCCGTCCGGAAGGCTCAGTGCGTAGTGCTCCTCCCCCTCGGCGAAGAAGCGCTGTGCGTACGTTCCGGGGCAGGTGTAGTCGGGCTGGCCGATCTTGGCGAAGACGACGTGGTGGAGCATGACGTGCGTGTTCGGGACGACGTTTCCGTCCGCGTCGACGAGGTCGGCCTTCATCCCGGTCACGTAGCCGTCCACGGACGGCGAGTCGATCAGCTGCGTCCTGGTGATCGCGTCGTACGGCGTGACGGTGATCGGCGCGGTCTTGAAGACGAGGGTCTGGATGGCGGCTTCGGCGGGCGGGCCAAAGCAAAGCCCGACGACGCTGACAGCGGCGAGCACCGCGACCCGGCGGAAGTGCGCCACGCCGTGACTCTACAGCGGTAGACTGATCGACGTGAGCTGGCTTTCCATTGCCCTGCTCGCCGCAGCGGTGGTGATCCTGATCGGAGCCGAATGGCCGCGGCTCAACACTCGCTTCGGGTCCGGTGCGCGCAAACGGCGCGAGCGTGCCCGCCGCAAGGCCACGTGGCACATCGTCCGGTCAGAGACCGAGCGGTCGGAGAGCGAGGAGTTCGCCGCCAGCGTCGAACGCGACCTCGAGCAGCTTCCCACCATCGAGGAACGCGACCAGTACCGCTGACAGCTACTTGACGCGGAACGTGGTCGTGAGCGTCCGCGTGTTGGGCAGGATCGGCCCGACGTTCTCCATGTTCCGGGTCTCCTGGTAGTCCGAGACCTGGAGGACGAGGCGATGCGTGCCTCGTGACGCCCGGACGGGAATGGTGACCAGGTTCTTCCTGCGCGAGTAGGAAGCACGGATCGTCGCGCTGTCGACCGATGCGAAGATCGAGCGTGGATCGATGCCGGAGCCGCGGTCGGTGACCCGCAGCCTCAGCGAGCCGTTCGATGCGACCGAGCGCGTGAGCAGGCGGACGGTCGGCTTTTTCACGTCGTTGATCCAGAAACGGAAGGTGAACGGGCCGGAGTCTCCCCTGTTCGTGGAGTCGAAAACGACGTCGTACCGGCCCTTCGCTGGGCGGATGGCTCCAGAGACCGGCGTCAGCTTGTAGAAGTCGGGGAGGTAGGGGTTGAGGTTGACCGGCAAAGCCGGGTAGCCGGTCAGCCGGTTCTCGTCGTTGTTGGTCACGACCCGAGGCTGGATGGAGACGCCGGGACCCTCTGAGAGGATCGCGACGCCGAAGTTCGCGACCGGCTTGGCGAGGCGGACGGCGAAGACCTGCTCCGGCCCTGCGAGGTTGACCGGAATGCCGACGCCGGACGGATTCTCGGGGTAGCGGTACTCGTCGACGAGGGCGCGGTGCCCCCTCGTGTTGCCCTTGTACGTTCCCGTCTTCCTGAGCTGGCCGTGCCGCTGCCTCGGGAGCTGCGGCGACTCGACCCGAGCCCAGAACGGGATTCGACGGCTGACCGCTCCCTTGGTCAGGACGATGAAGCCGCTCACTTCGCTATCTGCGGCGGAGGGAGGATTGGCTGTGACCTCGAACGAGCCCGGGACGGTGACCGAGGTGGCCGCCTTGACCGTGCCGGCTGACCCCTGCCGCTGGTCGACCGCTACGCGCCATTGGCCGGCCCCTCCGCCCGCATCAGTGACCGCGACTGTTCGACGTTCCGAGGAGCCGCGCTTGAGGAGGCCGAACGAGAGCCCGGTGGGAGAGGCGAAGATCTGCGGCTCGGTCGCGGCCGGTAGGTTGATCAGGCCGCCACCTTCACGGGACGAGCTCACCTCACTGGCGCGGTTGGCACTTGTGTAGACCGGTGTCCCGGTCAGGACGAGCGCGGACTTGATCTGCGCGACCGTCCAGCTGGGGTGGAGCTGCTTGAGAAGCGCCGCGCCGCCGGCGACATGCGGAGAAGCCATGCTCGTTCCACTCCATTCCGCCCAGAGGCCTGCTCGCGCCGGCACCGACGAGAGAACGGCGACCCCCGGCGCGCTCACGTCGGGCTTCATCAGGAGGGAGATCGGGGTGGGGCCGCCCGAGGAGAAGCCTGCGATCACCCTCGCCTTCGTCACGGCGGCGGATGTGATCGCCAACGAGGCGCTTCCCGGCGACCCGACCGAACCGCGGCCGAACGCGTCGAAGTCGTTGCCGGCCGCGATCGCAGGAACGACTCCCGCCTGCGCGGCGCCGTTGATCGCCTTCACCACGATGTCCCTCGTGGGCTCGATTTCGGGCTCCCCGAGAGAGAGGTTGATCACGTCCATCCCATCGGCGACGGCCGCCTCGATCCCCCTGGCGATCTCGGGGCTGTTGCCGTCGAGCCCCACGCCCGAGACGGTTGGAATGGTCAGCACCTTGTAGTTGCCCAGGTACGCCTTCGGGGCGATGCCGGACACGGTCAGGCCCGCGCTCGCGCTCGTGCCGTTGTCACCGGCCGCGATCCCCGCGACGTGGGTCGCGTGCTCGGACTGGCCTGGATCGAACGGGAGATTCGCGTCCGCGTACTTCGGGGACGCGGGCGGAAAGGCGCGCGCGACGATGACCTTGGCGGTCGTGTAGGAGGTGTTCCCCTTGGGGAAGCCCGACGGCATGCCGAAGCCGCTCGGGGACAGGAACGGATGCGTCTGGTTCACGCCGTCGTCGATAACTCCGATCTTCATCCCGTTTCCGGCGGTCTTCAGGTTGGAGCCCCAGAGCGCGGTGGCGCCGATCAGCGCCGGGGTCTGGTTGAGTGCCGGCGCGGCCGCGCCGAGGGAGTGGTACCGGACGGAGGGGTAGACGCGCCCAACGCCGGGCAGGCTGGCGAGCCGCTTGACCTGGGAGCTCGGGAGGTCGACAGCGAGCGCGTTGAGCACGATGCTGTAGTGCCAGCGCACCTTCGCCTCAGGCAAGGCGTGCGCCATCCGGCTCTGCAGGCTTCGCTGCGCGGACGCGAGGCCGCGGACGTAATTCACGCTCATCGGCGAGCGCAGATCGAGGCGCCGGGAGCGAGCCGCCATCGTCAGGACGCGGCTCTGGGAGGTGGCCACGGCGAGCGAGGGCGCGTCGAGCGTGACGACGACCTCGGTGCGCGGAGTGCCGGCAGCCGCAGGTCCGGCGACCGCGAGGGCCACCACGACGCCGCAAACCGCTAGGAGACCCCGTTTCAGGAGGAAAATGGTACCGGCGCTACACTTGCATCCCGCGCGGATGTGGCGGAATTGGTAGACGCGCACGGTTCAGGTCCGTGTGGGCGAAAGCCCGTGGAGGTTCAAGTCCTCTCATCCGCATCGGCGGTTTCCGCCTCCTCTGGCACGACACCGGCTCCAAACTCGGCCCAACCGATTCGGACGTGACCTACTACCTGCTCATCATCCCCGTTGGCGCGTTCTGTCTGCTGCTGCTGCTTGGCCTGATCGTCGCCGCCCGGCAGCGCCCGAGCCGCCATGACCGGACGCTGGAGCACATCGAGGAGCTAGAGACGGACCTAGGGATGGGCGAGTCCAACGACCTCAACGACGCCGACCGAGCGACGCCCGCGCCTGAGCAGATCGACGCCGAGCGCGCACACATTCGGCATCCCGGCGACCGGTTGTAGCACGCCGTTTCAGGGTCGTTCGTCGGCTAAGCGCCGACGAAGGGGGAGTTGTCTCGGGCGCCGAGGCCGAGGGCGAGTTCGCGGTCCCACCGTGCCCACAGCCGACCGCTGCCCGCCCCGCCCCTCGCGGGGGATGCGAGAGGCGAGGGGGACTGGTACCGGGCCTAACAGGGCGGGTATGGGCAGGTCGTCGTGGTGGTTGTCGTCGTCGTGGCGGGTGGGGGTGGAGGCGGCGCTGCTCTGACCACCGCATTGCCCGCGGCGGAAACGGCGTACCACCTCGCGCCGAATTCGAGCCTGCCCTCGCCGTTCGTCTGCCCGCCGCGCTTGTCGAGGGTGAAGGTGTAGAGCGGGTGCTTGTTGTAGGTCAGCTGGCGGCTCCCATCGCTCCGCCTCGTCGTTCCAAGCATCGACGCCTTCAAGCCGCGGCCCACACTTGCCTTTCCGCGGCTGAGCAGCGGAGGCCAGAACTTCGCACAACTTCCGCTGCAAACGCTCTTGCCGTTCTTGTCCTTCTTGAAGAGGTAGAGAGTGTGTCCCGTCGAGGCGACGAGTACGCGGCCCAGCTTCGTCTTGCCGAGGGATACGCTCGCGGCCGTCCCGGCTGTCGTCTGCGCGACGGAGGCGGCCGCGACGAAGCCGGTCACGCCCAACCCTGCGATCAACACGAGAGGGATTACGCGCGTCTTGACACGAGGCGTGCTCGGGTGGGCTGACTCAGGTGCATTTGCCATTCGGACCAACCTCCTTCACGCATTTCTACGGGGCTTGGGCGCAGGTGGATTGAGCGCGAGGAGAGGCTCGAGCGAATCATGCTCTGCGAGCGGTGCTTGGCGCCCCCCGAGACGTAACTGCAGGCGGAAAGAGATCGAACAGGACTGCGCCATACATTGGCGCAGACGACCGGGCGCCTGACGCGGCCGGGTCTACGAGTCTCGCGTGTCTCCGCGCCCGCGCTGGCCAAGGACGAGGCGCAGCACGTACGCGAGTGCGAGGACAAGAGCTACGAGGATGAGCGTCATCAGGGCCGATGCCAGCGGAATCCCGGAGAGCGAGGCGTGCGTGGTTGTGCGCGCGATCGGGAGGATGAGGTGCAAACACCAGTACGTGGCTCCGAGGACGACGATGATCGACGTTGCCAGCGCCGTGTGGTGGACCGCTCGTCTCCACCGAGCCTTCGAGCTGCGGCCAAGCACGGTGCGGACGAGCTCGACTGGGATCGTCAGCAGAGCACAAACCACGAAGAAGAGGCCGCCGAGCCCGGCGCCGGGTATGCCGACAGTCATCAATGCCCCTTTTCGTAAACGAGTAGCGGGCGCCTGAGCACGAGCTCGAGGAGAACGGCGCGGACGAAGATCAAGGCGTTCAGCAGCCTGAGCGGGTAGAAGCACGGGAAGCTGACGAGCGCACGCACGAGCTCTCGCCGCCTCATCGCGGTGAAGACGATGGGAACGAGCAAGGCCGGCCCGTCGATGACGTACCCGAGTGCGAACCAGGGGCTCAGCAATGCGATCAGCAGTGGCAAAACGACCAGGAACGCGAGCGACCCGATCACCGCGTCCCAGCACGCCACCGCAACCATCGAACGGAGAAACGGGTGTGGCAGGATCCCGCGCCAGTGCAACTGGACGTTCTGGACAAAGCCGTGCGACCAGCGACGGAGCTGCGCCCGCATGAAGCGGTAGTTGTGCGGTTCGAGCGGGTAGCAAACGGCTTTGGGGATGAACCGCACCTTGAGGCCCGCTTGGTAGGCGCTCCACGTCAGGTCCATGTCCTCGGCGAGCGTCCGGCCTGACCAGCCGCCGAGCCGGCGCAGCTGATCCGTCCGGTACATCGAAAAGCAACCGGAGGAGATCAGCGGAACGCCATAGAAGTCCTGAACCTGCTTGAGAAATCCGAAGGAGAACAGATACTCGACGTAGCGCCCTCGCTCCCAGGGTGTATGCACGCGTTGCGGGAGCACGAATCCCGAGGCAGCCACGACGTCCTTGTCCGCGAACGCCTCGAGCAGGCGCTCGATCGCATCGGGAGCAAGGGTCGTATCGGCATCGATTGCCATCGTGAACGTGGTCCTCACCCGGCCGAGTGCAAACGTCTGCGCGCCGGCCTTCGAGCCGGTGTTGGCATCCGGCCGGATCACCGTCGCTCCGGCGGCTGCCGCCACCTCGCCGGTCCGATCCTCCGAGCAGTCGTCGACGACCAGGATCTTCGCCGGGACGACCGTCTGGGTCTGGAGCGAACGGATCGTCTCTGCAACGGTGGCCGCCTCGTTGTAAGCAGGGACGATCACGGTCACTGCGACCAGCGGCCGGTCGTCGCGGCGGCCGACCGCCGCGTCACCGGTCGGTCCCGCGCCTGATCGCTCGCGGCGCGCCAGTGTCTCGGTCGTGAAGCGAAAAGCCATGATGTCTCCCTACGTCCTCGCCCCCGTTCGGTAGGCGAGCTCTCCCCGGTCGTGTTCTAGTCGCTAGTGGTGATCTCGGCAAGGCGAGCGCAAGCGCCGACCGGATCGTGTGTGGAGGTCAGGAGCGAATCTAGCATCGTTGGACCCTCGGAACCAGAGGAGCGGGGGGCTGGCACCACCGCGACCTCGCGGGTAGCGACCCTGCTTGTCTCGGCCTCAGGACCGTGATATTTGTTGCGAATGCGACCGGTTTACCTCGTTGTACTTGCGCTTGCTCTTGCCGTAACCGGCGCCCTAGCGCACACGCTCGCTCCCGCCAAGCGGTCGGCGCACATCCTTGTGAACGGCTCGGGCGCAGCCGCTTCGGATGCGCAAGGTGCGGCACTCCCCGCACATGGTTCGACAGCGGTCACGGGCCCCGCCGGGCGCGTGCGCGCGACCTTCGCCTCCAGGCCGGCACCCGCCCGCGGCCCAGCTGAGACCGAGACGGCAGAGCCGCTTGCGCCGCGCCTGCCCCAGGCATCGCTGCGCGCGCTTCGCTTCGGGCCGCCCCGGGTCGCCGAGACGCAGATACGGGCGAAGACTGCTCATCCTCTACGCGCGAACACGCTCACCCTCTTCACCAATACCGACCTCGGCGCGGGGCACGCGAGCCATGTGGCTGAGCCGAGCGTCGCCAAGAACGGCCAGTACGTGTTCGAGACCTACAACTGGGGCGCGGCCGTGTCCACGAACGGAGGCAGCTCCTTCCAGTTCATCAACCCGCGTACCACCTTCCCCAGAAAATACGGCGGGTTCTGCTGTGATCAGCTCGCGCTCTACGACCCCAGCCGGACCCTGTGGCTGTGGGTGTTGCAATACGGCGACGACTCCGGCGGAAGCAACGCCATCCGCCTGGCCGTGGCCCGCGGCGACTCAGCCCTGGCCGCCGGCCGGTTTCGCTATTTGGACTTCACCCCGCAGCAAATCGGTGCGTCGACGGGCGTGAGCTACGACCAGCCCAAGATTGCCCTCAGCAACAACTACGTGTACCTCTCGATTGCCACCTACAACTCGTCCTCCAGGTTCGTCAACAGCGCCGTGCTACGTATCCCGCTGGACGCCCTGGCTTCGAGCGGAACTGTCAGGTACGCGCGTTTCACGACCTCGACGTTCAGCCCCGGTCTGGCTCAGGGAGCCACCTCGACGATGTACTTCGCCGGGCACGCAAGCGCAACGACGCTGCGGCTGTTTGCGTGGCCGGAGAGGGTCGGCGCAGGTGGCGTCACCCGAACCGACCTCACCGTCCGCGCCGACCCCGGCAACCGCCAGTTCTCCTGTCCGAGAACCGGAGGCTCAGCCACGTCCGATTGGTGCATGGGCTCGCACAACGGCACCAGCATCTCGCACGACACGCGGATCAATGCCGGTTGGGTCGACCGCGGGACGATCGGCTTCACCTGGGATGCGCCACAGGGAACGGGTGGACTCGGCTCCTTCCCCTTCCCCTACGTCCACGGCGTGCGCATTCGCGAGAGCACGAAGACCGTGATCGACGAACCTGTCCTCTGGAGCTCGAGGTTCGCCTATCAGTACGCGGCGATCGCGGCCAACTCTGCCGGCGACCTGGGAGGAACGGTGATGTACGGCGGCGGGTCGCAGTTCGAGAACTGCGCGGTGCTGGTGCACGACGCCAGCACGACCGGGAGCTTCTTCGAAGTGGCGACGGCGGAGACGAGTAGCGCGGATCCTCTCAGGCGGGCCTCCGGGGACTATCTGACGGCACGTCCCGATCCGGGTCGGGCGGGCGGGTGGATCGGTACCTGCTACGCGGTGCGGGGAAGCGGGCAGAACCGAGACGTTCATCCGTACTTCCTCGCCTTTGGACGCTAGGGCGAACGCCACCGTAATCAGCGGCTTCCGGCGCGCCAGGTAGACCCGCAAAGACGGAACTCTGGAATAGTTCTCCGCAGCCATGGAGGAGGCGATGGACGACCTCCAGCGCGGCCGCAGCGCGTATGCGCAACGCAGGTGGCGCGATGCCTATGCCGCCCTCGCCGCGGCGGATCGGCAGGCGGCGATTCACCCCGAAGACCTCTTGCTTCTGGCGACGTCGGCCATGCTCATCGGGAAGATGCCCGAGGGCCAGGCCTCCCTCGAGCGCGCGCATCATGCGCACCTCGACGCGGGCCAGCCGCTCCTTGCTGCTCGCATCGCGGTATGGCTCGGAATGAACCTTGCGATCGCCGGCGAGATCGGCTCCGCCGGAGGTTGGTTCGCCCGTGCCCAGCGGCTCGTCGAACGAGAGGAAGGCGACTGCGTCGAACGCGGATACCTCCTCCTCCCGGTCATGTTCCGCCACCAGTCGACAGGCGACTACGAATCCGCCTTCGAAGCAGCCGTTCAATCCGCTTCGATCGCCGAGCGCTTCCATGATCGGGATCTCCTGTCGATGACTCTCCATATCGGGGGGATGGCTCGGATCAAGCAAGGCGAGGTCGAAGACGGGCTCAGGCTCCTCGATGAAGCGATGGTCGCGGTCACCGCAGGAGAGGTGGATCCGGTGTTCGCCGGAGTCGTCTACTGCGGTGTGATCGCGTGCTGTGAGGAAGCGTTCGAGCCCGGACGGGCGCGGGAGTGGACGGACGCGCTCGCCGACTGGTGCGAGTCCCAGCCCCAGCTCGTCTCGTTTACCGGCCGCTGCCTCGCGCACCGGGCCGGGATCAAGCAGCTCCACGGCGACTGGAGCAGTGCGCTGGAGGAGGCACGGCTCGCGCGTGAGCGCTGCGAGCAGGCGATGAATCGCGCGGCCGCGGGCCAGGCGTATTACCAGCAAGCGGAGCTGCTCCGGTTGCAGGGTCAGCTCACGGAGGCCGAGGAGGCGTATCGCAACGCAAGCGCCTACGGCCGTGAGCCGCAGCCCGGGCTCGCGCTCCTCCGGCTGGCGCAGGGCGACCTCGAGGCGGCAACCGGTGCGATCAAGCGCATAGCGGCGGTGACGGCGGAACCGCTGCAGCGTGCCACTTTGCTGCCGGCGTACGTCGAGATCATGCTCGCGTCCGGAGACCTCGACGAGGCTCGGGAGGCCGCACGCGAGCTGGAGGCGACGTCGGCGGCGAGCGGCCGGCCGATGGTGGCGGGGCTGGCCGCATATGCGATCGGAGCCGTCGAGCTCGTCGCGGGAGATGCGGCAGCGGCTGTGTCCTCGCTGCAGCGTGCGCGCGGGATCTGGCAGGAGCTCGATGCTCCGTACGAGGTTGCTCGGACGCAGGTTCTCGCCGCCCTCGCCTGCCGGGAGCTGGGTGATCAAGACACCGCCCGCGTCGAGCTCGAGGCCGCGCGGGCGTCCCTTCAGGCGCTCGGCGCCGGCCCGGATGTCAAGCGGGTCGACGGGCTACTCGGCGGGCCGGCCGACGAGAGCCACGGCCTCACCTCCCGGGAGCTGGAAGTGCTCCGTCTCGTCGCGGGGGGCAAGACGAATCGCGAGATCGCGTCGATTCTCGTCGTCAGCGAGCATACGGTCGCGCGGCACGTGCAGAACATCCTCCTCAAGCTCCGCGTCTCGTCCCGCACCGCGGCGACCGCGTTCGCCTTCGAGCACGAGCTCGTCTAGTCAGAATTCAGTAGTCGCCGACCTCTCGAAAATGGCGGATTCCGGCGATGCGCTCGCGCCGCGTGCGGCCTAGCTTGGCGTCAATGACCGTCAAGCAAAAAAGGAGGCACGCGATGAGCACCACACTGGATACCGACTACATCGAGACGATCGTCATCGGAGGTGGCCAGGCGGGGCTCGCGGCCGGCTACCACCTGAAGCAGCGCGGACGCCCGTTCCTGATCCTGGACGGGGGTGCGCGCATCGGAGACTCCTGGCGCGAGCGGTGGGATTCGTTGCGCCTGTTCACGCCCGCTTTCTTCAGCAGGCTGCCCGGGATGCCGCTTCCTGCCCCCCGCTTGTCCTTTCCGACCAAGGACGAGATGGGCGACTACCTGGAGCGCTACGCCGAGCACTTCCAGCTGCCCGTCCGCTCCGGCATCTGCGTCCACCGGGTCGAGCGGACCGGTGACCGCTACCTGGTATCTGCGGGAGAGCTCCGCCTCGAGGCGTCCAACGTCATCGTGGCGACGGGGGCGCACCGGATCCCGAAATTCCCGTCATTCGCCGCCCAGCTCGACCCACGGATCCTGCAGCTCCACTCGTCCGAGTACCGAAACCCAGAGCAGCTGCTCGACGGCGACACCCTGCTCGTCGGAGCGGGCAATTCCGGGGCCGAGATCGCCTTCGAGCTGGCCGACACGCGCCACTGCCTGCTTGCCGGCCCGAGCACCGGTGAGATCCCCGCCCCGCACGGCACGCTGCGGAGTCTGCTCGGCTTCCGCGTCTTCCGGTTCATCGCGCATCGGGTCATTCGGGTGGATACGAGGATCGGGCGCAAGCTCGGGCCGAAGCTGCTTCAGAAAGGCGACCCGCTGATCAGGCGGAGGAAGAAGGATCTGGGCGAGAAAGGAGTCGAGCGTCTGCCACGCGTCGTCGGCGTCGAGGGTGGGCTTCCCCTCCTCGAGGACGGACGCGTCGTGGACGTGGCAAACGTCGTCTGGTGCACCGGCTTTCGGACGGACTTCAGCTGGATCGATCTTCCGGTCTTCGAGGACGACGGGCAGCCGCGCCACTACCGCGGCGTCGTGGACTCGGAGCCGGGGCTCTATTTCCTCGGGCTGGTGTTCCAGTACTCGCTGAGCTCGGACGTGCTTCCCGGTCGCAGCCGGGACGCCGGGTACACCGCAAAGCACATCGCCGAGCGGATGACGGCACGCGCCCCTGCGCCGAGGACGGAGCTGGAGCTCGGCGTGGAGCCCGCGTCCTAGCCGGCGAGCGCCGAGAGCACCTGGTCCGCGTGCTTGCGCGGATCGACGCGGCGCATGATCTTGGCCACGTTGCCCTCCGCATCGATCAGGAACGTCGAGCGCTCGAAGTACGGGCTGTCGTCCTTCTCGACCCCATAGGCCTTCCCCGCGACGTGATCGGGGTCGGCCAGGATCGTGAACGGCAGCTCGTACTTCGACCGGAACTTGGCCTGGGCCGCCTCCTTGTCCGAGCTGACGCCGAGGACGATCGCGCCGGCCTGCTCGAAGTCGGCAAACGAGTCGCGGATCCCGGACGCCTGCGCCGTGCAGCCGGGTGTGTCGGACTTGGGATAGAAGTAGAGCACGACGGGCTTGCCGCGGAAGTCGGAGAGCTTGACCTTCTCGCCGGAGTCGCTGGTCAATTCGAAATCGGGTGCGGGCTTGCCTTCTTCGACTGCCATGGCTAGAGACTGTATCTGCGCTCGTCCTTCCACACGCGCCACATCGAGAAGAGACCGACGCCGAGAACGACGAAGAACGCAATCGCGTCCGGTCCGTGGATTCCCCGCCAGAAGAAGACGCCCAGGTCGACCAGGATCAGGATCGCGGCGCCGTAGAAGACGACCTGAGCGCGCGTCGACCACAGGGAGATCTCGCCTCGCCGCTCGCGCCAGACCAGGAAGATGAAGACCGCGATCGCGATGAAGAACGCGATCCGCGCGATCGCGTAGAGGGCGGCGAGCGTGGCGTACAGCGACAGCGCGACGACGACGCCGGTGATCGCGAGGATGATGATGAACCCGCGAACGGTCGGGTTCATGTCGAGCCAGAAGCGCTTCACGCGCTCACACGTGTAGCCGCGCCGTCCAGCTGGTCGAGCGCGGCGCGGATCTCGCAGAAGGAGCCCACGAAGATCGGCGTGTCACGCTCCGTGTAGCGGCTTGCCTCGGTCTCGCGGAGCGTCCGCATCAGGTGCATGAAGTCGGCCGGCTCCTCGCACTCGAACGCGGTCACGAACTCCTGGTCGTCGATCCCGAACGAGTACGTCGTGTGGTTCGTGATCGTCCGGAACTCGTGACCGATGCGCATGTGCTCGTCCATCGCGCGCTGCCGGGCTTCCTGCGGGAGCGCGTACCAGGGGCGAACCTTCACGAAGGGGTAGACGACGAGGTAGGGCGAGCCCTTCGGCACGACCTGGCGCGGCTTGCGCGCCGCCGTGTACTCGGAGGCCTTTGTGGTCGCCAGGTACGAGTACGGGGTCTGTAGCCAGCCGGCAAGCGGCGTGGAGTTCAACTCGGCGCCGAGCTCACCGAGGTCCTCGTAGCGCTTCGTGATCTTCCAAAGGAAGAAGTCACTATCCGGGCGGACACCGGCGACCGAGTACGCGCGGAGGTGATCCATCCGCTGCGCCCACGCTTCCACCACCTCGGCAAAGGCGTCTTTCCCCGCCACACGTTCGTCGATCGGCAGGCGCCGCCATGTGGGGTCGATCTTGTAGAAGGTGTACGCGACGTATTGGCCGGCCACGAGCGAAAGCGTACCCGCGCACTACGCTTGCTCCAGTGGCGCAAGACCTCGAAAACACGCTGAAGAACCTCCCCGCGAAGCCGGGTGTCTACATCTTCAAGGACAAGCGCGGCGAGGCCATTTACATCGGCAAGGCCAAGTCCTTGCGCCAGCGCGTGCGCTCATACTTCCAACACGGCCGGAACGACCGTACGACGATCCGTGACCTTGCCGGGCGCGTCGCGGAGATCGAGGTCATCGTCACTCGGAACCAGGTGGAGGCGCTCCACCTCGAGCAGAACCTGATCAAGCGACACAGGCCGGCGTTCAACATCCGGCTGCGCGACGACAAGTCGTTCCCGTACATCGCGGTCACGGTCGAGGACGACTACCCGCGGGTGATGTTTACCCGCGAGCGGCATCGGCGCGGCGTCGTGTACTTCGGCCCGTACGCGAACGCGAAGAAAGTGCGCGAGACGCTCGACGTGCTCAACCGAGTCTTTCCCTACCGGCCCTGCGAGGGCCCGAAGCCGGGCCGGCACTCCGGGATCCCTTGCCTGGACTACCACATCGACCGCTGTCTGGCTCCGTGCGTGGGCTACGTCTCGCAGGAGGACTACCGCCTGATCATCGAGCAAGTGATGGAGTTCCTCTCGGGCGAGACGCGGCCCGTCCTGCGCGAGCTGGAGCGGAAGATGAACGAGGCGGCTGCCGAGGAGCGTTTCGAGGAGGCGGCCCGCTTCCGCAACCGTCTGTTCGCGGTTCGGCACCTGGCCGAGCGGCAGGCGGCCGACCAGCGCGCAGTTGGCACCGTCGACGTGATCGGTATCGCCGCCGACGGAGACCGCGCGGCTGTGCAGGTCTTCCCGCTCCGCGACGGCAAGCTGATCGATCGCTACAGCTTCCACCTCGAGAATGTCGAGGGCCGGGAGCTCGACGCGCTCCTGGAGGCATTCATCCTCGAGTACTACGGCTCCTCACCCAGCATCCCGCCGCAGATCGTGGTGCCGCGCGGCGTGGGGGACACGTCGGCGCTGGAGGAGTTCCTGTCGGAGCGCCGCGGCTCGCGTGTCGAGGTGCGGGCTGCAGCACGCGGGGAAAAGCGTCGGCTTGCCGAGCTCGCCGAGCAGAACGCGCGGATCGCTCTCGAGTCGGACGCGGTCCAATCCGAGCAGCGCCGCCTGCGACGCGTCGAGGCGCTCGAGGAGCTGCGCGAGGCGCTCAACCTCGAGAGTCTTCCGATCCGGATCGAGTGCTTCGATATCTCCAATCTCCAGTCGGCATCGCCGGTGGGCTCCATGGTCGTCTTCGAGGACGCGCTTGCGAAGAAGTCGGACTACCGCAAGTTCGGCGTGCGCGGTGTCGACGGGCAGGACGACTTCGCCGCGATGGCCGAGGTGGTGACGCGCCGCTTCGCGCGGAGGCGGGACGCGACCGGCGAGGAGTACGACTCGTCGTTCGCGGCCACTCCCAACCTTGTCGTGGTCGACGGCGGCAAGGGTCAGCTGTCGGCGGTGCTGGCGGCGATGCAGGCCTTCGACCTCCCGCGTGTGGCGGTCATCTCGCTGGCGAAGCGGGAGGAGGAGGTCTTCCTCCCCGGCGATCCAGTTCCGGTCGTGCTCGACCGGCACTCCCCGGGTCTTCAGCTGCTCCAGCGGATCCGGGACGAGGCGCACCGCTTCGCGCTCGACTTCCATCGACAGCGGCGGGATGCGGCCGCCCGCGAGTCGATCTTCGACACGCTCAAGGGAATCGGCCCGGCGAGGAGGCGCGCGTTGATGCGCCACTTCGGCTCGGCGGAGCGCTTCCTCGCGGCGACGCAGGAAGAGCTCGAGGGCGTCCCCGAGCTACCGGCGAAGACGGCCCGGCAGATCTACGCGCAACTGCACAAGGCCGGCCGCGGCTAGCTCCGGCGCCTAGGTGCCCGCCGTGTCCGGATCCATGAACGGATACCGGTAGTCCCTCGGCGGGTCGAACGTCTCCTTGATCGTCCGCGGGGAGACCCAGCGGATCAGGTTCCACATCGACCCGGCCTTGTCGTTCGTGCCCGAAGCTCGCCCGCCGCCGAACGGCTGCTGGCCGACGACGGCGCCGGTCGGCTTGTCGTTGATGTACAGATTTCCGGCCGCGTATTCGAGCCGGTCCTGCGCATCCTCGATCGGCGCGCGCTCGCGGGAGAAGATCGCGCCGGTCAGGCCGTACGGCGAGCCGGTATCCACGACCTCGAGTGTGTCCTCCCATTCCTTGTCGGGGTAGACGTAGGCGGTCACGACCGGGCCGAACAGCTCGTCGCGCAGGAGACGGAACTTCGGATTGCGCGTCTCCACCACCGTCGGCGAGACGAAGAAGCCGTCGTCATCGGACGCGTCGCCCCCGACCAGCACGTCCGAATCGGCATCCGCCCGTGCCTCGGCGATCGCCTCCCGCTGCGTCCGGAACGAATTGGAGTCGATGACCGCGCCCATGAAGTTCTCGAAGTCCGTGACGTCTCCCATCTTCAGCGAGCCGACTTCCTCGACCAGCCGCTCCCTCAGTTCAGGCCACAGGTTCTGCGGGACGAAGACGCGCGAAGCCGCCGAGCACTTCTGGCCCTGGTACTCGAACGAGCCGCGGACGATGGCGGTCGCGACCGCGTCGACGTCGGCGCTGGGATGGGCGAGGATGAAGTCCTTCCCACCCGTCTCGCCGACGATGCGGGGGTAGTTGCGGTACTGCTCGATGTTGTTACCGACCGTCCGCCACATCGACTGGAACACGCCGGTCGAGCCGGTGAAGTGGATTCCGGCCAGGTCGGGGCTCGCGAGCGCGGCATCGCCGATGCGCGCACCCGGCCCGTAGACGAGGTTGATCACGCCGTCAGGGAGGCCCGCCTCGCGCAGGAGCTGCATGAGGAAATGCGCCGAGAACGCGGCGGTCGAGGCCGGCTTCCAGACGACGGTGTTGCCCATCAGAGCCGGGCTGGTCGGAAGGTTGCCGCCGATGGCAGTGAAGTTGAAGGGCGAGACCGCGAAGACGAAGCCCTCGAGCGGCCGGTACTCCATCCGGTTCCACGTGCCGGGTGAGGAGACCGGCTGCTCCTCGTAGATTCGGGTCATGAACGTCGGGTTGAAGCGCCAGAAGTCGATGAGCTCGCAGGCCGCGTCGATCTCGGCCTGGTGGGCCGTCTTCGACTGCCCGAGCATCGTGGCCGCGTTCAGGGTCGCCCGCCACGGCCCCGAGAGCAGCTCGGCCGCGCGGAGGAGTACGGCGGCGCGTTCCTCCCACGACGTCCGAGACCAGTCGTGCCAGGCCTCGCCGGCAGCCTTGATCGCCTGCTCGACCTCGGCCGGCCCGCCCTGGTGCATGTCGGCCAAGACGTGGCTCTTGCGGTGGGGCATGACCACCTCGGCGGTGTCGCCGGTGCGGATCTCCTTCCCGCCGATCACGAGCGGGAGGTCAATGCGCTCGGACTGGAGCTCGTTCAGCCGCTCCCTGAGCGCGGCGCGCTCGGCTGAGCCGGGGGCGTACGAGAGGACGGGCTCGTTCGTGGGCGGGGGTAGGCGGAAGGTTCCCGGTGCGCTCATGGGGCGATTGTAAATTCAGCGGTGTGCAGGTCGTCCGGTACGAGGCCGACGGCTGGGGCGTGGGCGAGCTCGTGTTCGAGGAGCTCCTGCTGCTCTATCACGCTCACCCGCGCCCGCGGCGGGAAAATACCCCCAACGGCCCCCAGGGGATGCCCGAGATCCCTGTAATCAGGCTATCGCGGAACTCCGTACCTGTCTGTGACGGCTTCGGGTCGAGTGTGCTCGCGCTGCTCCGGGACTACTACGCGGGCGAGCCGGTCTCGTTCGCGGATGTTCCGATCGATCTCGACTGGTGCACGCCTTTCCAGCGCTCGCTCGTCGATGCCGCCCGTTCGATCCCCCGCGGGGAGACCGTCACCTACGGTGAGCTCGCCGCCCTCGCCGGCCGTCCAAACGCTGCGCGCGCGGCTGGCACGTTCTGCGCGCACAACCGCTTCGGGTTGGTCGTGCCCTGCCACCGTGTGGTGGCCGCCGCGGGGCTGGGGTCGTACGGCTCCCTTGGGGTCGACTACAAGCGGCGACTGCTCGCGCTCGAGGGAGCGGATGTCCCTCTCTGAAGATCTCCGCAACGAGCTGGCGGCGATCGCGCCGCGCCGCGACTGCGACGTGCTGGCCGAGCTGTCGGGGCTGGCGCATACGGCCGGCACCGTCCACCTGCTCGGCGGACGGCGCGTCTCCGTCCACTTCGACGTCGCCAACTCGGCGGTCGCGCGCCGTGGCTTCAGCATGCTGCGCCGCTTCGACATCGAGAGCGAGATCCGCACGTACACGCGGCGCGCGTTCGACAAAGCAACGCGGTACCAGCTCCACGTCCCCGGCGCCGACCACGCGCTCCAGGTCCTCTACGAGGCAGGGATCCTCTCCGCCCGGCTCGCGCCGCTGGAACGCCCACCGGCGCGCGTGGTAGCGCGCAGTTGCTGCCGCGGCGCATACCTGCGCGGTGCCTTGCTCGGCGCCGCGTCCCTGAGCGGCCCGCGCGCCCCGCACCTCGAGGTCCGCTTCGCCACCGCCGCCGGAGCCGAGTTTCTGGTCGAGACGGTCGCGCGCGAGGACGTCGAGCTGGGACTCGTGGACCGCGGCCGTCACGTGGCTGCGTACGTCAAGGGAGCGGACGCCATCGCCGGCGCGCTTGCCCTGGGTGGGGCGAATGATCTGGCGCTTGTCTTCGAGGAGCAGGCGGTGGTCTCGGACACGAAGTCGCGCGCGAACCGACTGGCGAACGCCGATCACGCAAATCTCGTGCGCACGTCACGGGCGGCGCACGAGCAGATCAGCGCCGTTCGCGCCCTCCGGCGGACGGGGCGGCTGGAGGAGCTAGCTGCGCCCCTGCACGAGATCGCCCTGCTGCGGTTGCGCCATCCTTCGCTCTCGCTGCGCGAGCTCGCGCTCGAGTGCGGCAAGCCGACCAGCAAGGCCTCCGTCCATCGACGTCTCAAAAAGCTGATGGAGCTGGCCCATTCCTGAAGAAATTTCTGGCGTTCGCAGATCCGAGTCGTCATACTTGCCCTAAGGCGGGTCCGTGCTCCTCCGGCGGCGGATACAGACCCCGTCCGTCGTCACGGTCCTGAGCGTGGCAAAAGCGGAGGGGGGGTCGACCTCGGAGCCACCCCTCCCACCCGCCTCCCTCTGTCCTGTCGCTGGCCTGGGCCCACGCGGAGCCCGACCCTGCTGCCCTTAGAATCGCCAGCGTCAACCGCGAGGGAGGACCATGGCAAGACGGGTCGGTATCAACGGTTTTGGCCGGATCGGACGCAACTTCTACCGCGCGTTTCTCGACAAGGACCCGGGCTTCGAGATCGTCGCGGTGAACGACCTGGCGGCGCCGGACGTCCTCGCGCACCTGCTCCGCTATGACTCGAGCCACGGTCGGCTCGATGCCGAGGTCGCCGTCTCGGAGGGGGAGATCAGCGTCGACGGGACCCCCCTGCGCGTCCTTGCCGAGCGCGACCCATCCGCTCTTCCCTGGAAGGACATGGAGGTGGACGTGGTCGTCGAGTCGACGGGCCTCTTCACCGATCGCGAGGGCGCATCGCAGCATCGGGCCGCCGGTGCCGACAAGGTCGTGCTCTCTGCGCCTGCAACCGAGCCCGACATCACGATCGTCCTGGGCGTGAACGACGAGGCGTACGACCCCGAGAAGCACCACATCATCTCGAATGCGTCCTGCACGACGAACTCCGTCGTGCCGATGGCGAAGATCTTGCGCGACAGCTTCGGGATTGACTCCGGCTTCATGACCACCATTCACGCCTACACCACCGAGCAGCAGCTCCAGGACCAGGTCGCGCTGACGCGCAAGGGCAAGCCCGACCTGCGGCGGATGCGCGCGGCGGCGATCAACATCGTCCCGGCCAGCACCGGCGCCGCAAAAGCGATCGGGGAGGTCATCCCTGAGCTGAAGGGGAAGCTGGACGGGATGGCGATGCGCGTCCCCGTGCCCGTCGGGAGCGTCACCGACCTCGTGTGCGTGCTGGAGAAATCTCCTTCCGCCGAGGAGGTGAACGAGGCATACCGCTCAGCCGCCGCATCCGACCATTGGGCTGGGATCCTCGAGTACACGGAGGATCCGATCGTCTCCTCGGACATCGTCGGCAACCCGGCGTCGTGCATCATCGATGGCCTCTCAACCATGGCGCACGGCGACCAGGTCAAGGTGATTGGCTGGTACGACAACGAGTGGGGCTACTCGTGCCGGCTCGTCGACCTGATCGACCGCCTGCTGTGAGACCGGGCCACTGAGGAAATGAGGCCGCGCTCGGTGCGCGAGGCGGAGGTCAAGGGCCGCCGCGTCCTCGTCCGCGCCGACCTGAACGTCCCGTTGGAGGGAGGCCGGGTCGCAGACGACACCCGCATCCGCGCTGCCCTGCCGACACTGGAGCTGCTGCGCGACCGCGGCGCGGACTCCATCACAGTCTGTTCGCATCTTGGCCGGCCGAAAGGCCCCGACCCTGCCTACTCGCTGAAACCGGTCGAGGAGCGACTGCGCGAGCTGTTCGGCGGTGAGCTGAGCGTGCTGGAGAACACACGCTTCAATCAGGGCGAGACCGCGAACGACCCGGCGTTCGCCCGCGAGCTCGCCGACGATCACGACCTCTTCGTCGAGGACGCGTTCGGCTCCGTCCATCGCGCGCATGCATCCACGGTGGGGGTTGCACAGCTGCTGCCTGCTTACGCCGGGCTCCTGCTCGAGCGGGAGCTGACGGAGCTGGGGCGGCTGCTAGGGGACGTGAATCGCCCCTTCGTGCTGGTTTCCGGCGGCGCGAAGGTCGAGGACAAGCTCGGCGTCTTGCGCCACCTCGGTGGAAGAGCAGATTCCGTCTTCGTCGGCGGGAAGATGGCCGAGGAGCTGCGTGAGGGCGACCAGCTTCCCTTCCCGGTCGAGCTCCCGAGCGACGTCGTCGCCGCGGAGAGTATGGACAGCACCGAAACGAGGGTCGTCCCGTACGACGCGGTTCCACCCGGTTGGCACGGGTTCGACATCGGCCCGGAGACGCGCGCCCGCTTCGCCGAGCGCATTGGGCAGGCGCGGACACTCTTCTGGAACGGCCCGATGGGCGTGTTCGAGCAGCCGCAGTTTGCCGCGGGAACGCGGGCGGTCGCCGAGTCCGTCGCCGAATGCGATGGCTATACAGTCGTCGGCGGCGCGGATTCGATCCGGGCGCTGCGCGAGCTAGGTCTGATCGAGCGGGTGGACTGGGCCTCGACCGGGGGCGGCGCGGCGCTGGAGTTCCTCGAGGGAAAGGAGTTGCCGGGGGTGGCAGTCATCCCCGAGGATTGAACGCATGCTGATCGCCGGCAACTGGAAGATGAACAAGACACCGAGCGAGACGGCGGAGTTCTGCACCTTGCTCAAGAGCCGCGTGGGCGGACTGGCTGGCAGCGTGGACATTTCAGTCTTTCCGCCCTACACGTCGCTCCCGGCGGCGGTGGGCGCGCTCGCCGACACCGAGGTGGCAGTCGGCGCGCAGAACGTCCACTGGGAGCCTGAGGGGCCGTTCACGGGTGAGGTGTCCGCGCCGATGCTGCGCGAGCTCGGCGTGTACGCGGCCATCGTCGGCCACTCCGAGCGGCGCCAGTACTTCGGGGAGACCGACGAGACGGCCGGCCGGCGTGCCGCGGCCGCGCTCGAGGCCGGGCTGTTCGTGATCGCTTGCGTGGGCGAGCTGGAGGCCGAGCGCGAGGCCGGGGAGACGGAGCACGTTCTGCGGCGTCAGGTGAGCGTCCTGTTCGAGGACGACAGGCTCGTCATCGCGTACGAGCCCATATGGGCCATCGGCACGGGCAAGACCGCGACGCCCGACCAGGTGCGGAAGGGGCACGAGTTCATCAAGAGCCTCCTCGACGTCCCCGTTCTGTACGGCGGATCGGTCACTCCGGGCAATTGCACGGACCTGCTCATCCTCGATGCAGTGGACGGCGCGCTCGTCGGCGGCGCCTCGCTCGATCTCGACACGTTCACGGCGATTTGCGAGCTGGCGGCTTCCCGCTCGTAGCGCTCGTCATCCTCGACGGGTGGGGGTGTGCTCCGCCGGGCCCTGGAAACGCGATCTCTCTCGCCAAAACGCCCGTGTTCGACCGCCTGTGGGCCGAGTCTCCACACACCACACTCGAGGCGTCGGGTGGGGCGGTCGGGCTTCCCGAGGGGCAGATGGGGAACTCCGAGGTCGGCCACCTGACCATCGGCTCCGGCCGCATCCTCCTACAGGACCTGCAGCGGATCAACCGCTCGATCGAGAACGGCGAGTTCTTCGACAACGACGCGCTCGCCGGCGCGTTCAGGCGGGCGCGGGAGCGGGGGACGGACGTCCACCTGCTCGGCCTCGTCTCCTACGGCGGCGTTCATTCGCACATCGACCACCTGCGCGCGCTGCTCGAGGTCGCGCGGCGGGAGGGGATGGAGGACCGGACGTGGATCCATGCCTTCACCGACGGGCGCGACGTGTCGCCCCATGCGGCCGTGCATGACCTGGCCGAGCTGCCGGGCGAGCGGATCGCCACCGTCGCCGGCCGCTACTACGCGATGGACCGCGACGGGCGGTGGGAACGGACACAGAAGGCGTTCGAAGCCGTCACGAATTCCCAGGCATCATCCCCCCGGGGGGCCGATCCCGTCACGGAAGTGCAACGAAGCTATGACGAGGGCGTGACGGACGAGTTCATCCAGCCGGTCGCGCTCGAGGGCCGTCCCCGCCTCCGCCCCGACGACGCAACCATCTTCTTCAACTTCCGGCCGGATCGGGCCAGGCAGCTCGCCCAGCTCCTGCTCGACAACGGCTTCGACTTGACCACCATGACGCACTACCGCGACGACTTCGACTGCCCGGCCGCGTTCGGCGAGCAAGACGTCCGAGAGACGATGGCTGAGGTCCTGGCCGAGCACGACATTCGCCAGCTTCATGTCGCCGAGACCGAGAAGTACGCGCATGTGACCTATTTCTTCAACGGGGGCCGCGAGGAGGAGTGGGGAGGAGAAACACGCATCCTCATCCCTTCTCCCCGCGATGTCGGCACCTACGACGAGAAGCCGCAAATGTCCGCCCGCGAGGTTGCCCGCCGCTTTGCGGAGGAAATCGGCAACGGCTACGGCTTCGGAGTCGTCAATTTCGCCAACCCGGACATGGTTGGGCACACCGGCGTCATTCCCGCGGCTGTCCGGGCGGTGGAGACCGTCGATAGCTGTCTGGAAGAGGTCGTCGATGCGATCGCCAGGGCAGGTGGCGTATCGCTGATCACGGCCGATCACGGAAATGCGGAGCAAATGCTGGAAGAAGATGGGCAAAGCCCACACACTGCGCACACGACGAACCCCGTCCCGCTGATCCTCACCGCCGCGGATCTGGCTCTACGCAGCGGCGGAGGACTCTCCGACCTGGTTCCCACGGCCCTCGACCTGCTCGGAATCGACCCCCCACCGGAGATGACGGGAAGGAGCCTGGCCGAGGCGTGAGAATTCCGGGAGCGGGTACACCGTTCTTACCGAATTCGAATCTGATCCCGTCCTTCCGTCGTTATACTCCTGCACCTTGTCGCTTAGCCAACCTGACCCCGGCGTACTGCGGAAGGCGCAACGGGGCGATGAGCGGGCGTTCTCCCTCATCGTCCGCGCCTACGAGACTCCCGTGTTCAACTACGTCCTGCGCCTGGTCGGAGACCGCTCGCTCGCCGAGGACCTCACCCAGGAAGTCTTCCTCCGCGTCTATCAGGGCCTGCCGAAGTTCTCGCTGCGCTGCCGGTTCACCACCTGGCTCTTCCAGGTGACGAAGAACCGGGTGCTCGACGAGTTGCGTGCCACCGAGCGCCGGCCGCGCGCGACCGTCACGATCGACGACATTCCGCCGCTCGAGGTCGTCGACGCGCCGTTCGAGCGCGTGGAGGCGATCGACGCGGTGTGGCGCGCCGTGGAGGACCTGAATGTCGACCTGAAGATGGCGCTGCTGCTGCGCGACGTCGTCGGCCTCTCCTATACGGAGATCTCCGACTCGCTCGAAGTCACCCTGGCGACGGTGAAGTGGCGCATCTACAAGGCGCGCGAGGAAGTGCAGCTCGCGCTCGCCCGCGAGGGCATCACCTTCGGCTAGGAACCGGTCGAGGAAGAGGCCGAAGCCGCCGGAGTCCTAGACGCCGTGCGCTAGCCGTTCGGCCAGCGGTTCCGGCAAGCCGACCTCCCTGATTTCTTCCTGCGTCCGCTCGATGTCGTACTCGACACGGTGGAACGACGCGTGCTGACCAGCGAGATCGAGGACGGCGAACGCGGCCCGGGGATCGCCGTCGCGCGGCTGCCCGATCGAACCGGGATTGATCAGGACGCGTCCCTCCGACAACTTCAGCTCGGTTCCTTCGGGCGCGTGTGCGGCCTGCAATTGGCCTTCGTGGAGAATCGCCCAGAGCGGCACGTGGCTATGGCCGACGAGGATGAGCGGCTGGACGGTGTCCTCGAGCGCGGCGCGCATCGACCCGGCGTCCAGCACGTACTCCCACACGGGGTCGCGCGGACTCGCGTGGTACAACTCCGCGCTTGCCTCGGGGATCTCCGCTCCGGGGGTGAGGCCGGACATGTATGAGCGGGCGCTGTCCTCCAGCACCTCCCGCGTCCAGTGCGCGCTCTCGGCCGCCTCGTGCGAGAACTCCTCCAGCGAGATCTGCTCGAGGACGCCGAGATCGTGGTTTCCGATCAGGCACACGTCCGCGAGCGCCGCCACCCTGGCGCAGCATTCGTTCGGGCGCGGGCCGTAGCCGACCAGATCGCCCAAGCACCAGATCGCATCGGGCTGCTCGTCCTCGAGCACCGCGATCGACGCCTCCAGCGCGTGGAGGTTCCCATGGATGTCGGAGATGACGGCGACCCGCATGGTTGCGAGCCGCAACCTTAAGCCACTAGTCCCGGGGTGGCGCTTCGGGCAGGTTGCGGATGCCCTCGGTGGTCTGGTACTTCGACCAGGAATCCTGCATCGCGTCGAGCAGCTCCTTCATGAACCGCGTGGACATGTTCACGCGCGAGACGACGACGCCGGGAACGTCCCCTTCCTCGACCTCGTGGTCGATGCGCGCGAACGTGATCGTGAACTCGTACGGCGAGAAGCTGATGTTGGCGAAGTTCGAGTAGACCCCGCCGAGGTGCTCCGGGTCCATGTGGATGTTGAGATTGCGGGCCTGACCCTCGTCCTCCACGCTCCTACGATACTACGCGGGTGGAGGAGCGCTATTCGACGGCGCTCGGCCGGCTGACGGCCGCGCTGAGCCAGTTTGCGGGGGCCGAGGTCGAGCTCGACCGGCCCTCAGACGCCGCGCACGGGGAGTACGCGACCAACATCGCCCTCCGGCTCGCCGGGCAGCGCAAGCGCCCGCCGCGCGAGATCGCCGAGGAGCTGGCGGCGAAGGCGACGGAGCTGCGCGAGGTGGAGCGGGCCGAAGTTGCGGGACCCGGCTTCGTCAACCTCTGGCTCACCCCTGAGTGGTATGCGAGTGCGCTGGCTGAGCTGCTTGACGCGGGCGCCGGTTTCGGTGCGGGGTGGGCAGAGACGAAGGAGCGCGTCCAGGTCGAGATGGTCTCGGCCAATCCCACAGGTCCCATCACGGTCGCATCGGCTCGGAACGGTGCGATCGGCGACTCCGTTGCACGCTTGCTCGAGCTCAGCGGCCACGAGGTCGAGCGCGAGTACTACTACAACGACGCCGGCGCCCAGATGGAGAAGTTCCGCGAGTCCGTGGACGCTATCCGCCGCGGGGAGGAGCCGCCGGAGGACGGATACCAGGGCGAGTACATGCAGGCCTTGGCCGCGCTGGAGGGTGACCCGGTTCCCCCGATGCTGGCGCAGATCGAGGCGACGCTCGAACGCTTCCGCATCCATTTCGACAACTGGGTGCTCCAGAGTGAGCTGGAGCAGCGCATCGGCGAGTTCCTCCCCAGGCTCGACACCTACGAGAAGGACGGAGCAATCTGGCTCCGTTCCTCCGCCTACGGCGACGACGACGACCGGGTGATCATCCGGTCGCCCGAGCGGGGCGGGACGCCCACGTACCGGGCTGCCGACATCGTCTACCTCGTCGACAAGCTCGGGCGCGGTTTCGGTCGTGCGATCTACGTCCTCGGCGCCGACCACCACGGGACGCGCAAGTGGTACGCGGCGATCGCACGCATGCTGGGCTACGACCCTGACCGCGTCGAGGTGCTCCTCTACCAGCTGGTACACCTGACCCGCGGCGGCGAGCAGACGAGGATCTCGAAACGGCGGGGCGACGTCGTCTTCCTGGACGAGCTGATGGACGAGGTCGGCGTGGACGCCGCGCGGTGGTACCTCCTCTCGCGCGGGCCCGACCAGACGATCGAGATCGACGTCGACCTGGCCAGGGAGAAGAGCTCGAAGAACCCGGTGTACTACGTCCAGTACGTCCACGCGCGCATCGCCGGGATCTTCCGCAATGCGGGCGACGCTCCCGTGGACGCGTCGGTGCCGGGCGAGCTGGCCGATGAGGAGAAGAGCCTGATTCGGCGTCTGCTCGAGCTGCCGGCGGTCGCGGCCGAAGCGACGGAGCGACGCGGACCGCATGCGATCCCGAACTACGCCATCCGCGTCGCCGACGACTTCCACCGCTTCTATACGGAGCACCGCGTGCTGCAGAGCGACGCGCAGGCCTTCCGGCTCGGCCTGTGCCGCGCGACCCAGACCGTCGTCGCCCGCTGCCTCGACCTGATCGGGGTAGAGGCCCCCGAGCGGATGTGACAGGATTCCGCGCGTGAGCAAGGTCGCCGAGCACGTTCAAGAGTTCGAAGTTCCGCCGAACGCGCCCGACCGCAACCTCGCCCTCGAGCTCGTCCGCGTGACCGAGAACGCCGCCATGGGCGCCGGCCGCTGGGTCGGGCGAGGCGAGAAGGAGAGTGCCGACCAGGCGGCGGTCGACGCGATGCGCGCCATCCTCGACACCGTCTCGATGAGCGGCGTCGTGGTCATCGGCGAAGGTGAGAAGGACGAAGCACCGATGCTCTACAACGGCGAGGCGGTAGGCAACGGCCAGGGGCCGGAGGTCGACGTCGCCGTCGATCCGCTCGAGGGGACGCGGTTGTGCGCGCTCGGACAGCCGAACGCGATTGCCGTGATCGCTGTCGCAGAACGGGGGACGATGTTCTTCCCCGGCGCAGCCTTCTACATGGAGAAGATCGCGGTCGGCCCCGACGGTATCGACGTCATCGACATCAATGCGCCGCCCACCGACAACGTGAATGCAGTCGCCGCGGCCAAGGGCGTGCGGCCCCGCGACGTCGACGTCGTCGTGCTGGAGCGGGACCGCCACAACGCGCTGATCGCGGAGCTGCGCGAGGCCGGCGCGAAGGTGCACCTGATCCGCGACGGCGACGTGGCGCCTGCGATCGCCGCGGGCCAGGGCGGAACCGGTGTGGACATGCTGTACGGCATCGGTGGGACGCCCGAGGGCGTGATCTCGGCGACCGCGCTCAAGTGCGTCGGCGGCGGGATCCAGGGGAAACTGTGGCCGCGGAACGACGAGGAGCGGCAGGCACTCGTCGACGCCGGCATCGACCCCGAACGCGTGCTGTACACGGACGATCTCGTCTCGGGCGACGACTGCTTCGTCGCCGCCACCGGTGTGACGACAGGAGCCCTCTTACGCGGTGTCGGCTACCGCAAGGACAGCGTCGTGACCCACTCGATCGTCATGCGCTCCCGCTCCGGGACGGTGCGCATGATCGAGGGACGGCACCAGCTGTCGAAGCTGCGCCGCCTCTCCAGTTAGCCCCTTCAGGCGGCACCGAAGCTACTCCCAGCTTTCCAGCACCGGGTAGCGCGTGCGCGCCTCGAGGCAGTCGGCCGCGAAGAGCGCAACGCCGAGGTCACCCGTCCAGAGCGAGTAGCGCGGCGGCCTTGCTTGCGCCTGCTCGAGCGCGTGGACGGCGAAGCGGCGGGCGCGCTCCAGCCAGCGCTCGTCCTGTGTTCGCTCGAACGCCTTGAGGAGCGCCCAGCCGTTCCCGGCCGTTCCGTGGCAGAGGCTCGGCCCTTTCTCTGTGCCGGCCGGCCCGGCCCGCCAGGAGAGCTCCGCTCCTGCCAGCAGCAGGTCCTCATCGAGACTGCCCGCCGCGCAGGTGATGATTCCCGGCGCACCTTCGCACCACTGGAGCTTCGGCCCGAACCCCTCCTCCGCGGCCGGCCAGTTGGCCAAGCCGTCCTGAACGATCGCCGTCTCGCGGAGCGTCGCGCTAACGTCGTCGCCGAGCACGAGGGCGTTGCCGACCAGGCCGTGAAACGGAGTGAGGTTGTCGGGTGGATCCAGCCGGCGTGCCGCGTCCTCGCTCTCACGCATAGCCGCAGCCCACCGGCCCTCACCCGTCCACTGATGCATTGCCCGCGCGGCCAGCAATGCGCCAGGCGGGCCCCACATGATCTCGTTCAGCGGGTTCGCCAGGTTCTCGCGAACGAGGCGGAGCAGGTCATCTGCGATCTTGTCGCTGGGCTCGAGCCGCCAGAGCACGAGCCGGATGCCCGCCTCGCCCATGAATAACGCCGGGTTGCGCGGCTCGGGGAATGGGATCGCGGTGAGCACGCCGGGTTTCTCCTGCCAGGCCTCGAGTGCACGCCGGGTGACGGCGGCGACGTCGAGCGTGGTCTCGGCGAAGCCGCGCCTGCGCAGGACGTCGAGGGCGAAGGTGACGCCCGCCGCTCCGACGTACAGCGACTTGAGCGGCTTGGGCGACTGCCATCCGTCCCACTCGTGGGCCGGCCAGAGCCGCTTGGGACGGCAGGCGGCATCCGTGTCCGCGACGATCTCCGCGATCGCGTTGCGGGCGCGCCCCTCGTTCCACTCGGTGTCGGTGAGGCGCGCGAAGAGCTCTGGGTTGTAGAGCGCCGGGCTAGGCGGCGACCTTCTCCTCCATGTCGGGCGAATAGCTTCCGGAGCGGGCGAGGCCGTTCATCTTGGCGCGGTGGAGGTAGGCCTCCTGGCCGGCCGGGACGTTGGCCGCCTCGCCGTTCCACGCTTTGAGCGACGGAGCCTGCAGCGCGCGCCCGTACGAGAAGCTGATCTCCCACGGGTGCGGGCCCATCGCGTTGATCGCGTTCAGGCGCCTAGTCGCGTCCTCGTCGCTCTGCCCGCCGGAGAGGAAGACGATCCCCGGGACGGCGGCGGGAACGTGGCGGCGGAAGCACTTCAGCGTGAGCTCCGCGATCTGCTGATCGCTCGCCTGCTCGGCGCACTCGTACCCGGAGAGCACCATGTTCGGCTTGAGCAGCATGTCCTCGGGCTCGACGCGCTGGTCGCGGAGCTCGGTGAACACACCGTGCAGCGTCTTCGAGGTCACCTCGAAGCTGCGCTCGATCGTGTGGTCGCCGTCCATGAGCACCTCGGGCTCGACGATCGGCACGATCTCCGCCTCCTGGCACAGCGCGGCGTAGCGGGCGAGCGCGTGCGCGTTCGTCCAGAGGCAGTACTCGCTCGGGATCCCGTCGCCGATCGAGATCACTGCGCGCCACTTCGCGAATTTGGCGCCTAGCTCCCGGTACTCGTTCAGGCGCTCGCGCAGGCCGTCGAGCCCCTCGGTGACCGTTTCTCCCGGCGCGCCCGCCAGCGCCTTGGCACCCAGGTCGACCT
>Ga0075418_10000317_pt1 | contig 49557 bp, 36 predicted proteins | sample SoiMetdeltSBSDD2_FD_81776 | JGI IMG/M metagenome (GOLD analysis project Ga0075418, IMG submission 81776) | Bulk soil microbial communities from a Populus tree surrounding site in Tennessee, USA - Soil MetaG P. deltoides SBSDD2 | ecosystem: Environmental > Terrestrial > Soil > Tree plantation...
GCAAGGCTTGTGGAGCGCCCGGTGCCTTGAAAGGGGCACGCCGGGTGCGGGAAGCGGTCCAGGGAAACGGGCCAGCCGCAAGGCTGACACCGCGCCCTGGGCCGACTTCACCGACCCGACCCGGCGACGGTCATGAAGATCGTAGATGAGCTTCGTGGCCGCTTCGGGGTCGAGCCTGTCCTCCGGGTCCTGGACGTGAAACCGTCCACATTCTACGGTTGGGTCAAACGCGAAGCCGAGCCAGGCGAACGGGAACTGGTCGATCGTGGCCTGCTCAGTGAGATCGTCGACATCCACGGGCAATCGGGTGGTACCTATGGATCGCCTCGGGTGCACCAGATCCTGCGCCGCCGCGGCATCCACGTCTCCCGCAAGCGCGTCGAGCGTCTGATGCGCGCTCACGGCCTGCAGGGCGCATTCCTGCGCCGTGGCTGGCGCGGGGGCTCCACCAAGCAGAACCCGGAGGCGCAGCCGGCACCGGACCTGGTCAACCGCAACTTCGACGCCGAGGGCCCGAACCGGCTGTGGGTGGCCGACGCCACCCGCATCGCCTGCGGCGACGGCGTGTTGTGGCTGGCTGCGGTGCGTGACGCGTTCTCCAACCGGATCGTGGGCTGGAAGACTTCCGACCGGTGCAACACCGACCTGGTTCTGGGCGCGCTGGAGTACGGCATCTGGTCGCGTGACGTGCGTGACGGTCAGTTGATCCACCATTCGGACAGGGGCTCGACCTACACGTCGATCAAGTTCTCGGAACGGTTGGCGGACAACGGTATTCTGCCCTCGATGGGTTCGGTCGGGGATTCGTATGATAACGCATTGATGGAGAATTTTCTCTCTACCTTGAAGATCGAGTTGGTGTATCGAAACACTTGGCGTACAAGGGATGAGGCCGAGAACGCTCTGTTCGTCTACATCGACGGATGGTACAACCGGGAACGACAACGCCCTCGCCGAGACCGTGATCGGCCTGTACAAGACCGAGTTGGTGCGCCGGCACGGCCCATGGCGGACAGTCGAACAGCTGGAGCTGGCCACATTAGAATGGGTCGATTGGTACTGAGCCACCCCGAGGTTGATGGAGACCCTGAAGCCAGGCGATGATCCCTGGTGGAGAGGAGTCCCTTCGATGCCTGCCCCGAGGAAGTACCCGCAAGAGCTGCGCGAGCGGGCGGTACGGCTGGCCCGCGAGTCCGACCGGCCGTTGGCGCAGATCGCCAAAGACCTTGGTGTGCACCGGGAAGCGCTGCGCACGTGGGTGCGCCAAGATGAGGCCGACCGTGGTGAGCGCGTGGATCGGCTGTCTACTGTGGACGTGAGGAGTTGGCGCGGCTGCGCAAGGAGAACGCAGAACTTAAGCGTGCCAACGAAATCCTTAAAGCTGCGAGTGCGCTTTTCGCCAAGGAGCTCGACCGTCCCCGGACGAAGTGATCACCGTGATCGACGCGTTGGGTGACCGCTTCGGGGTCGAGCCGATCTGCCGGGTGCTCGGTTACAAGTCCGCCTCCAGCGTCTACGCCCGGCGCGGCCGGCCTTCCTCACCCCGTGCGCTGCGCGATGAGCAGTTGCTCGACGAGATCGGCAAGGTACGCGTCGGGCACGCCGCCTGCTACGGCGCCCGCCGTACCTGGGTCGAGCTGCAGCGCCGTGGGATCAAGGCGGCCCGCTGCACGGTTGAGCGGCTGATGCGCCAGGCGGGCCTGGTCGGCGTGCCACGCGGCCGTAAGGCGCCGCGCGCCACCAGGCAGGACGCGTCGGCGGCCCGGCCGCCGGACCTGGTCAACCGCAACTTCACCGCCACCGGACCCGACCAGCTATGGCTATCGGATATCACCTATGTTCCCACGTGGGAGGGGTTCGTCTATGCCGCGTTCGTCATGACGTGTTCTCACGCCGGATAATCGGCTGGCAGACCGCCGACCACCTGCGCACCGACCTGCCGTTGGACGCGTTGGAGATGGCGTTGTTCAACCGCAGTGTCCACACCGGACAGACTATCCATCACTCCGATGCGGGCAGTCAATATACGTCGATCCGTTACACTACGAGGCTTTCCGACGTCGGGGTCATGCCCTCGGTTGGTACCGTGGCCGACTCCTATGACAAGGATCTAGTTTCATACTGCACCTCTTTGCGTTGGTTGGATGGGTTTGCGGTTTCTGAGTGGGCTTCCTTGCCGGGCGATCAGGCGTTTGTCGCCGCGGGCGGGGATTTCGAAGAGCCGTTCGTTTTTGTCGGTGGCCTTGTGGGAGACGAGTAGTCCCGCGCGGTGCCAGGCTTTGATGGTGGATGGGTGGACGTGCAGGTGCCGGGCGAGTTGGTTGATGGTGAGCAGTCCCTTGGCGCGTAGGCGTTCGTAGCGGTTGGGTAGTCCGTTGCTGCGGCGCAGGTGCAGCACGATGCTGCTGGTGAACGGTTGGCCGGTGCCGGATTGGTGTCCTGCGGCGTTGAGCAGTTGGGCCGTTTCACTGTCGGTGTGGTCGTTGAGCAGTTGGTTGAGGGCGGCCAGGGTTTCGGGTTTGGTTTGGCGGATCTGCCAGGCTTTGCCGGGGATGGGCAGGGTGAGGCTGCGGGTTTGCCCGCCGCGTAGCCGTATGTGGGCGTGGATCTGATCGGTCTTGGTGAGCGTGACGTCTTCGATGAGCAGCCGGACCATGCGTTTACGTTCTCGTTGTGGCGTGTCTGGGTTGGACCACAGTGTGGGGAAATCTGTTGCCAGGGAACGTATTGTGGCCTTGTGTTGGTCGGTGAGCAGGGCCGTGGCGGCGGCGGTGGCCTTGTCGTACTCGTCTTGGGCGGCTTGCCGGGCGCGGAGTGTTGGACGGCACCGAGGGTGCCGACGAGTTTGGTCTTGTCCGGCGTTGTGGATGCCGATGGTCTGGGGTGACCTTGGGAGAGATTTCGTGTGATCGTGGGCGGCGGCACCTTGCCGATGTTCTGTTCACGAGAACGGCCCTCCCGGTGTCTCTGGGCGAGCCGTTGGGGAGGGCCGTCGTAGCGTTTTGGAGAACGCTGTTGCTGACGGTAGAGGTTGATCCTTCGCGGGTCGAGCGGCGGTTGGCCGCTGGTGATATTCGTTGCCCAACCTGTGCTGGGGCGTTATCGCCGTGGGGTTGGGCCAGGTCGCGGGTGCTGCGCGGGTCCTTCCCGGGGCGGCCCGGCGGCGCGGTCTTTGCCGTGAGCTGTCGCGTTGCCCAGCAACACCTTCTGGGTGTTCTCGTACTGTTCCCAGGTGATGTAGCCGGGGTGACTGTCGGGGAAGAACGCGGTCCACTGGTCGGCCGGTACCTTCCCGTAGGCCTTTTTGCCGCTGGGGCCGATGCGTTCGCGGGTGCGTCCGTAGACGAACGCGCCCGCATAGCGGGGGTTATGCAGTACGCGCAGGACGATCCAGTGTTTCATCGGCGTCCACGCCAGCTGTCCTTTATGGACACCTTTGCGGATGCGGATCGGGAACAGCAGGCCTTCGGCGTTGAACGCCTGTACCACCGCGCGGGCTGAGCCGGTGCGGGCGAACACGGTAAACAGGTGCCGGACCGCGTTTTGGACTTGCGCATCGGGATCGAGCACGACGTTGCCGGCCGGGTCGTGGACCAGCCTACCGGCAGGCCCATGCGTAGTTCACCGCGGCGGGCCTTGGACAGCTGCCCGCCACGCAACCGTGACTGCAAGAAATGCAGTTCAGCGGCTTATGTGGACTCCGGGGTTATGCCGACAGCGCTGCTGGGGTCTGCTGACAGCAACAGGTTGCCGGCAGGGAAATCGGCGTAATCATAGGCTGTCCAGGAACGCCAGCACGTTGTCTGAGGGTTGGTAGCGGCCTGGCGTGGTGTTGATGGGGGCGGTGCGGGCCAGGGCTTGTTCCTTCAGCGCAAGATCAGCGTGAACGTAGATTTGAGTGGTAGCAACACTTTCGTGACCCAGCCACAGCGCGATGATCGTGGTGTCAACGCCGGCGTGTAGCAGCCGCATGGCTGCGGCGTGACGCATGACGTGCGGGGAGATCTTCTTGCCGTGCAAGGTGGGACATAACTTTGCGGCGGCTGCCGCGTGTTTGGTGAGCCGTCGTTCCAGTGTGTCTCGGGTCAGCGCGGTGCCGCGGCGGGTGACAAAGATCGGGTCGGTGGGAAGGCCGCCGCGTTCGGCCAGCCAAGCGCCAAGAACCGTGGTGGTGTCGGCGGTCAGTGGGGTGATGCGCTGTTTACGGCCTTTGCCTAGCTAGCCCCAGCCGAGGCTGGGCATAGCGGCCGGGGCAGCGCGAGCAGTTCGTCGCCGTCCTGGCCGCCACGATCCTTACCCACTGCCACTGGTAGGGCATGCCGGCGCGGGCTCCCAAGACCCACCGGGCGGTGTCCGATCGGCAACCAGAGGAAGATGCAGGTGAGAGCCTTGCGTCATGATCCTTTGGTTCGTATACCGTAACGAAACAAAATGAGCGGCATGCCTGGGCCTGCCGCTCATTTTTGAAATGCGATCATGTAGGCAGCTTGTACCGCTGCTCGACAACAAGGACACCGCCGTGCTGGCTCTTGAGAGCCCGTTCGGGATGTTGTGAGTGCGCCGCCAGGGACTCGAACCCCGAACCCGCGGATTAAGAGTCCGCTGCTCTGCCAGTTGAGCTAGCGGCGCTCACGCAACGGCAGAAACCATAGCATGCCTCCGGGATGGATCACTAATCAGTATCCGCCCGCCCCCGCAAATGTGACAAATCATTCATAAATAATGCCCATTAAGGCATGAATCGGGCATCCTATAGCGGGCGTTTGTCCGCGATTTCCACAGGTCTCCCTCGCCGGAGAGCGACCTCATGCGGCTTTGAGCTGCGGTTTGCCGTTGTCGAACTGTCGAATGTGGACTGGGGTTGCTCAGGCGTTGCTCCTACCATCGGCTTGCGGCCGTTGCGTGGGATGAGGGCGGCGGCGCGGCCGTCGTGGAAGCGCACCCGGTGGCAGCCCACCAAGGCGAGCGACGCGTTCCGGTTGCCAGGTTATCCGTCGTGCTGCCGGAGGCTGCTGGAGAAGCACCGAGTGCCGACTGGTCGTCCCGGTACCACCGATGGCGGCTGTGACCGGTCAGCTTCGGTTAAGCACGTGTGGTCTGATCATCGTTGGCTTGAGCGGGCACATACGGGATCAGACCATGGCGGCACAGCTCGACCTGGATCGCCTCGGGCAGGTGACGCGCGTCGACGAGCAACCCGTCAATTTCAAGCAGCCACACCATCGGGTTGTGCTCGAGCATGTCGCGGCGGCTGTACTCGGGATCCATCAATCCGATGTCGAGGGTGTCCATGATGAACCGCCCTTTGTTGGTCATCGTGGTCTGCTTGACGCCCAGCAGCCGCGCCAACTCGTCGGTGCGTAAATACGGCGTGTGGTTCGGGTCGGCGAGGAAGTCGACCCTCCCGATCGCGTAGACGATCCCGGCGGCCCAGATGTCGCGGTCGCCGCGGGTCAATGGCGAAGGCCGCTTGCGGGCCAGTTTCGCCGCCAAGGAGGTACACAGGTCGGTGTACTCCTGGTCCAGATGCCGCAGGCAGAACGCGTCGGTGCGCGCAACGATGTCGTCGAAAACATCCCGGGCGGCAGCCAGCAGGCGAGCGGCCTATGGGCGTGCTCGATCGAGGCCGTCCGCCGCCGGAGAGCGTGTCTGTGTGGCGCGCCGCCGGTACCAGCCCTAAACTCGCCCAGTGGATTCGACCGATGCCTTGGTGGAACGTAGCGGCAGCCTGAAACGGCAGCTCCTGGAGTTCGCCCAGAAGCCGCGCTTTGACAGGCAGTTCCGTCAAGAGATCCGCAAATGGTTCGGCAGGATCATCGTTGATGATGAGGAAGGGCTGCAAACCTTCTACGACTGGTTTATCCAGGAATTTCGGTTGCATGACGGGCGCACCCTCATCGACTGCTACCTGGAAACCAAGCGGGACATCTCCGATGCCGAGCGCGACTTCCTGCTTGGCTGGCGCATGGTGCGCCATGGGCTGTTCGAGGTGATCGGACGCAATGGCCTTGCCCTGCTGGCTGAGAACCTTGTCGACGATATGCCCTACCGGATCCGGGCCAACGTAGGCCCGCAGGTGTTCGACCAGATGCCAACCGGATCGTTCATCTCGACACGGGTCGTGCCGGTCAACGATGAGTGGCTCATCAGCGGCCCGGTGCGGACGTTTCCCGCGAGCGTCCGCGACCAAGTCCTGCGCGCCGCCGCACAACTGGCCAAGTCAAGCCCTGAAATGGCTTTCCACAACCCGGACAAAGTCGCGGCGGGCTGGAAACAACAACACGCCCAGCGGGCCGTATTCGTACAGCTCTTCGGCACGGATGAAATCACCGTGCCCGTCGATAAGCTACCGGCGGCCATGGCCGACTTCTGGGAGGCGCTCTGCGGTGGCGCCGGCACAAATCCTGACGCCGATATCGATTGGCTGCACCCCTCCGTCGAGACGGTCGGGATAATTTTCGACGAGGCCGAGGGCCTTGGCATGTACGCCGACTATGCACTCGCCCAAGAGGCATTCGCCAATCCCGACCTCATGCGCAAGCGGCGTTACAAGGAAACGATCAGGTCGTACCTCGACGACGACAGCATCGGCCCGATCCCGCTCCGACGCCTCGCCGCTCGCCATCCCGGCACCGTGGACCGGGTCTTCCGCGCGGCTCTCGGCAAGCCGGCGTTTCACTGGGAAGCCGACGGCGAGCCGCTCCTTCGACAGCGCAAGAGTTCGTGGTATGCGCGCTCGCCGCTGCCCCGGGTCACCGTGCTCAGCGACCGCCTGGCCGCCGTGCTGCGCCGCAGTACCTGACCGGAGCCGGCCTATCCAAGATCGGCTCCGCGGCGGGCCGTACTCGACGTCCGCTGCCATTGAGCGCAACGCATGGTGGGCTTCCGGGCGCGGTGTTGTCGCACCGCGCCCGGAAGGCGGTCCTTGACTGCGCTAACCGCGACCAGCGCTGCGGCGCAGGTGCCGCCGATGATCGTTTTGAGGCGCCGGAGTGCGCGGCTTCTTGCGTGAACGAGGGTGTCGTTCATGTACTTTGTCTCCTCTCGTGACGGCAGACGGGATCGTCCAATGACGACGGTGCGAACAGGACAGTGGGCATCGACGGGGATTGAACTTGCCGACGGCGTCAGTATTGGGCCTGATCCATCGGTCAGCCAATAACTTCCGGAAACATTGTGGAAACTCCATCGTCACGACAGATCTTGATCGGCCGACATAAAAAGCTGGTCAACAGCTAGATCTGATGGACCACATTAAAGACGATCTGGATGATCCGGGTCTGGATCGCGGGGGATCCAGTTCTATGATTCCGAAAGTTTCGGAGGCGTTCCGGACAGTGGGACCTTGTTAGTAAGTGGTTACTTCTGACAGGCTGCCGGGTGTGGCAGCAGCGATGCGCAGCACCTCCGGGCAGCGTCGGGCCGACGCGGTCGCGGCCGGCATGCGGATCTTCGCCGACTACGGCCTTACCACCTCGGCACTGCAACGGGTGGCCGACGAGATCGGCGTCTCTCAGCCCTACGTCTTCCGGCTTTTTGGTACCAAGCAAGCTTTTTCCTCGCTTGCATCGACCAGATGCAGCAGCGGGTACGCGATGTCCTGCGCGATGCGGCGGCCGCCGCCCGCGACGATCCGTTGCCCGCGATGCGCGCCGGGTTCCGCGGGCTGCTCTCCGACGGCGTCATACCGGGCCTGTGGCTGCAGGCGTGCGCGGCCGCTCGGCGCGACGAGGTGGTCGCTGCTCGTTGCCGGGTTTTAATTTCGGGGGTACTGGAGGAGACCGCGCGCCTGAGTGAGGGATCGCCGGACCGCATCGGGCGTGCCCTGGCCGACGGCGCCCTCATCGTGATGCTGCAAGCCATCGGGGTCGACCTGGCCGGGGGAAGCCACGCCGCCATCGACTCGCTACGGGTCAAGAAGGGAAAGGCATGAACGGTATTCTGATGCCGATCGTTGCGGCACAAGGGATTTGGGTGCGTTCCACGATCAAGCTGGCCGAACCGGCCACCGGTCCGACCCACGGGACGGTCGTCGACGGGTCGGGGCCGCCGGTCCGCCTCGGGGTCCTCGGCGACTCCACCGCGGCCGGATGCGGCGTGCGTACCCACGACGAAGGGTTCCCCGCCTGCCTTGCCACGCAAATCGCCGCGCGCAGCGGCCGCCCCGTGGCCTGGACGGTGGCCGGGCTGCCCGGCGCCACCGCCCGCCGCATCCGGCACCACGTGCTGCCCCGGCTGGAGGGCGAGTTCGACGTGGCCGTGGTCCTGGCCGGTGGAAACGACGTGCTCAGCCAGCGCAGCCTCGCCGCATGGGAGGAGAACCTGTCCGCGATCGTCGCTGACCTTTCCGTGCGGGCCAAACAGGTTGTGGTACCTGGAATTCCGCCCTTCGCCCTGTTCCCCTCGCTACCCCACCCGCTGGGCCGGTACCTGGGTGAGCGCGCCGCCGCCTTCGACGAGATCGGGCAGCGGGTCTGCGCCTGCGAGCCCCGGGCGGCATGGGTCGGCACCACCGGGACGCCCCCGCCGGGTTTCTTCTGCCGCGACCGCTTCCATCCATCGGCCTCCGGCTACCGCCACTGGGCCGAGATGGTCGTGCCGGCCGTTGCCCTTTGAGCGGGCGGTGAGTGGTGATGAGGAATTGTCGGCTTCCTTATAGGTACCTCTTACTCAGGCGGCGGAGGCGTCGGTCGGTCAACGTTGCCTTATGCCATCGACATCGTTCACGCCTGCCCGGCTTCCGCGTGCTGTGCCCTTGATAGGACACGCGTTGCACCTTCTGCGTAACCCGTTCAGCTTCCTCACCACGGCGCGGTCGCTCGGCGACGTCATCAAGATCCGGATCGGTCCGCGACCGGCATACTTGGTCAACGACCCGGAGCTGATACGTCGGGTGCTCGTCGGCGAGGCGAAGAAATACAGCAAGGGCGTCCAGTTCGAAAAGATGCGGCCCATCCTCGGAAACGGTCTGGTCACCGCGGAGGGTCAGGAGCATCTCAAGAACCGCCGGTTGGTCCAGCCCGCGTTCCACCACACCCGCATCGCCGGGTACGCAACGATCATGCGTGATTTGTCGGTGGAGATGACCGCGTCCTGGCGGGACGGGCAGCAGATCGCATTGGACGCGGAGCTGAACCGGCTTGCTCTCAAGATTGTCGGGAAGACGCTGTTCAGTACCGAGCTGGGCAGCGAGGCCATCGAGGAGGTGCTCCGGTCGATGCCGACCTTCCTGGAAGGCATCGCCAAGCGGGCCATGGCGCCGACCAAGCTGCTGGAGAAGCTGCCCACCAAGGAGAACCGCCGGTTCGACGAGGCCAACCGCCGGCTGCATGGCGTGGTCGACCGGATGATTGCCCAGTACCGTCAGGCCGGGATCGACCACGGCGACATGGTTTCCATGTTGCTCCGTGCGCGCGACGAGGTGACCGGGGAAGGGCTGAGCGACGCGCAGGTGCGCGACGAGGCCATCACGATGCTGCTCGCCGGTTCCGAGACCACTTCCACCTTGCTGTCGTGGGTCTTTCATGTCCTGGGGGAGCGGCCGGATCTCCAGACGCGCCTGCAGGCCGAGGTCGACGAGGTGCTCGGCGACGGGCCGGTGACCTTCGAGCAGATCGGGCGGCTCGCGTTCACCCGGCGACTCATCACCGAGGCGCTGCGGTTGTACCCGCCGGCCTGGCTGATCACCCGGCGTACCAACGAGCCCGTGACTCTCGGCGACTTCTCGCTGCCGGCCGGCGCGTCGGTCCTGTTCGCGCAGTACTCACTGCACCGCGACCCGAACCTGTACTCCAACCCGGACGTCTTCGACCCGGACCGGTGGCTGCCGGCGCGGGCGCAGAACATTCCGCGGCCGGCGTTTGTACCGTTCGGTGCCGGCAACCGCCAGTGCATCGGCGAAGGCTTCGCCTGGGCGGAGGCGATCGTGGTCCTGGCAACAGTTGCCAGCCGGTGGCGGGTGCGTCCCGCGCCCGGCGTCGAGGTACGCATGGTGCCCGCCGCCACGCTGCGGCCCAGTGCCCTGCCGATGATCCCCCGACTGCGACAGGTGTCCGCGACCGTTCACCCGGTTCTCGAGTGCGCGATCGCGGCGTGACGAGCGGCCGGGCCAAGCCTCCTCTCTCTGATGGACCGGTTGCCGGTAAGAGACGGCTTGACTGGCATTGCAGAGTAGTGAGATGGATCAGTCCACCCGCATCGCCCGTAGCTTCCTCGGGCAAGAGGTTCAGGTGACGGTTGACCGGCCGCTTGGCAGCAAGCATCCTGAAGCCGGATTCAACTACGAACTTAACTATGGCTATGTGCCCGGTACGCTGGCGCCCGACGGTGAGGAACTCGACGCCTACTTGATGGGCGTGGACGGTCCCGTGGCCGAAGCCGCCGGGCATTGCGTGGCCATTGTGCACCGGCTCTACGAAGACGACGACAAGCTTGTGGTCGTCGTGACCGGCAGCTCACCGACCGACGCCCAGATCCGCGAGGCTGTCCGGTTTCAGGAAGGCGGCCGGCCCTACGAGATCCTGCGTGATTGAACGGCCGTCGGGTGATCGTTGCGCTTGTGATTGTAGAAAGCCCGCCGGGATCTACATCCAGGAGCGCAACGATCACGGCTCGCCTCGTGATCTCCAGGCGCCGGACGCCGGCACTTCTCGGCCAAACAGTTGACGTTACTCGGGGATCCGGGCGAGGTAGTTCGGTCCGTGGTCGTCGGTGTGGATGGCCGCGTGCGGTTCACCGTGGGCGTAGGGGCGGCAGCGGTCGGCAAGGTGGGCCGGCGTGGCGTTGCGGTCCGCCAGCCATGCTGTCCAGTCGGGGAGCAGAGCGATGAGGTCGGTGGCGAAGTCCTCCTCGTAGAAGTTGCGGACGTGCTCCACGACGAGCGCAATGCGGTGTGGTGAGCAGGCGCGGTAAAGGTCGGGAGGGCCGCCGATCTGCCAGGAGTCGGCCAGTTCGGCGACGAGTTCGGCAAAGTCTGCCCCGCTGGACCGATCGGGCCGGTGTTCCCGAAGCCATGCGGTGAAGAGAGATGCGGCGGTCGCTCGGTCGAGATCGGCCGGTGCCGATGTCCGATGTGGACGGAACCGCTGGATGCTGCCGATTACGGCCTCGGCGAGTCGTTTGCTGCGATGGTACTCGGCGAGCTGGGCAATGTTCTCCCCGCCTGGCCGCAGCAGGTCTATCTCGCGCGGCATCAGGTCATCCAGCAGCCGGGGGTTGTCAACGGGCGCGAAGACGCTACCGTCCGCGGCCTGCGCGCCGACACCGGCCAGCCAGTCTGCGTGGGCTTCTTCCGGCGTCGCGTAATATCCACTGTGGACGGTGAAGGCGGCGTGGCCGCAGGTGTCGATATCCCAGAGGTACCAGCGTTGCGCCCCATCGCCGGCGCGAAACGGTGCCACGACCCCGAACCGACTGCCGTAGGCGTCTCGGGCCCACAACGCCGCACCGGTCATGGCCGGGCCAGCGGGTGTCTTTGGCAACAAGTGCCCGCCAGGTCGCAGACGCAGGTCCTCGACCGACGAGGCGGCCTGCTCACTGTGCGGGAAATTGACAATGCCGGCGACGGTGGTCAGCACCCGCCACGCGTGAGTCCAGCGGTCTGCCTCCTCGGCGAGCGCGGCGGCCACGGCGTTTACGGCGGCTTCAATGACGGCCTCCACGAACGTGTTCGGTCCGACATAGTCGTCGAAGGGGGAGTCGCCGTCCCGCTCGGCCAGAGTTGTCCCGATCCGCGCGCAAAGCTCGTCTTCAAGGTCGGAGTCGGTTCGGGTGGCTGCGAGCGTCACCAACTCTGCGATCATGGGTTCGGCCGCTGCCGCGGCGAGGGCGGCTCGATGCTGGTTCAGCTGCCTGCGGTACTCGGCGAACCCGGTGAACGCGGCCGCCGGTTCCTGTCTTTGAGCACCAGCCCCGCCATGTTGGTCGTCGACACCGCCGCCGCGAAATACCCAAGCGCGGCAAGCTGATCGTCGCAAAGTCGACCGGTGAGCGGCGTCGTGCGCCGGTCACCGGTCGAGCATCCGCCGCTTATGGCGCCAAAAGGCGGAAATGCTGGTTCGTGGCACCAAAGTTGCATGGGAAGGCGAGAAGGCGTGCGGGGAAGGAAGTGGGGTCGATGCCCATGCACCGCCCCTGCAGCCCGACGTTGCGGAATGCCACTGTGGTGGAGGTGGTCTGCACGCGCTGCCACCGCTCGTACGGTGTTCCCTGGCAGGGCTGCTGGATCACGGGTGGGCGCTGGACCGTCGAGTTCGCCGGGACGGCCAGGCAACCTCCGGTGAGGACGTTGGTCAAACGGTCTCCGATTGACGTCAGGGTGAGTTCCCACACCTGATTGGCCCGCCCGGACGGCGGTTGCATGGTGACGTGGCGGTCTGTTGTGGACGCGGTGGCGAAGGTGCGTCCGGTACTGTCCGCGATCCGGTGCCGGGTCGCGGCCGTTGCTGGGGTCACCGCCGCGAGGACAAGCCCAACTACGAGAACAGAAAGGACCCCCATGCGTGGAATGTGACGCATGCTCATGTTTGCCCATCCAGTTGTAGGTTTGAAAATTATCTTCACCAGCTGGGGTAGGGAGAAGATATCTTACGACAGCCAAGCGGCGCGAGTCGTCTCGGCGTGTCGTCTTGTCGATGCGTATAGCGCCACTTGCCGCCGCTTCTGTGACGCGCCACACCGCGTTGTGACCGAACTGTTACCGCTGGGACGGCCCATCGCCGGCATCGTCCACAGCAGCCCTGCGACGGTCGCGCCTCGCATTTTTGGGGAAAGTGCTGCCTCAAGACGCGGCCAAACAGCATTTTCCCAAGAAATGCGAGGCCCGGCCGCGGGCGAGGCCCGGCCCCCGGCGAGGCCCGGCCCCCGGCAAGACCCGGCCGACGGCAAGACCCGGCGAGGCCCGGCCGACGGCGAGGCCCGGCCGACGGCGAGGCCCGGCCCCCGGCAAGACCCGGCCGACGGCAAGACCCGGCCGACGGCGAGGCCGTCCCGGGCCTGGGTTCTCGCCGGCGAGCTTGCGCTCATCGCCGGCGATGGGCCTTGCGAGGCCAGGATTTCACGGATGTCCGGTAGTTGTGCCACGTCGCAACGATGGCGCGGATAGGGCGGCGTCCTTGGATACAGCCGGTTAGAAGTTGGTTAGGTGCCGGGAAGCCCGGATCTTTACGTTGTGAATCACCAGCAGGCCAGGCATGGGGCTTGCGGCAGGCGCAGGGGCAACGGGGGCGTCGCTACCTCGATTCGTGACGGAGCCAGGGATGAACGGACTGATGACCGAGACCGAAGCGGTGCTGCACCTCGGCACCGCGCCGGTGCGGGAACGCTATGCGGAGTTGGCCGGAGCGGTGGAGGCTGAGTGCCTGGCGCTCAACGGGGGTTTGATGCACGAGGACGGGCACTGCCTTGTCAAGCGCGGCATACGGATTCGAGCCGTCTATCAGGAGAGCTTCCGCAACGACTGGCGCAGCCTGGCGGAGGCGCAGCGGTTGGCGGTGATCGGGGCCGAGGTGCGGTCGGTACCGCGGGTGCCGGCGCAAATGGTGGTCTACGACCGGGAAATCGCCTTGCTGCCGGCGGCGGGGACGAACGCGCCGGGCGGCGGGGTGGTCGAGGTGCGAAGCCCGGATGTGATCGCGGTGCTGTGCGGCATCTTCGACCAGCTGTGGTCGGCCGGGCATCCGGTCGACGGCCCGGTTCCCTTGGATGGTAACGGTTTGGACCCCGTGGAGCGGGAGTTGCTCCAGCTTCTCAGCGATGGGCACACCGACGCTTCGGCCGGGCGCAAGCTTGGGGTTTCGGCGCGGACGGTGCAGCGGATGATGAGCGACCTGACGGCTCGGCTCAAGGCGGAGAGCCGGTTTCAGGCGGGCGTGACCGCGGTGCGTTTGGGATGGCTGTGATGCACCGCGGTCACGTGCTCCGGGCTACGGCGCCTAGAGGTTGTTGTTGCGGTTGTTCGGGTTGAGGTTGTTGTTCGGGTTGGGGTTGTTGTTGGGATTGACGTTGTTGTTGTTCAGGTTGTTGTTGTTTGCCATATTCGGCAACCTCCTTCCGGTTCGGTTGACAGAAATTGAAGCATGCCTTGCGCCACTTGGGATCGCGGATCACTTGTCGTGATTGCGCCTGGCGTGATTACGCCCACGATCAACTCGTGACGACGGGGAAAGCCTTTCGCATCATGGTTTTCGTCCCACGACTGTCGCTATTCGGAACAGCCGGCACGCGGTACGCGTGAGAAGGAGAGACGACATGCAAGAGCAAGAGGCTATGGATCTGGTCAAGAAGCTGGTCTGTCGTGGCCGGAACCTGATTCCCGAGGCTATCAGCGGCGAGACCTGCCTCATCGACGACCTCGGATTCGATTCCCTCGACGCGGCGGAGCTTTTCGTCGCGTTCCAGCAGGAGACCGGGCGCGAGGTGGGCGTCAACAACCTGTCCGATGTTCGTACCGTCGGCGATCTCGCCGCGGCCGTTGCGGCGAGTGAGGTGCACTCATGATTGTCCAAACCGCACCGAGCAATGCCACCAACCGGATCGATGAGGCCGACCCGGTGTGGCTGATGAATCAGTATCGCAGCGCGGAGGTTCACGGCGCCGGTGCCATCATGCGCATGGGCCGGCTGGCGGAGTCGAGCGAGCTGCAGGCGTCGCTGAGCCGGCACCTGCGTGATGAGGCGGTCCACGCGTGGCTGTGGACCCGGGCCATCGAGGAGTTCGGCGGCGAGATCGTCGATGTGGACGAGCCGTACCAGTCGCGCCTGGCCGCGCATTTCGGCATTCCCCGCAACCTGGTGGACATGCTGGCGCTGACCTGGGCCTCGGAGCGTCGCGGCCTGGCGCAGTACAGCAAGCACCTCGACCAGGGCGATGTCCCGTCGCCGATCAAGCGGACGCTGCGGGGCATCATCAAGGACGAGAAGTGGCACGTCGACTACATCCGCGAGGAGCTTGAGCGGCGGGCCCTTTCCAACCCGGCGGTGCAGCGCAGCATGGACCGGGCGCTGGAGGCGGATCTGGCCGCGGTCAACGAGTTGCGTGACCTGTCGGCGACCGTGAACGCGGCGGGCCGGTAGCCATGTCCGCGCCCGTCCTCAGCACCAATGCCCCGTCGCTTGGCGATCTGGCGCGGCCGTTCGGGGTGACTGACCGCGGCCTGACCTTCCCGTCGGATGGCGTGCGGCTGTCTTACGACGACATCGCCCGGCAGGCGGCGACCGGTGGCCGCTACCTGACCCGGGAGGGTGTCCGCCCGGGCGATGCGGTGGCGATGACGCTGAGCAACAACAGCGCCTCGGTGATCGGTGCGATGTCGGTGTGGGTGGCCGGTGGCACGCTGGTTTCGGTGCCACCGGTTCCGCGCCACGCCGAACCGTCGCATTTGGACGGTGTGCGGCAGGCGCTGACCGCCATGGGTTGCCGGACCTATCTGGCCGATGGCGCCGCGCCGGAAGCGTTCCACGCGATGCGGGTCATCGACCTGCCGCTGCTGATCGGGCAGGAGTGGGGTCGCTTCGACCGCGACCCCGACCTGCCCCCGGCCGACATGGCGCTGGTGCAATTCACTTCGGGCTCTTTGGGTACGGCCAAAGGCGTTGCCGTGTCAGCGGAAAAGCTCGCCGGGCACTTGCACGCCATCGCCGAGCACACCCAAGTCGACGGCGAACGCGACCGCTGCTTCTCGTGGCTGCCGTTCTACCACGACATGGGGTTCGTGGGGATGCTGCTGACCTGCTTCGGCCGGCGGGTGGACACCACGTTCGTTCCCCCCGGGGAGTTCGCCGCCGCTCCGGCGCGGTGGATGATCGGCGTGGCCCAGACCGGCGCCACCCTCACCGGCGGTCCCGACTTCGCCTACCGCCTGGCCGCCTCCGCGGTGTACCCGGAAGGTCTGGATGTTTCTTCAATTCGGGTGTGCCTCAGCGGGGCCGAGCGGGTGCAGTGGCCAAGCCTGACCGGTTTCCACAACGCGCTCGCCCCGGCCGGGCTGCGCTGGGAGGCGATCGGCCCGTGCTACGGGATGGCCGAAGGCGTGGTTGCGGCCACCATGACACCGCTCGGCCGCGGGCCGATCCTCGGCCCCAACGGGCACGTTTCCTCAGGCGTGCCGATCCCGGGCGTCCGCCTTGACGCGGCGCCCGGGCCGGAGCCGGAACCGATGCGCCTTGGCGGTGACTACATCTTCGACGGGTACATCACCGCGTCGGGATTCCAGCCGCAGCAAGGGGAGTGGTTCGACACCGGCGACGCCGGCTTCATGCACGAGGGCGAGCTCTATGTGCGCGGGCGCCTCGCCGAGGTGATAACGGCGGCCGGGCGCAACGTGTTCGCCGAGGACGTCGAGGCGGTCGCGCTGCGCGCCGGCGCGCCCAGCGTGCAGGCGGCCGCCGCATTCCGTTACGGCCCTTCAGGAAACCGGTTCGCGGCGGTGGTGGAACTCAATCACCGCCTGCGGCCCACACACGAGGACGCGCAAGCGGTCGGCCAGAAGGTCAAAGGCGCCGTGCTGCACGCGCTCGGGGTGCGGGTGTCCCCGGTGATCCTGGCCAAGGCCAGCACCATTCCGCGTACCACGTCGGGCAAGGTGCAACGCGCCCGTTGCCGCGACAGCTACGACCGTGGCGACCTGCACCCGCGGGTGCTCGCCGAGATCGACTGACCTACGACTCTGGAAGGAGCATTTGCCATGTCCATGAAGGCGATCTGGATGGACGGCGAGATGGTGCCGTGGGATGCGGCCACCGTGCACGTCACCTCCTATGGCCTGCACTACGGGCTCGGGTTCTTCGAAGGCGTCCGCTGCTATGCGGCCGAGGGCGGCCCGGCCATCTTCCGCGCGACCGATCACCTGCAGCGGCTGCGCCGCTCGGCCGTCCACTATGGACTGCCGTTGCCCTACGCGGTGGCCGATCTGGTGCAGGCGTGTAAAGACGTTGTGCTGGCGAACGATCTGACCGAATGCTACTTGCGCCCCATCGTGTTCCTCGGTGAGGGGCCCAACCCGCTGGCGGCCAAGATGCGGGTGGCGGTCATCGCCTCCGAGAACGGCCCGATGACCGGACCGCCCAAGCCCGACGGGGTACGCGCGAAGATCTCAAGCTTCCAACGCTTGCCCGCCAACGTCATCCCGCCGACGGCCAAGGCAACCGGCCAATACCTCAACTCGTTCCTGGCCCAGACCGAGGCCATGATGTGCGGCTTCGACGAGGCGCTGCTGACCAACACCGCCGGAAACATCACCGACGGCTGGGCGCACAACATCTTCGTGGTGCGCGACAACGCCATCAGCACTCCGCCGGTGTCGGCCGGCGCGCTGGCCGGCATCACCCGCGACTCGGTGCTGCGCCTGGCGAGTCACCTGGGTGTGCCGGTGGTGGAGCGGGAAATGGTGCGAGCCGACCTGTACACCGCCGACGAGTGCTTCCTGACCGGCACGGCCGCGGGCGTGGTTCCCGTGGTGTCGGTGGACAGCCGCCCGGTCGGAATGGGCGAGCCGGGACCGGTCACCGGCCGGATTTCCGGACTGCTCAAGGACATCGCGCACGGGCACAGCGAGCTGTTCCCCGAGTGGCGGGAAGCGGTGCAGTGATGTTCGCCGAGGAGTTCGAGTTCCGCCGCACGATACGCCACGTGCTCGACGACCTCGGGGAGTGCGCGGCCGGGTCGTGGGAGCAGCTCGGGCACGTACCACGCGAGGTGTTCGCCGCGCTGGGCAAGGCCGGGGTGTTCCAGGACCGTTGGCAGAAAGGCGCTTTCGAGGGTGTCGACCGCCTCGCCGCGCTCATCGAGGAGACCAGCCTGGTCTCCGGTGGCCTGTCGGTGTCGGTGATGGGCCACAGCGAGATCTTCATCGGCGCGCTCACCGCGCTGGCCCGCTCGCATCCGCAGAAAATGTTGCTGGAGCTCGCTTTGCGCGGAGACGTGGTGGGTTCGTTCGCCGCCACCGAGGTGCACGGCGGCTCGGACCTGTCGGCGGTGCGCACCATCGCGCGGCGGGAGGGCGACGGTTGGCGGCTGACCGGAACCAAGCGCTACATCACCAACCTCGGCGCGGCCACGCACGTTCTGGTGCTGTGCCGCATCGACGGGCGGCCCGATGTACGCGACCTGAGCCTGTTCGTGGTCCCGCTGGGCCGCGAAGGCGTGCGGCGCACCGGGGTCTTCGACACCGTCGGGCTGCGCGCCGGCCTGCCCGGAGAGATCGAGATCGACGCACACCTGCCGGGCAGCGCGATGCTCGGCGGGGGCGGGCTCGGCCTGGCGCATGTGAACCGGCTGTTGCAGTTCGAGCGGCTGTGCATCTGCGTGCAGCTGGTGACCGCCGCCCGGTTCTCGCTGGGCCTTGCCGCCGCGTACGCGCGTGGCCGGCAGATCGGCGAGACCCGGCTGATCGACAAGCAGGCCGTGCGGCACCGGCTGGCCCGCGACCACGCCGAGTTGTGGGCGGTGGAAAGCCGGCTGCGGGAACTGATCGCGGCGCTGCGCGCCGGACGCCTGCCCGCGCACGAGCTGGCCGGGCTCAAGCTGGTGGCCAGCCGGGTGTGCGAGCAGGTCGCCGGTGACAGCATGCAGGTGCTGGGCGCCCGCGGCTTCACCACCAATTACCCGCTCGAGCGGGTCTGGCGCGACACACGGCTGGCCCGCATCGGCGGCGGCGCCGACGAGGTGATGGCCGAGGCCGTCGCCTCACGCTTGGACAAGCGCGACAACCACTTCGACGAGCTGGTCGCGGCGTACGACAAAGGTGACGTGCCGCGGCGGATCGGCGGTGTGACATGACGATGCTGGCCAACCCGACGCTGACCGCCACCCGCGCCCGGGTGACCCGGGCCGAGCAAGCGTTCTTCGTTAAGAAACTGGTGCTGTGCGGCGCCTTGACGGCCGCCGGCGCGGTGGCGGCGCTCACTCCGGTGCTGTGGATTCGCATTTGCGGGTACGTGGTGCTGGCCGCGATGTTCGTGCACGCCGTGGAGTTGCAGCACCAGGTGTTGCACTACAGCGCTTTCGTCAACCGCCCGGCGCACCGGCCGGTCGGCGTGCTGCTCGGCCTGCCGATGATGGTGATCTACTCGCACTACCAGGTGCGGCACATTCACCATCACAAGTATCTGGGCACCGACCGCGACGTGGAGTTCTTCCAGTTCGACACGCGCGGCCGGATAAGCCCGGGCCGGTTGCTGCTGTACATCTTCAACTACCGGCGCTGGTTCACCACCCTGCGCGACGCGGCGCTCGCCAGCACGGGCCGGTGGCGCTTCGACGGGCAGATCTCACCGCGGGCGCACCGCAACATAGAAGGTGAATACCGGCTGCTGCTGGCGATCGTGCTAGGCGCGGCGGCGGTCTCGGTGGCCACCGGCTCGACGGTGCTCATCCACCTGTGGCTGATTCCGCTGCTGCTGGCCGAGCCGATCCACTTCCTGGTCGAGCTGCCCGAGCACGTGTTCTGCGACCAGGACACGCAGGACGTCCTGGTGAACACGCGCACAATCACCGGGCACGGGTTTTCCACCTGGTTCACCAACGCCAACAACCTCCACGTGGAGCACCACCTGTACATGACCCTGCCGATGGAGCGGCTGACCAGCCTGCACGAGGTGATCGCGCCGTTGGTGGTCAACCAGTGCCGTACCTACCCGCAGTTCTACGCGATGGCGTTCAAGCGATTCGTGCTTGGGCGCTGATGACCCGAGGATGGTTCCCCTTGCGCGGTATACATGAGGCATTCGAGCAACAGGCCCGGCTGACCCCGGACGCCCCGGCGGTGGTCGCCGGTGACGACCGGATCGGGTTTGCGGAACTTGACCGCCGGGCCGGTGCCGTGGCGCACCTGCTGCGGCAGCACGGGGTGCGGTGCGGCGACCCGGTCGTGCTGCTCCTGGAGCGCTCGGTGGCGATGGTCGTGGCGCTGCTGGGGGTGCTCAAAGCGGGCGGGCACTACGTGCCGGTGGACACCGGCGTCCCGGCCGCCCGGCTCGATTTCATCCTGCAGGACACGGCGGCCCGGGTGGTGCTCACCCAGGCCGCCCTGGCCGGCACCCCGGCCGGCACCCCGGCCGGCACCCTGGAGCGGCTGCAGCAGACGGTGATCGCGGTCGACACCTTCGATGGAGAAGCGACTTTTACATCGTCCGAAGTGGACGATCTGGCCTACGTCATGTACACCTCTGGCTCCACCGGGCAGCCCAAGGGCGTGATGGTCCCGCAGGACGGTGTGCTCAGCCAACTGCTGTGGATGCAACGCGAGTTCGGTCTCGGCCCCGACGACCGCGTCCTGCAGATGTCGCCTTACACCTTCGACATCTCGGTGTGGGAACTGGTGCTGCCGCTACTGTGCGGGGCGACGGTCGTGATGGCCGCGCCCGGCGGGCACCGCGACCCCGACCACCTCGCCGAGGTGATCGCCTGCGAGCAGGTGACCACATTGAATTTCGTCCCGTCGCGGCTGCGGCTGTTCCTGGCCGCCGGGCACGGCACCGAGTGCGCCACGGTCAAGCGGGTGTGGTGCATCGGCGAGGAGCTGCCCCGCGACCTTCAAAACGCTTACTACGAACAGTTTTCAGCGCCGCTGTTCAATCTTTACGGCCCGACCGAGGCCTCGATTGCGGTCACCTGGTGGCATTGTCAACGGCAGGACCCGTTCGAGTTCGTGCCCATCGGCGAGCCGATGGACGGCGTCGACTGCTACGTGCTCGACGAGCAACTGCAACCGGTGCCTGAAGGTGAATTGGGCGAACTGGTACTCGGCGGGGTGCAGGTGGCCCGGGGCTACCTCAACCGCCCGGAGCAGACGGCCAAGGCGTTCGTACCGGATCCGGCCCATCCCGGGCATCTGCTCTACCGCACCGGGGATCTGGTGCGGCGGCTGCCGGTGGGCGGGTTCCGCTACGCCGGGCGCAACGACTTCCAGGTCAAGGTGCGCGGGCACCGCATCGAACTCAGTGAGATCGAACTTACCCTGCGGCAGGTGCCCGGGGTACTGGCCGCCGCGGTCCTGGTCGAGCAGGAGACGAAACTCGTTGCCTACCTGGAACTGGCCGCCGAAAACGACATCACCACCGGGCAGCTTCGCCGCCGGTTGGCCGACACGTTGCCCGAATACATGATCCCGCAGGGGTTCCGGGAGGTCGACGTATTCCCCTTGTCCACCAACGGGAAGCTCGACCGCGCGGCCCTGCGCGGCGTCCCCGCCCGGGAGGTCGCCGGCGAAGCCGTCGACCCGCCCCGCAACGAGGCCGAACGCCTGCTTGTCGAGGCGTGGGCGCGGGCACTGGGTACCGAGGTCGGGGTGCACGACGACTTCTTCGCGCTCGGCGGCGACTCGCTGCTTGCCCTACGGCTGGCGGCCGGCGCGCGGCGGCAGGGCTTGGCCATCACCAGCGAGATCATCCTCAACCACCGCACGGTGGCCGAGGTGGCGCGTCTCGCGCACGGAAATTAGCACGGACATTAGAAGGGAGAGGGTCGCAAATGGCCACGACGGCCGCACCGGACAGGGTGCTCCCGCTGACCCGCACGCAGCACGGGATGCTGTTTCACTGCCTGTATCACCCGCAGGAGAACCTTTACCAGGTTCAGGCGAGCTTCGACATCCAGGGGCGGCTGGACGCCGCCCGCCTCAAGCGGGCTGTCGCCGAGGTGACCCGGCGGCACGCCATGCTGCGCACCACCTTCAGCTGGCGGCAGCGCACCGAGCCGGTACAGGTGGTGCACGCCGATCCCGGAATCGACTGGCGGGAGCTGAATCTGACCGGCATGCCGGCCGCGGCCGCCGCGCAACGGGAGGCTTCGTTCCTGGAGTTCGACCGGCTCACCGGATTCGAGCTGGAGGAGCGGCCGCCGGTGCGGTGGAGCCTGGTGCGCCTCACGGAGAACTCGGCCCTGCTGGTGTTCACCCACCACCACCTTGTCGCCGACGGCTGGAGCGTAAGCGTCCTGATGCGCGACATCGCCGACGCCTACGGCGAACGGCTTCAACCTGAAGGGCCGCACTTCGGGGCCTACCTGAACTGGCTCACCGCCAGGGATACCGAGCCCGAGCGTGACTTCTGGCAGCGGCAGCTGCGTGGGCTCACCGACTACACCAATGTCCCGATTGGACGGTTGGCCGGCGACGAGAACGGGGAGCGTGGATACGTGTCGGTGCGCCCGCAACCGGCGCTGCCGCAACAGCTTCGGGCCCTGGCCCGGGGTGCGGGTGTCTCACCGGTCGCGGTGATGCACGCGGCGTGGGCGCTGGCCCTGTCGCGCTGCGGCGCCGGTGCCGAGGTGGTCTCCGGTGCGGTCCTGGCCGGCCGCCCTGAGCTGCTCGACGGGGCGCACGACATGGTCGGCAATTTCATCAACACCGTGCCGCTTTCGGTACCGGTCCGTGACGACCTCACCGTGGCGGCGTGGCTGCGCCTGGTGGATGAGCGGCTGGCGGCCGTGCGGCCGATGCAGTTCGCCTCGCTCGCCGAGATCAAGGAGTACGCGTCGGTGCGCGAGGAACTGTTCGACAACGTTGTGGTGTATGAGGCGTACCCGATCGAGCCACCGCTATGGGACGGCATCGACGTCGGCGAACCGGACATCGTCGAGTTCCCGCACTACCCGCTGACCCTGGTGCTCCGCCCGGGCCCGCCGCTGGAGGTGGTGCTGCGCTACGACGGGCGCCGGTTCACCTCCGAGGTGGCGACCCGGCTGCTGGGCTACTTCACCAACGCTCTGGAGGCCCTGGTGACACTGACCGGTGCCGGTCTGGTGGGCGAGGTGGAAGTGGTGTCCGATGTGGAGCGGGCCATGCTCCTGTCGGCGTGGGCGGGCCCGGATCGCGAGCAGGCGCCGCGCTGCGTCCCGGACCTCATCCACGAGCGCATCGTCACGGCCCCGGCCGCCCTGGCCGTGGTGCACGGCGATCGCCGGCTCAGCTATTGGGATCTGGGCGCCATGGCGGCGCGGATCGCCGGGGTGCTGCGCGAGGGCGGCGCCGGGCCGGGCGATGTCGTGGGTGTCCACATGCGACACTGTCCGGAGCTGTTGGCGTCGCTGCTCGCGGTGTGGCAGATCGGCGCGGCTTACCTGCCGATGGATCCGGCCCAGCCGGCCGAGCGGCTGTACGGCATGCTCGACGACGCCGGGGCCAAGGTGGTCCTGTGTACCGCTGAAAGCCCTTGGGAGGACGCGCTCGACGCCGCCGCCGACGCCACACCGCTTCCCTTCACCGAAGCGGACCCGGAGGCGACCGCCTACGTCATCTACACCTCCGGCTCGACCGGAAAACCCAATGGCGCCATCATCGACCACCGGGCGCTGGCCAACTACATCGCCTGGTCGATCGAGCGTTACTGCGACCGGGGCAGCGGCGCCCTGCTGCACTCCTCGGTCGGCTTCGACCTGACCGTGACCACCCTGTTCGCCCCGCTGGCCGCGGGCGAGCCGGTCATCATCGCCGACGGCCCGGACGAGCTGATGCGGGTGCTGTCGACCACCATCGGGCTCAGCTTCGTCAAGCTGACCCCGTCGCACATGGAGATGCTGGCCCAACGGCCCGGCGCCGACGTCGCGGCGCTCGCCGCGACCGTGTGGGTCATCGGCGGCGAGGCGCTCAACTACAGCCAACTGACCGCGTGGCTGCGCGCCAACCCCCACGCCGAATACGTCAACGAATACGGGCCGACCGAGGCCACCGTCGGCTGCTGCGTGGCCTGGGCGCGCCGCGACGTGGCCGAGGGGGCGGTGGCGATCGGCGCGGCCATCCCGGGCAGCCGATTGTACATTTTGGACGAACGGATGAGGCCGGTGCCGCACGGCGTGCCCGGTGAGCTGTACATCGGCGGGCCGTGCCTGGCCCAGGGCTACCTCAACCGGTCCGAGCTGACCGCGGCCAAGTTCCCGCTCGACCCGTGGCGGGCGGGCGAGCACATGTACCGCACCGCCGATCTGGTTTGCGCCGCCAACGACGGCACCCTGTACTACCTGGGTCGCCGCGACGACCAGGTGAAGATCCGGGGACACCGGGTGGAGCTGGGCGAGATCGAGTCCGCGCTGCGCTCGGCCGGCGTGCTGCACTGCAAGGTGCTGCTGCGCGAGGACCCGCAAGGCAACGCCCGGCTCGTCGCCTGGGTGGTCGGCAACGGCGCCGCCGCGCGCGAGGCGGTGCGCGGTGTCCTGCCCGACTACATGATTCCGGAGTACTTCGTCGAGCTTGACCGGCTTCCGTTGACCGTCAACGAGAAGGTGGACACGCGCGGCCTCCCGTCGCCGAAGTGGCAACAAGACGGCGCGGCCGGCGAGCCGCCGCAGGAGGGCACCGAGCGCGAGCTGGCCGACCTGTGGGCACAGGTGCTCTCGTGCGACGGGATCGGCCGCGACGACGACTTCTTCGACCTGGGCGGGCATTCGCTGACCGGCACCCGGCTCAGCGCCGAAATCGACGCCCGCTTCCGGGTGCAACTGCCGCTGAGCACCCTGTTCGACCTGCGCACGGTAGCGCGGATGTCGGCCTGGATCGACGAGAACCGCCTCGAAAACCGCCTGGAGCTGGAAGGAGTTGGGTCATGACCATCGTGCTCGGGGCCGAAGCCTACCGGGCCCCGCTTTCCGTGGCGCAGCAGGGCGTGTGGTTCGCCGCCCAACTCGCGCCGGAACCCTTGTACACCATAGCCTTCGCCCTCGTCTTCGAGGACGGGCTCGATCCGCGGGCCGCCGAAACCGCGCTGCGCCACCTGATCCAGCGGCATCACCCGCTGCGCACCACGTTCACCGTCGCCGGTGACGAGCCGGTGCAGGTGATCCGGGAGCTGAACGGCGCGACCATCGAGTGGACCGACGCTCCCAACGGCGACGATGCGATCGCCAAACGGCTGCGCCAGCAGATGGATGAGCCGTTCGTGCTGTCGTCCGACTCCCAAGCGCCGCTTCGCGTTTCGGGCTTGCACCTGACCGGCGGCGGCAGTGCCCTGCTAGTGACGGTGCATCACCTGTGCTTCGACGGCACTTCGGTTTCCCTTTTCACATCGGAATTTTACGGGTACCTCGCCGGCACCACCCGGTCACCGCAAACCCCCACCTATGCCGAAGTTGTTCGCTGGCAACAGGATCAGCTCGCGGCCGGGGGCTTGGACAACTCCCGCGACTACTGGCTGGAGCGCCTGTCGGGGTGGGAGTCGGTCGCCGCGAGCACCAGCTCGGCCGGCGCTACGGTCGAACTCGACCTGCCCCCGCAGATCAGCGCCGACCTTGACGGGCTCGCCCGGCGCAACCGCACCAGCCGCTTCACCGTCCTGGCCGCTGCGCTGCTGGCCCTGCTGCACCGCTACAGCGGCCAGGAGGATGTCGCGGTCGGCATGCCGGTCTCGCAGCACGAGCTGCTGCCCGAGACCCGCGAAATGATCGGGCTGCTGCTCAACACGGTGGTGCTGCGGCAGAAGGTCGAGCCGGCGGTCAGCTTCAAAGCGTTGCTGGGCGAGGTGCGCGGCGCGGTGCTCGACGCGCTCGAGCACGGCGATTACCCGGTCGAGCTGCTGACCCGGCAGCTGAGCAAGGGCCGGGCCCTGTTCGACGTGATGCTCAACTACGAGCGCTCCGAAACCTTGCACCGGCCCGCGAGCGATCCGGCGCCGGCGCGGTTGCTCGGCTGCGAGGAGCGGGAGGCCAAGTTCCCGCTGACCCTCTACGTCATCGACGGTCCCGTGTGCACGCTGCGGGCGGCGTTCCAGACCGCCCGCCACACCACCGAGCAGATGCGAATGCTGCTCGAACAGCTCGTGGTGTTGCTGCGGCGGGTGGCCGCCAACGACGAAGGCCCGCTCGACGCGCTGAGCCTGCTCACCGAATCGTCGGTGGCGGTGCTGGCCGACCCGGCGAAATCCTTGCCGCGCAACGACACCACCAACGTCGTCGAGCGGTTCCTCGGTGTGGTCGCGGCGATGCCCGAGGCGATCGCGGTCACCGACGGCGCCCGCGGCTGGACCTACGCCGAGTTGGAAGCCGAGACCAGGATCGCGGCGGAAGGGTTGGTGGCGCGGGGGATCGGAGCCGGTGACGTGGTCGCGGTCACCGAGCCGCGGGGGTTCGGGTTCATCCGGGCCATGCTCGCCGTGCTGCGCAGCGGCGCGGTGTTCCAGCCGATCGACCCGGAGCTTCCGCCGGCCCGGCAGCGGCAGCTCATCACCGATTCGGGAGCCACCGTGTTCGCCGACTCGCCGGGTGCACCCGGATCGGTTCTGCCGCAAGGATTCGAACCCGACCGGCCGTGCTATCTGTTCTTCACCTCCGGCACCACGGGCAAACCCAAGCCGGTGGTCGGGGTGCACGCCGGGCTGGCGCACTTCATCGGATGGGAGGCGGGACGGTTCGCGGTCGGCCCGGGTGACCGGGTGGCCCAGCTGACCTCCGCCGGGTTCGACCCGTTCCTGCGCGACGTGCTGCTGCCGCTGACCACCGGGGCGACGCTTTGCCTTCCGCCGCAAGGGTTGCGCACCGGCGACGCGGCCGTGCTCGGCTGGCTGGCCGCGCAGCGCATCACCGTGCTGCACGCGGTGCCCTCGCTGGCCAAGTGGTGGCTGGCCGCCGGTGAGCCCGTCGAGCTGCCGGCGCTGCGGCTGACCCTGTTCGCCGGGGAACCGCTGACCGGCGTACTGGTCGGCCAGTGGCGGGCGATCGCCGCCTCGACCGAGGTCGTCAACCTTTACGGCCCCACCGAGACCACCCAGGCGGTGTGCCATTATGTTCTGCCGCAACGGGTTGCATCGGGTGTGCAGCCGATCGGGCGGGCCATCCCGGGCACGCAGGTGTTGCTGCTCTCGCCCGGCGGCAGGCGTTGCGCGGTCGGTGAGGTGGGGGAGATCTGCGTCCGCTCGCCTTACCGCTCCACCGGGCGCGATCCCGGTACCCAGGAAATGCTTTCAGGGTTTTTCAAAAATCCCTTCCGTACCGCCGACGGCGAGGATCTGGTCTACCGCAGCGGCGATCTGGGCCGGATGCGCGCGGACGGCACGCTGGAAATCCTTGGCCGGCGCGATCACCAGATCAAGGTCAACGGGGTCCGCATCGACCCCAACGAGATCGCCGCGACGCTGGCCGCGCATCCGGCCGTGGCCGACTGCGTGGTGCACCAGTGGCGCGATGAGGACGGCCCGTCGTTGCTGGCCGCCTACGTCGTCCGCTCAGGGCAAGCCGTGCCCACGCCCCGCGAGTTGCGCCACTGGGCCGGGGAAAGGCTCGCCCGCGCAATGGTTCCAAGTGCCGTCGTGGTGCTCGACCGGATGCCGGTGACGGCCAACGGAAAGGTCGACCGGCGCGCGCTGCCCCGCCCGGACGTCGGGGCGCAAGCACAAGGACGCGAAGCAAGCAGCCCGCAGGAGAAGCGCGTGTGCGCCATCCTCGCGGAACTGTTGCGGCGCCCCACGGTCTACGCCGACGACGACTTCTTCGCCCTCGGCGGCGACTCGCTGGTGATGACCCAGCTGGTGGTGCGCCTGGAAGGCGAGTTCGGGGTGCGGCTGGGCTTCGACGAGGTGTTCCGGCACCCGGTGCTGCAAGACGTCGCCGCGCTGCTGGCGCAGCGGCAAACCGCGACCGTGGCCCGGCCGACGGCGCGGGCCAACAGCGAGGTCCGGCTCACCGGCCTCGCCGACGACGAAATGGATGTCCTGCTGGCGGCCCTACGGGGCGGTGCAAGGAGGTAATGGGGAGATGACGATCATGGATAACGTGTCCGCGCTGGAACTCATGCTGCGGCAGGAGAACGGCGCGATAGTGCCGGCCTCCTACGGCCAGCGCCGGCTCTGGTTGCTGGAACAGCTTTTCCCGGGAACGGCGGTCTACACGGTCAATACCGTGGTGCGCCTGGACGGGACGGTGGACGAAACCGCGCTACGCAAGGCTTTTGACGACCTCGCCCAGCGGCATGAGGCGCTGCGCACGATATTTCCCACGGTTGGCGGTGAGGCGGTGCAGCTGATCACGCCGGACTCGCGGATCGTGTTCGAAACCGCCGACGCCGCAACGGTTGAGGAGGCCGACCGCATCCTCGACGAGGCGGCGCAACAGCCCTTCGATCTGGCGCTTGGGCCGTTGCTGCGCCCGCTGCTGGTGCGCATCGCCGGTGGCGACCACCGGCTGCTGCTGCACGTGCACCACATCATCGTCGACGGCTGGTCGATGGGGTTGCTCGTGCGCGACCTGGTGAACCTCTACTCCGGGGCTATGACTAATGCATCACCCGTTGCGCCGTATCGCGAATTCGTCGCGTGGCAGGACGCCCGGCTTGAGTCGGCCGAGGCTTCCACGATGCGCGACTACTGGCGCCAGCGCCTGGCGGGCCCCCTGGGTGTGGTGCGCCTGCCCGGCGACCGGCCACGTCCCGCTCACCGTGGCACCGGTGGGGACGTGGTCGGGTTCACCTTCCCGGCGCACGTGGTCAACCGCATGCGCGACCTGGGCCAGACGCTTCGGGTGACGCCTTACATGGTGCTGCTGGCCACTTTCGGCGTGCTGCTGCGCCGATACAGCGACGAGACCGACGTTATCGTCGCCTCGCCGATGGCCAACCGGCTGCGCAAGGAGTTCGAGGACACCATCGGCTACCTCGGCAATACCGTGCCGATGCGGCTGGACCTGAGCACCGACCCAACCTTCACCGAACTGCTCGACCAGGTGCGCACCGTGGCTCTGGAAGCGTTCAGCAATCAGGACATCCCCTTCGACATGATCGTGGAGGATGTGGCGCCGCCGCGCGAGGCCGACATCACGCCGGTGTGCCAGGCGATGCTGGTGGTACAGAACGACCCGATCGCCGTGCCCTATGGCGCGCAGGTCTGGCCGATCCACAGTGGAACGTCCAAATACGACCTGACGATGAACGTCGCCGAGCGCGACGGCGCGCTGCTGGGTCACCTCGAGTTCAGCACCGACCTGTTCGACAAGGCCACGATCGAGCGGCTCGCGGACAACTTCGTACACCTGCTCACCGACGCGCTCAACCGGCCCGACACTCCAATTGAGACACTCGAGCTGGTTTCCGCGGCCGAGCTTGAGATCCTGCGGTCGTGGAACACGACGGCCGCCGAGTCGCCGGTGCACCTGCCGGTGACCCAGATCTTCGATGAGGTGGTCGCGGCGCACGCCGGCGCGATCGCGGTGGTCGGCCTCGACCGGTCGTGGACCTACGCCGAACTCGCCGACGCCAGCAACGGCCTGGCCGCGCTGCTGCGCGAACACGGCGTCGGCCCAGGCAACTTCGTGGGTCTGGCCGTCGAGCGTTCGTTCGCCTCGGTCGCGTGGACACTGGCCACGCTCAAGGCCGGCGCCGCCTACGTCCCGCTCGATCCGTCCTATCCGGACGAACGGCTGCGCTACATCGCCGCCGACACCGGCATGGCGGTGCTGGTCGGCACGCCGGAAACCGCGCAGCGCATAGGTTTCGACCCGGGCCAGGTGCTGGCACCCGACGCGCCCTTTCGCCCCCACCAGAGGGTAACCATCGGCGTTGGCGGCGACGACCCGGCCTACGTCATCTACACCTCCGGCTCCACCGGCACTCCCAAAGGCGTGATGGTGCCGCATCGCGGCATCGTGCGCCTGGTGTGCGGCGCGAACTTCTTCCAGGTGACCCCGCAGGACACGGTCACCCACCTGGTGCCGCTGACCTTCGACGGCTCGGTGATGGAGATGTTCGGCGCCTTGCTCAACGGCGGGCGGCTGGTGCTCGCCCCGCCGGTGCTGGGTACCATGGACGACTACTGCGACCTGCTGGAGTCCAACGGGGTCACGGTCTCCGGGCTCACCTCCGGGCTGTTCCCGTACCTCGAGGAGAAGCACCACAAGCGCCTGGGCCGCCTGCGTTACATGCTCACCGGCGGCGACGTGCTCTCCACCCGAGCCGCCCGCGAGTTCCTGGCCAACGTGCCCGGCTGCAAGCTACTCAACGTATATGGCCCAACGGAAAACGCCACCGCGACCACCACCCACCCGGTGTCGCTGGAGCACGACTGGAGCCGCTCCATCCCGATCGGCAAGCCGATCAGCAACACCACCGTGTACATCCTCGACCCGTCCGGGCAGCCCACCCCGATCGGCGTGCCCGGCGAGCTGTACACCGGCGGACTCGGTGTGGCGCTTGGCTATCTGAACCTGCCGGAGGCGACGCGGGAGCGCTTCGTGCCCGATCCTTGGGCGACCTCCGGGGGCACCATGTATCGCACCGGCGATCGCGCTCGCTGGCTGGCGGATGGCACCATCGAGTTCCTCGGCCGCTTCGACCACCAGGTGCAGATCCGCAGCTTCCGGGTGGAGCTCGGCGAGATCCAGGCCTGCCTGTGCGAGCACCCGTCGGTGTCGCAGGCGCTGGTCACCACCTATGACGACCTTGACGGGCACAAGCGCCTGGCCACGTTCATCGTCGCCCCACCGGAATCCATTATGGAGATTCGGGGGTACGTCGAGGCGAGGCTGCCGCGATACATGGTGCCGACCATGTTCATCCCCGTACCGGGCCTGCCGCTGAACGCGCACGGCAAGGTGGACCTGTCGGCGCTACCCGACCCCGCCACCCTCGGTGGCGAGAGCGCCGGCGCCGGTTTCGCCGAACCCACCACGCCCGCGGAGAAGCAGCTGGCCAAGATCTGGGCCGAGCAGCTTCACCTCGAGCAGGTCGGCATCGACGACGATTTCTTCTTCCTCGGCGGCGACTCCATCATCGGCATCCAGATCGTGGCCCAGGCCCGCCGCAACGGGCTGATTGTCACGCCGCGGATGCTGCTGGAGGGGCGCACCGTGCGGCGCATCGCGGCCGGCATCGACTACGACGCGCCCGCCGTTTCCGTTGTCACGGAAGCGAATCTCGACGGCCCGTTCCCGCTGACCCCGATCCAGCGCTGGTTCGTCTCGCAGCCGCTGGCCCACCGCGACCACTTCAACATGTCGCGCCTTTTCGACCTCGCACCCGGTACGACTGCGGAGACGATGGCGGCGGCGCTGGAAGCGGTCATCGAGCACCACGACGCGCTGCGGTTGCGCACCGACGGCAAGACCCAGCACTACGGCGACGTCGCCCAGGTGGAGGCCCACCTCGAGGTGGTCAAGCTGTCCGGGCTGCCCGCCGAGCGGCAGGCCGAGCGGCTCAGCCACCACGCCGCCGAGATCCAGCGGGAGCTGAGCCTGTCGGGCGGGCCGATCGTGCGGGCGCTGTTCGCCGACTACGGCGCGGCGCACCCGCCGGCGATGCTGCTCGTGGTGCACCACTTCGCCGTCGACGGCATCTCGTGGCGGATCCTCATCGAGGACCTGCGCACCGCCTACGCGCAGGTGAGCGCGGGCGAGCCGGTGAGCCTGCCGGACAAGACCACACCGTTCAAGCTGTGGGCCGAGGCGCTGGCCGGGCTCCAGGACGATCCCGTCACTGTCGCGAAAGGACGGTACTGGATAGAAGGCCTGCCGGACGAGGTCGACCCTCTCCCCGTCGACCTCGCCGGTGGGCGCAACACCCGCGACCTGGCCGCCACCGTCGAGGTGGTGCTCGGGGAGGCGCAGACCGAGGCGCTGCTGCGGGAGGTGCCGCGCGCATACGGTTCGCAGATCGACGAGGTACTGCTGGCCGCGCTCACCACGACGGTGACCGAGTGGACCGGATCCGACGGCGTGCTGCTGGCGCTGGAGGGCCACGGGCGCGAGGACATCGTGGCGGGCCTCGACCTGTCCCGCACGGTGGGCTGGTTCACCAGCGCGTACCCGGTGATGCTGCGCCCGGGCGAAGGCGGGCTCAGGGCCGCCGTCGCGGCGATCGGCGAGCAGCTGCGGGCCGTCCCGGACCGCGGGCTGCCGCACGGCATCCTGCTCTACGGCGAAAGTGAAGTGGCGCAAGCATTGCGGGCGCTTCCACCGCCGCAGATCAGCTTCAACTACATGGGCCGCTTCGGCTCCACCACGCCTGACCCATCGGGCATCAACGTCAGCCTGGCCGACCTCGGCGGTGACCGCGACGCCGAAGGGCCGCGGCCGATGCTGCTCGAGGTGAACGCCGAGATCTCCGGCGGCCGGCTGCGGGTGGCGTGGACGTACTCCACCGAATGCCACAGCGAGGACACCGTCCGGGCATTGGCGCAGGGGCACCTCGACCGGCTCGGTGAGATCATCCGGCAGGGCGCGGGTTCCGAGGTGGAGCCGGCGCAGCGCTGGGACCTGACCGCGATGCAGCAGGGCCTGCTGGTGCACTCGCTCTACGCCGGTCAGGACGGCCTGTATGTGGTGCAGTGGTGCGGCGAGTTCCAGTACCTCGACGGCGAGGTCTTCGAGCAGGCGTGCCAGCGGATCGTCGACCGGCACGACGCGCTGCGCGTCGCCTTCGACTGGGCCGACCCGGCAGCGCCCGCGCAGATCGTGCGGCCGCGGGCCTTCCTGCCGGTGGAGCGCAGCGACTGGAGCGCGCTTTCCCCGGCCGAGCAGGAGGGGCGGCTGGCCGAGTTCCTCGCCCAGGACCGCGCCCGCGGCTTCGACCTGGCGGTCGCGCCGCTCATGCGCGTTGCCCTGCTTCGCCTGTCGGAGGACCGCACGCAGGTGGTGCTCAGCTACCACCACGCGCTGGCCGACGGCTGGGCGATCGGCATCGTGATGGACGACCTGACCCGCATCTACCGCGGCCTGATGAAGGGGCGCGAGGCGGTGCTGGCCCCGCCGCCGTCCTTCGGTGACCACCTCGCGTGGCTGCGGGAGCAGGATCCCGCCGCGGCGCAAGGGTTCTGGAGCGAGTACCTGGCCGGGGTCGGCGGACCGACCCGGCTCGGGGTGGAGCGCACCGGCCCGTGCCCGGACGGCGAGCGGGTGGCCCGGCAGTCCCGCGAACTGTCCACAGAGGACACCGCGGCGCTGACCGCCGCCGCGCGCGGCGCCGAGGTCACGCTCAACATCCTGTGCCTGGGCGCGTGGGCGGTCACGGCCTCCCGCTACAGCGCGACCACCGACATCGTCGTCGGTGTCACCTCGGCCGGCCGCCCGGCCGGCGTGCCCGGGGTGGAGCGCATGGTGGGCCTGTTCATCAACACCCTGCCGGTGCGGGTCGGGGTCGACCCGGCCGCCACCGTCGGGCCGTGGCTGCGCGGGCTTCAGGCCTCGTATTGGCGGGTTAACGAGTTCGAGTACAGCGCGCTGGCCGACGTGCAGCGCTGGAGCGGGGCCGACCCGCAGGCCGGGCTGTTCGAGCACATCTTCGTGTTCGAGAACTATCCGGACAGCGCCACCGGGGCCAACCCTTGGGGCGACGCGGATCTGCTGCGTCAGCGCACGGTGGAGCGGATCGGGTACCCGCTGGACGTGACCATCAAGCCGGGTCCGCAACTGGTGCTGGAGCTCAACTACGACCGGGCGCGCTACGACGACCAGACCATCGCCGCGCTGCTGGACCACTACGAGGCGGCGCTGCACTCGATGACCCGATCGGCGAGCCTGCACCAGGTCGCCCTGACGGCGGCCGGGGAGCGGGAAGCCATCATCGAGCGCTTCATCCCGCCCTACTCGACGACCGAGGAGTCGGCGCGGGTGCAGGCGGCCTTCGAGCATTGGGCGGTAACGAATCCAGACATGCCGGCCGTGACCTACAAGGGGGTGACGCTTACCTACGACGGACTCAACCAACGCGCCAACGCGCTCGCACGGCACCTGGTTTCCCTGGGTGCCGGTCCGGGCGTGTTCGTGGGCATCGCGTCGACGCGCTGCGTCGAGATGCTGGTGGGGATCCTCGGGATCCTCAAGGCGGGCGCGGCCTATGTGCCGATCTCGCACAAGTACCCGCCGGGGCGCATCGGCGAAATGCTCACCGACGTGGGCATCCAGACACTGATCACCCGGCGCGACCTGCCCGACAAGCTGCCGCGGTGGCCCGGACAGCTGGTCTACCTCGAGGACTGGGCCACCGAGCCGGCGCAGCGACTGTCCGATCCGGACAGTGGGGTGAAGGCTTCCGACCCGTGCTACGTCTACTTCACCTCCGGCTCCACCGGCCGGCCCAAGGGCGTTGTGGTCACGCATGGGAACCTGGTCGCCACCTGCCGCGGGTACATCAAGTACTACCGGCTCGACGAGGCGGGATCGACCTCGGTTCACCTGCAGATGGCCAACATGTCCTTCGACGTGTTCACGGCCGACTGGGTACGCGCCTTGTCCACCGGGCGCAGGCTCGTGCTCTGCCCGGCCGAGTTGCTGCTCGACCCGCCGAAGCTGCTCGAGCTGATGACCGCCGAAGGGGTCGACTTCGCCGAGTTCGTCCCGGTGGTGCTGCGGCTGCTCGCCGACCACCTTGAGCGCACCGGCGCGCGGCTTGACTTCCTGCGGGTCGCGGTGTGCGGCAGCGACGTCTGGTACGGCGAGGAATACGAGCGCTTCCAGCGGCTGTGCGGACCCCAGACCCGGCTGGTCAACAGCTATGGGGTCACCGAGGCTACGGTCGACAACGCGATGTTCGAGATCGCCCCGGGCTCGATGGCGCTGGCGGCGGGGCGGCCGGTGCCGGTCGGCGGGCCCGCACCCGACGAGCAGCTGATCATCCTTGACGGCGATGGGGTGTTGAGCCCGCTGGACGTCCCCGGTGAGCTGTGCATAGGTGGCGCGGCGGTGGCCGGCTACCTCAACCGCGACGACCTCAACCGGGAACGGTTCGCGCCCAACCCGTTCGGGCAGCCCGGCGACATGCTCTACCGCACCGGGGATCTGGCGCGCTACTGCTCGCACGGCTACGTAGAGCTGCTGGGCCGCGGCGACGACCAGATCAAGATCCGGGGGTACCGGATCGAGCCGGGCGAGGTCGAGTCGGTGCTGCGCCGGCACCCGGATGTCGACGACGCCCTGGTCGCGGTGGCCCGCGCGGACGGCCGCGACGATGCCAGGCTCATCGCCTACCTGGTGATGCGCGACGGCGCCGAGCCCAACGTGTCCGAGCTTGACGCGTTCATGGCGGCCCGGGTGCCGTGGTTCATGAACCCGGCGGCGTTCGTCGGGCTGCCGCGGATGCCGGTGAGCGCCAACGGCAAGGTCGACCGGGGCGCGTTACCGCCACCGCCGGCCGCGCGGCCCAGGCTCGACAGCGAGTACGTCGAGCCGGCCGATGAGCTGGAGCGCAACCTGGCCGCGATCTGGCGGGAGGTGCTCGAGCTCGACCAGGTGGGCGCGGTTGATGATTTCCGAGAGATGGGAGGTACCTCGCTGCGCGCCATGAAGATCGCGGTGAGCGTGCGCGCTAAGTATGATGTCGATGTGTCAATCCAGGATGTCGCGATTTACCCGAATATCAGAGAGTTCGCGGCATACCTGCGCCGTCGAGCATCTTAAGCAAAAAGCAACGTCCTAAGTAGAACGACAGCCAGAGGGAGGAGAAGGCCATGAGCGGACAGGAAGTCTCGACAGAGCCGGTCGAGGTCGTCCCGCTGCGCCGAAACAGGGACTTCCAGCTCCTGTGGATCGGCCAGGCCGCCTCCTCCCTCGGCACCCAGGTGGCCACGGTCGCCTTCCCCCTGCTGGTGCTCGCGGTGACCGGGTCGGCCGCTCAGGCCGGCCTGGTCGGCTTCGCGCTGACCTTGCCGCTGTTCGCCTTCTCGCTGCCGGCCGGCGCCCTGGTCGACCGGTGGAACCGGCGGCGGGTCATGCTGATCTCCGACGGGGTGCGCGCGATCGCCCTGGGCACGGTGGTGCTCGCGGTCGCCACCAAGCAGGTCACCATCTCCCACTTGGTAGTGGTCGCGTTTCTGGTGGGCACGTTCGCGGTCTTCTTCGACCTGGCCGACACCGCGGCCCTGCGCTTCCTCGTCCCGACCCCGCAGGTGTCCTCGGCGGTGGCCCAGGTGCAGGCGCGCGAGAACGCGGCCTGGCTGGTCGGCGGGCCGTTGGGCGGCTTCCTGTTCGGCGTCGCCCGCTTCGTGCCGTTCCTGTTCGACGCGATCAGCTACCTGATCGGGGTGGTGACCACGCTGGCCATCCGTCGCCAGTTCCAGGCCGAGCGCACCGAGCCGCCGGGCAACGTGCTGGCCGAGATGTGGCAGGGCCTGCGCTGGGTCTGGCGGGAACCGTACCTGCGCATGGTGGCGGTGGTCGCCGCGGCCGCCAACGGCGTGACCCAGGCCATGGTGCTCATCATGATTTTCGTGGCGGAGGGCGCCGGGGCGTCGCCGACGCAGATCGGTCTGATGCTCGCCTGCGCCGGCCTCGGCGGGCTCGCCGGAGCCCTCGCCTCGCCCCTGGTGCTGCGGGTGATCCCGCCGACCGTCATCGTCGTCGGGCTCAACTGGCTGTGGGTGCTGCTGCTGCCGGTCATCATCTTCGTGCGCAACCCGTTCGTGCTCGGCGGGCTCGCCGCGGTGCTGGCCTTCGGGTACCCGGCCTGGAACTCGATCACGGTGGCCAAGCGGCTGCGCATCATCCCCGAGGAGATGCTCGGCCGGGCACAGTCGGTGCACCGCCTGCTCGGCGCGTCGACGGTTCCGTTGGGAGCGCTACTCAGCGGCTTGCTCTACGAGAACTTCGGTGTCGTCGTCAGCGTCATCGCCTTCGCCGCGGTGATGCTTGTGGTCGCGATCAGCGCGAGCCTGAGCCGGGCGCTCCGCGGATAACGCCGCGAGCTCACGACGGATCATCGCCTCGATCCGCGTCGGGCGCGGCTGGCTGACCAAGGGAAGCGCTTGGGACAGAAGCGATAGGGCCAGGGCCGGCTGCCCGGCCGCCTTGTGGCACAACGCCAGGCCGCGCATGGCCTGCGCCTTGCCCGCCTGATCGCCCAGCGCGCTGGCCATGTCGAGCACCCGGGTGAAAAGCTGCTCGGCCTCGGGATAGCGCTGCTGCGCCTGGCGTAACATCCCGCGCCAGAACTGCACCTGGGCCTCCACCCGGGGCGACTCGCAGCGCTGGGCAAGCTCCAGCGCGCGATCGAAGAACTCCTCGGCCGCCGCCTGGTCGCCCTCGTCCATCTGCGCCTGGGCGATGTTGCGCAGCACGAACACCTCGCCGATGCGGTCACCCGAGTCACACAATCCGGGCAGCGCCCGCTGCAGGCCGGCCAGCGCCTCGGCCCGTCGCCCGGCGAAGCGGTCGATCACGGCGAGGTTGGCCGTGACCGTCGCCAGGCCGTAGCTGTGGCCCGCCTTCTCGAACAGCTCCGCCGCCTGCTGCAGCTGCTGGCGCGCCTGATCCTGGGCGAGATGATCGGCGGACAGGACGGCCATGCGGCCCAGCACCGCGGCGCGCCCGATGGCCGAGTTGGCGGCGTTGAAGGCGATCTCCAGGATCACGGGCCAGTCGTCGTAGCAGCTGCGCATCTGGAACAGCGGCGAGCTGGCCACGGCGAGATCCCAGCACTGATCGCTGAAGCCGTCGCGGGCCGCTCTGCGTACCATATGAACAATGCCCCGGCGCTCGTTGTCGAACCAGCGCAGTGGATCGATCACCAGCATGCCGGTCAGGAACTGCCGGCTGACCGGCCAGCGCGGGGCGGTGCTGCGCACCGACATGTAGCCGCTGCCGGTGAGCCGCTGCGCCTCCTCGACCACGCACAGCCACGCGCCCAGGATGCGCGAGCGGGCGGCGGTGCGCTCCCGCTCCGGCTCCTCGGCGACCATCTCGGCGGCGTACAGGCGGACCAGATCGTGCAGCCGGTACCGGGCGTAGCCGTTGGCCTCCCGCCCGGCGATGTCGAGCAGCTGCGCGTCGTAAAGCTGCTCCAGCACCTCCTCGGCGTCGGCGATGGGCGCGTCGAGCAGCGCGGCGGCGCACCACACGGTCACCTCCGGGTTGCCGACGTCGCCGAGGCGGCGCAGCAACCGTTGCGCATCAAGCGGAAGGCCGACATAGCTGAGCGAGATACTCATCCGGACATCGAGGTGCTCGTGCACGAAGTTGTCCAGCCGTCGCCGCTCGTCGTTGAGCCGGTCGACCATCTGCGAGACCGTCCAATGTGGTTTGGCGGTGAGCTTGGCCGCCGCGATCCGGATCGCGAGCGGCAGGCCTCCGCAGATGCCGGCCAGCGCCCGCGCCGCGTCCGGCTCGGCCTGTACCCGCTCGGCGTCGGCGATGCGCGACAGCAGCCCGAGCGACTGCGCGGTGTCAAGGATGTTCAAATCCACCGTCTCGATGCCGAGGGCGGCACCGAGCTGACCGCGGCTGTTGACGATCAGCCCGCACGAGCTGCTGCCCGGGATGAGCGGTGTGATCTGCTCGGTGGTGGCCGCGTTGTCGAGCACCACCAGGATGCGCTTGTCGGCCAGCAGCGCGCGGTAAAGGTCGACCCGCTCGTCGAGGGTGTCCGGCATCGACGAGGAGACACCCAGCGCCCGCAGGAACCGGGCGAGCACCTCGGCGGCCGCGGTGGTGTGCTCCGCGTCAACCCCATGCAGATCCGCGTAAAGCTGCCCATGCGGGAAGAACTCCCGCAGCCGGTGCGCCACGTGGATCGACAGCGCGGTCTTGCCGACCCCGGCGGTGCCGGAAACGGCGACGGCGGACACGCCGGGACCGTCGCCGGTCAGCAGTTGCACCATTCTTGCCGTTTCCTTGTCACGGCCGGTGAAGTCGGGCACCTCGGTCGGCAGGGTGTTCGGAACCCGTTGCTGGAAAACGGTTTCCATGGCGGTCGGCTCGATCGCCGCGCCGGTGAAAGCCTCGGCGCCGGCGATGAGGCCGGGATCGCCCTGCAGGATCGACAGGAAGAGCTGCTCCACTTCATGACCCGGGTCGATGCCCAGCTCCTCCTGCACCCAGCGGCGATGCCGCTCATAGACCTGAAGCGCCTCGGGCGTGCGGGCGCAGCGGTGCAGGGCGAGCATCGCCGAGGCGGTGAGGCGCTCGCGCCCGACCTCATCGGTGCACGCCGCCGTCACCTTGTCCACGATCTCGCGATGCCTTCCCAAACGCAGCTCAACTTCGAAGAAGTCCTCCAGCGCGGTGATCCGGGACAGCTCCAGGCTCTGGTAGCCGGAGGCGTGTGAGGAAATGGGAAGCCACCCACCGAGCACCGGCCCGCGCCACTCGTGCAGCGCCGACTGCAGCGCGGCGCTTGCCGCCTCGTCGCTGCCGCTTTCGCGGGAGGCCTCGAGCAGGGTGGTAAACCGGTGCGCGTCAACGCAATCCGCCGCCAACTCGAGCTGGTAGCCCTGTCCCTTGCGCAGCAACACTTCCGCGCCCGGCCGGGCGGGAGCGGGCTGCTTGGCCAGCACCGATCTGATCTCGGATATGCGGGTGTGCACCACCGCCCGCGCCTGCGCGGGAGGCCGGTCGCCCCACAGGATGTCAATGAGTCGATCGGTGGAAATAATCCGACCGACATCTATGGCCAGAATCCCGATTATCAGGCGCTGCTGGCGGCGAGGGAGATCGAGCGGCGCACCGTGGCGATGCACCTCGACCGGCCCCAACACCCTGATATCCATATGCACATACTCCTTACCCCCATTGGCCTGAAGCCTCCGTTGGCCAGGGGCCTCCGCAGTGGGAAGAAACTGGTTAGGCGTGTGCGCGATGCTTCTGCTGCTATAGGGGAACATGAATGATCCGCTGCTGTCGAGATTCCTAATCATGAAAATCGGCGCCGTAGCGAACGAGGACACGTCAATTTACATGGCATCGGACGGTGGGCTGGCCGCCCGATCCCGGCTTGGCGATTTCCTCGTATAAAAGCCGTGTTCCCGGTAAATATCCGTTGTGGTGTTTGGAACGGGGAAGGAATTGTGATGACACGACTGAAGGTTCGGATCCTCGCCCTTGTCCTGTTGGCGGTGGCATTGCTGTTCGGCGGCGCCGGCGCTCACGCGGCCACACCGCTGGCAGAAGGGATACCGATCCCGGCCGACCCGCCCTGCACTGGGGGGGACGGAAACTGCCAGTTCGACTGGTGCTAGGGGCAACGAAAGCGAAAGGGGGCGGCGTGTTCACGCCGCCCCCCGCGTGAGTAAGGAAGGTTTAAATGGCGGCGTACAGTGATTTTGAGCCATCGCGGCGGCTGGGCCGCTATTCCCTGGCGCTGTCGCCGGACGGAAATCTCATCGCGTACGCGGACGACGCACTCGGTCAGTTCAACGTTGTGGTGCAATCGATTTCAGGCGGTGAGCCGCGGAGGCTGACCTCCTTTGTCCACTCGGCGGTCAAGAAGATCGCCTGGCATCCCGACGGGCGGAGTCTGTTCTTCCTCGCCGACACCGGCGGGCGCGAGAACATGCAACTATTTCGCCTTAGCGTGGAGGGTGGTGAGCCCGAGGCGCTGACCGACGCACCGGCGGCCACCTTCGAAATCGATACCCCGGGTGAGCCGTTCTCGCCCGACGGCCGGTTTCTTGCATACGGCGGCAATGACCGCGCTCCCATCGATCAGGACATGTTGGTGCGGGATCTGGAGTCCGGCCAAGTCCGCCGGATCTTCGCCGGCGGCGGTCATGTCTGGAATGGTCACTGGTCCAAGGATGGCAAATATCTGACCGTCGGGGACCTTCGCGTCCCCTATGGCGACCATGTGGTCCACCTTATTGAGGTCGCCACGGGCCGCTCGCGCGCGCTCACCTCCTCCGACCTCGTCGGCACATACTGGCTGGGTCCGTGGCTGGCCGACGGGTCCGGTTTCCTCGTGCGCAGCAACGCCAGCCGCGAGTTTCAGGGCTTGGCGGTGATGAGCGCCGAAACCGGCGAACTGTCGTGGTTGGACACTCCGGAGTGGGATGTCGAAGAGGCGGCGATTTCTGCCGATGGCCGGATTCTGGTGTGGACGGTCAATGTCGACGGTGCCACCCGGCTGCGCGCTCGCGACCTGAGGACCGGGCAGGACCTGCCCGCGCCCGACCTTCCGGTCGGCGGGGGATGGGCGCTGAACCTGTCCCGCGACGGCCGGCGCGTGGTGCTCCTGCTGTCGACGCCGGTGAAACCGTGGAACGTGATCGCGGCCGACCTTGAGGCCGGCGATGCCGGCTGGGTCACCGACATCGAACCGGCGCGGGTGGACAGCGCCAGCCTGATCCAGCCCACGCTGGTGCGCTACCCGACCGCGGACGGCGCCCGCGTGCCGGCCTATCTTTACCGCCCCCGGTCCCGCGCGCCCGTGGGCGTGGTCATCTTCGTGCACGGCGGGCCATCCGCGCAGGAGCGGCCGGAATATGCCGCCGAAGGGATGTACCAGTATCTCGCCAGCCAGGGCGTCGCGGTGATGGCACCCAACATCCGGGGCTCGCGCGGCTATGGCCGGACCTACCTGGATATCCAGAACCGTGACTGGGGCGGCATCGACCTGCGCGACATCGCGGCGGCCGTGTCGTACCTGCGTTCGCATGACTGGGTCGATCCGGCGCGGATCGGGCTGTTCGGCCGCTCATACGGCGGGTTCATAGTGCTGTCGTGCCTTTCGCGGCTGCCGGAGTTGCAATGGGCGGCCGGGGTATCGTGGTGCGGGCCAAGCAATTTGATTACGTTGGCCAGGACCGCGCCGCCGACCTGGCGTTCGAAGGTGGCGGTCCAGATCGGTGACTACGAGGCCGATGCGGAGTTTCTCACCTCGCGCTCACCGGTGACCCACGCCGGCCGGATCAAGGCGCCGCTGCTCGTGTTGCAGGGGGCCAACGACCGCAAGGTGCCGCGGCACGAAAGCGATCAGATGGTGCGGCGGCTGCGCGCCGCCGGGGTGCCGGTGCGTTACCACGTTTACCCGGATGAGGGGCACGACTTCACCAAGCGGGCCAACGAGATAAGGGCGCGCACGGACGCGGTCGAGTTCCTGCTGGCGCACCTGCGCTAGACGGCGGGTCCTCTACACTTTCCTCTGATGCGGATACTGCTGCTCGGCCGGGTGACCGTCGCGGTCGGCGGGCACCGCCACGCGTTCCCGCGCTCCCAGGCGCGGGGCCTGTTCGCCCTGCTCGCCCTGCAGGCCGGCGAACCGGTGTCGATCGCGGCCGCGATCGAGGCGCTGTGGGCCGGCAACGCGCCGCAGACCGCGCGCACCCGGGTGCACGACTACGCCTCGACGATCCGGCGGGCGCTGCTGCAGTGGGGCGCGCCGGACTGCGTGGACAGCGGCCGCTTCGGTTACGTGCTGCGGGTGACGCGCGACCGCGTCGACGCGCTGGAACTGGCCGACGGCCTGCGGGAGGCGCGCTCGTGCACCGACCCGGTCAAAGCGATCGCCCGCTACCGCGAAGCGCTTTCGCTGTGGTCGGGTGAACCACTGGCCGACGCGACGGGGTCCTTTGTGGACGGTGCGCGGATCCGTCTGAGCAACCAATATCTGAGCGGCATCGAGGCGGTCACCGAACTGGAGCTGGCCCGCGGCGAGCACGCCGCCGTCGCGGCCGAGCTGGCCCCGCTGGCCACGCAGAACCCGTTGCGGGAGAGGCTGATCGGCCTGCTGATGCTGGCGCTGCACCGCGGCGGCGACCGGCCCGCCGCGCTGGCCCTCTACCGCCGGTGCCGGGCGGAGCTGGCCGAGCACCTGGGACTGGAGCCCGGCATCGATCTGCAACGGTTGCATCAGGCCATCCTGGCCGCCGATCCCGCGCTCACCATCCAGCGCGGCACCAAACCGCAACCGGCGCAACTGCCGTATGCGCCGGCTACCCTCGTGGGCCGGGACCGGCAACTGGCCAAATTGGACGCCGCCGCCCAGCCCGGCCAGATCGTGGTCATCAGCGGCCAGGCCGGCGTGGGCAAGACGGCGCTGGCGGTGTCCTGGTCGCACGCGATGAGCAGCCGCTTCCCCGACGGCCAGCTCTATGTGAACCTGCATGGGTTCTCGCCGGGGGTGCCGGTAGCGGCGGCCGAGGCTCTGGGGGGATTTTTAAGAGCTTTGGGGGTACCAGGTGAGCAGATCCCCACGGCCGAGGACGAAGCCGCGGCCCGGCTGCGCACCGAGCTGGCCGGGGCCAGAATGCTTATGCTGCTTGACAATGCGGTCGACGCCGGCCAGGTCCGGCCGCTGCTTCCCGGCGGGGCCTCGGTGACGGTGCTGGTGACCAGCCGCGACCGGCTCAGCGGCCTGGCCGCCACGCACGACGCCGCCCAAGTGGCCCTGGGTGCCCTCGACCGCGGCGACGCCGTGGGACTGCTAAGCCGCCTGCTGCCCGAGCGGCGCCTGGGCACCGACGAGGCTCAGGAACTGGCCCAGCGGTGCGGCCGCCTGCCGCTGGCGCTGCGCATCGCCGCCGCCCGGCTGCGCGACGAACCCGAGCTGACCGTGCGCGGCTACGCCGCCGCGCTCGCCGGAGGGCTGGGGGAGCTGGCGATCGCCGGCGACGCCGGCACCGCCGTCCGCGCCACCTTCGACATTTCCTACTCGCGGCTGGATCCGTTGCAGCGGCGGGTTTTCCGGCTGCTGGCCCTGGTGCCCGGCGGCGACTTCGACCTCGTGGCCGTGGCGCGGCTGGCCGGACTGTCCCAGCCGGAAGCCAGGGAACAACTGGCCGGTTTGATCGCGGCGCACCTCGTGGACACCATCGACGATGAACGATGCGCGCTGCACGACGTGGTCCGCGCCTACGCCGCCGAGAAGGCCGCGGCCGACGAGACGGCGCCAGGAATCCGGGCCGCCCGCGACCGGCTCTACGGGTGGTATCTGGAGATGGCCCGTGCCGCCGCCGCGTACACCATCCCGGAACTTACCTTGCTGCCCGGCCCGATCAGCGGTGTCTGGACCGACCCGGCGCGGGCCAGGCACTGGCTGGAGACCGAGCGGCGCAACCTCGTCGCGGCGGCCACCACCGCCGCCGACGCCGGACTGCCCGAGTATGCCTGGCGCCTGCCCGACGCCCTGCGCGGATTCCTTTGGCGCACCGCGCGTCGCACTGACTGGCTCAGCACCGCCACCGCCGCCCTGGCCGCGGCGACACCGTCGAAGGAACCGATCGCGTTGGCGACGGCCCATCTCAACCTGGGCTGGTATCACTTCGTGTACGGGCGCGACGAGGACGCGCTGCGCCACTACGAGCTGGCCGCCGAGCACGCCGAGCCGGCGGGCTGGGTCGAGGCCAGGATCGGCGCGCTGGCCGGTGCCGCCCGCGCCGAGCGGGACCTGGGCCGGCTGGGCGCGGCGCTCAAACACGCCCGCACCACGCTGACCTTGGAGCGCGCCCTTGGCCGGGGCGCGGCGAGAGAGTCGGTGATCCACGCTCTGATCGCCTCCATCTGCCTGCCGGCCGGGCTGCTGGCCGAAGCGCTCAGCCACGCCGAGCACGCGGCGGCCGCCGATCTCTCCCCGATCATCAAGGCCGGCCACACGGTGATCGTGGCCGAGGTACACCTTGAAAATAATGAGATCGAACAGGCGGCGGCGCTGTTCGCGGAGGCCGGGCAGATCTTCGAGAAACAGGGGCACCGGGCCGGGCAGGCCAAGTGCGCCACCGGCCTGGGCGCCGCGGCGATTGCGCGCCAACAGTTTCCGGAGGCGGCCCGGCATCTCGACCAGGCGCTGACACTGGCCCGCGAGGCGGGCGACGAAGCGACCGAGGCCGAAGCGTCCCATCAGCTCGGCCGGCTCCTGCGGCGCACCGGCCGCGCGGCCGAGGCGCTTGATCACCTGCACCGGGCGCGGCGGCTGGCGACCGTGCCCACGGTGCGGATCGCGGCTCTGATCGAACGCAGCCGGGCGCTCGAGGCGCTCGGCCGGCGCGACGAGGCGGCCGAAGCGGCCGGGGCCGCCCTCCACGAGGCCGGTGGATCCGAGTACGCGCGGCTGCTGGCCGAGGCCCGGCAGTTGGGATAGGACGGCCCCAGGATCCCGGAGTCCGCCAGGCAAACCCCGGGATCCTGGACATCGGCGCACACCGTCATGGATTCAGACTGGCCGACCTCGCTCTACGTCCGCTCTACACGCCTTCCTCCACGATGCCGCGCAACGACTCGAGCGCGGCCCCGAAAGCCTGCTCGATCATCGCCGCGACCTGGCCCGCCATGGCCGCCTCCAGAGGCACGAAAGTCGTCGCCAGCGCCACGACGCTGGTGCCGCCATCGTGGCTGGGGCGCAAGGAGAACGTGCCGCTCAGCTCGCGCACCGGCAACCCGGAGCGCAGGTGCCGGAAGCGGAAGCCGTGGCGATCCGGGTCGTACTGGCTGATCCGCTCGTGCACCTCCTGCCCGTCGGCCATGACGCACACCCGCAGATCACCGTCGACCCGGGCCGACACCACTCCCGGCAGCCAGCGGTCGGTGGCCGCCAGGTCGCCCAGGATCGCCCAGACCGCCTGCTCGCCCGCCTTGATCTGCACCGTGTTGATGACGGTGACCGGCTCGAGCGCCAAGGACCTGTCGCGGCGGCCTGCCCCGGCCGCGGATCCGCCAAGCGACAGCTCCAAGGCGGGCGCCATCGCCCGGCGCATGTCCTCCGCGTCATAGATCAGCTCACCGGAGACGATCAGGCCGTCCTCGACGCGCAGAATCTCAGCGGCGGTAAGGGTTTCGGGCAGCGGATCCATCTCCCAGTCCACAATGGAGCAGACCAGATCCCCGTCGCCGAACTGGTGCCGCACGCGAAAGCCGCGCACCGCGGCCCCGGCCTGCGCCGCCATGGCCCGGAACCCGGCCGCGTCGCTGAAGCTCGCCACCGGGCCGGTGAAGCGGAAACCGTCCGCGAGCGGGACCCCGGACATGTCTCCGGCCCGCTCCTGCCACGCCCGGTAGTACTCACCGACGATTTTCAGAGCTTTCATGGGTACCTCCAAAAGATGCCTTTAACCGGAATGACAATCGGACGTGGCCAAACTCATCGCTCGGACCCGGCCGGGTTATCGTGGCGACTGTGCGAAGCGATGAGGAGCACGAACTGCTCGTGGCGGCGCGGGCCGGCGATGGCGGCGCCTTCGATGCGCTGGTCGCCGGGCACCGGGCGGCGCTGCACCTGCATTGCTACCGGATGCTCGGCTCGTTCCACGACGCCGAGGAGGCGACCCAGGAGGCGCTGCTGCGGGCCTGGCGCAAGCTTGACACCTTCGAAAGCCGTGCACCGCTTGGGCATTGGCTCTATCGCATCGCCACCACTACCTGCCTCAATATGATCACCAGCCGGGGGCGGCAGCCATCGACCACGGAGATCCCGTGGCTCGAGCCCTACCCGGATGATCTGCTGGATCCGGCGGGCATCGCCGAGCGGCGCGAGTCGGTGCGGCTGGCCTTCATCGCCGCGCTGCAAGCGCTTCCGGCCACGCAGCGGGCCGCCCTGATCCTGCGCGACGTGCTGGCCTGGCCGGCGGCGGAGGTGGCCGACCTGCTGGACACGAGCGTGGCGGCGGTGAACAGCCTGCTACAACGGGCTCGTTCGGCTCTCCCGCTGACCACACCGTCATCGACCGCGTTGGTGCAGCGCGACCGGGAGGTGGCGCGGCGCTTCGTGGAAGCCTGGAACCATTGCGACATCGAGGCTTTGGCCTCGCTGCTGCGCGAGGACGCGATCCTGCGCATGCCGCCGGAGCGAGTCCAGATCGTGGGCCGCGCGGCCGTCACCGACTTCTTCGCCACCGTGCCCGCGGGTGGGCGGCTCGACACGATCGGGCTCATGCTGGTGCGCGCCAACGACTCCTGGGCAGTGGCGGCCTACCTGCCGTCGGATTCCGGTGTGCGGGAAGCCTACGGCCTCATGGTGCTCTCGACCGAGTCGGGCTCGATCGCTGAGATCACGGGCTTCCCGGATCCGGGTCTGTTCAAGCTTTTCGGGCTGCCCGCGGTCTTCGGCGAGGCTTGGGAAAGCAGGTAACGCCGCTCCGCCTCGCTGGTGGTGCGGGCGGCGGCAAGCCGGTGGTAACGGGCCGCCCCGTCACGGTCGCCCGCCATCTGCCCCGGTGGTGACCAGCTCTCCCGCCTCGGTCAGTTCCTGCCAGATCTGCTGCATATGGTGCCATCCGTTCTGGATGTCCTCCGGTGTCCGCTGCTCGGCCGTGACGGCGTCCGCCGCCGTGTGGCTAAGCATCGGCATGTACTTCATTCTCCAACCCCTCGCTCATTCCTAGGTCGCCTTTACCCCTAGGTCGCCGCCGGATCGCCGGCTTGGACAGATCTGTTGGAGGACAGTACTGACAAGGTACTTTACTGTTAGGACTCTTTATTGTAATCTTTGCTCAACAACCGTCTATATAGGCGAGCGTCCATTGAGATCAGTCCACGATGGAAGGACTGTCGAATGAAGCTACGAGCAGTACGCACCCTCATCGCCGTCGGTGCCGCCGCCATCCTGTCAGCCGCAGGGGTCCTGATCGCGGCGGCACCCGCCTACGCGGCCGTCACGGCCGCGTTCACCCGCACCTCCAGCTGGGAGACCGGGTTTGAGGGCAAGTACGTCATCACCAACACCGGCCCCACCGCACTCACCGGATGGACGGTCGCGTTCGATCTGCCCGCGGGCGTGACGATCAGCAGCAGCTGGGACTCGGTGCGCACCGACTCCGGCACCCGCCACTCGTTCACCAACGCCGGATGGAACGGCAACGTGCCCGTGGGCGGCACGGCATCCTACGGCTTCGTCGCCGGCGGAAGCGGCACCGCCACCCCGACCAACTGCATCGTCAACGGTGCCTCGTGCGGGGGCGGCCCACCGGACACCCAGGCACCGACGGTCCCGGGCGGCCTGCGCGTCACCGGCGTCACCGGCAACAGCATCAGCCTGGCCTGGAACGCGTCCACGGACAACGTCGCGGTCACCGGGTACGAGGTGCAACGCGATGGCGCGACCATCATCACCTCTTCCACCACCACAGTCACCGACTTCGGTCTGGCGGCCAACTCCACCCACACCTACCGGGTCCGGGCTCTGGACGCGGCCAACAACCGATCGGCGTTCTCCGGTACGGTCTCCGGTACGACGACCAACGGCGGCGGCAACGCCGGGATGGCCGCGGCTCCCTACTACTTCCCGGGCTTCGGCACCCCCCTCCCCAATCCGTCCACGGTCATCAACGCCACCGGGATCAGGTGGTTCACGATCGCCTTCGTGCTGGCCAGCGGCTGCAACGCGGTCTGGGACGGTGAAGGCGGCCTCACCGGCGGGCAGCACCAAACCTCGATCAACGCGATCCGCGCCGCGGGCGGCAACATCATCCCGTCGTTCGGCGGCTTCAACGGATCCAAGCTCGGCGAGCAGTGCACCACACCGTCCGCGCTGGCCACGCAGTACCTGCGGGTCGTCGACGCGTTCAACCTCGCGGCGATCGACATCGACATCGAGGCTAATGAGTTCGACAACGACGCCTCGCGCAACCGGGTGGTCGACGCCCTGAAGATCGTCAAGCAGCAGCGACCGTCGCTGATCACGATCGTGACGATGCCGACGACCATCAACGGCCTGAGCTTCGCCGGTACCCAGCTGGTCAACCGGGCCGCGTCGACGCAGGCAAACATCGACATCTTTACCATCATGCCGTTCGACTTCGGCGGCGGGAGCAACATGTTCAACGCCACCGTCAGCGCCACCAACGGCCTGAACACCGCGCTGCGCAACGCATTCGGCTGGACCCAGGCCACCGCGTACGCCCGCAGCGGCATCTCGGGCATGAACGGCCTAAGCGACCAGTCGGAGCTGACCTCTCCGGCGACCTGGACCCAGATCCGCGACTTCGCGGCCCAGAACCATCTGGCCCGGCTGTCGTTCTGGGGCGTGAACCGCGACCGTCCCTGCCCCGGCCAGCCGGTGAACTCCAGCTGCAGCAGCATCGCCCAAAGCGACTGGCAGTTCACCGCGATCACCGCCGGCTACCGGCCATAGCGGCCCGACCCCGGGGCGGTGACCGGAAATCTCCGGTCACCGCCCCGGATTCACTTGAGGTCCTTGAGGTGGTCGGCCGCCCACCGCCGGTAGGTCCGGGCCGGGTGTCCGGTGATCTGCTTTGTGCGCGGCTTCGAGCGGACCCGGTAACCGGCGGCGGCAAGGGTTTCGACGGTCTGGCGTCCGAAGTGGGCAGTGGCACCGATGACGAGGATCGTCTTGTGCTCCATGCCACCAACGATAGGCGCCTATCAGGGACAGATCGTTCCTGATAGGCGCCCGATTCGCAACTGTTACTGGAGACCGGTCTGCATCGCCGTAACGAGCGTTCCGTCGTCACCGTCCAGCGACCAGATCATCAGCCCGCCCAGGCCGCGGCTCTTGACGTAGCCGCCCTTCTGGGTGATCTGCTGCGGGTCGTCGTACGACCAGAACTCGCCGTTGCCGTACTTCCACAGCGCCCCGTTGGCGGTGTCGCGGAAGACGGTGCCCGGGAAGTTCTTGACGTACTTGTAATCCGCGTTTCCAGCCTCGAACATCTGGCCCTGCTTGATGGGCGCGGGCACGCCGTTCTGGTACAGGCCGTTGTTGGTGGTGGCCACCTGCGCCCAGCCGCGCCCGTAGGCGGGCAGGCCCAGCACGAGCTTGTCGGCCGGGGCCCCGATCGACAGGTACTTGTTGATCGCGATGTCGACGGAGAACTTGCGCGGGTTGGGGTTGGCGGCCGGGCTGAACAGCTGCCCCTGGTGGTTGGTCTGCGCCTCCCACGAGCCGTAGAAGTCGTAGCCCTGTACCGTCACGAAGTCGAACCGGCTGAACACGCTCGGATCGATCCCCACGTCGATCTTCGCCGGGTCGGCCGGCAGGAACGCGGTCAGCAGGTACTGCTTGCC
>Ga0075418_10000318_pt1 | contig 49504 bp, 44 predicted proteins | sample SoiMetdeltSBSDD2_FD_81776 | JGI IMG/M metagenome (GOLD analysis project Ga0075418, IMG submission 81776) | Bulk soil microbial communities from a Populus tree surrounding site in Tennessee, USA - Soil MetaG P. deltoides SBSDD2 | ecosystem: Environmental > Terrestrial > Soil > Tree plantation...
GTAAACGCCGCGAGCAGTCCACCTGATTGGCGGAACACCAAGAACAAGAGGACCTCAGCAGGCGAACCCCCTTCGGGCGCTGGGACCTTCACCGCGTCATAGCGGACAAGCCATGCCCTCTCCTTTGCAGCGTCTCCGTAAGGTCGCTCATCATGAAAGTCGATCAGCGCAATGGATGAAGGCTGGGCCGCTGCCCCCAGGATTCTCTCGTCGGGGGTAAATGCCCCGCTCTTGTCGGAAACCTGTACTGTTTCCCACGAGAATGGGCTCTCCGCCGGCGCGGTGCTCACGGAAACTGGGCCGTCCAAAGTGGAATCACGAACTGTCGAGGGGCCGAGCAAGAGAGCAACTGCCCCTAGTATCCAACTGACCATCGTGACTTCACTCCGCTTGCTTCGTTACGCCAAATCGCGAACTCGCCGGTCCAGGCGCGCCCACCGCCGCCGGTCTAGGGCGAGGCGGCCGTGGTGGCGCCGACGGGGCGCGCGGCGTAGTCGAAGCTGGCGTGACGGCTGGTGCTCGCGCCGGTGGCCGTGTCCACCAGCTCGACGACGAGATCGTAGGGTCCCGGGTCGAGCGCAGTCAGGTCGATGCTGAGCTGCTGCCGTTCCAGGTCGGAGGTGGGGAGAAAAGTGAAGGTGGCTTGCACCACCGGCTGCTGCTCGGCGTCCAGCTTCCGGTGGAAGTCGGGTTGGAACTGCTCCCAGAAGGTCCAGGACCGCGGCGGCAGCCGCCGCACCTCGTAGCGCACCGCGATCGCGGTTTGCTCGCGTACCGCCCGTTCCGACGGGTAGACCTCGAAGTAGAGATGCAGCAGCTCCTGCTCGATGCGCCGGTCGACGCGGGGCACGGCGATGACGCCACCCATGTCGAACATCCCGCCGTGGCCGTTGCGGACCTCGTGGGCCAGCATGATGTCGCTCATCATGAGTGTCGAGGCATCGTAGTGCACGAGCGCCAGCGTATCCCGGCCCATGGCCCGCCAGGGGATGCGGAAGCGCGGCGACGCGGCGCCTTCCGGGGAAGCAGCGCCGTCCACCGGAGCGCTCGCCCTGTCGGTCGTATCGGGCGGTGCGTGCTCCAGCCGCTGCAAACCGGCCAGCTCCAATCCCAGCGTGAGAGGCTCGGGGGCGAGCTCGAAGCGCAGCCGCCCGAGTTTCCGGTCGCCGTCGCTGTACAGGCTGCTGCGCTGCACCGAGGCGCGGGAGCGCTGGGCGAGGTCACCCGGGCCGCGCCAGCCGGCAGCTTCCACGTTCAAGGCCTCGATCCCCCCCAGCTCTTCGAACTCGTAGGCGATCTCCAGCGCCGTGCGCCCTTGGTTGCCACGGAACTGCCGCACCACGTGCTTCCAGCCCCCGGGCGGAGCGGCGAAGACCAGGCTCGTGTGCGTCGGTGACTTCTCCCTGATCTCCGGTTCGCTGAAGTCCGACCAGGCGCGACGGCGCCAACGCACGTAGTCACCGTTCAAGAAGGAGTCCGTGAAATGGATCACCAAGTCGTCATCGCCGCGGGTCCAGTAGCGCCATTCCCAGGTGGGGAATTTGAACTCCGGAATCCGTCTTGCCAGCGCCGGGGGCCCATAGCGCAGATAGATCTCGCCGCGATCGGTGCCGCGCCCCGGGCGGCCCAGCCGGGAAACAGCGAAGTAGAGGTCGGCCTCCACGGCGCGGCAGATGTGCTCGACGAAGCGCTCGTTGGTGAGGGACGCCGGCGTCGGATCATGGCCCCACCAATAGTTGCGGCAGAGGGAATCGCGCCGGGCCTCCTGCCACATGCGGTACGCCCCCAGGCTGTCGGGGTGGAGCACCGGCACCAGCCCGATCCAGGATTCGCGCTCTTGCGGCGACATGCACGCGAGCGTGGCGTCCACCCGTGCTTGCGCTTCGTCGAAGCGCTTGAGGTGGAAATCGATGGCCGCGAGCAAGAACCCGAAGCGACCGGGGCAGTCCCGTTGCGCTTGCGTCAGGATCAGGGCGCGGGCCGCTTCGTGCTGGTGCCGGTGCATCGCCAGAAAAGCCAGACGGTAGCGGGCCTCGTCGTTCGCCGCATCCAGCTGCAGCGCCCGTTCGTAATAGGCCTGGGCGCTGTCGAGGAACTGGGGCACTTCCATGTCCGTGAAGTATTCCTCCAGGGTGTTGTGGCCGAGGAGCAACCAGGGGCGCGACTGTTTCGGGTCGAGGCGTACCGCCTCGGTGAGTGCTCCCGTGCTGGCGCGCAGGAAGCGCTGCTCCCGCAGCAGCTCGCCGAGGGCGGCATGGGTCGCGGCCGACAGCGGATCCAGATCCAGGGCGGCGAGGAAGGCGGCGCGGGCCTGCGCCCGCGCTTCCAAGGTCCCCTGCGCCGACTGCAGGCGGCCGATCTCTACGAGAAGGCGCGGATCGCCACCGAGTTCGTAGTTGGCCCGCTGGAAGAGCCTGAGAGCGCCGACGCTGTCGCCGAGGGCCAGACGCTCGCGCCCATCGGCGAAGTGGATCTCGCCCCGGCTCTTGCTGGTGCCGCAGCCGGCGAGCCCGGCGAGGAGGGCGAGGACGGTACCGCCGGTGGCGAAGCGGGCGCAGTGGCGCTGCGTCGCCGGCCGGCGTGCTGCGGCGGCGAGCCGCGTGCAACGCACCGCTCGACCCATGGCGAGAAGGTAGCGACGAAAGCGCCGGCTTCGCAAGATGTAGCGAGCGGCGAGGAGAGTGCCAGAGCCGCGATGCTTTCGCTACAATGCCTCGGCTCGACACTCCGGACACACCGGCGCCCGACCCGCCCGGCGCCCAGCGAAGGGCTCGCATGCCCCGCATCCTCATCGTCGACGACGAGGCCAACATCCGGCGGATGCTGAGCGGCGTGCTCCGCGACGAGGGTTACGACACCGAGGACGTCTCCAGCGGCGAAGAGGCGCTGAAGCGGCTGCAGCGCGCCGGTGACGTAGACGCCGTGCTCCTCGATCTGGCGCTGCCCGGAATGGACGGGCTGGCGACGTTGAAGGCGATCCGCGCTTTCTCCGCCCCTCCCATCGTCCTCATGATGAGCGGCCACGGCACCATCGAGAGCGCCGTGCAAGCCACGAAGATGGGAGCCTTGGATTTCCTGGAGAAGCCCCTCGATCCCCTCGCCCGGGTACTCATCGCGCTGGACAACGCGCTCCGCATCCGCCGGCTCGAGGGGGAGAAGGCCGAGCTCCTCGACCAGCTGGGACGCCGGAACGAGATGCTCGGCGATTCCCCGGCGATGCAGCGCCTGCGCGACGAGATCCGCAAGGCCGGCGCCAGCCACGCCCGCATCCTCGTCCTCGGCGCCAACGGCACCGGCAAGGAGCTGGCGGCGCGGGCCATCCACGCCATCAGCCCGCGGGCGCAGAAACCCTTCGTCCGCCTCAACTGCGCCGCCATCCCCCGGGATCTCATCGAGTCCGAGCTCTTCGGCCACGAGAAGGGCGCCTTCACCGGCGCCATGGCGCAGAAGCTCGGCAAGTTCGAGCTCGCCCGCGGCGGCACGTTGTTCCTCGACGAAGTGGGGGACATGAGTCTGGAGACGCAGGCCAAGTTGCTCCGTGTCCTGGAGGAAAACGAGATGGAGCGTGTCGGTGGCACCCAGGCCATCGCTCTCGATGCGCGCGTCGTGGCGGCGACGAACAAGAACCTGACGCAAGAGATCGGCAAGGGCAATTTCCGCGAGGACCTCTACTTCCGGCTCGCCGTGATCACGCTGCGCATCCCGCCGCTCAAGGACCGCGGTCCGGACATCGTCGTCCTGGCCGAATCCTTCCTGCGCCAGTACTGCGACGACAACGGCCGCCGGGCCAAGAGCCTGACACCGGCGGCTCGGGCGCTCCTGGCGCAGTACGAATGGCCGGGCAACGTGCGCGAGCTGCGCAACATGATGGAGCGCATCGTCATCATGCACGACGCCGACAGCGTCGACGCCGAGCACCTGCAATCCCTCATGCTCTCCACCAGCGAGGGCGGCGAGGCGCCAAGCGGCACCTCGCTCCGCGACAACCTGGACCATTTCGAGCGCCGCACCATCGAGAAAGCCCTGGCAGCGGCGAACGGCAACATCGCGCAGGCTGCCCGGGCCCTGGGCCTCGACCGCGCCAACCTGCACCGCAAGCTGCGCCGCTTCGGCCTGGTGAAGGGGAAGAACGAGCGCGGTGAAGACGATATGGCTGCCGACGAAGAGGATTGACCGCGCGCGTGGCGCGGCCGTTGTAGGCCCGACCACAGAGCGTGTGCCGCTGACATCGCGGGGCTTCCTCCTGGGATCCGGGCTTACGGCGTAACCGCAACGGAAAACTGTGCTTAACTCGCGCTGCCGGCTTGGTGCGGCGGCTGCATCACCGACCGGCGCGGGTCCACCCTAGTCTCGTTCGACGCGACCTCGACTCTTGATCGAAAGGGACGGCTCCCCGGGTGGACCCGCTGAAGACATCCGGAGGTCTCGTGTCCCAGCGCCGCCCGAGGACGCCCGTCCTCCTCAGTGTCTTTCTCCTCGGCCTGCCCCTCGGGCCCGGGGCCGTCGGCGCACCTCCCGACCTGTCCAGCGACTTCTTCCCCCACCGCAGCGGCAAACACGTCGTCTTCACCTTCGAGGCGCCGGCGGAAGCCGACGTTCGCATCCTCGGCGACTTCAACGGCTGGGACGCCCAGCCTCTCCGCTACAGCGGTGACGGGATCTGGGAAACCGGCATCGATCTGGAGGAAGGCGTTTACGAGTACAAGTTCGTCGTCGACGGCAGGCATCGCCTCGATCCCTCGAACCCGGACGAAGTGGTCGCCCCCGACGGTAGCGTGCGGTCGAGGCTGCGGGTGCTCGAGGACGGCGAGGTCACCTACTACAACCGCTGGTCGCCGCACCGGGAGCGCATGTCGACGCGGGTCACCTACACGCCGCATCCGCACATCCGCCTCACCTTCGGCGGCGACTACTCCTATCAGCGCGTCGATGGCTCGGTGCTGTGGCTGACGGGGAAGTACAGCTCCTCGTACACCTATGTGCCCGAGCTGAGCGTGCGCTTCGGTTACGGCTGGGTGAGCGAACGGGGCACGACCGAGGTGGATTTCGAGCAGCCCTTGGTGCCGACGAAGGTGCTCACCGTCGGGGCCGTCTACTCCCATGGCACGGCGTACGAGAACCAGGCCGGGATCGGCTGGCGCGAGAACACCCTGGCGGCGCTCTTCTTCCGCCACGACTTCAACGACTACTACAAGATCGCTGGGATCGAACCGTACGTGCGCCTGCGACTCCCGGCGTACACGACCTTGCGCCTCTCCTATGCGGTGGAGGACTACAACAGCCTGACCACGCAGACCGACTGGAGCTTCTTCACCGCCGGGGTCGACCGCTTCCGCGCCAACCCGCGGCTCTTCCTCCTCGACGAGCCCGAGGGCGAGGGTGGCAACGGGCGGCTGCGGGCAGCGCGACTGGAGCTCGTGCACGACAGCCGTCATGCCCGCGACGTGGGGACCATCGGCTCGTATGCCCGTGGCTTCCTGGAGCTCGGCGACGGCAACTTCTCTTACGCCCGCTGGGTCGGCGATGGGCGCGCCTACCTGCGCCTCGGCCCGCCAGTGCACCTGGCGCTGCGCTGCGCCGCCTCCGGTCGCTTCGGCAACGAGACCATCCCGTCGCAGAAGCTCTTCTACGTCGGCGGTCTAGGAACGGCGCGCGGCCACTCCTTTCGCTCCGTGTACGGTGACCGCTCCCTTCTCGGCAGCGTCGAGTACACCTTGCTCTTCTGGAACATGAATTACGGCGCCTTCACCTTCTACGACGCCGCCACCGCCTGGAAGAGCACCGCGCTCTACGGCGAAGGCTTGGAGGACAGCACCTGGCTGCAGTCGGTGGGCTTCGGCTTCAAGACCGCCGACGACAACTTCTTGCTCCAGTTCGCCAAGCCCGTGGGCGCGGTGGAAGGGGGCTGGGAAACCACGGTGCGACTGGAGCGCACCTTCTGACTCGCTCGGCGGCGCAAGCCGCGCGAGCGTTGGATGCCGCGGGGGGCCGGCCGAGAGTCACGCGCCCTCGGGCCGGGCACGTCGCGTGCCGGCCTCCCCTGGCGATCCTCTCTCTGCCGCACGTTCGGCTCGCTGCCGCCGCGAGTCGCCTGGCTCGAGCTCTCGCAACGCCCTGCTCACCCGGCGCTGGCGCGAACGCCGGCGACAACGACTCTCGCTCCGGGCCCATCTCCTGGAGCGCCTGGCGCGAAGGTGCATGCTAGACTCGCGCCCCGACGCCGTCAGACTGCGGGGAGGGCGCCTGAATGAGCGGCCGTGGGCGATGCCGAGCGAGGTGGGCGTGGGGGCTCGCCGCCGCGGTCGGTCTCGTTGCCGGCGCCGAAGCCGCCGAGCTCCGCCTCGATCGCGTCGCCGCCACCTCGCAAGGCTACGTCTATGTGGAGTTCGAGTTCGAAGCCCCGTTCGAGGGGATGTACCACGATGCCTTGTCCTCCGGACTGCCGACGACGCTCAACTACACCATCGAGGTGTGGCAACAGCGCAGCGGCTGGTGGGACAAGCTCGAAGCCACCTACGAACGCCGCTTCCGTATCCTCCGGGATCTGCTCAACGACCTCTACTATGTTGTCACCCCCGAGGAAGCACTGCGCTTCACCCATGAGGATTCCCTCACCGCCTACGTGAGCCGCGTCGCCCGCGGTCCGTCCAGCAACGAACCGCCCTATTTCGGCCGCCAACTCTTCCAGGACGGGAGGACCTACTACGTCGTGGTGACCGCGACCCTGGCGCCGCTCACCGTGGAAGACCTGAACCAGCTGGACGCCTGGTTGCGCGGCACGATCCGCGGCCGTAGCGACGGCGGCGGCATCAGCGCCCTCACGCAGACGTTGGGTGGAATGGTGGTCGGCATGACCGGCTTCGGAGACAAGCGCGTGAAGGCCCGCTCCCCCGGTTTCAAGCCGGCGGAGTTGCCCCGCGAACCGCCGTCCCCGGCGGCACCCCCCGCTCGGGCCCCCCACAACGAGCGCCGGCTCGCGGCGCCGGACAGCGGCCACTCCCCTTGAGAGCGTCGTCGATGTGCGCCGGTCACGGGCGCTCAGCCGCGCAAAGCAGCGAGGGGCGGGAACCGCGCGCCGAGCCGCGCGCCGAGACCGCGCAAGATGGCGGCAGTCACCATCGGCGGCGGCTGCATGCCATCCACGACCATCCAGCCAGGCTGCTGGGCGAAGCGGAGATAGTGGGCGCGGGCGCTCTCGAGCAGCGCCACGTCGCGCTCGAAACCGTCGCGGTCACGGGCCTTCCGGCGCCGTGATTCCTCCGGAGAGATGTCGACGAAGACGGTGAGATCCGCCTCGGCGAGGCCCGCTTCGAGGCCGCGCAGCCAGGTCTCGTCGTAGCCCTGCGCCAGCCCGTAGACCACGTTCGACCAGGAGTAGCGGTCCACGAGCACCACGGCGTGGGTGCCCAGGAGCTCGCGCACCGCGCCATCGCGCTCCCAGCGGTTGGCCGCGAAGAGCATGGTGCGCGCCCGCGGTGCCAGCGGTGTGGCATCGACGAGGGCATTGCGGATGAGGGCGCCGATGGGCGTCTCGTAGTCGGGATACCAGCGCAGCTCGCAGGCGAGGCCGAGAGACTGCAGGTGCTGCTGCACCGCTCGCGCCTGCGTCTGCTTGCCCGCTTGATCGATGCCCTCGAAGGCGACCAGCGCCCCCGCCATGCGCCCTCCCGGGGTCGCGGTGTGGCGCCATCATAGCCGATGGGGAGCGGCTGGTTTCGAGAGGCAGCGCCGGCAGAAGTCGCGCCGCGGCTACGGAGCGCTTATTCGCGGCGGAGCGGTGGGGCGGTCGCCGTGGTGTGGGCGGTCGGGGCGCTGGCGCGCCGCGCTTCGGGCAGTCGCACCAAGAAATCCGCCAGGCCCTCCACCTCGGTGGGTACCGCCAGGACGTCGTTCTCGATGGTGCCGCTGGCGTTGGCCAGGTCGCTACCGAAGAGGAAGCGGAAATCCTCGGCGAAGATCTCGTGCGGCCGGTTCTTGTGCTCTGCCGCCGCGTGGTAGACCGAGGTGTCGTGGATCCCGCGCAGGCGCGCGTACCGCTTCCAGAGGGCCGTGTTGGTGTCGGGCATCCAGGCGTACTGATACGAATGACCGATCTCGTGGGTGACGGTGAAGTGCACGTGCTGCTCTCCCGCCTCGCGCACCCCCGGCGTGAGCATGATCACGTCGTCTCGCGCCGAGCTGTCCATGACCTCCCGGCGCGGGAAGGGGAGAACGTAGATGCGCACGCGCAGACGTCCATCCTCCAGGCGGATCGCCCGCAGCGCCGCGATCACCGCGTCCAGCTGCAGGGGATGGAAGCGGCCGTCTCCCTTGTTGGCGATGATGGGATCGTCGATGTCCGTGACCAGACCATAGAAGACATCGTCGACGACGAGCAGCAGCTCCCCGCCGCGGCGGAGCGTCATGTGTTCCAGGATGTAGTCGGGCGGATAGATGGTGGCCTGGATGCCGTTCTGGAGCTTCCAGAGAACGGGGTCGTCGGCTTGCACCGGCGGCACCGTGGCAGCGAGAGCCAGCGCCAGCACGACACCGTGCCGCGCGAGCTGGTGGCGGAACGCAGCGCGCATGGGTGGAGCAGACCCCGGCCGGGTCGCGCGCTGGCGCGCGTGTCCACGGACGCGGAGCGGATCGGAATCACGGGAGGAAGAAGAGAGAGCGGGATTTAGTCGACGGCAGCGCGGTAGCCTGCGAGCGGTGCTTCCGCAAGCGCTATGCCGCCGGCGGCCCTGTCGCGCGCCGGCCGGGCAGCGGCGAGGCCAGCCTCGTGTCCACCTTCGGCGCCTTCGGCAGGCAGAGCGCGCCCTACGGCGGCGCCCCGCCGCTCACGCCGTCTCCGGCAGACGCCGGCGCGGCTTCTGCGCTTGGGGAATCCAGCCCGGCCTCAGCCCGGAGCCTGGGGGCTTTGCCGCGACCAGCCGGTGCCGAAGCGCGAGAGCACCAGGGCTCCCAAACCAGCCGAGACGGTGGCGAGAACCAGCACCGAGGAGAGCAAGCCGAAGCCCAGCTGGCGGAACGGTTCGGGGAGGGTGAAGTGCAAGAGATCGGCGATGATTTCCGGCAGGAGGACTAGAGCCAAGCCGAGGAGCACGCTGTAGAGTGGCGCTCGCGACGACTGGTGCAACATCTCTTGCAACCGGTCACCGATCAGGAGAACGCCGACCAAGAGGCTGGCGAGGAACAGCAGCGCCACCGCGAAGGCGAGCACCAGCGCCGCCGGAATGCCCACCAAGGTGACGGCGAGGAGGATCACCGTCACCGTGACGGCACAGGAGCCGCCCATCAACACCAGCAACCCGACGCCGAAACAGCGCAGGAACGAATCGGCCAGGAGCTCCCGCGCCCGCAGCAGGCGATCCGGCACCAGCGCCAGCAACAGCCCGGAGACCAGAACGAGGAAGGCCAGCTTGAGCAGATCCAGGACGAGACCGACCCATGGAGGCCAGGCGCCGGGGAACCAAGGGAAGCGGCGCGGGAAGAGCGTCAGGCTCACGGTCTGCCCTTCGATCACCGCGCCGGCGTTGGTTTCGACGCGCCCGCCGACGGCGATGGCCTGGCCGCGGACCATGGCATTGCGTCCGAGCTGCAGGTTGCCGGCGATGACGATGGCGTCGCCGTCCACTTCGCCCTGCACCAGCAGATCGCCGCCGACGATGATGGCGTCGCCGTTGACCGTTTCGTCGCGGCTCACCTCGACGTCCTCGCCGAAGCGGATCATGTTGTAGGCGACCATCTTGCGCCGCGGCGGCCGGGGCGGCAGCAGCTCCGTGTCGGAGCCAGGGAGGAGCGGCAGCTTTTCCGGCAGCTCCTGCAGCCGCTCGCGTTCGACCTCGAGCCGCTCCTGCAGGGATTCCAGTTCGGACTGCACCGCCTCGGTGAGAGAATCCGGGACGGCGATCTCGAGCCCCGCGAGGGAATCCAGCACCGCCCGGCGGCTGTCGATGGCGCGCTGCAGTTTGCGCGCTTCCGCCTCGATCGATTCGCGACTGGGCTTGTTCTGTTCCGCGCCGTGCGCCCAGAGTGGGAAGAGACCGAGGCAGCAGCTGGCGGCGACCACGAGACCCTGACGTCGCCAGGTTGCCGTCGACACGGAAGGGAAACGCATTCCAGCTCCTCTGCGAGCCGTCACGCCGGCTGGCTTTGGACGCTCGGCCAGGCGCGAGCGGGAATCACTCGACGACCGGCAGCTGCGGGCGCCGCGCGCTCGCGACGGCGCGCAACAGGAGAGCGGCGAGCGAAGCGGCCAGCCACCCCGCGAGAAGCTGGTCGGCCCAAGCCGCCAGAAGCAGTCGCGTCGCGCGCGCCAGCGCCAGGAGAACGGGTGGGACGTCCACGGAAGTGGCGTTCAACCGCACCAGCGCCTCCGCCAGATCCTGGAGCCAAGAGTACCACCAGGTGGCGAGACGGCCGAGGGGTTCGAGGAGCCGCACGCCGGCCGTCTGGTTCCAGACCAAGGCGCCGACTACCACAGCCGCGCCCAGACCGCACACGGTCCAGAGTGCCGCGCCCGCCAGAGCCTGGCGCCGACGGCGGTGGGTTTCGAGCGCCGCCAGGCGAGCGAGCACGCGCTCGGCCAGATCTCGCGGCGCCGGCTCACGCATCGTCTCGAGGAGCGCGAAGACCGTGCGGTGCTCCTCGAACCGATCGCGACACCGAGTGCACCACCGGTCGTGCGCCTGCATCGCCTCTCTCTCGACCGGAGAAAACGCCGGGTCGACGTCGGGGTCGAGTGCGGGCTCGACGAGGGTGAGGTAGCGGGCGCAGTCCATGGCTTTTCGCAGTCCGGCCAGCGCCGCCACGCGACGGCGCGGCGAGCGCCTCCGTACCGACATACGCCGGGATCTGCGGGCGGGTTGCGGGGCAACGGGCGGGCAGCGGACAGCACGAGCTGCGGCCGGGGAGGCGCAGGGAGCGCCCGGCACGCCCGCGGAGGAACGGCGGGTCAGTCGATGGCGGGGGCGTACGCTGCCAGGTAGCTCTTCAGGCCCTCCCGGGCGCGGTGGATCCGGGCCTTCACGGTCCCGAGCGGAATGTCCAGAGAGGCGGCGATCTCCTCGTAGGACAGCTGTTCTTGGTGCCGCAGGACGAGAACGATGCGGTAGTGCTCGGGCAAACGCTCCACCGCACAGCGAATGGCTTCGCGCAGCTCGCTGTCTTCCGAGGCCTGATCCGGCTGCCGTCGCGGGTCGGTGAGCTCCCGCAGCATGCCGCCGTCGGCGCCTTCCAGGGGTTCGTCGATGGAGAGCAAGCGCATGCGTTGCTTGCGGATGTGGTCGATGCAGAGGTTCGAGGTGATCTTGAACAACCAGCTCGAGAAGGCGTACACGGGGTTGTAGCGTTCCAAGGCCGCGAACGTCTTGACGAAGGCCTCCTGCGCCAGGTCGCGCGCTTCATCCGGGTTGCGCACCATCTTGCGGCACAGGTTGTACACGGAGTTCTGGTATTTGCGGACGAGTTGTCCGTAGGCGATCTGGTCCCCGCTCTTGCAGCGTTCGACCAGGAGGAGATCTTCCTTCTTCACGGCGAGCAACCCCTTCGTGGTTCGCACCGTGCTCGGCGAGGCTCGCGAACACCGGCACCTGCCGAGCCCTCGGCGGCGGCGTGGTCACGCTACGAGCGCACCACGGCGCCTCGATCACCTGTCACGGAGTCGAAAGAACGAAGGGCGAGCCAAGACTCGCACCTCACGGTCTGGCGCTTCCGGCGTTCCTCCGTGATCGCCGAGCGCCCCGCCGTGATCCCCGGGCGGGGTATGTGAAGCACGCGAGCACCATTCAACCTAGCCCACCGGCGCGGGGAAGGCAAGCCGGAAGTACGTAGATCCCGCCGGTCCGGAGGAGATCGAGGGGGAGAAAGCGTCAGGAGCGTTCCGACCAGACCGGCCGCGGGCGGACTCGGAAGCGGCGCGGCGGGACCCCGTACCGGGAGTCGGCTTCCGGCCGCGCCGTGCCCCCATCCATCCGCGCCGCTGCCCGGGGGATCTGGCGGACCGTCGCCAGGAAGAGGGCGACCACGACGTCCTTGAGGCGGGAGCGCACGAACGACCGGGCCAACTGTCCCCGCTTCTGCCACAGCGGTCCGACCAGGAAGCTCGCCGCCAGGGCGCCGGCCAGGAGGCCGCCCGCCAGCCAGGGTCCGGGCTTGTCACGGATCTGCGCCTTCAGCGGTTCCAGGGCCAGGAATTCCTGGACCTCCTGGCGCAGTGCCTGTCGCTCCCGCCGGATCGCCGCTACGAGCTCGTCTTGTCGTCGCGCCACGCGAGCAGTTCACCCACCATTTCCCGAGTGCGGGGCAAGAGCAAGGAGCCGATGCCGCGCACCCACTTCCACCCCTGGAGGAAACCGAGTGCGCTCACCAGCGCCAGCAACACGCCAACGATCGTCGCCGCGAGGATCGGGGACAGGAGGGACCGCAACAAGAGATAGAGGGCGAGGGCGAAAGCGACGATGGCGAGGCTGGCGACGAAGATGCTCGTCGCCAGCGCCACGAGCCCCAAAACGAACCGCGCCGACCCGGCGCGCAATTCGGCGCGCGCCAGGTCGACATGCAGCTTGACGATTTCGCCCACGTGCCGGCCCAGGTCTTGGGCCTGCTCGTCGATCTGCGGGGACATGGGGGCTCCCACGCCAGCGGGTCAGCGCGCGGTTCGCGCCGGCCGTCGCGGACCTTCGGGTCCAGCGGCCGCGCGCACCGTGCCGCTCCTGTTCAGCGCCGCCGCCGGCGTAGCGCCAAACCCAGGATCGTTCCGGCAGCGAGCGCGATCCCCACCGCCTTCAGTGGGTGCGCCTGGATCTGTCGCTCCACGCCTACGCGCGCGTGCTGCGCTTTCACTGCCGTCGCATGCCGGGCCTGCACCAACTTGTTCTTGGCTACATCCCCCGCATGCTGCAGCTTGGTCTTGACCGCCTGGGCAGTCGAGCCAGCCGGGCGCCCATCATCCCACGTCCCGTGCAGCCGCGCCGATGGCGACTGCGCTCCAATCCCTTGCTCTCCGGTTTCCATGGCACGCTCCTCCGCGTCAACAGCGGCGGTCTTTGGAGTCACAACACAGCCACGAATCTCGCGGCAGGTCCGCCTCTGCGGGCTGCCTGCCGTCCGCCGCACCCTAGCATAGGCATTCTAGGCAGTCCTAAAGTTTTCAACACATCGAAGTGCTCCGGTGATCCCGGTGCGCTTGACCCCCCCATCCCCCCTCCATAGACTGAACGACTGCGCCGACCGGTCGGTTCCTCTTCGTCCCGGACTCTCCCGGAGGAGGGCGGCTTGAGCACCATCGAGTTCGTGCATGCCCGCGAGATCCTGGATTCGCGCGGCTTTCCCACCCTGGAGGTGGAGGTCCACACCACCGAGGGGGCGCATGGCCGGGCATCGGTGCCCTCCGGCGCCTCCACCGGGGAGCACGAGGCGGTGGAGCTGCGCGACGGCGACTCCAGCCGCTACCTGGGCAAGGGCGTCCTGAAAGCGGTCGGCCACGTCAACGACGAGCTCGCCCCGGAGATCCTGGACATGGACGTCACCGATCAGGTGGCCATCGACCTGCGCCTGAGCGAGCTGGACGGCACCACCAACAAGGGCCGGCTGGGTGCCAATGCCATTCTGGGCGTGTCCCTCGCCGTCGCTCGGGCCGCCGCCGCCGAGTCCTCCCTCTCCCTCTACAGCTACATCGGCGGCACCAACGCCCGCACTCTTCCAGTGCCCCTCATGAACGTGTTGAACGGCGGCCGGCATGCGGACAACAACCTCGACATCCAGGAGTTCATGCTCGTCCCTGTCGGGGCCGGCGACTTCGCCCAGGCGCTGCGCTGGGGGGCCGAAACCTTCCACCATCTGAGAAAGGTGCTGCAGGAGAAAGGACTGGCGACCGCGGTCGGAGACGAAGGCGGTTTCGCCCCGAACCTGCGCAGCAACACCGAAGCCCTGGAGATCATGCTCGTGGCCATCGAGCGCGCCGGCTATCGGGCCGGTGAGGACATCGCCCTGGCGCTGGACGCCGCGGCCAGCGAGTTCTTCGCCAAGGGCGTCTACACCTTGAAGGCGGAGGCGAAGAAGGAGCTCGACGCCAGCGCCATGGTCGCCTTCTGGACCGATCTCTGCGGACGCTTCCCCATCGTCTCTCTCGAGGACGGCCTGGCCGAGGACGACTGGGACGGTTGGCGCGAGTTGACGGTGGCGCTCGGGGATCGCCTGCAGCTGGTGGGGGACGATCTCTTCGTCACCAACATCGAGCGGCTGCAGCGCGGCATCGACGCCGGCATCGCCAACTCGCTCCTCGTCAAGCTGAACCAGATCGGGACGCTGTCGGAAACCCTCGACGCCATCGAAATGGCCCGCAGCGCCGGCTACACCAACGTCGTTTCCCACCGCTCCGGCGAAACCGAAGACACCACCATCGCGCACCTCGCGGTGGCCACCAACGCCGGGCAGATCAAGACCGGATCCCTGTCGCGCACCGACCGCACTGCCAAGTACAACGAACTGCTCCGCATCGAAGAGGAGCTGGGCGAGTCGGCGCGCTATCCGGGCCTCGCCGCCCTGGCGCGGGGTCGGCGGCGCTCGTCCTAGGGCGCGGTCCACCATGGCGCCCGTCTTGGCGCGCCAGGCGCAATCCCCTCGCATTGACAGCACCTGGAGTCGAAGCTAGGTTCGGCGCCCGGGTGGATGGGTTGTGGTGAGGTGACGCGGATGTCCGAACCGATGGATCTGGACGCGATCGAGCGCGAACCCGTCGATCCGCTGGCCTGGACGCCGCCGCGCTTCCTGCGCCGGCACGCGGCGCGCACCGCCCATCGCCGCCGGCGCCGGCGCTGGGTCACCGGCGCCATCGTCGCCCTCCTCGGCTTCGGTTTCCTCTTCGCCGATGGCGGCCTGGCTTCCATCCTCTGGCGCCGCTTCCGTATCCACCGTCTGGAGAGGCAAGTGACCGCGCTCGCGGCGCGGCAGAAGTGGCTGCAAGAAGAGGCGGGGCGCCGCAAGAAAGACCGCGCCACCATCGAGCGGATCGCACGCGAGGAATACGGGATGATCTATCCCGGCGAGAAGCTCGTCCGCATCGTCGCGGTCAGCGAGAAGGAAGCGCAGCGGGTGGAGAAAGCCCAGGCGGCCCTGCAAGCGGAGGTCGAGAAGGCACCGCCGCGTCCAGCGAGGCAAGGCGCCGGGGGGAGCAAGGTCGTGCAGCGCGGCACTCGGCGCTGACGACGTCTCGCCGAATCTGCCGCTCAGTCCGGCAGGTTGAACCACCAATCCCAGATCAGCTTGCGGAGCGTGGGCAGGTCCCGGGCCTCGAGCTCGGGAGCATGCGCACCTGCCCAGCCTTGTGGGATGGCGATGAAACGATCTTCGCGGTCGCGGACGATTTCGAAACCGAGGTAGATGTCCAGCGGACGCGGACGTGTGGTGGAGTTGCCCGCGGGTGAGTTGTTCGAATCGAAGCGCACCGTTGACTCCCCCCGATGAGGCGAGTGGCTGGCTCACCTCGCCATTCTGAATCTCCCCCAAGGCGCCCGATTCCGCCACCCTCCGTGGAGCAGAATCTCGCACCTCGTGGGCCTGGTCGCGGCCGGCGCTCGGGTCGCCGCGAGCTTCGGGCAATCTACGGCTGCGGCGCGATCGGATCAAGCCAGGAATTGACCCGAGGAACAGGCAACATACGTATGCAGCCGTTTCCACTGCGCAAACCGTGCAGCGACAACTGCTCGCCGCTCCTGACACGGTTGCATGGAACGTAGCGGCTGCTGCTCATCTCCGTGTCCTCGCCACGTACCTTCCTTGCGTCGCCAGGCAGCGGGAAAAGCCCGCATGGCGAGCCGGCAAGACCTCGAGGAAGTCCCCTGACCTCGCGCCTCGGATCCTGCCCGTCAGGCCAAGCACTTTTTCTTTCAAGGGGTTCACCTGCCATGGCCTTGACACCCATCGGCACGGCCTTTATGGTGAGCGCGATCTTGATGCGGGGTGGAGCAGCTGGTAGCTCGTTGGGCTCATAACCCAAAGGTCGCAGGTTCGAATCCTGCCCCCGCTACCAACAGGGCCCCGGCAGGCAGAGGTGCATCGCGCCCCGCCTGACCGGGGCCTCGACATGTTTCGCTCGCTCGACCCTTTTACCTATCGGCGATGCATTCCACCGCAGCGCCGACTCGATAGGCCCGATGGGCTTACCGCGCCCTACTCCGATCGCAACATCAGACAAGGAATGAACTCCGGCACGCACCAGCCACGGGGCGATCCGACCCAGGCCCTCCTTCTGCTGGTGCAGTGATTGTGCTAGAAGAGCGCGGGGCCCGCACCGCGGCCGCTCTGGGTCGTGGGCGCGGCGCCATCTCGGGCCGCGCACGCACACCCTCTGGGCGGAGCACTCCATGCCCATCCCGAGCCCGTTCCACCCGCGGACCTCGGCGCAGTGCACGAGCCTTCTCTGGAAGGAGTGGGCCGGCTACTACGCCGTGCGCTCCTATGACACCGTGCTCGACCCGGAGTATCAGGCGATCCGTCACGGCGCCGGCTTGCTGGACGTGACGCCTCTCTACAAGTACGAGGTGCAGGGCCGTGACGCGGCGGCGTTCCTCTCCTGGGTCACCGTGCGCGACATCAGCAAGCTCGCCGTCGGGCGCATGACCTACCTCTGTTGGTGCGACGACGGCGGCAAGGTAGTGGACGATGGCACCGTGGCGCGTCTCGACGAGGATCGCTTCCGCGTCACCGCGGCCGAACCCGCCCTCGCCTGGTTGCTCCGCCACGCGCGAGGCTTCGAGGTGGCGATCGAAGACAGCTCGCGCCAGCTCGGCACGCTGGCGCTGCAGGGCCCCCTCGCCCGCGACATTCTCTCGCAGATGAGCGACGTCGATCTCGCCAAGATGCGCTACTTCGGCATCGCCCCCGCGCGCCTCGGCAACGTCCAGGGTTGGATCTCGCGCACCGGCTACACCGGCGACCTGGGCTACGAGCTCTGGATGCCTGCCGAGCACGCACTGCCGGTGTGGGATGCCGTCTTGGCGGCTGGCCGGGATCTCCACCTGCTCCCGGTCGGTCTCGATGCGCTCGACGTTTGCCGCATCGAAGCGGGCTTCGTCATGAACGGCGTCGACTACTTCAGCGCCCACATGTGTCTCCTCGAAGCACGCAAGTCGACGCCGCAAGAGATCGGCCTCGGCTGGACGGTGAAGCTGGAACGCGAGCCCTTCGTCGGCCAGGCAGCGCTGCGAGCCGAAGTGGTCGCGGGAGCGACCTGGGCCTTCGTCGGCCTCGTCTACGACTGGGAGGAATACGAGGCGCTGCACGCCGAGTACGGCCTGCCGCCGCGACTTCCCGCCGGCGCTTGGCGCACGCCGGTGCCGGTCTACGAGGGGCGCGGCCGACAGGTGGGTTACGCGACGAACGGCGCCTGGTCGCCGCTCCTGAAGAAGAACCTGGCGCTCGCCACGGTGCGGCGCGCCGCCAGTGCTCCCGGCACCCGTCTCGACATCGAGGTCACCGTCGAGTTCCAGAGGCGCAAGGTGGGCGCCACGGTGACGGCTCTCCCCTTCTTCGATCCGGAGAGGAAGAAGGCGTGAGCGCGAAGACCCGATCGACAGACCTCGCCCAAGCCGAGCGCAGCGCCGGGTCCGCGCCCGCCAAGCCGGCGCGCTCCTCCTACGACGCCATCGTCGTCGGCGGCGGCCACAACGGTCTCGCCTGCGCTGCGTACCTGGCCAAGGCGGGAAAGAGCGTTCTCGTCCTCGAGCGGCGCCACCTGGTGGGTGGCGCCTGTGTCAGCGAACAGATCGTTCCGGGCTTCACCTTTTCGGCCTGCTCGTACATCGTGAGCTTGCTGCGGCCGCAAGTGGTGCGCGAGCTCGACCTGCCGCGCTTTGGACTGGAGATCCTGCCGCTCGAATCCACCTTCACGCCCTTCCCGGATGGGCGCTCGCTAGCGCGCTGGAGCGACCCGCAGCGCACCCGGCTCGAAATCGCCGCTTTCAGTGCCCGCGACGCCGATGTCTATCCTGAGTTCGGTCTCGCCATGAGCCGGTTGGCGCACTTCATCAAGCCCACCATCGACAACCCCGCGCCGGACCCGACCTCGCTGTCGCCGCGGGAGCTCGGCGCCATGCGGCGTCTCGGCCTGTCGGTCCGCAATCTCGATCGCGACCTGCGCGAGCTCGCCATCCGTCTCACCACCATGAGCGCGGTGGACTTCCTCGATCTCTTTTTCGAGAGCGAGCACCTCAAGACGCCCATGTCGGCGAGCGGCATCATCGGCACCTTCCTCGGCGTGCGCTCCCCGGGGACGGCCTACGTGCTCCTGCATCATTATATGGGGGAGATCGACGGCTCCTACCGCGCCTGGGGGTTCGTGAAGGGCGGCATGGGGCGGATCAGCCTGGCGCTCGCCGGAGCGGCCCAGGCCCACGGCGCCGAGATCCTCACCCACTCTCCGGTGGCGCGCTTCCGCGTGCGCGACGGGCGGGCCAGCGGCGTCGTCCTGGAGAATGGCGACGAGATCGCGGCGCGCGCCGTGATCAGCGCCCTGGATCCGCATCGCACCTTCCTCAAGCTGGTGGGCGCCGAGCATCTCGAGCCGGACTTCCTCGCCGGGATCCGACGCTACAAGCTGCGCGGCAGCTCGGGGAAGGTGAACTTGGCGCTCGACCGCTTCCCCGATTTCACCTGCCGGCCGGGCGCCGGTGCGCATCTGATGGGCGACGTCTCCATCGCCCCCAACATCGCTTATCTCGAACGGGCCTACGACGACGCCAAGTACGGTGCCTTCTCGCGCCGGCCGTTCCTCAACATCGTCTTCCCTTCACTCGCCGACCCCACGGTGGCGCCGCCGGGCAAGCACGTCATGTCCATCTTCGTGCAGTACGCGCCGTATTGGTTGGCGGAAGGGCCGGAGAGTTGGCCCGCCCAGCGCGAGGCCTTCGCCGACACCGTGATCCAAACCCTGGCCGAGTACTGCCCCTCGCTCCCTGACGCCATTTTGCACCGCCACGTGCTCACGCCCTGGGATCTCGAGCAGGAGTACGGTCTCACGGAAGGCAACATCTTCCACGGTGAGCTCGGGCTGGAGCAGATGCTTTTCCTCCGCCCCGTGCCGGGCTGGGCGCGCTACCGCACACCGCTCCGGCAGCTCTGGATGTGCGCCGCCGGCACCCACCCCGGTGGCGGCGTCATGGGTGCGTCCGGCGAGCTAGCGGCGAAGACATTGCTGCGATCGGGGGGTGTGTGAGCGGTCGGTACGATGCCATCGTCATCGGTGCAGGCCACAACGGCCTCACCACGGCCGCGCTGCTCGCGCGCCAGGGGCGGCGCGTCCTCGTTCTCGAGCAGAAGGAGCACATCGGCGGTCTCGCCGCGGCCGAGGAGTTCCATCCTGGTTTCTGGAGCTGCGGCGTCTTCCAGGACACGACACTCGTTTCGCGCCGCGTGGCCGACGAACTCGAGCTCGCCCGGCACGGCCTGCGCTGGCGCACCGCCCCGCCCGATGTGCTCGCCCTCGGCGCGCCCGGCGACAGCTTGCTCCTCGCCGGCGAGGTGGCGCGCGCCACGGCCGCGATCCGCCAGCGTCAGCCGCAGGACGGCGAGAGGTATCCGCGCTACATCGCGGCGCTCGAGGGCCTGCGTGAAGTGCTGCGCAGCTTCCTCGACGCAGCACCCCTCGACCCCACCTCGAACGAGGCCCTCGACCCTCGGGTGCTTTGGCGCCCGGGGCTGCGCTTGCGCCGCTTGGGACGGCGCGGGTTGCTCGAGTTCTTGCGCCTACCACCCCTTTGCACCGCCGACTGGCTCGACGAATGGTTCGCCGATGATTTGTTGAAGGCGGCGCTGTCCCTTCCCCCCCTGGCTTCCACCTTCATGGGGCCGCGCTCACCCGGCGGTACGGCGTTGCTCTTGCGCCAGGCCGGCCTCGCAGGTCCGGGCGTGGAGGGCGGCGGGCCGGCACTCGTGGCCGCGATCGCAGGCGCTGCACGGACTCACGGCGCCGAGATCCGCAACGGAGCTCCAGTCGCCGAGGTGCGCATGGCGGGCAAGGTCCAAGGCGTGAAGCTCGCCAGCGGTGAGACGTTCGACGCCCCGGTGGTTGCAGCTTCTTGCCATCCGCAGCAGCTCTTGGCGCTTCTAACGCTCCGTTCGTTGCCGGGGCGCCTCACCGAACGCCTCCAGCACTATCGTTCCCGCGGCACGACGGCGCAGGTGCTGTTCGCGCTGCGCGCCCCCCTCCGCTTCAAGGGCTACGAGAATCTCCCCGTCGAGTTCGCGCGCACTGGCGCCTCGATGCTCGACATCGAACGCGCTTTCGATGCCGTGAAGTACGGGCGGATCGCCGAGCGGCCAGTCCTCGAGATCCATGCTCCGTCGTCGAATGGGGAAGCCCGGCCACCTGGCGACCGTGCGGTGGCACCTGCAGGCGCCGTCGCACCCGCAGGGGCCGTCGCTTCGGTCTTGGTGCATTACGCCCCCTGGAACCTGGAGCCCGGATGGGACGCGAAGCAGCGCGACCGTCTCGGTGAGCGGGTGCAGGAGATGGTCAGGGAACGCGCCTCCGGTCTCGAAGTCGTGGCGCGCCGCGTTTTCGCACCACCCGATTTCGAAGCGCTGTACGCGCTCCCAGGCGGCAACCTACACCACGGCGACCACGCCCTGGACCAGCTGCTGCTTCGGCCCGCTGCTGGTTGCGTCGGCTATCGCACGCCCATCCCCGGTCTCTACCTCTGCGGCAGCGGCAGTCATCCCGGTGGCGGGCTCACCTGCCTGCCAGGTGCCCTCGCAGCGCGTTCCATCCTCGCCGACTGATGCAACCGGTCGCTCCGGGTCTCCCTGCTTGCCGGTCAGCTGCGGCGACATCGAATGAGTGCGCCCCTTCGGAAGGAAGCGACGACATCGCGCAACACCACAACGCACTCGACCGATAAGCTCGTGAACGTTTTCACAATCTGTTTCGATCTGAAACGCTGGCTGACGACCCCACGAGTTTTCCACAGAGCTGGCACGCCGACTTGCATCTCTGTGGATAGCATTCGATGAAAACCGTCAAAGATTCTTACGCTGTCAACGTCGTGTACAGCTGTAGAGCGTCTCTGCGAGCAATTGTGCGATGTTTGCCGCGAAGCACGATGTTTTCTGTGAAAAGACCTGTTGACAAGCTTCGGCCATTTTTCTATATTCCCTGTATTCCCATTTACCCCGTTTCTCCCAGGGTGTAGGTACCGTGGGAACTGAAAGACCGCTGCGTGGTCCGGCAGCTGCCGGACCGGTCGGAGCTTGTTCGCTCGGCTCGCGCCGCTCGTCGGCGCCTCTCATCGTTCTCCATCGGCGGGAACGGTGGTAGAACATGCCAGAGCTCTCGGCGTTTTCCGCTCGACCGGTCGAGCTCCGCCTGGCACACCTCTCAACGTTCTCCAGCGGCGGGACCGACGGTAGAACGTGCCAGAGCTCTCGGCGTTTTCCGCTCCCGCGAAGCCGGTGAGTCGGCTTCGAGGCCTGTCTCGGACGATACGAGGAACGACCCCAAGCGAGCAGGAATTGGAGAATCCGATCTCGTCACCTGCCGGCCAAGGTGCCGCGGGCTTATACTGGACGGTTGTGGCGACACGTCCTGGGGTGCAGTTCGCGTCCGCGTGGGCGCGGCACTCGTCACGGCCTTCGACATCTTCGCCTTGGGAAAACAGGAGTGTGAGATGAAGACGCCTGCCGGATTCTTCGCCTGCTCCGCCTGGCTGTTGCTCCAGGCCGCTCCCACTCTCGCCACGGAGCCCGCCTCCGACCTCGAGCGCTCGGTGACGCTCATGGCCCGTATCGGCTTCTGCAACCAGCCGGCGTTCTCCCCCGACGGCCAAACCATCGCCTTCGCCTCGAACATGAGCGGCCAGCCGCAGATCTGGAAGGTGGCGGCCGCCGGCGGCTGGCCCGAGGCGGTGACGGCTTTCGACGACCCGGTGAGCGGCTTCACTTGGTCCCCCGACGGCGCCTGGATCGCCTTCTCCCTGGCGCCGGGAGGCGGCTTGAACGAACAGGTCTATCTCATGCGTCCCGATGGTACCGAGGTGCGCATGATCACGGGCGGCGGCAAGGAGAACAACCGCCTCGGCCCGTGGTCCCGTGACGGCAAGCTCCTCACCCTGGGGTCGAACCGACGCACTCCCGCCGCCATCGATGCCTACGTCTACGACCTCGCGGGCGGCAAGCTACGCATGGTGTGCGAGAACCGCGGCATCGGCGGCTTCGTCGACGTCTCCCACGATGGCCGCTATGCGCTGCTCCAACGCGTGGTGAGCCGGGGCGACAACAACCTCTACCGCGTCGAGCTCAGCACCGGCCGTGAAGTGTTGGTGACGCCCCACGAGCCGCCCGGGAGCTTCTCGGGCGTCCTCGCCCCGGATGGCAACAGCGTGTATCTGGTGTCGAACAAGGACCGCGATCTGCGAGCCCTGGCGCGTGTGCGTCTCTCCGCTGCGGGGGAAGCCGGACCGTTCGAGACGCTGCTCGCGCGCGACGACGCCGAGCTCGACGGCCTCACCCTCGACGACGCGGGCAAAGCGTTGGCGCTGGTGTGGAATGTCGCCGGGAAGAGCGAGATCGCTTTCTACGACCTCGGGAAGCAACGCCAAACGCCCGGCCCCCAGCTCCCCGCGGAACTGGCCGGTGGCGTCGAGTTTTCCAAGGACGGCCGGCTCCTGGCGCTCACTCTCTCCGGTTCGACCCATCCCGCCGACATCTGGGTCTACGATCTGAAGAAGCAAACCCTGCGACAGCTCACGCAGAGCCCCCATGCCGGCGTCGACATGACGCAACTCGTCGTGCCCGAGCTGGTGCGGTATCGCGCCCACGACGGCCTCGAGCTCTCGGGTTGGGTCTACCGGCCGCGGCAGGGCAAGCCGCCTTATCCCATGGTGCTCAGCTTCCACGGCGGACCGGAGGGACAGGAGCGACCGGGCTTCAGCTCCAACTATCAAGCGCTGCTCGGCCAAGGCATCGCCGTCTTCGCCCCCAACGTGCGTGGGTCGTCAGGCTTCGGCAAGAAGTTCGTGAACCTCGACAACGGCGCACTCCGCTTCGACGGCATCAAGGACATCAAGGCGAGCGTGGACTACATCGTCGGCGCCGGCGTCGCCGACCCGCGGCGACTCGGCATCATGGGCGGCTCGTACGGCGGCTACATGGTCATGGCCGGCCTCACGGAGTATCCGGATCTCTTCGCCGCCGGGGCCAACCTCTTCGGCGTCGTGAACTTCGCGACCTTCTTCGCGCACACCGAACCCTGGATGGCCGCCATCTCCACCATCGAGTACGGCGATCCGGCGACACAGGCCGACCTCCTGCGGCAGCTCTCGCCGATCCACAAAGTCGACCGCGTGGTGGCGCCCACCATCGTCCTGCATGGTGCCAACGACACCAACGTTCCGGTCGTCGAGGCCGAGCAGGTGGTGGAGAACCTGAAACGCCGCGGCGTACCGGTGGACTACGTCCTCTTCCCGGACGAAGGCCACGGCTGGCGCAAGACGCCGAACCGGATCCGCTCCACCGTCGCCATCACCCAATGGTTCGACCGCTATCTGGTGCGGGAGCAGGCGCAGCGCTGAAGAATCATCTCGACGGCCGGACCCAGAAGAGCGGCTGACCAAATTGCACCTCGGCGGCATCGTGCACCAGGATCTTGGTGATCTCGACCCGCTCGGGATACCCCGGGCCGCCGTAGGTGATCTGGTTGAAGCATTTCATCACTTCGACCAGTCCCAGGACACCGCCGTTCGCGATCTGGGTGCCCTCGCTGACGAAGGGGGGCGCGTCGGGCGAGGCCCCGCGATAGAAGATGCCTTCGGAAGGCGAGGTCACCACGATCGTTCCGGCGGCGGCAGCATCCTCTTGCGGCGCACTCGTGCCGCGTGCGCGCCGCGAAGACCCGCCGGAACCCGTGCTCGGGAGTCGCGGGTCCAGGCGGAAGAGGGGTTCGTTGTAGGCCACCGGCGTCAGCGCCTGGGGCAGGAAGATCTCCGCCACCGTCCCCTGCACTTCCCGCGGCAGTCGGAGCGTGTGGCTCTCGTGCAGGATCTCCATCCTGGAGATGGGAGCGAAGGCGTTCAGGAACACCCCGACTTCGGGAACGCCATGGGCGCGGCCCACAACCGGTGAGGCGACGATCAAGGTCCCGGTGTCGCCGTCGGCGGGGCGCACGTTCGCGATCAACGTCTTCTCCGACATGCCGCCTCACCGCCTGCGGTTCCGGCTCCAGGGGACAGGCCGGGATCTTCCCGGCGCTCGGACCAGCGCCTTCACACCTTCTCGGTCAGCACGTGCAGGTCGTGCATGGACCAGATGCGCGGGTTCTTGATCCGCCGGTAGCCGATGCTCTGATAGCACATCTCGACCAGCGTCGTCAGGTAATCGCGCAGCTCGTGCACAGCCACGATCTCGTCGGTGTCCATCTGCCGCGCCGACTTGTAGGGGTCCATGTCCGCATCGATGCGCGCCTCGACTTCCTTCATGCCGGCTTCGATCTCGGCGCGCTCCTTCGGGTCCGTGGCGAGGATCTGGAAGTTGTCGTCCAGCTTGCTGTGGAAGGTACCGATGGCGAGCGTCCGTCCCTCCATGACCGCCAGACGCGTGACCGGCGTCGACAGCTGCACGATCGGCTCGTAGGGCCGCCCGGTCATGGCGTAGTAGCCGGCGCCGGAAGCCTTGCGCAGCAGCACCGTCAGCATCGGCACGGTGTTGGTCGAATTGGTGTAGAGCAGGTTCGACCCGTAGCCGAGCAAACCGTGCTTTTCCGCTTCCAGGCCGATGTCGAAACCCGAGATGTCCTGCAGCCAGAGGATGGGGATGCCGTCGGCGTCGCAGCTCCGGGAGAACTGGGACATCTTGGCGATCCCTTCCCGGTAGAGGATGCCGCCGGGACGGGTGCGGTCGCGCCGCTCCGGATGCTGGGTGAGGCGCTGGTTGTTGGCGATGATGCCGACAGGCAGCCCGTGGAGGCGGGCGATGCCGGTGAGCATCTCCTCGCCGGTGTGCGGCAGGATCTCCCAGAAGAGCGAGCTGTCCACCAGGCGCGCGATGATCTCCCGCACGTCGTAGACCACCCGGTGATCCACCGGGAGGAGACCGTTGATCTCCTGCGGCGCGAAGCGTGGCGGCGCCGGGGCGAAGGCGTGACGGTAGTAATCCGCCGCGCTCCCTGGCAACTTGGCAACCTCCTGGCGGATGCGTGCGATCATCGCCCGGTCGTCGGGCACGCGTTCGTCGGCGCAGTTCGACAGGTGGACGTGGATGTCGGCGCCGCCGATGTCGAGCGAGGTGATGTGCTGGGACTTGGCCCCCTTCACCAGCGCCGCCCCGGCGATCACCATGTAGGCCACCTCGGTCATGAACAGCTTGTCCGAGATGATGGGCATGTAACCGCCGCCAGCGATGCAGTCTCCCAACACCCCGGCGATCTGGGGGACGCCGCTCGCCGAGAGCAGCGAGTTCATCTTGAAGATGTAGCCGGCCCCCAGCTTGCCCGGAAAAGTCTTCGCCTGCTCGGGGAGAAAGAGGCCCGAGCAGTCCACCAGATACAGCACTGGCAGCTTGAGCCGCAGCGCCACTTCCTGGGCCCGCTCGATTTTCTCCGGCGTCATGGGCCACCAAGAGCCGGAGGCCACCGTATTGTCGTTGGCGATGACCACGGTGAGCCGCCCGTGCACGCGCACGAAGGCGGTGATCACCCCGGCGGCAGGAGAGGTGCGCGGGGGTTGCCCGAAAGTGATCCCGTAGTTGACGAAGGTGTTGATGGGGAACACCGCAGACCCGGGGTCTTTGAGGAGCTCGATACGCTCCCACGTGGTCAGCTTGCCCTTGGCATGCACGCGCTCGACGTACTCTTCGCCCCAGCCGCGACGCACTTCCTCCCGGCGCGCCGCGAGGAGCTGGTTGAGCGCCTCCATCTGCTCCAGGTTGGAGCGGTAGGTCTTTTCCTCCACGACCTCGGCGATCGGCCGCCCCAGGGGATGCAAGAGGACCTTGGCCAAGGGGTTCCCTTCGACTAGTGCAGCAGCCGGCCGATGAAGCCGGTGTCGTAGTCGCCGGCAGCGAAGCGCGGATCTTGCATGATCTGCAGGTGCACGGGAATCGTGGTCTTCACGCCGGTGACGGTGAAGGACCCGAGGGCGCGGAGCATGCCCTCCCGCGCCGCCTCTCGCGTCTTCCCCCAGACCACGAGCTTGGCGAGCATCGAGTCGTAATAGGGTGGGATCCGGTAGCCCGGCTGCACGTGCGTGTCGACGCGCACCCGTGCCCCATCGCCTCCGTTCCCGCTTTCCGGCGGCACGAACTTCGCGACCAAGCCGGGATGGGGACGGAAGTCTTGCGCCGGGTCCTCGGCATTGATCCGGCATTCGATCGCATGCCCTTGCAAGGCCACGTCTGCCTGGGTGAAGCCCAGCGGCTCGTTCGCCGCGATCCGGATCTGCTCGACCACCAGGTCCCGGCCCGTGACCATCTCGGTCACCGGGTGCTCCACCTGCAGCCGCGTGTTCATCTCCATGAAGTAGAGCTGTCCGCCGGCGTCGCGGAAGAACTCCACCGTGCCGGCGTTGCGGTAGCCGACCTGTGCCAGAGCGCTGCAGATCTTGGCGCCGAGCTCGTTCCGCATTCGGGCGTCCACCACGGGCGACGGCGATTCCTCCACCAGCTTCTGATGCCGGCGCTGCGCCGAGCACTCGCGCTCCCCCAGGTGGACGACGTTGCCGTAGGCGTCGGCGAGCACCTGGAACTCGATGTGACGTCCGTCGACGATGTACTTCTCCAGATAGAGGGCACCGTTGCCGAATGCCTTCTCGGCTTCGAGGGCGGCCTCACGGTACTTGGCCTCGATGTCCTCGGCGGCGTCGACGCGGCGCATCCCCTTGCCGCCGCCGCCGGCGGTGGCCTTGAGCAGCACGGGGAAACCGATCGCCTCCGCCAGCGCCCGCGCTTCCTCCCAGCCGGACAGCGTCCCCGCCGATCCGGGGATGATCGGCAGACCCGCCTGTCGCATGGTCTGCCGCGCCGTGGCCTTGTCCCCCAAGCGGCGCATGGCGCCGGCGGGTGGACCGATGAAGGTCATCTTCGCCTGCGTGCACAGCTCGGCGAAGAGGGCGTTCTCGGCGAGGAAGCCGTAGCCCGGATGGATGGCGCTGCAATCCGTCTGCTCCGCCGCCTGGAGGATGGCGGCCATGTTGAGGTAGCTGTCGGCGCTCTTCGCCGGGCCGATGCAGACTCGACGATCGGCCTGTTCGAGGTGGGAGGAATCGGCGTCCGCTTCGGAGTACGCCGCCACCGTCTGGATCTTCAGACGCTGGCACGCTCTGATGATACGCAGCGCGATCTCGCCGCGGTTCGCGATGAGTACGCGTTGGAACATGGAACTCCCTGCTGCAAGCCATCAGACGCGCCGGGCGAGTTTAATGCATCCACCGGCGCGACGCCCAGCGCCGCGTCGCTTCCGGCGCTCCCTCTAGCATGTGCCGCCTCGACGCACCGCCCGGACAGTGCTACGCTCCCTCGTTCGCGTCCCCGTGACGCCCGGGGATGCAGTGAAGGAGACCCCACCGTGACGCAGCGGAGCCTGAGCGAGCTACGGCGGCAGATCGACGGGCTCAATCGCGATCTCCTGCAGCTGCTACAGCGGCGCGCCGAGATCGTGCTGGAGATCGCCGCGGTCAAGAGAAGCGAAAACCTCGACAGCTACGAACCGAGCCGCGAAGAGGAAATGCTCGAGGCCTTGCTCGCCGCGCCGCCCGGCCCCTTCGGTCCCGAGGCGATCAAAGAGATCTTCCGGGCCATCTTTCGCAGTTCCCTGGACCTGCAGAACCGCGAGCGGGACCGCACCATGCTCGCTCGGCGTCGGGATCTGCTGCCGGCCGGTGGCATTCGGGTACGCCAGGTGGCGATCGGCGCCGGGCGGCCGGTGCTCTTCGCCGGACCTTGCTCGGTGGAAACGCCGGAGCAGATGGACACCATCGCAGCGGCCCTGGCGGAATTGCCTGGGCCGACGATCTTCCGCGCCGGTGCCTACAAGCCCCGCACCAACCCCTACTCGTTCCAGGGGCTGCGCGAAGACGGTCTGCGCTTGTTGCAGTCCACGGCCCGGCGCCATGGCCTGCCCACGGTGACCGAAGTGCTCGACACCGCGACGCTGGACGTCGTCGCCGAGCACGCCGACATGCTGCAGGTCGGCGCTCGCAACATGTACAACACCGAGCTCCTCAAGGCGCTGGGAAAGGTCGCCAAGCCCGTGCTCCTCAAACGCGGTTTCATGGCGACCCTCGACGAATTCTTGCTCTCCGCCGAGTACATCCTCTCCCACGGCAACGAGGCCGTCGTGCTTTGCGAGCGCGGCATCCGCACCTTCGAACCCTGGACGCGCAACACCCTGGACCTGGCGGCAGTGGCGCTCCTCAAGAAGGAGACCGCGCTGCCGGTCATCGTCGACCTGAGCCACGCGCTCGGCCGCCGGGACATCATGCTCCCGTGCGCCCGTGCTGCCCTCGCCGTTGGGGCCGACGGTCTGATGTTGGAGGTCCACCACCGCCCGGAGCAGGCGCTCTCCGATGGGTTCCAGCAGCTGAATCTGAACGAGTTCGCGGCGCTAGTCACGGCGCTGGGATGGGCCGGCACCGCCGCACCGCAGCAACCCCGAGGCAAGCCATGACGGAGAGTTCGCGGGACGGGATCTTCGCGGTGCAACGCCGGGCGCAGGACTTCGACTTCGGCCGGGAGACCGCCGCGGTCTTCGACGACATGCTGGACCGATCGGTGCCGTTCTACCAGGAGATCCAACGCATGGTGGCGGAGCTGGCCGCCGACTTCGCCGCCCCGGGCACCAATGTCTACGATCTCGGCTGCTCCACCTGCACGAGCTTCTTGCACCTGGACCGCATCCTGCCGCCGGAGGTGGAGGTCCGCTTCGTGGGCGTCGATTCCTCCTCGGACATGCTCGAGCAGGCGCAGACCAAGCTGCGGCGGCACGGCTTCCGCCATCCCTTCGAGCTGCAGTGCCGAGACCTCGGGCTCGGCGTGCCGATCGAGAACGCCTCCGTGGTGCTCCTCGTGCTCACCCTGCAGTTCGTCCGCCCCTTGTACCGCGAACGCCTGATCCGCTCGATCCGCGAGGGCCTGGCTCCGAACGGCTGCCTGATCCTGGTCGAGAAGGTCCTCGGCGAGAGCTCCACCTTCAACCGGCTGTTCATCGATCACTACTACGAGCTGAAGAAACGGAACGGTTACACCGACCTCGAGATCGCCCAGAAGCGCGAAGCCTTGGAGAACGTGCTCGTTCCCTACCGCTTGGAGGAGAACAAGGAGCTCTTGCGCAAGTCCGGTTTCAGCCAGGTGGACATTTTCTTCAAGTGGTACAACTTTTGCGCGATCCTGGCGATGCAATGAACCTCGTCGCTCCGGCGGAGGCTCCGTTGGCTGCGACGAGTCTCTCCGGGCGACGCCGACTCGTGGCCTTGGGGAATTTCTTCTTCCGCTGGCGCAATGGGATGTTCCCCCTCGTCTTCGTCCCGCTCTGGCTGCTTTCCCGGCCGCGCCCGGCTTTCGGTAGCAGCCTTGCCGACGCCGCCCTCGACCTCGCCGGCTTCGCCGTCGCCCTCTCGGGTCAACTCTTGCGCGCGGGCGCCATCGGCTATGTCTACATCGTGCGCGGCGGAAAAAACCGGCGGCTCCATGCAGAAGATCTGGTCCAGGAGGGAATGTTCGCCCTCACGCGCAACCCTCTCTACGCCGGCAACTTCCTCATCGTTCTCGGACTGTTCACCATGATCTTCTCGCCCCTGGGCTACGGGGTGGGAGTACCCTTCTTCGCCCTGGCTTACCTCGCCATCGTGGCGGCGGAAGAAGCGTATCTCCTGCACAAGTTCGGCGGCGTCTACGCCGACTATTGCCGGCGTGTCCCACGCTTCTTCCCCTCCCTCGGCGCCCTGCGGAAGGCCCTCGCGGGACACCGCTTCGACTGGCGCCGCCTGGCGCGCAAAGAGTACGGCACCACCTTCACTTGGGTGGCCCTGGCGCTCGGGATCGTGGCCCGCGAACGCCTCGCCGCGGGCGGTTGGAAGGGCGCCAGACCAGGGCTCGAGTGGGTGCTCGCCGGTTTCGCCGCGCTGGCCGGAGCCTACGGCACGCTGCGTTTTCTGAAGAAGACGCAGCGGCTGTAGTGACGCTCCGGCCAGCGCCGGCGCCTGCCACTCTCAATGCTCGATCCCGGTCAATTCGACCCGCGCCCCCTTGCCACCATCTTCGACGATCAGCAGGAGACCGACGTCGGGGGCGTAGAACTTGAACTCCTTGCTTCCCGGCTCCAGGCCATTCGACTCCGTCGTCTTGAGGCAGCCCGTGTAGGTGCCGAGCTGCACTGCGACCGTTTCGTCCAGGCCGGAGACCCTGGCCAGGTCCTCCGCCACGGTCGGGGCGTCCTCTTGTTGGTATTTCATGCCGACTTCGGGCTCGGCGAGCATGATGATGCCGGGCATGGCGCCGCCGACACCGGCCTCCCAGGAACCGGCGGTGTCGCCGGTGGGGACGTCCACCGTGGCCTCACCGAAGTACCAGACGTTGCCGTCCTGGTCCTGGGCGAACCAGTCGAAAGTGTCTTCCGTGAGCACGCCGTCGAGGAACACCTCGTCGTGCACGACCGTCACCGGCACCCCGAGGATGGTCTTGGCCTGGCGGGTGACCGTGACCACGTTGGTCTCGATGCCAGCCTCCGTCTCGGCGCGGTAGTGGAACACCCTCCCGATCCGGAAATTGAGATAGGGGTTGTCGATGGTAGAGACGAACTCCCCCGGATCGGAGGGGAACGACGGGACGCTTTTCGTCGAGGTGCTCACCGCCGGTGCGGTGGAGCTGTCGTCCAGGCAGCCGGCGAGGAGTGCGATGGCGAGGAGCGGCAGCAACAGAAGCCGCGGGATGTGAAGCATGGCTGACCTTCCTTTCCCCTACAACGTGCGCACGAAACCAAGAGCGCGCGGGCGCCCGTGGCCTAAACCTCCAGTTTGATGGCGCCCCCGGGCCGAGCTGCATCCGGAGCGGCCCCAACCTGCGGTCGAGGGAAACCTGAATCGGCCATCGGGCCGCCCGGAGCGGCGCATCTGTGGAGGTGTGGCGCGGGGTGGGTGAAGTCGTCGTCACGTAAGTCTGCATCGAACGTACCATGCCGCGCTGGTGCTTCCCGTGCGGCAGCATCGTGCGCTGCCAGTTCGTGTTCGGTGGTCTCGTCGGCGTGCGACGAGCGCCGCCGCCGGGCAGCGACCGGCGCGATGCAAGACCTTGCGGCGAGAACGCAACTTCCGTGCGGAGTGGGCCGCACGAGCCCAGCCGGAAGACCGGCGGAGCGAGGTGGACGAGAGTTCAGGAAGGCGGCTGGTTGTGCAGGAAGAGCGACACGCCGAGGACGAGGCGATGCTCGTCGTAGTCGGCCACGGGATCGTCGAGGAGGCGGCGGTAGCGGTACTCGAGCCGCAGGCCGGCCCGGTTGCCGAGGAGCGTGCGGACACCGGCATCGGCGCCCACGGGGAAGCGTGTGGTGCGAAAGCTCCCCAACCATTCGACCTGCACGCCGCCGGCCACGGCGAGGTACGGCCACAGCTCCGGCCGCCAGGCGCTCCGCTGCCACGACACGATCCCCTGCACCTCGAAACGATCCAGATCGCGTTCGTGCGTGTATCCGAACTCGCCCTGCAATCCGACGAGCCCTGGTCCTGCGGCGACGAAGGGCCCGGAGCGCAACAGGATCTGGGCCTGCGTCGAGCCCTCTACTTGGGTCAGCGCGCCGGCCACACCCAGCTCGACACATCCCGAGTGGAGACCTACCTCCTCGGCGTACGCTTCCTGCGGGAGCGGGAGCAGCGCGGAGAGCAGCAGCACAGAGAGCGGCAGGAGTGCGTAGAGCGGCCAGAGGGCGAGAACCGCGCGGTGGCGCGCCGGCGTTTTCATCGAGCTTGGCCCGTTCGTGACGCCGCAGGCAACACCATGGGTAGCCACGCTGAGGCGAGCTCCTGCGCCGCGGGCTTGCCCGCGGGGGTGTAGTCACGGTCACCCGGCCCCCCTCCACCGCCCGCGAGCCAATTCCACCAGACGAGCCCGGCGATCCACTCGTTCTCTCCCGTGGCCTGCAGGGCGGCCCAGTAGAGATCGGCTTGCTCGCCGAGATCGATGCGGCCTGCGGGTACGCGGTACGGCGTCATCCCGGCGCCATCGATGCTGGGATAGCCGATCTCGGTGAGCAGCACCGGTCGATGGGTTTGGCGGTGCAGCCGCTCGAGTCGATCGAGCCAGGGCTGCCAGCCCGCGAGCAGCTCGGCCCGCCCTGCCTCGGCGCGCACCGCCACCGGGAAATAGGCATCGACGCCCACCCGGTCGAGGGCATCCCAGAACGGCACGCGGGAAGCCTCGTCCCAGGAGGCGGCGTAGACGAGCGTGCCGGCGTAACGGGCTCGGACCGCGGCGATCGTCTCGCGCCAGAGAGTTTCGTGTCGTACCGTCCCGGCGAGCTCGGTGCCGACGACGAAATGGCTCGACCCGAGCTCCACCGCCAGATCCACCCACGGCAGGAGGAAATCCCGGTACGACTGGAACCAGGCGGTGGGATCGTCGGGTTCGATGTGACCACGCCAGGTGCCGTCGGCGAGGTCGACGTGCACTTTCAAGACGACGTCGAGCCCGAGAGAGCGGGCGCGGGTCGCGGCGACGCGCACCGACTCCAAGCTCGGCGTGAGGCCCGAGGCCCCGAGGCTCGAGGCGTGACGGTCTCCTTGGGTGGCGGTGATGAGGATCCAAATGCTGGTGGCGCCGAGACCAGCCACCCCCGAGAGCTCCGCCGCCGCCGACTCGGAGGCATAGCCGTCGGCGCTCCAAGCGGCGAAGGTCATGGCCCGGACGGCCCCGTCGCGGCTCCGCGCCGGTTCCGTCGGCAGTCGCTCGCAGGCGACCCCGAGGGCAGAGCTGCAGCCGAGGAGGACTTCCAGGAGAACGTGTGCAGGCTGACGGCGTGGGGCGCTCATGCATCCAGGAAAAGCGAGGGGGGCGACCTGCGCCCCCCATCGTGTCGATTGGTCCCGGCCGCTTCAGGAACCCGAGGAACCCGAGGAACTCGAGGAGCCCGAAGCCGCTTTGTGCTTGGTGAAGCGCTTCTTCCCTGGCGACATCGCCCGACCGACCAGACGCCGGCGGGCCTCGTCGTTGTCGAACACATGACGCAGGGGGATGCGCTTCAACTCGCGGATCTGGGCTTCCTCGTCGCTCACGGCATCGCGTCGCCAGGGAGCGATCTCCGCCTGGAGGACCTGCTGCATCCGGGGTCCCGGGGCTCCCACCAGCATGGCGGCGTCCTGGACTCGACGCGGCTCGACCCGGGCCGACTCGGCTTTCGCCGCGGGCTTGTGCCGGGGCCGCTTCCGCACCTGTTTCCCCTTGGAATTCGAGGACTTACGCTTGCTCAAGATGGACCATCTCCGTCACGGCAGACGTAGCGGGGCGCTCGTGGCTACAGCCCAGAATCTACGTAGTTTCCAGCCTTCTCGCCAGGGCTGCGTCTGGCTTGGGCGTTTTCGCCATCCCCTGCTATCCTGGGGTGGATTGCGGCCCTCGGCGAGGCCAGCGGAGAGGACGCGAAACTCGCGGGGTACCCAAGGTTCGCCCGGACCGGGAAGAGTCTACCATGCGGAAGCAAATCCCCTCGCCTAAATCTGTACCGCCCTCTCCCGGGACGGCAGGTGCCTCTCAGGGTGCCGCTCCGCCACCGCCGGCCGAGCCGAACCGGCGCGTGCATTGCCGCAAGTTGGGCCGGGAGCTGCCCGGCCTCGTAGCAGCACCTTTCCCCACCCCGCTCGGTGCGCGCATCTTCGCCGAAATTTCCCAGGAAGCCTGGAACCAGTGGTTGCAACACTCGCTGCTGCTGATCAACGAGAAGGGCCTGCGCCTCTCGGACCCGGCGGCGCGGTCGGCCTGGATGCAGGAGTGCGAGAGCTTCCTCTTTGGCGGCGGTACCGCCCCGCCCCCGGGGTGGGTGCCTCCGGCGGGCACCGTCCGCTTCAAGAAGGGCCCCGGCGGATGACGACGAAAAGCCTGCAGGAAACCTATGCGTCGGCGAACACCTGCTTCGGCTGCGGTCCGGCCAATCCGGAGGGGCTTCGCATCCGCAGCTTCGTCGCCGGTGACGAGGTCGTGGCGGAATGGTCCCCGGCGCCGCAGTACGAGGCTTTCCCCGGAGTGCTGAACGGCGGCATCATCGGCACCCTCCTCGACTGCCACTGCAACTGGACCGCGGCCATCCACCTCATGGGCCAGCGCGGTGCCGCTTCCCCGCCCTGCACGGTCACCGCCGAGTACAGCATCAAGCTGCGCCGGCCGACGCCGAGCACGACGTCGCTGCGCCTGCGCGCCCGCGTGGTCGAGTCCAGCGCCGATCGCGCCGTCGTCGAAGGAAGCCTCGAAGCAGGCGAGCAAGCTTGCGCTTCCTGCCGCGGCGTCTTCGTGGCCGTGCAACCGGGGCACCCGGCCTACCACCGCTGGTGAAGCGTTACGCCTGCAGATTTCAATCGAGGTCGGCGTTGTCCTCCGGAGCGAGGGCGCGCTCGCGGGCGCGCGCTGCATCCTCGGGACGGCCGAGTCGCTCGTAGAGCGCGGCCAGATGGTTCTCCAGATCCGCCGAGTCCACGCCGTCGCCGCGCACCTGCTCCAGGTGCTTCAGCGCTTCGCGGTCACGACCCCGCGTCGCCAGCATGGTGCCGAGCGCGATCCGCGCTAGCGTGTAGCGCGGATTGATGTCCAGCGCCGTGCGCAGATGACCCTCGGACTCTTCGAACTGGCCGAGATCTTCGAGCAGGAGGCCGAGAAGATAGCGCACGTCCGCATAGCGGGGCTGCAGGGCCGCGGCATGCTGCAATTCTCGGATCGATTCCTGCGGTCGCCCGCAGGCGGCGTAGAGCTGGCCCAGCTTGATATATGGCTGGGCCCGGCTGGGATCCACCTGCAGGGCTTGGCGGAAAGCGGTCTCGGCATCTACGTCCCGGGCCTCGAGGTCGTGCTGTTCACCCACCGTGAGCCAGTACTCGCAGAGATCCAGCGAGAGCACGGCGCTCCAGGCCAGGAGTTCCTGGCACGCGGCGCTCTCGGCGCCGGCCGCGCGCAACCGGGCGCCCTCGCGCAGCAGTGTGGCCACGTTCGGGTTGCCGCGGTAGCAATCGCTCCAGGTGGCGAAGGCGGCGCGACTCTCGGCGGGCGGGCCCACCAATCCGGTGCGGCGGAAGAGCGGCCCGACGCCGGGTTGCCAGGACACGATCCGCCGTACCTGCTTGTCCACGGCATCCCAGCGCCCGAGCTCCACCGACAGCCACAGGCGATCCAGCTCCAGGAAGGGCTCTTCCGCCGGCTGCTGCGCCGGGGCGTGGGTGTCGAGGACCTGCAGCGCCGGCTCCGCGCCGGAGGCAGCGTGGGTGGCGAGCACGAGAAGGTGAGCGCGCAGAGCTGGGCGCAAGCGGCGGCCGCGAGGTTCGCGCAGCACCGCCCGCACCAGCTCGGGCTCATGGCGCTGCGCGTGCAACCAGGCCACGTTCAGCAGGGCCGCCTCGTATTGCGGATGCACGCGCAAGGCTTCGATGAAATCGGCGAAGGCCCCCTCGTACTCCCCGGCGTAGGTACGCGCCAAACCGCGCAGGTTGCGCAGGTCCGGGAAGTGCGGATGGCGCTCCAGGCGCGCCTCCAGCGCTGCCAGCAGCTCACCCAGCGCTCGCAGCGGTGTCCGGTCCTTCGTCATCGTTCGCCTCGTCCTTCGGCGCGGCCACCTGCACGTCGCCGGCGCCGCGGCTCTTCCCCCGCTCTCGTGACGCGTCGGTCAGAGAGACCTCGCCGTGCGGTCCCTGAACTCGCCAGATGCCCCCCTTGCGCCGCGCATTGCGCAGATGAAACACCACGTCGCGCACACCCCGCAGGCGGCGCAGCTCCTTTTCCACCAGCATCAGCAGGCGCAGCAGGCGCCGGGAGGGGTCGCGTTCGTGTACGTGTCCCACCCGTTCGAGCGCGTCTTCCACCATGGGTTCGAAGCTCCCCATCAAGTAGACGACGCCATTCGTGGTGCCGATCTGCAGCGACGACACGTCCACCCAGCGGCTCACGAGGAACCGCCTCACCTCGGCGTTGATCCTGTAGTCCTGGCTGGACACGCGACGCTCCAGGGACGGATCGGGCCTTGCCGGTGCGCAAGAAACGCGCCGCGGCCCAGGTTCCATACGTCGTGGAGCGTAGGTCGACGGCGGCGCCGCGGGCCTCAGGGCGCGAAGGTGGCCCAGCAGGTGGGTGTCTCGACGAAACGAACCTCGCACACCGGGAGGCCGAGTTCGCGGGCGCGATCGAAGACGAAGCGCGCCAGATTCTCGGCGGTAGGATTGAACGGCACCAGACGCAGAGGTTCACCGAGGGCGAGCAGCCCTGGAGCGGCCGGATCGTCCTGACGTAGGATCATCCGGTGGTCCAATGTTTCGTCCAGCCATTGGCCGAGGCTCGAGCGCAGCACCTGGAAGTCCGCCACCATCCCCAGGGCGTCGAGACTCGGCGCTTCCAGGGTGAGCACCACCACGCCGTTGTGTCCGTGCAGGTGGGAGCACTTGCCGTCGTAGTCCAGGAGGCGATGGCCGTAGCAGAAATGCAGTTCTCGGGTGATCCGGTACATCGTTGGGCGCGCTCCCCACGGTGGCCATGGGCGCGCCGGGTGCGCGCCGCACGCGCCATTATAGCCAGAGGGCTTGGCGCCGCCTCCCACGGCGCGCCGAACGGGCCGCGGACGGGTGCCGTCTTCTCCCGACCTCGGCCTCCCGGCCGCCCTGCCCAGCCCTTGGGTGGCGGGGCGGGATGCGCTATGCTACCCGCCTAGCCTTCGGCCACCCGAGACGTCGCACCCGAGGCAGGAGTCCGGATGCCCCAAGATTTCGACGTGTCACCAACGCCCGAGTCGCCCACGGAGACGACAGGACAGGTGGCCGAGGAGCCCGCTGCGCCGGCGGCGCCCACCGAGGTGGACTACGTCGTCACCGCAGGAGAGACCGTCGCGGCCGATGCGCCTCCTGCAACCGCCGCGACCGAATCCCCCTCGACGACGCTCGCTGACACTCCCACCGCCACCGCACCCCTCGAGCCCGCCGCCGCGGCAGCGTCACCCGCGGACTCGAGCAACACCGCCGCCACAGCAGCATCCTCCGAGGACTCGAGTAGCGCCGCCGCAGCAGCATCCTCCGAGGACTCGAGTAGCGCCGCCGCTCCAGCGCTCAAGGTGGGAGACCGCGTCCGCGGCCGCGTCGTCAGCATCGGTGAGGAAGAGACGCTGGTCGAGCTCGCTGGCCCGACCCCGGCACGCCTGCGCACCGCGGAGATCCGCGATCGCAGCGGCACCGTCCTCTTGCGGGAGAGCGACCGCTTCACCTCCACCGTCGGCGCCTGCATCGACGGCATCGTGCTCACCCTCGGGAAGAAGCGCGGCGTCCTCGATGCCGCCCGGCTGCGGCTCGCCTTGGAGCAACGGGCGAACGTCTCCGGCACCGTGCAAGCCCTGAACAAGGGCGGCTTCGAGATCCGCATCGGCAGGGTGCGCGCCTTCTGCCCCCTGTCCCAGATCGACGTGGCCTTCGTGCTCACCCCCGAGAGCTACCTGGGCAAGACGCTCCCCTTCCGCGTGCTGCGTTGGGAGAATCACGGGCGCAACATCGTGGTCTCCCGCCGCAGCGTGCTGCGGGAGGAAGCCAAGACCCAAGCGCGGGAGCTGCGCAAGCAGCTGAGCGAAGGCGCCGAGGTCGAGGGCGTGGTGAAGCGCTTGCAACCCTTCGGCGCTTTCGTCGACCTGGGTGGCTTGGAGGGTCTGGTGCACGTGTCGCGCATGGGGCACTCGCGCGTCGAGGACCCGGCCTCCATCCTCACCGTGGGCGGCAAGGTGCGCGTTCGCGTCGTCAAGATCGAGCATCCCGGCACGCGGCGCGAGCGCATCGCCCTGGCGCTGGCGGATCTCGGTCCCGATCCCTGGGCGCAAGTGCAGGAGCAGCTGCATGCCGGCGACGTCCTCACCGGCACCGTGGTGCGCTTGGCGCCGTTCGGCGCCTTCGTCCATTTGCCCGTGGGCTTGGACGGCCTGGTCCATCTCTCGGAGCTCTCGCATCAGCACATCGCCGCGCCCCAGGACGTGGTCACCCCAGGACAGGAAGTGCAGGTGAAGGTGCTGCAGGTGGATGTCGAGAAGCGCCGCATCTCGCTCTCCCTGCGCCGTGCCGTCGAGCCCGAAGCGCCGCCGCCGCGGCGGCGCGAACCGCGCCGGGAACGCGCCCCGCGCCCGCGGGACAAGCCACCGGCCGCCGCGGCAGGCGGCATCTCGCTCACCCACACGATGGCCGAACAGCTCGGCCTCCTGAAGCAGAAGTTCCGCGGCTCCGCCTGAGCCCGCTTTCACCACCCCTCCCAGGTCTGTTAAGCTCCCGCCCTGGCGCGACAGGGAGGTAGGCCATGCGCAAGCTGACGGTGTACGAGAAGGTCGAGGCGACGCGCAAATACATCTACAACCGCGTCCACGGCCGGCCGATGCTCGCCAGCATCGAGATGACCAAGCACTGCAATGCCGGCTGCGACTTCTGTGACGACTGGAAAACGCGCTACAGCCCCAAGCTCGGTGACGTCACCGACATGGCCCGCCGGCTCAACCCCATCGTGCTGGCGATCACCGGCGGCGAGCCGCTGCTGGAGAAACGGCTGCCCCAGATCATCCGCGACGTCAAGGCCACCCACGGGTTCATCTACATCTATGTGATCACCAACGGCTCGCTGCTCACGGAAGCGAAGGCGTTGGAGCTCTTCGCCGCCGGCCTGGACCAGCTCAACATCTCCCTCAACTACCTGGACGAGCGCCAGGACGAAGAGCGCAAGCTGCCCGGCCTGTTGACCCACATCATGGACATCATTCCCAAGATGGCGGCGCGGGGCCACCGGATGGCCGCCAACACCGTGATCATGCGGGAGAACCTGGATCAGATCCTGCCCATCGCCCGGCAGATGCAAGCTTGGAACGCCGACGTCTCCTTGAGCTGCTACACGGATTTCAAGAACGGCAACCGGGAGCACTGGTTCTCCCCGGAGCAGAGGGCCACCCTGGAGAAGCTGGTGGTCGATCTCATCGCCCACAAGAAGCGCTACGGCAACATCAGCAACTCGCGCTTCTACCTCGAGCGCATCGTGCCCTACTTCACCAACGGCGCGGGCATCGCCGGTTGCAAGGCGGGCAATGGCTTCGTCCAGCTCACCCCCGACGGCCAGGTGCGGCAATGCGCCGACTTCGCGCCCTTCGTCGACTACAAGGAGTACCGCGGCATGGAACCCACACCGTGCACACGCTGCTGGTACAGTTGTCGTGGCGAAGCCGAGGCCTCCCTCACCCTGGAGCGCGTGCTCGAGTACTGGCGCATCAGCTGAGCGCGCCGCTCCCCCGCCCTCCCGCGGAGCCAAGGTGCGCACCGATCTCTTCGCTCCCGGCGCTTCTGCCACGCTCCTGGAAGGCGTGATCGAGCGCGTCGTCTACGCCGATCCCGGCAGCGGCTGGACGGTGGCGAGCCTGCAGCCCCAAGCCGGCGGCGCCGCGGTCACCCTCGTCGGCACCCTGCCGGGGTTGCGGCCGGGGGAGAGCGTGCGCCTCGAGGGCGCCTGGGAAAACGACCGGCGCTACGGCCGCCAGTTCCGCGTCCGCACTTTCACGAGCTTGCCGCCCAGCTCGGCCGCCGCGATCGAAAAGTACCTGGCCTCGGGTCTCGTGCGCGGCGTAGGCCCCGTGCTGGCGCGACGCCTGGTGCAGCATTTCGACACTTCGACTCTGGAAGTGCTGGAGCGCGAGCCGGAGCGCTTGAGCGAAGTGCGCGGCCTGGGCAAGATGCGCGCCGCCGCCATTCGTGCCGCTTGGCAGGAGCAGCGTCACCTACAAGAGATCGCTCTCTTCCTGCAGGCCCACGACCTCGGTTCCCACTACGCGCTCCGACTCTTCCGCGCCTACGGCGCGGGCGCCGTGGAAGTCCTGCGCCAGGATCCCTATCGCCTGGCCCAGGAGGTGACGGGCATCGGCTTCCGCAGCGCCGATCACGTCGCCCGCGCTCTCGGCTTGCCGCTTGATGCGGAGCCCCGCTTGGAGGCCGGGGTGCTGCACGTGCTCGACCGGGCCACGGACGAAGGGCATTGCTTCCTGCCGCGGCCGGCGCTGGTGATGCGGACCACGCAGCTGCTTGCTGAGGCGTCGGCAGCCGCCGGAGAGACACCGGTGCCGGCCAGCCTGGTGGAGCCGGCGGTCGACGCTCTCGCCGGGCGCGGGGCGCTGGTGCTCGAGAGTGAAGGGAACGAGGTGGCGGTGTACACGCCGCGCCTGCATGACCTCGAGCGGCGTTGCGCTCGGGCGTTGCAGGCGCTGTTGCTCCAGGCACCGCCGGCCCCCGCGGCTGCCGCAGACCTGATGGCGGAGCTGGAAGCCAAGGCCGGGCTCTCGCTGTCGAAGAGCCAGCGGCAGGCGGTGCTGGCCGCGCTCGTCTCGCGCCTCCTCGTCATCACCGGCGGCCCCGGGACGGGCAAGACGACGCTGGTCCGCGTCCTCCTCGACCTGGTCGAGCGCCTGCGCCTGCGAGGCGTACTGTGCGCCCCCACCGGGAGGGCGGCGAAGCGACTGGCCGCGGCCTCGGGCCGCGAGGCCTCCACCTTGCACCGCCTGCTGGAGTGGAACCCGCGGGAGGCCCGGTTTCTCCGCGCTGCCTCGCGACCTCTCGACGGCGACGTCTTCGTCGTCGACGAGACCTCCATGGTGGATCTGCCGCTCCTGCATCACCTGCTGCAAGCCTTGCCGCCCCAGAGCCGCTTGCTCTGCGTCGGTGACGCCGACCAGCTGCCCTCGGTGGGACCGGGAGCCACGCTGGCCGACCTGCTCGCCTCAGGCTGCGTTCCCGTGGTGCAGCTCCGCGAGCTCTTCCGGCAAGACGAGAAGAGCCTCATTGTGCACAACGCCCATCGCATCCGCCGCGGCGAGCCTCCGGATCTGCCGCCGCCCGGCCAGCGCGCCGACTTCGTGCACATCGAGCGCCAGACACCGGCGTCCATTCTCGCCACGCTGCGCCAGCTGGTGTGCGAGCGCCTGCCGGCCTCGCTCGGTGTCGAGGCGGAAAAGAGCATCCAGGTGCTGACCCCGATGAACCGCGGCGCCCTGGGCACGGTGGCGCTCAATGCGGCGCTGCAGGAGTGGCTCAATCCGCACGGGACGACGGTCGGGGCCACGGCACTCCGCGTCGGCGACAAGGTCATGCAGGTGCGCAACAACTACGATCTGGACGTCTTCAACGGCGACCAGGGCCGGATCATTGCAGTGGACGAGAAGAAAAGACAGGTCCTGGTGCATTTCGACGAGCGCGCGGTGCATTACGATTTCGAGGCGTTGCACGAGCTCGCCCCGGCCTATGCCATGACCGTGCACAAGGCGCAGGGCAGCGAATACCCCGTGGTGGTGCTCGTCCTCCACGCCCAGCACCACGTGATGCTGCAGCGCAATCTCCTCTACACCGCGGTGACCCGGGCGCGGCGGCAGGTGGTCCTGGTAGGCCAGCGGCGGGCGCTGCACACGGCTCTCTCCAACGCCCGGCGCCAGGACCGCCACACCCGTCTGGGGCTGCGCCTGCGGGCGCTGCTGGAGGAGCGCCCCCTTGCCCCTGGGTGAGGCACTGTCGGATGATGCATCGGTTGCAGCCGCCGACAGAGGTGCCTCGAGGTGCGAGAGGACGACGTACAGCTGTTCCGCTGCCTCGAGTGTGGCGGTGCGCTCGAAGCCACCGCGGTCCGCACCGTGGGTTCCGTCATGGAGAGCGCCCTCCTGCACTGCCCCACCTGCGCCGCCGCCTATCCGGTCGTGGAGGGCGTCGCCGTTTTCTTCCCCCGCGAGCTGCAGGGAGTGTACCTCGGCGCCACCGAGCGCGAGTTCCTTGGTCGCAATGGCATCGACGTCGGCACCGCGCCCACGCTGTCGGGGGGTGCCAAGGCCCAGCACGCGGCGGCGGCGAATTGGGAATACCAGTGGCAAACCGTCCAGCCTTTCACCGCTGCCGATCTCACCCGGAACCCCGACGACTTCTATGGAGAGAACACATTCTGGCGCTTCATCCCGCTTCCACGGGAGGCGGTGCGGGGAAAGACGGTCTTCATCGGTGGCGGCGGCCGCGGGAGGGAGGCGTTCCACCTCTGGAATGCCGGTGCGGCGCGTCTCATCGTGAACGAGATCGGCGCGGAGATCTACGCCATCCGCGATCTCTTCCCTGACGCCCTCGAAAGGATCGTGCTGGTGCGCGGCGATCTCTGCCGGCTACCGTTGGTTTCGCATTGCGCCGACATCGCCATCTGCGACCACGCCCTGCAGCACGTGCTCGACCACCGCAAAGGCTACCAGGAGCTGTCGCGTTTGACCCGACCTGGCGGCATGGTCGCCGTCTGCGTCTACAGCCACGAAGGCAACTTCGTGATGACCCGGGTGATCGAACCCTCGAAGCAGCTCCTGCACCGCCTGCCGCTGCGGGCCCAGAGAATCCTGGCGCTGGGGCCCGCCGGGCTCCTCTTCCTCCACATCCATCTCTTGGTTGTGCCCCTGGCACACCTCAGCCCGCGCCTGGCCAGAGCTCTTCCCCTTGGCCCCTTTCTGCTCTTCTGGGCCAAGGCGAAGTTCGCTTTCGTGTGGATGAGCTGTTTCGACTTCATCCACGCCCCTATCTCGTACCACTTCCACCGGGCCGAGATGGAAGCGCTGGCGACCTCGTGCAGCCACGTCATCGAGGCGCTGCAACACACCCATCGGACCCTCTGGTCCATGGTGGTGCGCAAGCCTGCGCCTAGCGAGAGTCGGGCTGCGGCGGGGTGACGAACTCGAGCAAGTTGCCGTCGGGGTCGAGGAAGTAGAAACACTCGTGGTCGCCCCAGTCGATGACGGCGCTCGTCGGCACCGCGGCGGCAGACAAACGTTGCCGCCAGGCTTGCACGGCTTCCGCCTCGATGCGGAAGGCGTGATGCGCCCGGCCGAAGGGACGGTCGAGGACGTCCGGCTCGGGAGGCGGGGGCTTCCCGAGCATGAGCCCGATATTCACTTCTCCCAGAGAGAGGAGCGCCTGATCCGGCAAGCGCATGACGCGCTCCAAGCCGAGAATGTCGACGTAGAAGCTCTCTGCCCGCTCGAGATCGCTGACGTACAGCGACAGATGGTCCAGTCGGAGCGGTTTCGGTGTCATGGGGCGTTGCCGCGCTGCCGCGGACTCAACCAGCGGCTGGGGTCGCGTCCGGCGGCGACATCGGCGTTCATGCGCGCCGCTTGCGCCGGCGTGAGGGGCAAAGACGCGAAGGGCGATTGGCGCAGATACCACTTCTGGTCGGCGTCGCTCGCCGCGCGCACCGGAGCGTCGCTCCGAGAGGCCTGGGCCCCGAGTTTCCGCCGCGCTGCCTCCCACTGCGTCTGGGCGCCGGCAAGAACGGCGGCGATGCAGGTGCGGAGGAGAAGAAAAAGCATGGGGGTCCTTAGAACAGCGCCGCGACCTCACCGGCGGCCCCGTGGGTCTCACCCCCCAAGATAGCGACGGAAATTCTCCTGCAGCAACGTCGCCAAGGTTTCCGCCGGGACGCCGCGCAGGGCTGCGAGGCGCTCCGCCACCTGGACGGCCCAGACCGGTCGCGCCGGTTGCCCTTGGAACTCCACCGGGCTATCCGTCTCCAGGAGCAGGTGTGCCGCATCGATGCACCGCGCCACGGCGGCCTGCGGCTCGCTATGCAAGATCGACGGCCCGGGCGAGATGTAGATACCGAGCCGGCCGCATTGCTGCACCAGCTTCTCCGAGTGGGTGAACCAGTGCAGGTTCACGCCCAGGCGGCTCTTCTGCACGAAGGCGCCCATGCGCTCCACCATCTCGTGCTCCGCCCGGCGGCTGTGGGCGCTCACCGGCTTGCGATGCCGGCTCGCCCACTCCAGCTGCTGCTCCAGCGCTTGCCGCTGACGGGCGCGCTGGCCTTCCTCCTGAGCGTCGCGGAAATCGAGGCCGACCTCACCGAGGGCGTCCGCCTGCGGCAGGGTCGCGGCCACGAACTCGAGCTCCGCCGCCAGTTCGGCCTCGCTCAGAGCGGGAATCTCGCTCGGGTGCAGGCCGACGGCGGCGAGCACGCTCCCCGGGTACTTGCCCCGTAGCTCCAGGACGCGCTCGCTGGAGGCTTGTTCGGTGCCCACCGCCAGCAACGGGCCGACGCCGGCGGCGAGGGCCTCCTCGATGGCGCGCTCGGGGTCGGCGATCAGGTCGAGATGACAGTGTGCATCCGGGATCGACGCTGGTTGCATGCTTCCCTGCCCGGTGCTGTCCGGCGGCGGCGTGCCGCCGCGTTCATGCGTCCGAGGGCTCCGGGACCTCCCAGCCCCGGGAGCGCTCGCGCTCCTGCACCTGCTCCAGGGTGAGGGCGTCCGGCAGCTTCTCCAGCCCGGTGTCGCTGGTCACCTGCTCGCCCTTGCCGGCGAGGTCGGCGTTCTTCTCCAGCCACTCGTTGTAGATCTCGGGGAGCTCGTCGTCCGGCCAGATCGCATGCACGGGACATTCGGGGATGCAGGCCTTGCAATCGATGCACTCGTCGGGGTTGATCACCAGCATGGCCGGGTTCTCCACCAAGTAGAAGCAGTCCACGGGGCAGACCCGGGCGCAATCGATGTAACGGCAATCCACGCACCGTTCGGTCACGATGTGCGTCATCGAACCCCTCCTTCGGGAGCTTCCTCAGGGCCTGCGAGCCCGACGTGCCGAGCGGCTAGGCGGCGTTTCGACGCTGCGAGCGGCGCTCACCTTGCGCCTCCCGTGGGCGGTGGCTCGCTTCGCGTCGGCAGGTCAGTCTACCCGGCGGTTTGGCCCCCAGCAAGCGCCGCCGGCCCGCACCAGGCGCGCGACGGTGACGGATCCCCTCATTCCGGCCCGCCTGGAGCGGCACCCTCGCGCCCTCGCCGCGGCGGCTGGGCTGCACTGCGCCGGCGCCGCGATCCGGTCGCGGCGCGCTTCCCTCGTGGCGGCGTTGGCTCCGCCCTCGGTGCGCTGTTTCTCCGCACCGGTCGCGCCTCGACCGGCTTCGCGCCCCTTCCCCGCTCCTGCCGTGTTTCCGCCCTGGCCGCCCGCTTGCCGCGCTCTCGAGGTGCCTCGGCCGCCGCCGCCGGCGGCAAAGCCGCGACGGCAATGATCCCGGCCGATTTCTCCAACTCCGCGTTCAGCTCACCGCCCACGAGAACCGCCAAACCGGCGATGTAGAGCCAGAGGAGAAACACCACCGCCGCACCGAGGCTGCCATACATGAGCTCGTAGCGCCCCCAATTGGACACGTAGAGGGAAAAGAGCCGCACGCCGGCGAACCAGAGCAGCACGGCGAGCAAGGATCCCGGGGTGATCCAGCGCCAGGGGCGGCGTACGTTCGGGGCCACGTGATAGATGAACTCGACGACGAAGAGCAACGTCGCCCAACCGCCGGCGAGGCTGCCGAGCCGCCAGGCCGTGGCCCAGCCCGCACCCCAGTGCTGCGCGATCCAGACATCCAGCCGACTGGAGAGGGAGAGCAGGATCGTTCCGGCCATGACGAGCACCACGAAGACGAGCGTCATCGCCAAGGAGAGCACGCTGCGGTGGCCGAAGCTGCGACCTTCCGCCACCCCCCACGCCCGGTTCAGCGTGGTCATGACCGGTCGCATGCCGCTGGAGGCCGCGAGCAGAGCCGCCAGCGCACCGAGGGACAGCAGCCCCGAGTGCTGCTGGCTCAGGGCATCGATGCTCCGCCGCACCACCTCCGCCGCGTCCCCTGGGAGAGCGGCGGCGAAGCGTTCCATCGCCTCGAGCAGGTCCTGTTTGCGGATCAGTACCTCGTCGAATTGGAGCGAGGCGAGGATTCCGACGAGGAAAACCAGGAAGGGGAAGAAGGCGAGGAGGAAAGAGTAGGCCAGCTGCGCCGCCGCTCCGAAGACATCGTCGCGGATCATTTCGGCCCAGAGTCGCCGGGAGACCCGGAACCAGTCGCGTTTCCAGTAGCCGCGGTAGCTCATGGCGTTCCGAGAGCTCGAAAAAGCGCAGTCTAACACGGTCTTCGCGGCACATCCGCACCCGGTGCGGCTGGCACGACCGCCCGGCAGCGCCCTACGCCCGTCCTGCCCCCGCCTCCTTGGAATGGGAGCCGCCTGGATGTATCTTTAAGTCTGGCCGCCCGATCGGCCCCAGGCCCCTGGGAAGTGGAAGCCGTGTTTTTGGCCCGTGCGGGGCTCCTCACCGTCTCCCGCCGCCCGGCACCACGGAACCCCCGGAGGACGTGGGTGAGGCGATTCGACCCGAGGACCCCCTTCCTGGCCGTCCTGCTGGCCCTGCTGCCGGCAGGGACCGCCCTGGCCCAGTTCGGCCAGAACAAGGTCCAGTACCGTAGTTTCGACTGGCGGATCCTCGAAACCGAGCACTTCGTCATCCACTACTACACTCAGGAAGCCGCCGCGGCCAACGAGGCGGCCCGGATGGCCGAGCGCGGTTACGCCTATCTTTCGAGCTTCTACCAGCACGAGTTCGAGGACAAGATCCCGGTCATCCTCTACTCGACGCACCACGACTTCGAGCAGTCCAACGTCATCGGCGGTTTCATCAGCGAGGGCACCGGGGGTGTCACCGAATCCCTCAAGGGTCGGGTCACGCTCCCCCTCACGGGCTCCTACGCGGAGCTCAACCACGTGCTGGTGCACGAGTTGGTGCACGCCTTCCAGTTCGACCTGCTGAACCGCAACATCCTGCCGCAGATGAATGCCCGCTCCCTGCCGCTCTGGATGATGGAGGGTATGGCGGAATGGGTGAGCAACGGCGTCGACCCGGTCACCGCGATGTGGGTCATGGATGCGCAACGAGCCGGCAAGGTGCCCTCGGTGCAGCAGATGTCATCGGTGCAAGACATCCGCGTCTACCGCATGGGGCAGGCACTGTTCGAGGTCATCGCCAAGAGCTATGGGCCGGCCCGGGTACGCCAGCTCCTGAAGGCGCCGGAGCGCGAGCGCCCCGCCGTCGCCGATTCCACCGACGGGCGGACACCGCAGCCGCCGACATCGCTGCCGCCGCCGGTGGACCCTGCGTCGAGCATGCAGACGAGCGCGCCGCCGCCGGCGTTCGACGGCGCCACGGCGGAAGGCCAATCGTTGGACCACCTCTGGCGCGCTTACGCCGAGAGCCTGGCCACACAGTTGGGGCAAGACTTGGTCTCGCCCGATTCGGTGGCCGAAGCGGTGGCGCACAAATCCGGTTACGCCAAGGCCTTCCACCTGGCGCCGGTGGCGGCGGCAGACGGTAATCGGGTGCTCTTCTACTCCTCCCGCGGCCTCTACAACGAACTCATGGTGGCGGAGCGGACGCCCGAGGGCTGGAAGACGCGCAGCCTCCTCGCCGGGGAGCGCAGCGCCGACGTCGAAGAGCTGCCCCTGCTGTCGGCTTCGGCGGACTGGTCCGCCGACGGGCGGCTCGTGGTCCTCGTCGTCACCCGTCAGGGTCACGACATGATCCAGATCATGGACTTCAAGAAGCGGAAGATCATCCGACGCATCAAGACGGACCTGCAGTCGGTGGCCAATCCTGCCTTCTCGCCCGATGGGCGCTGGGTGGTGTTCTCCGGCGTGCAGGGCGGGAACGGGGATCTGTTCGCGGTCGAGGTGGAGTCGGGCCACGTGTCGCGCCTGACGCAGGACGCCTTCGCCGAGCGCGCCCCGCGTTTTTCCCCCGACGGCCGCTCCATCGTCTTCGCCACCGACGAGGGCCCTGACACCGACCTCGACGGCCTGGTGTTTGGCAGCTGGAACATCGCCCAACTCGAGGTGAGGCCCGGTCCCGGGAAGGAGCTCCTGGCCGGGAAGCGCACCGACCTCGTCGTCTCGAAGGCGGACGATTTCGCCCCGGTGTGGAGCCCCGATGGCAGCTCCATCGCCTTCGTTTCGGACCGCACCGGCACCTACCAGGTCTACACCTACGACTTCGAAACCGGCGAGGTGCGGCAGCGCACGCGCTTCGCCTCCGGTGTCGTGGGCATCATCCCCACCGGCCCGGCCATCTCCTGGGCCGCTTCCAACGACATCTACTACTCCGTTTTCCACCACGGCGGCTGGCACCTGTACCGCACCACCGGGTTCCCGGAAGATCTCCCCGGCGAGCCGGACGCGGCGAAGCTGGAGCTGGCCAGCTCGCACCCCGAAGCGATCCAGGAGAACGCCAGCTCCCACTTGGATGCGAAGGAGCGCGACTACAAGGCGCGGCTCACCCCAGAGTACGCCGTGGTCGGCGCCCTCTACATCGGTAACGCCGGCGCCGCCGGCTCCGGCCAGCTGCTGCTCGGTGACATGCTCGGGAACCACTACCTGCTGCTCTCGGGTTATCTGCGCACCGACTTCGACCAGTCGGAGATCCTGGTGCAGTACGCCGACCTCGGCCACCGCTGGCAGTGGGGGCTGGCGGGGTTCCAGTACCGCGACGACATCCTGGTCTACAGCTCGCCATCAAAGGGCAATGTCGAGAGCACCGTCTATCGCGGACTCGGGGCCCAGTTCTACTACCCCTTCAACCGCTTCCGCCGCCTGGAGTTCTCGGTGGACTTCCGCAACGAGGACCTGACCCGCTCGGTGTTTTCGACGGTGGGCGGCGACTCGCTCCAACCGGTGTCGGTGGTGGAGGAAATGCATGCGAACTACTACTACTCCATCCCCACCCTGGCCTTGGTGCACGACAACACCTCGTACTCCGGCTTCACCCCGATCGCTGGCGGGCGCTGGCGCATCGAGGGCGGCAAGACTTTCGGCGACCTCGACTACACCATCGGCGTCCTCGACTGGCGCCGCTATCTCAACGTGCACCGCCGCGGCGCCCTGGCGCTGCGCTTCATCGGCGCCTCCTCCTGGGGTCGGGATTCGCGCATCCTCTATATCGGCGGCCCCGACACCTTCCGTGGCACCGACTTCGGCGGGCTGACGGGCACCCGCGCTGCCTTCGCCAACGTGGAAGCGCGCTTCCCGCTCTTCGGCGCCACCGAGCTCATCCGCGGCGTCGTCTTCTTCGATGCCGCCTCGACTTGGTTCGAAGAGGAGAACCCGCGCTACCGGCGGGTGCACACCGCCTTCGGCTTCGGCCTGCGCGCCTACGTCGGCTTGCCGCTGCGCTTCGACGCCGCTTTGCCGCTCAACACCGAGCCCTTCGACCCGCTCAGCCAGAAGCAGGAGTGGAAGACCTTCTTCGCCATCGGCTTCGGCTACTGAGATTCCGCCAGCGACCGTCCTCGAGGGAAGCGGCAACCCGCCGCGCCCAATCGCCCTTCTCATGAGGGCGGTGCGGACCGCTCGAAACGAGTTCCGATCGCCCAGGCCACAGGGAAGGACCTCTCACTTTTCTCAAGAGGAGGCGAGCCGCTCCGCCGCTCAGGTGCAGACGGCGATGATCTCAAGGGCTGCGGGCGAGACCATGAGCGTGTGCGGCCCTTCGAC
>Ga0075418_10000319_pt1 | contig 49385 bp, 33 predicted proteins | sample SoiMetdeltSBSDD2_FD_81776 | JGI IMG/M metagenome (GOLD analysis project Ga0075418, IMG submission 81776) | Bulk soil microbial communities from a Populus tree surrounding site in Tennessee, USA - Soil MetaG P. deltoides SBSDD2 | ecosystem: Environmental > Terrestrial > Soil > Tree plantation...
ATGGTCACGTCCGCTTCGAGCCAGATGAGAACGCCCTCGTTATAGAAGTCCGTCGACCGCCGCCAGGCTTCCCCCTGATCGGGGGCCTGGAAAAGGAGCTGCGCCGCCACCGCGGTGTCCTGCAGCGGGCGCCAGGTGCGGCCGCGGACGTTGTCGAGGTCGGCAGCCATCTTCGCCAGGTGCTCCTGGGAGATCTCCGGCGTGCGCAAGCCGGAGCGGCCAGCCAAGACCCAGCCCAGATACGAGGTGAGCCCTTCGTACACCCAGAGGAGCTCGGTCTCCTGCGGCTGCTGGTAGTCGCCGTGCACGAGGCCGGCGGGGCGCCGGTGCTTGCCGCACCAGGAGTGCACGTACTCGTGCGGCAGGAGACCCGCCATCCGGGTCCGCAGGTCCGGGTCGACGAGGGATCTCTCGGCGACGCGGTTGTCGCTCGACTCGTGATGCTCGAGGCCGAAGTGGGCGATCTCGTCGCTCAGCGACAGCAGGAAATGGTAGCGCCGGTAGTGGCGGCTGCCGAAGAGCGCGTCGGCTTCGCTCACCAGCTGCTTGTAGGCGGCGAGCAGCTCGGGAGTGAAGGCGAGGCCGGCCTCCGAGTCGCAGGCCACGTCGAGAACCACCAAAGGCGGCTCGTCCGCGGTGAGAGGGATGCTACGCAGGTGCGCACCCATGAGCAGCGGCGAATCGACGAGGGTGACGAGCGACACTGGCTCGAACTCCACCGTCTCACCCCGTCGCTTGTCGACCGGAAGCGCCGTCCCGAGCTGCCAGCCTGCCGGCATCAGCAGCGACGCGGTGAACTGCTGCTTCCCCGGCTCCACGCCTTGCGGGTAGAGCAGCACCTGGTTCCAGTTGAGAACCGCGAGCTGGTCGCTCGACGACGCGCCGCTCGTGAAGCGCTCACCTTTTCCCGGCAGCAGATAGTCGAGATCCACTTCCACCGCCTTCGCCCCCGCCGGCACGGTGCAGCGGAAGGCGTACATGTCCACCGGATCGCGCTCCCAGGCGACGTTCTTGCCCCCGGCGGTGATCGTGAGGCCGGCCACGCCATTGATCGGCCCGGTGGGACCGTGCTCGCCCGGGATCCACTTGGGATAGAAGAGGGTGAGCGGGCCTGGTGTCGCCGGGATGGAGAGATGTGCGTGCAGCAGCCGGCGTGGCGCTTCTCGCGCGTCCAAGCGGATCGTCGTCGCGCCCACTCTGGCGGCGGTCAAGGCGGCGATCGCAAGGGTGCATGCGAGGGTCAAGCCGAAGGGCGAGGGGGAGCGGAAGCGGCGAGAGCGCGACATCGGGGGCCTCCGGGCGGCTTGGTGTGGCGGATGTCGAAGGTTCCTCAATGACTTTGAATGATCACGGGGCGGGAAGTCCAGCCCGCCCAGCGACACCGCTTCCGAGGCGTGGCAGCGGCCGCTCGAGACGCGCGCGGTACGAGGAGGAATCAAGGAAGGACCTGGGGTCCATCGGGTTTCCATTGTCCTTCTCTCCCGGTGCGCACTAGCATCCCACCTTCGTTTCGCCGGTGCTCTCCCCCACGGGAGGTTTCCATGGCGCCCCCTGCCAGCCCGCCGGCCCCAGCATCACGCCGCCGCGTGGCGTTCCTCGCCTGCCTGGGGGCGATGTTCCTCGCGAGCGGCGCCCGGGCGCAAACGCCCCCCGACTTCACCGTCGCTTTCCTCGGCGACCAGGGTCTCGGCCCGAGCGCCGTCGCGGTGCTCGAGCTCATCGCCGCCGAGGGAGCCGACGCCGTCGTCCACTCCGGGGATTTCGAATACGCCGACAACCCGCAGGCCTGGGAGGCGCAGATCAATGCGGTCCTGGGACCGAGTTTCCCCTACTTCGCTTCGATCGGGAACCACGACACGCAACGCTTTCGTGGGTCCGGTGGTTACCAGGAGCTCCTGAAGGCGCGCCTCGACCGGCTCGGCATTCACTGGAATGGCGACCTCGGCGTCTCCTCCGCCTTGGAGTACGGCGGCATCCTCTTCCTCCTCACCGGCCCAGGCACCGAGGGCGCGAATCACGACAGCTACATCCGCGCCGTGCTCGCCAGCTCCTCGCGGCCGTGGCGCCTCAGCAGCTGGCACAAGAACCAGCATCTCATGCAAGTGGAAGCCAAGGGCGACGAGACGGGCTGGGGCGTTTACGAGGAATCGCGGCGCGGGGGCGCGATCATCGTCACCGCCCACGCGCACACCTATAGCCGGACCCACTTGCTCTCCCACATGCAAACGCAGACCATCGCGAGCCTGTCCGATACCCTGCAGGTCAGAGCCGACGCGCCCGCCTCACCGGCGGACGAGGGCGCTTCCTTCGTCGTCGTCTCCGGCCTCGGTGGGCACAGCATCCGCAGCCAGCTGTTGCAAGGGAACTGGTGGGCGAGCGTCTACACCGCGACGCAGAACGCGACCTACGGCGCCTTGTTCGGTGTCTTCTCCTACGGCGGCGATCCGTCTCTGGCGCATTTCTACTTCAAGAACATCGCCGGCGCGATCATCGACGACTTCTACGTGCGCACCAACGTGATCCAAGCCGCGGTCGGCGTCGATCCCGCCGCCGGCCGCTCGGAGCTGTCGATGCACCTCGTTTCACCCCATCCCGCCCGTGACCGGCTCTCCCTCCTCTACGAGCTGCCCGAAGCCGCGCCGGTGGACCTGGTCGTGTACGACGTGACGGGCCGGGTCGTGCATCGCGCCTTCTTCGGTCGCTTCCATCCTGCCGGCCGCCACCTGTGGGAGTGGGAGATCGAGCCTTCCCTCCCCTCGGGCGTTTACACCTGCCGCATCCATGTGCCCGGAGAGGCGCGGATGGCGCGGGCCGTGGTTCTGAGGTAGCAGCAGCCCTTCCCCGGCCTTCCTCCGCCCCGGCAGCCACACCGCTAGCGGGCGATACGTCACCACCTCAGGCGGGCGATCTCGTGACCACCTGAGGCGATACCCATTGCGGCCGACTCCAGGCCCACCACAGCGCAGGTGGGCCGCGGCACCCCCGGGCTGACCCCGCGGGAAGGGGGGCTTTCTTGCCGGAGGTCTGCGTGCAACCATCTCCGGTCCGCGTGCGTTTTTGCTGGCAGCACCCTTCCACAGGAGACGGGACATGCTTGCGATCCGAAAGCTGGTGAAGATCTACCCGGGGCCGGTCACGGCGTTGCAGGGCATCGACCTGGACATTCCCGACGGGATGTTCGGCCTCCTCGGACCGAACGGGGCCGGCAAGTCGACGCTCATGAAAATCCTGGCGGGTCTGCTCGAGCCGACCGCCGGCACGGTGCTGTGGGACGGGGAGGACATGCTGCGGCGGCCCGAGCGCATCTGGGCGCGCTTGGGATACCTGCCGCAAGACTTCGGCTTCTACCCGCACCTGAGCGGTGAAGCCATGCTGGAATATCTGCTCCGCCTGAAGGGAATCGTGTCTCCCCGGGGCCCGCGCCGTCTGGCGCAAGAGCTGCTCGAACGCGTCAACCTCGACTTCGCCGCCAAGCGCAAGGTGAAGACCTACTCCGGCGGCATGCGCCAGAGGCTCGGCATCGCCCAGGCCATCGCTGGCAATCCCTCGTTGCTCATCGTCGACGAACCGACCGCGGGACTCGATCCCGAAGAGCGCCACCGCTTCTACCGGATCCTCACCGAGCTGGCGCAGGATCGCACCGTCGTCCTTTCCACCCACATCGTGGAGGACGTGGCGGTGTTGTGCCCGCGTTTCGCCGTCATCCATGCGGGGCAGCTGGTGGCCTCGACCACTCCCACCGAAGCGCGCGCCGCGCTGCGTGGCAGCATCTACGAAGGCTCGGTCACCGACGCCGAGCTGCCGGGCTTGCGGGAGAGGCAGCAGGTGACGCAGTCCATCCTCGTCGAAGGCAAGCGCCGCGTCCGCATCCGCACCGCGGGCAACCATGTGCCGCCCGGTTTCGAGCCGAGCGCCCCGACGCTGGAGGATGTCTACATGGTGCTCGTGAAGACGGCTCGCGACCGCGACGGGGCCGGCCGGGAAGTGCCGGTGCTCGCTGCTCCACGGGAGGCGGGGCGGTGAGCCAGGCGCTCGAAGCTCTGGAGCGCGGGAATCTCGCTGCCGGCACCCCGCGCCAGAACAAGGTATGGACGCGCTTCCTGCGTGTCGCCGCCCTCGATTTCAGCTTCCAAGTGCGCCGCCCGCTCGTGATCATCCTCTTCCTGGCTCTGGTGCTCACCACCTGGGGCCTGACCACGGGGAATCTGAGCATCTCCACCGGCGACCAGTCGGTGGGCGGCAAACGCGCCTACATCACCTCGGAGCACGCCCTCGCGCTCACGCTCTGCGTGCTGACGCTCCTCTACTACGCTTTCTTCATCTCCGTGGCGGCGGGAACCAGCATCTCTCGCGACGAAGAGATGGAGGTCCTACCGCTCCTGCACACGACGGGCCTGCGCGCTCGTGAGTACGTGTGGGGAAAGTTCGCCGGCGTGCTGGGCTGCTTCATGGTCATCCTGCTGCTGCAGATCGTCACGACCGTCCTCATCTACCATCTGCTGCCCTACGCCGACGCCGACAAGATCCGCGGCCCCTTCGCCTGGCTGCACTATGCCAAGCCCGCCCTGCTCTTCGCCCTCCCCCAGGTGGTGTTCGTGACCGGCATCACCCTGTGGTTGGGCGAGCGCACCCGCCGCCCCATTCTGGTCTTCCTCTTTCCCGTCGCCCTCCTCATGGTGGTGGCGTTCTTCCTCTGGGATTGGTCGCCGACCTGGCTCGACCCGCGCTGGAACCGCGTGCTCTTCTGGCTGGATCCGTCGGGTTACCGCTGGCTGAACGAGACCCAGCTCAAGGTGGACCGGGGCGCGGACTACTACAACACCGCCCCCGTGGCCTACGACGCCCAGTTCCTCTGGAGCCGCGTGGCGTGCACGCTCGCCGGCCTCGCCGCCGTGGCCTGGAGCAGCCGGCGCTTCGGGGCCACGCTGCGCGGGGCGCACCCAACAAGCAGGAGAGGGCGGCGGGGTGCCGTCGCGACAGCGGCCGTCGCCAGCACGGTGGAAGCAGCAGCGGAGTCGGCGCCACTCGCCGCTCTCGCGATGCGTGTCGTCCCCGTGAGCTTCGTGCGCCAGGCGTGGACCATCGCCTGGTTCGAGCTGCGCAACCTGGCCAGTTCCGCTGGTCTGTACCTCTTCACGCCGCTCATCTTGCTGCAGGCTTTGGAGACGGCCTACTACACCAAGAGCATCTGGACCACCCGGCTCATCGTCACGCCGGGAGGCTTCACGGTGCTGACGATGAACACGCTCACGCTCTGCATCGTGCTGCTCCTCCTCTTCTACACCGTCGAGTCCTTCGATCGCGAGCGGGCGACCAAGCTGCAACCGATCTACTCCAGCACACCGGTGCGGACCGGGGCGTTCCTCCTCGGCAAGGCCCTGGCCAACTGCTTCGTCGCCGCCGTCATCCTCTTCGCCGCCTGGCTCGGTTGCGCGGTGATGCTGGTGGCGCAGCAAAAGGTCGGCATGGACCTGCGTCCCTTCCTCGTCGTCTGGGGTCTGGTGATGGCGCCCACGTTCCTGCTCTGGTCGTCCTTCGTCATGATGCTCATGGCGGCGACGGGGAATCGCTACGCGAGCTACGGCCTGGCGGCGGCGGCGCTCATCGCCACGGGCTGGCTGCAAGTGCGGGGCAAGATGAACTGGGTGCTGAACTGGGACGTCTGGAGCGCCATTCGCTGGAGCGATCTCGGATTCCTCGAGCCCAACGGCCTGCCGCTGCTGCTCAACCGGCTCCTCGCCCTCGGTCTCGCCGCTTTCTTTCTGGCCATCACGGTGCGTCTCCTCGGGAGGCGCGAGTTCGATGCCACCCGTGTCGTGCACCGGCTCGCGCCCGTGGAGCTGTGGCGCCGCACGGTTCCCGTTCTCCTCTGGGGCATCGTTCCGGCGGCGCTCTCGATCTGGCTCGGCCTCCTCGTCTGGCACGGGTTCCAGTCGAAACCCGCCAAGCGGCACGACCGGGACTACTGGAAGCAGAACCTCGCCACCTGGAAGGATGTGCCGCAACCGAGCTTGGCGGCGGTGGATTTGGCTCTCTCCTTCGAGCCACGCCGCTCTTCCTTCCGGAGCGCCGGCTCCTATCTCCTGAGGAATGCGGAGCCGGCACCTTTCCGGCAGTTCGCCCTGACGCTGGCGACGCACATCGATTCGGTGCAGTGGACGCTCGCGGGTGCCGACTACAAGCCGGAGAAGCGTTCGAATCTGTTCGTGTTCACCCCGCCCACCCCGCTTGCGCCGGGTGACACGCTGCGCCTCGGCTTCGCCTACTCCAGCCGTTGGCCTGCCGGCAGCACCCGCGACGGCGGCGGCATCGAGGAGTTCATCCAGCCCTCCGGTGTCGTCCTCACCAGCTTCCGCCCCATCCTGGCGCCGATGCTCGGCTTCCAGGAAGAGATCGGCGTCGAGGCGAAGGAAAACCGCTACGAGCCGCGGCAGTACCCCGACGACTGGTACAAGAGCGTGGTCCCGGTGGCCTACGGTCTCACGCGTCCGTTCACCACCCGCATCCGCATCGAAGGACCGGAGGAATACACTTACAATTCCGTTGGCACAATGGTCGAAGAGCGCGTCGAGGGCGGCCGGCGCCACGTGCTCTGGGTGAGCGATTTCCCGGTCTCCATCTTCAATGTCGTGGCCGGCAAGTGGGAGGTGCGCCGCGGTGCGGGCACGGCCATCTACTACCATCCTGGTCACCGCTACAACATCGACGAGATGGGACGCGGTCTCGATGCCGCCCGGCGTTACTACTCGGAATGGTTCCACCCGTTTCCCTGGCAGGAGCTCAAGCTGAGCGAGTTCGCCAACCTGGCGAACTACGCTCAGGGCTTCGCCACCAACATCACCTTCTCCGAAGGCATCGGCTTCCTCACCATCTCCGACCCGCGCAACCAGATGGCCTTCACGGTGACGGCGCACGAGGCGGCGCACCAGTGGTGGGGGAACCTGGTGACTCCCGGGAAGGGGCCCGGCGGCGACCTCCTCTCCGAGGGCATGTCGCACTTCGCGACCTTGCTCTTGCAACAGCAGGTGCACGGCCTGCAGGGACGCATCGAGTTCGCCAAGCGCATCGAGGAGCGCTACAACGACGAGCGCCGGGTCGATGCGGAGCGGCCGCTGGTGAAGATCGACGGCAGCAAGGAGGGCGACAGGACGGTGACCTACGACAAGGGCGGCTGGGTCTTCTGGATGCTCCACGACCTCATGGGGCGGGAAGCCAACCTTGCCGGGCTGCAGGCCTTCATCCAGAACCACAAGGACAACCCGGATCATCCGTTGTTGGAGGACTTCGTCGACGAGATGCGCCCCTTCGCTCCCGACCCGGCGGCTTTCGACGCCTTCACGCGACAGTGGTTCTTCGAGGTGGTGGTGCCGGAGTACCACTTCGAGGCGGTGCAGCGGGAGAAACAGGGGGAGCGCTGGGTCGTGACCGGCACGTTGCGCAACGGCGGCAGCGGGCGCATGCCGGTGCAGGTGGCCGCGGCGCGCGGTGAGCGCTTCGAGAAACAGTCCGCGGCGCAGGCGCTCGAGGGCCCGGCAACCCAGGCGCCGGACTACGCCGAGTCCCGCACGCCCCTCGAGCTCGGCGCCGGCGAAGCCGCGCCGTTCCGGCTCGAATGCGACTTCGAGCCCGACCGCATCCTCGCCGATCCCGACGCGCAGGTCCTGCAGCTACGCCGCAAGTACGCCGTCGTCCGTTTCTGAAGGTTTGCAGGTGGAAGGGGTGGCAGTGAACGGGCCGCGCGGCGGTCGTTGCCGAGCGGCCCGTCCATGCTACGCAGCGACGCCTCGTACTCTGCGTGCCGGTTACTTGAGCAGCAGCATACGGCGCGACATTTCGTGCGTACCGGCGATCAAGTGGTAGACGTAAACGCCGCTCGGCGACGTCCGGCCGAGCTCGTCCCTGCCGTCCCAGCCGGCGGTATGCGGTCCGGCTTCCTGGGACGAAGCGACCAACGTCCGCACCCGTCGACCCAGAGCGTCGTAGATCACGAGACGCACCGGCGAGAACTCGGGCACGTTGTAACGGATCGTCGTGCTCGGGTTGAAGGGGTTCGGATAGTTGTCGGTGTCGAGCCCCGAGTCACCCAGAGTGGAATCGAAGAGCTCGCCATCGTTGGCGCAACGCCGGCCCTGTCCCATGTCGTGGGGCACGCACACCGTCAAGCGGCCGTCGCAGACACCGCCGCGGCCGTCGTCGGCCTGGTAGAGGATGGTGTAGACACGGCCGTTGCCACTTCCGGCCCGCTCGGCGCGCAGGTGGGCTGTGGGGCTCCCGACCCCACGGGCGTCGGCGGCGTGGCTGCCACTCCCGGGGCCGGACACCGGCTCGTCCTGCATGATGCTCAGGATCCGGCACGACACCGGGTCGCCATCCGCATCGGCGACGCCCACGATGTCCACCGGCACCATGCGGCCATCGGGCGGCCAGAGCACTTCGACGCTGGCGGCGGCCTGGGCGCAGTCGGGCGCTTCGTTGGGCCGGGCCACGACGATGGCCACGGTCGCGTCGAAGAGCACGGGAGAAACGCGCGCCTGCATGTCGGCTTGGAAGCTGGCGCGCAGCTGCAGGTATTGTCCCTGCAAGCCGGACCCCACCAGATCCGCACCGCTCACCACCCCGCGCCAGCTTTCCCCATCCAGATTCTGCTGCTGGTCGGCAGCGCGCACCTGCACTTCGATGCGGCTCGAGCCTGTTTCCTCGCAGTTCCAGCCCACACGGCTCCACTCGGCGCCGGCGCTGCCGCCGTCGGCCACCACGGTCCAGGTGCCGGTCGCGTCGACCTCGCGCACGCGCACGATGCCGGTCATATTGCCGTAGGCGATCGCCGCCGACCCTGTACCCAGAGCGACCGTGAGGTCCATGGCCCCGAGGCCGTCGGTTCCCCCGGCCGGATCGAGGCGCATGACGTTGTTGGAGTTCTGGTTCACCACCCAGACGCGGCCGTTGGCGTCCACGCTGATGCCCGTGGGCGCGAGGCCGACGGGGATGCGCTTGCGCAAATTCCCGGCGCTATCGAGGCGCGAGACGTCGTTCGTCGCCTTGTTGACCACCCAAGCGTTCCCGTCGGCAGTGACGGCGACACCGAAGCAGTCGCGGCCGCCAGTCAGCTTGGGGAAGCCGGCGACCATGCTGCCCTGCGGCGTCAGCTTGGCGACGGTGTTGCGGTCCCACATGCCGACCCAGGCATAACCCTGGGCGTCCACGGCGAGACCGGAGGACCAGAGCACCGGGGTGCAGCTGGAAGCACCCGTCGACGGGTCATAACGCAGCACGGTGCCTTGGTTGAAAGAAGCGGACCAGAGCACGCCGCCCGCGTCGCTCACGCCACCGTAGCCGCCGCACGAGGGCAGCATGCTCTGCAGGATGCGCCCGGTCGACGGATCGAGGACGTCGAATCCCGTCGGCCCAGACTGGAAGCCACCCACCCACAGACGGTCGTCCGGGGCGATGGAAAGATGGTGCACGTCGGTGGCGGTGGTGCGCTGGTAGAGCAGAATGCATTCGTCTTCTGCATCCTGGACCTCGGCGGTGACACCACCGCTGCCGTCCCCGAGATCCGGCCAGGTCAGCAAATCTGCCAAAGCGCGTGAGGTGCGGATGAGGCCGTCGCCGTTGCGATCGACGGCAGTGCTGTAGACGAAGGGTGGCGCCAGATAACCACCCAATGGATCCGGCGTGAAACTGCCATCGGCGTTCTTGCGGCCTCGGGTGCCGCCGAGGACCAGACCGATCTTGACGACGCTGCCGCGCCCGCCGGCGGCCTCGCTCCGGTTGCCGACCCAGACGTTGCCGAAGCGATCCACGGCGGTGCGGGACGGATTGCCGGCGCGGAAGTCCGGCGCCGTGCGGTACTCGCCGAGGATCTGACCGCTGTTGGCGTCGATGCGGACGACGGTCTTGCGCCCGGTCTTCACGACCCATACGAAGGGAAACTCGAGGTCACGCGCATTCAGCTGCAGCTGATCGTGCGCCTCGGCGTGATTCACCTGCCAGAGCGTACCCTGGTCGAAATCCGGGTCGAGAGTGAAGGTTTGTTCCTGGGCTGTCGCGGCTGCGCCGGCGACAGTGACGCCCGCCAAGATGCAGACGCTCCATCGAGCCTGTCGTTGCCTGCGCGTCCTCATCGTGCACCGCCTCCATGCGAAACCGTAGCTGCCGTGCTTTGCGCGCTCCTTCGCTCTGCGCGAGTTCACCCAGGAGCGCCACCCTCGCGACCCGGTCCGTGCAACTTCCCCGCCTGATTCGTCTGGAGGCCCCGGTGGAGCCCGCTCTGCCCCGGCGTGCCTCGGCGCACCAAGGCACCACCCGCCCCCGATCGTGCTATCCTGCATGCCTCGCCATTGCAGCTGTCCTGGTGGAGGAACCGATGCTGTGCCCCCGTTGCACCGGCCCCATCACACCCGAGAGCCGTTTCTGCTCCAGCTGCGGGCTGTCCTTGGAGGAAACCCTCGCCGCCACGGGGAGTGGCCGCACGCCGCCGGTGACCACGCCGGTGGGGGCGGTGGCGGCCTCGAGCCAAAGCCCGAGCGTCTCCTGGGTGTCCGAGTCGAGCGGCACTTTCGCCGCCGGCACGCTGCTCCTCGGCCGCTACCGCGTCGTCGGGCCCCTCGGCCGCGGGGGCATGGGCGAGGTGGTGCGCGCCGACGATCTCACCCTGGGCCAGGCGGTGGCCCTCAAATTCCTGCCGCGCGAGCTGGCGAGCAATCCCGAACGCCTGGCACGCTTCCACGCCGAGGTGCGCATCGCCCGGCAGGTGTCGCACCCCAATGTCTGCCGCGTCTACGACATCGGCGATCTCGGCGGCCAGCCGTTCTTGTCGATGGAGTTCGTCGACGGCGAGGACCTGGCGTCGCTGCTGCGGCGCATCGGACGCCTGCCGGACGACAAGGTGGCGGAGATCGCCCGCCAGATCTGCGCCGGGCTGGCGGCCGCGCATCACACCGGCATCCTGCACCGCGACCTCAAGCCGGCGAACGTCATGTTGGATCGGCGCGGCAAGGTGCGGATCACCGATTTCGGTCTTGCCGTGGTGCAGGAACAGGCGCGAGGCGACGAGCGCGCTGGCACCCCGGCCTACATGGCGCCGGAGCAGCTCGCTGGGCGCGAGCTCACCATCCAGAGCGACCTCTACGCACTCGGCCTCGTGCTCTTCGAGATGCTGACGGGGAAGCGCCCGCACCGCGGACAGACACTGGGCGAGCTCGGCGCCGAGCGCTCGCAGCTACCGTCGCGACCGTCCACGGTGCTGGAACACGTCGATCCGGCGCTGGAGCGCGTCATCCTGCGTTGTCTCGAGCCCGAACCGTCGGAGCGCCCGAAATCCGCCATCGCTGTGGCGGCCTCCCTACCGGGAGGTGACCCGCTGGCTGCGGCGCTGGAGGCCGGTGAGACGCCCTCCCCCGACATGGTGGCCGCAGCCGGAGCGGAAGGCCGTTCGCGTCCGCTCCTCGCCTGGAGTTTGCTCGGCGGCGTGCTCGCCGCCCTCGCCGTGCTGCTCCTCATCGCCCCGCGCTACTACATGGTGAATTGGATGCCACTGCCGAAGCGACCCGCGGTGCTCGAAGACCGCGCCACCGAGATCCTGCGCGGCCTGGGATACACGGAGAAACCCGGCGATCATGCCTCCGGATTCGACTTTCACACCGACTACCTGGAATACGTCACCCGCCACGATTCGAGCCTGACGCGATGGGAATGCCTGCGGCGCGATCCCGCCGCTCTCCTCTTCTGGTACCGCGAGAGCCCGAAGCACATGCGGCCGGAGGGGTTCGCTACCTTCAGGGTGAGCTACGACGACCCGCCACCGCTGCAGCGCGGCATGCGGCGGCTGATGCTCGATCCGTCGGGAAACCTCGTGGATCTCCAGGTCGTTCCCCCCGAGATCGACTCGGTGCAGGTACAACCGGCGGTAGCGACCGGGTCCACGACTTCGGCTCAGGCGGTCGCGGCGCCGGCCCTCACAGCACCGGTGGTGACGACCTCGGCAACCGCCACGCCGGCGGCCGCCGTACCCGGCATCGCCACGCCGTCACCCGATCCACCTGCCGCTCCGTCCCTCGAGCCGTCTGCGGCGCAGGAGCAGCAGCTCTTCACCCTCGCCGGTCTCGACGCCGGTCGGTTCAAGCCGGCGCCGAGCGTCTGGGTGCCGCCGGAGTATTGCGACGTTCGCCGCGCCTGGACGAGAAGCAGCGTCACGCGACCCGATCTGTCGCTTCGCCTCGAAGCGGGCTGGCACGCCGGCAGGCTCGTGTACTTCGATCGCATCGGCCCATGGCGCGAAACCGAGGCCGCGCGCCCGCCAGAAAGCACCACCCGGCGCGTGGGCGGGATCGTCTCCACCCTCCTCGTGCTCTCTCTTCTGGTCGGCAGCGTCATCCACGCCCGGTTCAACCTCTTGAAAGGTCGTGGCGACTGGCGCAGCGCCACCCGGCTTGCCCTGTTCATCATGGCGCTGCACCTGCTCACCTGGATCTGCGTGGCGAACCATGCTGCCTCCCTGAGGGAGGAGTTCGACATGGCTATAGAGAGCCTGACCCTCACCCTCTTCCTTGCCGCCTTCTTCTGGGTGGTCTACGTGGCTCTCGAGCCCCACATGCGCCGCCGCTGGCCCGACCTCATCATCTCCTGGACACGCTTGCTCTCGGGCCGGCTGCGCGACCCGCTCGTGGGACGCGACCTCCTCATCGGCGCCCTCTTCGGAGTCCTGTGCGTCCTCCTCGACAGCCTCGATCAATTCCTTCCCCGATGGCTCGGCATTCCACCGCACTATCCGCAGGGCACGCAGCTGTTCGCCCTCGCCGGCATTCCCCAGGCACTGCTGGTCGCGGTGAACACGGTGGCAGATTCCATGTTCGGACCGCTCGCGACGGTGCTCCTCCTCCTCGGGCTCGGCCGCTTGTTGCGGAGCCGCCTTCTGGCCGCCGTCGTCGTCGTGGTGGTGGTCGGTCTCATGGTGTCGACCCAGCTCGATCCCACCGGGGCCCACCCGCAGATCACCATCCCCATCGGCCTGGCGCTGATGACGGTGTGGATGCTCACGGCGTTGCGCTTCGGCGTGCTCGCTCTCGTGACCACGGCTTACATCACCAACCTCCTGGACGTCGCCCCGATCACCTCCGATTGGTCGCTGTGGTACGCCGGCAGCGGCGCCGTCGCCTTGCTGCTCACGCTCGCCATCGCTCTCTTCGGCCTTCGCTGCACCCTGAGCCCGGCGCGCAACGCCTGAACCGCCCGAGGCACGAGGCCCCGGGCGGCAACAGCGCCGCACCGGCGTGAGGGTCCCGAAGATCAGTGATCAGTGGGGGAAGGAGAAGAGCGCGTTCCGGCTCAGGACTCGCCTTGTGCCGCGAGGTCTTGCTGGAGCATGCCGTGCCCGTCGTTCTCGGCGGCCTTGACCAGCTCTTCGATGATCAAGCCATCGCCGGGGAACTCCGCCACGCCGGTACGCACGCGCAGCAGCGTCGCCGTCTGCAGCGACGTCCGCAACCGCTGGGCCGCGAGCCCGGCCTGCGCCCGGTTGGCTTCGGGGAGAACGATGACGAAGCGGTCGTCCACCGGGTCGCTGGTCACGATGTCGCTGTTGCGCAGCAGGTCGCGCAGCATGGCGCCCAGGTGCCAGAAGGCGAAGGCCAGCTCGCGCCCGCTTTGCCCGCGTCCGGATTCCTCGGCCTTGCCTCCCCGGCGATCGATGTCGATCACGAGCACGGCGAGGCTGCGCTCGTAGCGCCGCATGCGCGCCAGCTCCTGGCTGAGCCGAGGCAAGGACCGCCGGTAGCTGGGGGTGACCAGCTCGGCCTTGGGAGGATCTCCCCACGTGTTCACCGGCCGTCGCTGCCAGGCCATGATGAGCACCGCTCCCAGGAGCAGTCCGGCCACCGAGATCCACGACCCCAGGGGGGCATCTGCCCCCGGCATCTGCAGCAGGTTGCCGAGAACCGCGAGAGAAGTGGTTGCGCCAGCCATGAAGTTTTCCATTCGCCGTGTGTCGATCGGGGCGCCCGATTCCAGGAACGTTGATTGCCGCCAGCCTCAGGCCTGGGCCGGCTGCTCCGCTTCCGAGCGGTCGATGTCGCGGTAGTAGCTGTAATAGCTGCCGTAGACACCGACCGGCTCGAAGTGATTCAGGACCATGCCGAGAACGTGTGCATTGCCGTTCTCCAGCAGCTGCTTGGCCTTGAGCAGCGATTCTTCATCGATCTTCGCCGAATTCACCACGAATAGCACGCAGTCGACCAAGGTCGAAACGATGGCGGCGTCGTGGACCAGCATGATCGGAGGGGCATCGATCAGGATGACGTCGTATTTCTGCTTCAGGGTCTGCAGGATCACCTTCACCCGCTGGGCGAAGTTGGAGATCGTGACGCTCGGGTTCCGCCAAGCATCACCGCTCGGCAGCACCGCGAGGTTCTTGATCCGCACGGGCTTGATGTTCTCCTGCAGCAGCTCTTCCAGATGCTTCGGGCTGGTCTCGCGCATGCGATCGAGGGAGAGCGTCGGAGTCTTCGCCTTCTTGTGCTTGCCATTGGACAGCCAGGCCTCGGCGTTGTCGTCTTCCGGGCTGGCACTCACTGGATTGTCGGAGAATAGGACTTCGCTCAACCCCGGCCCGCGGCGGACATCGAAGGCGGTGTGCTGCACCGGACGCCGCACTTCCGAGTCGAGAACCAGCACTTTCTGTCCTTGCTTCGCCAAGGTGATGGCAAGGTTGGAGAGCGTGGTGGATTTGCCTTCGCTCGCCGCGATGCTCGTCACCAGGATGGTGCGGTAGCGCTCGCCCACGCCCATGAACTGCAGGTTCGTGCGCAGCATGCGATAGGCTTCGGCGACGGCGGAATAGGGCTCGATGTGGGAGAACAGGTGGCGCTTGATCCGCCGGACCTGGGCCCGGCTACGCGTGTCGTTCTCCAGCTTCAGCTGCCCCCGCGGCAGCTTCTCGATGCGCGGCACCGATGCCAGCACCGACCAGCCGGTCATGCTCTCCAGGTTGCGCACCGAACCCGGCGAGGCCCCGCTCATGCTGTCCAGGATCCAGGCCAGACCTAAGCCGACCACCATTCCCATCAGCATGCCGATTCCGAGGTTCAGGAACTTCCGCGGCCGGATCGGCAGGCGCGGCACGATGGCGTCGTCGAGGATGCGGATGCTGGGGATCTTCTCCGCCTCGGTGATCTTGGTTTCCTCGAGCTTCTCGAGCACGTTGGTGTAGATCTTCTGGTTCACGTTGCGCTCGCGCTCGAGCTGCGCCAGGTTGAGCTCCTTGTCCGGCAGAGCGCTCAGGGTGTTGTTGTAGTCGCCGATGACCTTCTTCAGCGCCGCTTCCTGGGCTTTCAGGGATTCGATCTCGATCTGCAGCGTGGCAGCCTCGCCGAAGTACTTCGCCATCTGCGCGATCGGGTCGGCGACGTTCCGCGATTCCACCAGCTTGGTCGCTTCGTTCTTCAGGTCCTTCTTGGTGCGCTCGATCTCGTCGTTGAGAGCCACCATCTTCGGGTGCGTCGGCGGGTAGTTCTGCACCTTCAGGTCCATGTACTGCTTCTGCTGCTCGATGAGCTTGGTCATCAGGGTCTGGGCCCAGGGGCTCGAGACCTCGGTGATCGCCGGCACCAGACCTGCCTTCTGCTTGGAGATCTCCGCCTCCACCGCGGTCAGGCGCTCTTGCAGCGAGTGTCGATTGGTGGACGCCTGGTTGTAGAGCACTTCCGCTTCGGTGGCGCGGCGCAGGATCTCCTGAGCTTCGCTCTCGAAGGAGACGACACCATGCGACTCCTTGTACTGCTTGAGTGACTGCTCTGAGCGCTCCAGCTTTTGCTTGAAGATCGCCAGCTGGTCTTCCATGAAGCGGCGCACTCCCGAGGTGCCCTCGTGCTTGATCCGGAAGCTGCGCTCCTGGAAGACCTGCGCCGCCGTGTTGGCCACCGTGGCGCAGAGCTCGGGATCCTGCATTTGCACGCTGATGCGCACGATATTCGAATTGCGCACGGCGTAGGCGCTGATGCTCGCCTGGATCTCGGCCACCACGAAGTTGACCGGATCGAAGCCCTCGGGCGCTTCTTCCGGATAGGGGAAGCGTTGCAGCATTTCGACCGACAGTGCGTCGGAGATGTCCTTGGCGAACGAGAAGCTGGTGAACTCCTCGAGCCGATTGGCGATGACGATCTCACGGGAGAAATCGTACTCGTAGCTCTGAATCGGGGCCGTGACCTCGTCGAACACCACGGTGGTGCTGGCCTGATAGATCGGAGTCTGGACCTCGTTGTAGATGCCGACGGGGCCGAGAACCACGATGAAGCAGAGCAACAACAGCATCTTCCGCCGGCGGATGATGCGGCTCAATCGGCTCAGAATCTGTTCGGTGTCGGAATGCTGCATCGAAGGCTACTCCTGTCAGGAACGCTGGCCGGCACTCACTCGTTGAATGCGCGTACGCCGATGAAATACGTCGTCGCCACGATGGAAAGATCGCGCAGGACCGCGGCCGTGGTACGCCACGCCGCCCAGCTGTTGCGGGGCACCATGACGACGTCGCCAGGATGCAGCAGAGGCACCTCTGCCGTCTTGCCCTGCAGGATGTCCGCGATGTTGACGCGGAACACCCGCTGCGCCGCTGGGTCGCTGCCGTTGGTGCTGCCGGCTCCCCCGAGGGCGCTCGGCTCGCCGACGCCGCCCAAACGAGTGATGGTCACTTCGCTCAAGCGGGCCGTGCCCGTGCCGCCACCGGCTTTCGATAGGAGCTCGAGGACGTTGGTGTCGTCCGCCACACGGTATTCTCCGGGGCGCGCCACCTCGCCGAGCACGTGCACCACCATCTCCAAACGATTCTCCTCACCGAGGAGATAGTCGTCCTTCTGCTGAGCGATGGCCCCGGCGGGAACGAGCCATTGGGCGAGCAGCGCCGCGCAGGCGCAGTCGCGCAGCAGGGAACGAAGTCCCAAAGAGTGGTTACCTCTCATAGTAATAGATCTTTCACGGTTTCTGAATAGTCGAGGCGAAAAAAGCTCCGGGATCCGGCGAATACCCTGAGCCTTTCATGGAGGACCGCGAACCGTCGCTCGCAGCCGCAGATCAAGCATACCCGACGTGGTGAGCAGACCGCCAGGATGCCGCCATGGTCCGGGCCTGCAAAGCTACACGGCACCTGACATGCGCCAACTCACCCAATGCCGTGCAAAACCGTGTTTCTTGGATTGTGTGCTTTCGCCCATTTTCACGGCACAATGAGGAGCGCCGCGTCCGGCGGCGGAAGCGCGAGATCGGGCGGGAAATCGCGCCACGAGCCGCGGCACCGTACCTCGACCGTCCCGAAACCGCGCCGGACTCTCGGCGCTGGCTCGTGCTAGACTTCTTGGGTCCAGGGGACGCCCCCTGTCCGGTGATCAAGACAACGAGCTCTCGATTCTGCGCCGGCAGCAGGCTTCCTCTGCTCTGTTCACTCGTTTCTCAGACGTGCATGTAGTGCTGGCCAGTCCTCCCGGCCGCCGAGAGCCCTGGCTCTCGCTCCTTCCGATTGGTCTCTCGGCGCCCATCGACGCCTTTCGTTCGGAGTTGAATCGAAGATGAATCCGCAAAATGTGCTCAAGATCGATCTCACCCCGGGCCACATGCTGCTCAACCTGAGCTTGGCCTTCGCCCTCGCCTTCGTCTGGGCCACGGTGTACCGCAAGACCCACAGCGGCGTGGCTTACAGCCGTTCCTTCTTCCTGGCGCTCATCCTCGTGGCGCCGATCGTGTCCATGATCATGATGGCGATCGGCAGCAACGTGGCCCTCTCCCTCGGCCTGGTGGGCTCCCTCTCGGTCATCCGCTTCCGCACCGTGATCAAGGACACCAAGGACATGGTGTTCCTCTTCTTCGCGGTGGCCCTCGGCCTCTGCGCCGGCGCCAACGCCTGGATGCTCGCCACCATCGGAACCTTCATGGTCTCTCTCGTCGCCGTTCTCATCCCGCGCGTGAGCTACACCCGCGCCGCCGCCTCCGACTACATCCTGGTTTTCCGCTCCAGCCTCCAGGACCCCTGGAAGGCCCTTCCCGAGGACACTCAGGGCATGGTGTCCTGGAAGCAGCTGCGCGGCGCCACCGATGCCGACCACGGCACGGAGTTCGAATACACCTACAACGTGCGCTTCGCTGCCAAGGCCAACCCCGAGACCCTGGTGAAGGAAATCAGCAAGAACGAGAACATCTCCCGGGTGACGCTCATCGCCCCGGAAAACCACCTCGATCTGTAGATCGCCGTTCGCAGCACACGGAGGGCTCATGGACAGCAACGGCCACGCTTCGAACGGCAACGGGAACGGCAACGCCCAGGGCGTCCACAAGCCCTTGGTCATGCAGCGGTGGGAGGTCAAGTACGTCGTCGACCGGACGACGCGGACGGGGCTGGAACGCGACCTTTCCGCCCTCATGCGACCCGACGCCTTCGCCGGCAACGACGGCACCTACATCGTCCGCAGTCTCTATTTCGACTCGCCGGACTACATGGCGTTCCACAGCAAGGTCTCTGGCGACGCCGTGCGGCACAAGGTGCGGACCCGCATCTACACCGATGACCCGAGCCAGGCGGCCATCGTGCGGCTCGAGGTGAAGTCACGCATCCTGGCCACGATCCACAAGGTGGCCTGCGATGTGAGCCGCGAGGAGTACCTGGAGATCTGGGAGGCCCTGCAGAGGCGGACGCTGCCTCGCGACGCCATCCTCGACAGTCATCCCGGTGTCGCCGACTTCTTCCGCCTGCAAAAGCAATACAGCATGGAGCCGAAGGTCATCGTGCAGTACCGGCGCAAGGCCTGGGAGCGGCGCGACATCAGCCGCGTCCGCACCAACTTCGACGACGAGATCGTGGCCTCGCGCCACACCGATCTCCTGGGCGACCTGCACGGCGCGCGGCGCCTCATGCAGTACGGACACAGTGTCTTCGAGATCAAGGTGGATGGCGTCATGCCGTATTGGTTGCACATGCTGACCGACAAATACGGCCTGCGCAACGAGGCGTTCAGCAAGTTTTGTTATTCCATCGCCAGCGAGGCGCGGACCTCGGCGGCGATTCGGCGCGACTAGCGCTGCCCTGGGAGAAAGCAGAGATCCATGACCAGTCCATCCCCCAAGCACGGCCCAGTCAGCCCCTGGCGTCTCCTGGACCGCGTCTGGCGCGGGCCGGAGCGCTGGCTCGGCTTGGCTGCGCTCGTCTTCATCGGCTTCAGTTGCCTGACCTATTCACGCACCGTGGCCGAGTACTCGAGCCACCTGTTCACTAGAAATAAGTACGTGGCGCTCGTGGACGGCATGTTCAACCCCATGCGCAACCGTCACATCCTGCTGCAATCGGGGCTACCGGTCTACGACATCAAGATCGGGCGGCTGGAGTGGAACACGTTGCAAAAGACGGCGGAAGAGGCCGTGGCCCGGGGCTGGCTGAACGAGGACCTCAGAACCTGGGTTCCCGCCACCTTCATCCACGGCGGCCAGGCCTACAAGATCGAGATGCGCCTGCGCGGGGATCAGAGCCGCCACTGGAGTGGGCCCAAGAAGTCCTATCGCATCAAGTTCAGCGACCAGGTCGTCGCCGGGCAGCGGGTGGAGCGCTACTTCGAGGGCAAGCATCAGATCAATCTCATCGTCCCGCAAGACAAGCTCTTCGCTCTCGGGCCGTTCGTGAACTCCGTCTTGCACGAGCGGGGACTGGTCACGCCGGCGGACCATTTCGCCATCCTCAAAGTCAACGGCGTCATCCATGGTCTGTATTACCAGGCCGAGCACTTCGACAATCCGCTGCTGGCCGGGAACGGACGCCCGGAAACCACGGTCTTCGGCCTCGGCAACCGGGCCGGGACCCACGAGCGTTACACCGGCCTGGGCAGCGCCACGGTGAGCGATGCCGCCTTCGACGTCGGCTCCCTGCGCCGGCAGGTGGAGCCGACGGATGACCTGGGCCTGCGTGCCATGCAGGTGCTGGTCGATCACGCCAAGAACCCGACACCGGAGAACTTCGCCCGCGTCCGCGCCGTCATCGACTGGGAGAAGTACCTCACCTTCCGCTGCCTGATGACGCTGTGCAACACCGATCAGGTGCGCTTCGGTTCGGACAACTTGAAGTTCTACTACGATTCCAGCCGCGGTCTCCTGGAACCCGTGCCCTGGGACGTGACGCTGCAGCAGATGCCCAGCGAACCGGGCACCTTCGACTTCTTCAGCACTCCCGCCGACCCGCTGGAGGCCGCAGTGCTGCGCGATCCCGAGCTCCGGCTCCGGCGCAACCGCATCATGTGGCAGTTCCTGGCCGACGGCGGCAAGAGCCTGCTGGCCCGGTATGACCAGATGGCCGCCGACATTCGCCTGGTGGTCTGGGCGGACGTGCTCACCACGCCCATCCAGGCGTACAAGATGGATCAGATCCGCAAGGTCCTGGTCAGCAACATCCAGAGGACGCGCCACGTGCTCGAACATGGCGCGGGCAACCTGAACTATCGCCTCGACAGCGACCAGCTGGCGACCCTCGAGTTCACCGCCCTCAATGCCAGCGGCATCCACCTCCAGGAGTTCACCCTGGCGGACTCCACCGCGCTCACTGGCAGCTATCGTCTCTTCGCCGACAGCGACGACGATGGCGTGCTCGGCAAGACGGACCGCCTCCTCGGTGAAAGCGATGGCACCGGCGGCAGCATCGCCTTCGTGCTCGACGACGAGGTTCTTCCCACCGTCCATTACGGTGCGCACGCGATCCTCGGCCGTCACTGGGAGTACTTCGAGCCCCTGGCTGGCCGCCGCCGCTGGTTCCTCGTCGGCAATCTCGCCAACCCGACGCGGAACCCTCTGCTCTGGACGCCGCCCACGCTCGTCGTCACCGCCATGAACGCGGTCACCGAGGAGCCGATCCCTTCGGCTTCGCTGAACCAGATCGACGTCGTCGTCCCCGACAACACCATCGGCATCACCTGCTATGACGCCACCGATCCCTATGATCTGGCGGCAGAGCAGCGGAGCCTGGCCGAGTTCCTCCGGGTCCAGCCGCAGTTCCATCCTAGCGCCGCACACCCTGGCGCCGTCGAGCTGCACGGCGACGTGTCGTTGGCAGGGACAGTGATCGTGCCCCAGAGCGTCTCCCTCGTGGTCGCCCCCGGGACGGACATCACCCTCGAACCCGGAGCCGCGGTGCTCTGCTTCGGTGGCCTCGTCTGCGAGGGCACGGTGGACCAGCGAATTCGCATCCACGGGCGCAACGGCAAGGCCTGGGGGACTTTCGCCTGCATCCGACCGGCGGAGCCCGTGCGCGTCCTTTACACCGACTTCAGCCACGGCGGGCAGAAACGGGCCAACGGCATCCTCTTCACCGGCGGCCTCGCCGTCCACGAAGGGGACCTGCAGCTCGAGCACTGTCGTTTCACCGACATGCGCAGCGAAGACGCGGTCAACGTCAAGAGCGGCAAGATCGTCGCCAAGGACTGCGACTTCGAACGCACCGCCAGCGACGCCATCGACATCGACGCCGGCACCGGCGAAGTGACGGGCAGCCGCTTCAAGGACATCGCCGGGGACGGCATCGACATCTCCTACAGCCAGGTCACGCTGCGGGACAACGAGATCGAGAACGCCCGGGACAAGGGCGTCCGCGTCAGCGAGAACTCGCGCCCGGTGCTGGAGAACAACAGCTTCCGCCGTTGCCAGATCGCGGTTTCCTGCATGGACCAGTCGTTCGCCAAGGTCAGCCGCTGCACCTTCGAGGGCAATCGGCTCGCCATCGAGGCGAAGCGCCAGAAGCCCATGTTCGGCGGCGGCGGCGGCGAGTTCGTGCGCTGCGTGTTCGCGGCGAACGACACCTTGCAGCGAGAAGACGGCTTCTCCACCGGCATGATCAAGATCGAAGAATCCGGGACCACCGCCAAGGCGAGCGACCAGGATCTGGTGCGTGTCGCGCCGAAATGAGGGCACCATCAGGGACCCGAAACCACCACCTCCCCAGGGATCACCACGAGAGGGCACTTTGAACTTGAGGAAGATGCAGACGCAGGACGGAGCCGCCATCGTCCCCTTGTTCCCCGCACCGGCGCTGCCGCGGCCTTGGTACGAGCAGCGCGGTCGCCCCTGGCTGAGCGACGAACGCTACGCCGGCTGCAAGCGTGTCATGGATCTGACCTTGTGCTTGCTGTCGTTGCCGGTGGTACTCACCGTCATCGCCCTGTGCATGGCTCTGATCAAGATCGATTCGCCCGGACCGATCTTCTTCGTCCAGAGCCGTACCGGCCGCGGCGGGCGGCGCTTCCGCATGTACAAGTTGCGCACGATGTTCCGCAACGCCGAGGAGCTCAAGAGCAAGTTCATGCACTTGAACGAGCTGGCCTGGCCCGACTTCAAGATCACCAACGACCCGCGCATCACCCGCGCCGGGCGTTTCCTGCGCAAGACCAGCCTGGACGAGCTGCCCCAGCTGCTCAACGTGATCAAGGGCGACATGAGCTTGGTGGGGCCGCGACCGACCTCCTTCAGCTCGGTCACCTACAGCTTGTGGCACACCGCCCGGCTCGAGGTGAAGCCGGGCTTGACCGGTCTCTGGCAGGTGAGCGGCCGCAACGAGCTCGAGTTCAACGAGCGCGTGCGGCTCGACATCGCCTACGAGCGCCACCGTTCCTTGTGGCTCGACACGCGCATCATTCTGCGCACCGTGGTCTGCATTTTCACCCAGCGTGGAGCCAACTGAGATGGAACTGGTCTTCTGGGCCTCCGTCTTGATCCTGGCCTACACCTACGCCGGGTTTCCGGTGCTCGTGGCCTTTTGGGGCATCCTGCGTCGCATGCGTGTGCGCCAGGAGGAGGTGACTCCCACCGTGAGCGTGGTCGTCGCAGCCTACAACGAGGAAGACGTCATCGCGGACAAGCTGCGCAATTGCCTGGCCCTCGACTATCCTGCCGAGGCCCTGGAGATCATCGTCGCCTCCGATGGTTCCGACGATCGCACCGAAGGCATCGTCGCCGGATTCGCCGACCCCCGCCTGCAGCTCCTGGCCCTGCCCCGCCGCGGCAAGATCCACGCCTTGGTCGACGCCGTGGCGCGGGCGCGCGGCGAGATCCTCGTTTTCTCCGACGCCAACACCATGCTGCACCCTCAGGCACTGCACAAGCTGATGCGGAACTTTGCCGATGTCACCGTGGGCGGCGTCTGTGGCAACCAAGTGCACGTGAAGAACCGGCGCGCCGACAGCAGCGAAGGCGGCGAGAGCCTGTACTGGAGCTACGACAAGTGGCTGAAGGGCATGCAGACGCGCACCGGGAGTATCGTGGCTGCGGACGGTGCCCTCTACGCCATCCGCCGCAACTTGTTCCGTATGCCAGAGCGCACCGCCGTCACCGACGATTTCGCCATTTCCACCGCGGTGGTGCAGCAGAAGCGCCGCCTGGTGTTCGAACCCGAGGCCCTGGGCTTCGAGCCAGCGACGGGCGCCGCCGGGCGCGAGTTCCGCCGCAAGGTGCGGCTGATGAACCGCGGCATGCGTGGCGTCCTTTTGCGGCGGGAGCTGCTCAATCCCTTCCGCTATGGTTTCTACTCCGTGATCCTGTTCTCTCACAAGGTGGTGCGGCGCCTGGCGCCGATCTTCCTGCTCACCCTGCTGGCGAGCAATCTTGCCCTCACCCACCGGCGCTTCTATGCCGTGACGGCCGTGTTGCAGTTGAGCTTCTACCTCCTGGCCGCGGCCGGGGGACTGCTCAGGTCGCGCCGCGCCGGCCGTCAGAAGCTGCTGTCGATTCCTTTCTTCTACTGCCTGGCGAACGCCGCAGCCCTGGTGGCGCTGGCCGGCCTCGTCCGGGGCGAGCAGATCGAGCGCTGGCAACCGCAGCGCCGCGCCCTCGAAGCCTGAGTCGAACGGAGAGCGAGGACATGGCCACGGTGACCGCACAACCTCTAGAGAGCCCCCGCATGTTCGGCGGCGATCCGGTGCGCCGGCAGCTCCGCGGCTCGAGCCTGCTGCTGCTCGGCCGCTTCCTTTCCCGGGGCATCAACTTCTTCTCCCAGCTCCTCATCGTGCATACCCTCACGACGCAGTCCTTCGGCGCCTTCGCCTACGGCCTGGCGGTGGTGGCCTTCTGGGATGGGCTGTCTTCCTTCGGGCTCAACAAGTCCATCACCCGCTTCGTGCCCATCTACCACGAACGCGGCGACCATGCCCGCGTCCGCGGCGCCATACTCCTCGTGCTCGCCGGCATCGCCTGCACCAGTCTGATCGCGATCGCCACGGTGTACCTGGCGCCGGGCCTGCTCTCCCGCATGGTGCGGGAAAGAGGTCCTCTCGACCTGCTGCTGATCCTGATCTTCCTGGTCCCCGTGGATGCCCTGGACGAGTTCCTGCTCGGGCTCTTCGCCTGCTTCGCCCGCCCCAAGGCGATCTTCTTCCGCAAACACGTCTTGGCGCCCTCGCTGAAGCTCGGCGTCGTGGTTCTCCTGGTGCTGCTGCACGCGGACGCTCATTTCCTGGCCCGGGGATACGTGACCGCCAGCATCGTGGGCGTCAGCATCTACTCGCTCCTCTTCCTGCGACTCTTCCGCCGCCAAGGCCTCCTGGGGGCGCGGGGAGACGGGGTGTCCATCCCGGCCCGCGAGATGTTCGCCTTCACCTTGCCGCTGCTCAGCACCAACCTCGTACCCATGGTGATGCACTCGATCGCCACGCTGATCCTGGGCTACTACCACCAGAGCACCGAAGTGGCCATGTACCGCGTCGTCCTGCCGGCAGCGCAGCTCAACAACATCGTGGTCGCCAGCTTCGGAATACTGTTCACCCCGATCGCGGCGCGACTCTTCGCCCGCGGCGACCGCGAGGGCATGCGCGCTCTCTACTGGCGGAGCACCGTCTGGATGGCGGTGCTTTCCTTCCCCGTCTTCGCCTTGACCTTCTCTTGTGCGCGCGGGCTGACCACGACGTTGTACGGCGACCGCTACGCCAGTTCCTGGCCGATCCTGCAGATGGTCTCCGGCGCCTACTACTTCAGCGCCGCGCTGGGGAACAACGATCTCCCCCTGCGTGTGGTGGGCAAGCTGCGTTACATCGTGACGATCAATGTCCTGGCGATCCTGGCCAGCATCGTCCTCACCTTCGCGCTGGTGCCGCGGTTCGGCGCCATGGGTACCGGCATCGCCACCGCCGGCGCTCTCCTCTTGCACAATGTGCTCAAGCAATGGGGACTGCGTGCCGCGGGGATCGGTTTCTTCGAGTGGCGCTACCTGCCGGTGTACATCGTCATCGTGATCGGCGCCCTCGGACTCTTCCTGGCGCAGCTCGTCATCGACAACTTCTTCATCCTGCTGCCGGCGGCGGCCTTGGTTTCCTTCCTGGTGCTCGCGTTCACCAAGCACGAGCTGGCCATCAAGGACACCTTCCCGGAACTGTTGAAGCTTCCCATCGTGGGCGCGTTCCTGCGCGCCGAGAACCCCGTCCAACCCTGGAGATCACGGTGAATCCTTCTACTCCCGGAGACTTCTCGACCTGGGGCGCCGACGCCGTCCCTGCAACCGGCGCGACCCGCGTTCTTCGCCGCTCCGGCAACGGGGCGCGCCCGGACGCCCCAGCGGAAGCGAGCCAGCGCCTGGACTGGCGCTTCCTCCTCCCGGACCCGATCCTGCGCCATGTAGCACTCCTGGGTGACGACGATCAGCAGCTCGTGCAGGCGCTGCGCCGGAACAGCAGCTCCCTCAGCCTCCTCGACCTGGGTTGGCGCTTCGCCGCCGGGCGCGAACCACGCTTCGATCTCGTCGTTCTGCGTTCGTCCCGTCTCGCCGACGCCGAGGGCGCCGCCGTGCTGGTCGCCGACGGCGGCTGCCTGTACTGGGAGATCGAACGCAGCCGTCCCGCGAATCCCTGGATGGGCTGGTCCGAGCGGTGGTTCTTCCGTGGTGGCGAGCGCCGCGTGCCCCGTTCTCCGGCGCGACTGCGGCGCCACCTGCAAGCGTATGGATTCACCGAGGTCCGCGCCCACTGGCATCGGCCTGGATTCCAGGGCGCCGTGGAAATCGTGCCACTGGAGAACCGGATGATCCTCGACTACGTCTTCGACGGACCCATGGCCGGCAGGGGCCCAGTGAAGGGAGCGCTTCGCCGCCTCCTGCGTCGCGCCGGCTTGTTGCCCGGCTCGGTGCCGTGCTGGAGCGTCATCGCCTGCAAGCGCGCCTGCGAGGAGAGGGCATGAGGGCGCTGGCACGCAGTATCCTCGCGCACTGGGACGAGGCCACCGTGGGGCGGCCCGTCCCGCACACCCTGGATTGCCTGTTGCGGGCGTCGCGCTTCCGCGCCTCCCGGAACGTCATCTTCCTCGTCTTCGCCGATGGCAGCCCGGAACCGGTGCTGCTCGCCAAGACGCCGCGTGTGCAGGACGACCTCGCCGCCCTGGAGCGCGAGGTCGCGAACTTGGAGAAGCTGTCGTCGCTCCGGCCCGCCGGCCTGGGCTCGGTGCCGCGCGTCGTCTCCTATCGCGACTGGCAGGACTCCAAGCTGCTGCTCGAAACCTTCGTGCCCGGGCGCCCACTGTCACCGGCCCTGGTGCGCAAGTCGCAACCCTGCGTCGACAGCGTCATGCGCTGGGTCACGGAGCTGCACTTCGCCTCGCGCGCTTTCGTCACCGGCCCCTCGGGATCGGTGCGCAAGAACCTGGAGAACAGCCTGGGGCGGCTGGCGGCGCTCTTTCCCGCCTCGGTGGAGCTCCGGCAGATGCTGGACCGGACCCACGAGTTCGCCGAGCCCCTGGCCACGCACGTGTTGCCCCGCGTCTTCGAGCACGGGGAACTGGGGGCGCGGAACATCCTCGTCGACAGCGACGGACAGGTGGGGGTGGTGGGCTGGGAGCTGGCCGATGCCACCGGGCTCCCGGCCACGGACGTCTTCTTCTTTCTCACCGATGTCGCCTTCGCGCGCGCCGACGCCACCACGACCGGGAAGTACGTCGAGACCCTCGAGAGCGCTTTCATCGGTTCCCCCGCCTGGGCGCGACCCTACGTGCTGGACTATGCCAAGGCGGTCGGGCTGTCGCCACGGAGCCTGCGGCCGCTCTTCCTGCTCACCTGGGTGCGTACCGTGGCCAACCTGGCGACTCGAATGCAGCGCGAGGGCAACCCGGACCAGCGGGGCTCGCAGACGCAGCTGCAGTGGTTGATGGCGAACCCATACTTCGGTCTGTGGAGATTCGCCCTGGAACACTGGAAGGAACTCGACCTGTGAGGACCCGAGGCAACATGTTCACCGTGGCCCTCATCGGACCGGATGGCGTCGGCAAGACGACCATTGCACGGCGCCTGGAGCGGGAGTTTCCCCGGCCCCTCAAGTACCTCTACATGGGGGACAACGTGGAGACCTCCAATGTCATGCTGCCGACCACGCGCTGGTGGAAACAGCGGCAGCTCCGCCGCCAGCGGGCCCGGTCCACGACCAAGATGCCGACCGTGTCGGTGGCGACGCCGCCCGCAGCAAAGCCTGCCAGCAAGAAGGGCCTCCTGGCCCTGCCGGCGCACTGCACCCGCCGTCTGCTGCATCCGTTGCGCAAGAGCCTGGGCTTGGCCAATCGCATCTGCGAGCAAAGCTATCGCGAGATGGTGGCGCTCTGGTATGCCCGGCGCGGCATCATCGTGCTCTTCGACCGGCATTTCGTCCTGGACTACTACCATTTCGACATCGATCCGCAGGCCGCGTCGCGGAGTTTCAAACGCCGGCTGCACGGCTTCCTGCTGCGCCACTTGAGCCGCACTCCCGATCTCGTCGTCTGTCTCGACGCACCGGGCGACGTCGTCTTTCGCCGCAAGGGCGAGTTCTCCCCCGAGTTCCTCGAGAAACGCCGCTTGCAATACCGCGAGTTCGCCCACCTGGTGGAGCACTTCGAGCTGGTGGACGCGAACCGCGATCTCGAGCTCGTGGTGCACGACGTCGGCCGCGTCATCGCCGGCTTCCAGGCCCACGGGCAGCATGGAGGCGGGAGAAATGCTCATGCGCAAGCCTGAACAAAGGCCGGCCACCATATTGGTCACCGACGCCGGACGCAGCAGCGCCATCGCCGTGTTGCGCTCCCTGGGCCGTGCCGGCTATCGCGTCCTGGCGGTGGACAGCGACCCTCGCAGCCTGGGCTTCCGCTCGCGCTACGTCCACGCTTCCTTCGTGGTGCCGTCGCCGCGGGAGGCACCGGAGGAATTCACCGCCGCCCTGCTGCGTCTTGTCCTCACTCATGGCGTCGATCTGGTGATTCCGGTCACCGATCTGGCGATCCAGCCGCTGGCAGCGGCGCGGGGCGACTTTGCCGGCAAGACGACGCTGGCCATGCCCGACGACGCGAGGCTGCGACTGGTGACCGACAAGGGCAGCACTCTGGCTGTCGCTGCCTCCCTCGGCATCCCGGTACCGGAGACACGGGCCGTACACACGGTGGGAGAGGCTCTGGCGGCGGGCAACGATTGGGGCTGGCCGCTGGTGCTCAAGCCGCACGCCTCCAACAAGCTCGACCCCGCCCGCGGCATCGAGTCCTTCCAGGTGACCTACGCCGAGAGCCCAGCAGAGGTGCAGCGGCGGCTCGGGCGGCTCTCCGGCCGTTGCGACGTGCTCCTGCAACGCTATTGCCCCGGCGAGGGCTATGGCATCGAGCTCCTCACCAGCCGCGGCCGCCCGCTTGCCGCCTTCGCCCATCGACGCCGGCGCGAGCTCCCTCTCTCCGGCGGTGCGAGCTCCTATCGCGAGAGCATCGCTCTCGATCCGCAGCTCCTCGACTGGTCTGTCGCCCTGTTGCGGGCGCTCGAATGGACCGGCCTCGCGATGGTGGAGTTCAAGGTAGGGCCCGGAGGACCGCGCTTGATGGAAGTGAACGGCCGCATCTGGGGCTCGTTGCCCTTGGCGGTGGCGAGTGGGGTGGATTTCCCCGCCCTCCTCGCCAAACTGGCTCTGGAAGGCGAAACGGCGGTCGTGCCGCACCTGGCCAGCGACTACCGCCTCGGGCTCCGCTGCCGGGACCTGCAGCGGGACCTGTTGTGGATCGCGGCGGTGCTGGCGCAGCAACGGCGGCACGAGTTCTTCCCCTTGCCGTCCCGCGCTCGCGCGCTGCGCGCCTTGCTCGGCATGCTGAACCCGCGGCACCGCTTCGACCTGCTGGTCTGGGACGACCCCCTGCCCGGCCTCGCCGAGCTGCCCCGCTTGCTGCCGCGGCTCTGGGAGAAGAGCCGGGCGCCACGAACGAACCCCTGAAGGAGTGGGAAGAGTCACGCAATAGACCGTGGGGAGAGAAACCCACTGGTGCGGCACTGGTCTGAATCTTGAGCCATCATGAGGAAGCGGCGTTGACGCCTGTTCCCGCCCCTCGGATAATCAAGAGGACGCGGGTTTGCACAGCCCCTGAACACGGCCCTGGTCGATCCTTGACGGAAGCGCCGACCCTGCAAGCGTTGGACTTCCGTCGCTGAAGAGCGCGCACCTTCAGGAATTGTACCGCATGACGGAGCAGCCGTCGGCGAAGCGCGCCCAACAAGGAGCTCTTCCAAGACCCTTGACGACGCGCTGCGTTTTCCTCGCCCGCGACGGCACCATCAATCGCGAGGTGCATCACTTGCGGCGATTGGAAGAATTGGAACTCCTGGAGGGGGCGCCGGAAGGCATCCGGCTGCTGAACCGCGCCGGCTGGCGGGTGATCGTGGTCACCAACCAGGCGGCCGTCGCCCGCGGCCTGCTTTCGGAGGAGCGCCTGGGGGAGATCCATCAGGAGCTGCAAGCCATGCTCGCCCGTGAGGGAGCTTACGTGGACGCCATCTACTACTGCCCGCACCACCCCACCGAGGGCTTCGGCCGCTACCGGCTCGAGTGCACCTGCCGTAAACCACAACCAGGATCGATCCAGCGCGCCGCCCGCGAGCTGGGCCTCGACCTGGCGCAGTCGTATTGCATCGGGGACAAACGCAGCGATCTGGAAGCAGGTCGTACGGCGGGCTGTCACACCATCCTGGTCCGCACCGGTAACGGAGTCGCCACCGCCGCCCAACTCGACGGCGAATCCATCCGGCCCGATTACATCGCCACCAATCTACTGGAGGCAGCACAATGGATCTTGGCATGAAGTGGCTGCAACACGCGAGGCAGGCGCTGCCGTTGCGGCAGCTCCGCCGTCACCTGGGCTTGAGGCCCCGACTCCTGCTGAGCCTGGTCCTGGTGACATTCCTCGCCCTGGCGGCGAGCCGGGTCTTGCTCCACCTGCCCAAGTCCATGCTCGCCGTCGCCGCCGGGCTCTTCTTGCTCTGCTGCGCCGTCTTTGCCCTCGTGGGCCGGCACCTGCAGGGATCCCTGGCCTTCCGCATCGCCGGCCTCTACCTGACCTGGGTCGGTCTGGCAGCGACATTGTTCTGGGCCGCCTTCCACCTGGATCGCTCGCGCTGGTTCTACTACGAGGTCACGGGTTTCGACATCTCCCATTCCGAGGAGAAGTCCCACCTCGCCGACGTGCCGGTGCGGGCCTTCCTGGCCTACAACAAGAGCTTCATGCTCGACCCGGAAGCGCCGGAGAACCTCCTCTTGCCCCGAGGCGAGCATGTCTTCGATCACACCGTGGTGGTGCCTCGCTCCACCCGGCTCCGCATCGAAGCGGGAGCGGTGCTGCGCTTCGCCGACGGCGCAGCCCTGATCTCCTACAGCCCGGTCTTCGCCCAGGGCAACGAGAGCGCGCCGATCCTGTTCACCTCCCACAGCCACCTCCGCAAGTGGGGAGCCGTCGGCATCGTCGGCGGCGGCTTGTCTGTCTTCGAACACGTGCGTTTCGAGAACGGCCGGCAGGCGCGGGTGAACGGCACCGATTTCTTCGGGACCTTGTCTCTCATCGGCGCCGACGTGGAGATCCGCAATGCCGAGTTCCTCCATCTCCGCGGCAAGGACGGCGTCTACGTGCGCGGGGGTCGCGTCCAGATCCACGACAACCTCTTCGAGGACGTGCGCAAGGATGGACTCGATCTGGACTCGAGCAGCGGTTCGGTGAGCGGCAATCGCTTCGTCGACTGCGGCGACGAAGGCATCGACGTGGGCCAGGCCGGCGCCCTGGAAATCACCGGCAACGTCATCCTGGATTCCCGCGGCGGCAGCATCGAAGCCGACAGCGCGCTGGAACAAATCAAAGGCAGCAATACCCTGGGCTACAGCCGCCACTGACTCGGCCTCTGCGGCCGCGGCATCCGTGGTTGGCGTCGGAGAGCGTATGCGCATCCTGCACCTGGTTCCCTCGATCCAACACCCGGCGTTGGTCGGCCCCACCCGGCACTACCATTTCGGGCGCGAGCTCGCCGCGCGCCACCACCTCACACTCCTGGCCCCGGCGCACCGCGACCTCCCGGCCACCGTGATGCAGGAGCTGGGTGCCACCATGGAGAGAATCCTCCTCTGTCGCATCCCCTTCGGGGGCCCGGCACCGGTCCACCGGCTGGGAGGAAGGCGCAGCCGCGCCGTCCTCGAAGCCATGTACGAGACCTTCCATGACTTGCTGCAGCGTGAGACCTACGATCTGGTTCTCCTGCAAGGCAAGCACTTCTACCCGTTGCTCGCGGATTGCCCGCTCCCCGTGGTCGTCGACTTCGGCGAGGCCGCCTCCTTGCGTCTCCGCACCAAGATGCGCTTCGCTCCGTGGCCACGGAAGCCGCCGCTCTGGCTGCGCTATCGCCACACCCTCCATGTCGAGACCCGTCTGGCGCGGCTGACGCCCCACATCGCCTTCACCGCGCCGCGGGACCGCGACTGGATCCTGGGTCCGGAGAGCCAGGCGGCGATCCTGCCGAACGGTGTCGACCCGCGTTTCTGGAGCCGGCGCCACGGCTCCCCCATGGGGCCGCCTTGCGTCGTGTTCGCCGGAGTGATGAGCCATCCGCCGAACGAGGATGCGGCGCTGCATCTGGTCGAGGACATCGTCCCCATCATGCGCCGCGCCCTTCCGGATCTGGAGGTCTTCATCGTCGGCCGCGACCCTTCGCGCCGCCTGCGCGCCGCAGCCCGCCGCAGCGTGGGCGTCCGGGTCACGGGCTACGTGGAAGATATGCGGCCCTACTTCGATCGCGCCGCGCTCTACGTGGCGCCGCTGCGGCAATCTCCGGGACTGCAGAACAAGATTCTCGAGGCCCTGGCCATGCAGGTCCCGGTGGTCGCCTCACCGGTGGTGCTCGAGGATCTGCGCCTCCACGGCGCCGAGCCTCCGGTGGTCACGGTCGGGGACCTGGCGGCCTTCGCCGAAGCCGCGGTGCAGTGGTTGCGCCAGCCCGAGGAACGCCGGCAGCTCGGACTGCAGGGCCGGCGCTACGTGGAGAGTCATTTCAGCTGGCGCCGCTCGGCGGCGGTGCTGGAACGCTTGTGCCTGCATGCTGCGGCTGCGACCGGCGCCCCGGCCCCTCTGCGGGGCTTCGCTCGCACCCTCGAGGAGGCGACCTCGTGAAGGAGCCCGGCTTCCGCCCATGAACATGGCCTCTCCGCTTCTCGGCAGAGTCTTTCGCAGCCTCGATCGCGTCGCGGTGGAGTACTGCGTGCTGCGCGGTTACGACGAGCTCCTCACGCCTTCGGTGTCGCAGCAGGTCGATCTGTTGCTGCGACCCTCGGATCGGCGGCGCTTCGAAGTGGTCATGGAGGTCATGGGGTTCGTGCGCTCGCCGGCCCTTGGCCCGAGGACCTGCCGGCCCTACGTCGCCTACGATCCGGAAGACGACTGCTGGATCGAGCTCCAGGTGGTCGAGACGTTGCGCTATGGGACGCCGCTCCGCTGCCTCGAGTTGCCGCTGGCGAGCGCGCTCTTGGCGCGCCGGCGGCGGCGCGGCGTGGCGTGGATGGCAGCACCGGAGGACGAACTCCTCACCTTGCTGCTGCACTGCGTCCTCGAGGCGCGGCGTTTCCGGGAAGGCGAGCGTTCGCGCCTGCGGGCGCTCTGGGAAGAGCTGCGCGCCGACGCGGAGGCGCAAAAGCGCCTGTTCTCCCTCCTCGCTTCCCGCTTCGGCAGCTGGCCCATGCTCGCCGTGGTGCAAGGCTTCGATCTGCAAGACTGGGACGATCTGCTGCGTCAGGGACGCCGCTGGACCAGGCGCCTCCTCCTGCGCCACCCCCTGGCGGCGGTGCGGACGGCGGGCTTCCTCCTCCTCTCGCGGCTGCCCTTCCTCCTTCGGCGCCGTGGCACGACCACCGTGCTCGTCTCACCGGATCGCGGCGGCAGGCGCATCCTGGCCGCGGCGCTGGCTCAGGATCCGTGGCTCCGGGCCCGCGTCGTCCCTTCGCGGGGCCGCGTCGCCGCAAACTGGTGTCATGCCGCCCGCGGTTGGGCCCAGGCTCTGCTGGGGTGGACCGTCGTCGTCGAACACGACACCATCCCGTCCCAGCTCTCGCCACCGGGACGCGGCGCAGGATGGCGGCCGTGGAAGCCTGATCTGGTGCTACTCCTCGAGCCGTCGGTCGGGGTGCTGCCGCCGGGTCATGACGGTGGGGTGACGGAGTCCGTCGAGGTGCAGAGGCGATCACCGCCGTTCCTCGGTGTCGAAGGTGCCGTCGTGGACACCGCGTCGGGGGCCGACGCGGTGCGACGCGATGCAACCGCACTCATCTGGAAACGTACCGCCGCGCTGCGAGAGCGACCACGCCGCGCCAGCGGGCGCAATCGGCAGGCGGCGTCACCCATGGCGCCGGGGGTCGCACCCAGCGCGGGCCCCGTGTGATATCATGAGAGAGGTGAGGCACCGCGCCGTCCTCGGCGTGCCTCGCCAGCTCTCTCCAACGCGCGAATCGTCCGACCAATTCTTCCTGCGAGCGATGGGAAGCCATGCTGCGCGTCCTGACCTATCATCGGATCGCCGACCCCTCCAGCGCGCTGCATCTCAACCCGCGGTTGATCAGCGCTTCCCCGGAGGAGTTCGCCGCCCAGATCCGCTTCCTGGCTACCCACTACCGCGTTGTCGGCCTGGAGGACGTGCTGGTGGCGTTCGAAACCCACCGTTCTCTGCCACGGCGGTCGGTGCTCATCACTTTCGACGACGCCTATCGCGATTTCATGGACATCGCCTGGCCCATCCTGCAGGCGCACCGCGTGCCGGCCACCCTCTTCGTGCCCACCGCCTATCCGGACCGTCCGGAGCGCGCCTTCTGGTGGGACCGGTTGTACCGTTGTTGCACCGACCCAGCGCGGCCCGAGCTGGTTCTTCCCAGCTGTGGGCCCCTGCCGCTTCGTACCCAAGAGGAACGTCAGGTGGCGCTCCGGGCCGCGGCGCGGCTGGTCAAGAGCCATCCCCATGACCATGCCATGGCACTGGTCGAGGAGATCTGCGAGCAGCTCGGCGAGGAGGACAGCGGACATCACAGCGTGCTCGGCTGGGACGAGCTGCGCCTGCTCTCCCGCGACGGGGTCTCGCTCTGCCCGCACACGCAGTGGCACCCGCTGCTGACCCGCGTCTCCGGCTCCCGGGCCCGCACCGAGATCTCTGCCTCCCTGACCGACATGCGGCGCGAGCTGGACGACGTGCTGCCCGCCTTCGCCTACCCCGACGGCGCTCACGACGACGAGAGCGTGGACATCGTGCGCCAGGAGGGTTTCACCCTCGCCTTCACGCAGCTCGACGGCCACAACGACCCGCGCCGCACCGATCGCTTGCGTCTCTACCGCACGAACATCACGCCGCGCACCAACCTGCGTATCCTGCGGCTCCGGCTGCAGACCTGGTTCAGCCACATCGACCGCTGGCGCCACCGTCGTCAAGCCCACGACCGCCACCGTCTCAGCATGGCTCACCGGAGCGCTCCATCGTGAGGGAAGCCGCGCCGCCGCAGCCTTCACCCCTGGCCGGCGGGGAGGCCGCCGGGGGAGGCGCAGCCTCGCGCCCGCGACTGGCGTACATCATGTCGCGCTTCCCGAAGATCAGCGAGACCTTCGTCCTCTACGAGATCCTGGAGCTGGAGCGGTTGGGGCTCCAAGTCGAAGTCTTTCCGCTGCTGCGCGAACGGCAAGGGGTCGCGCACCCCGAGGCGGCCACCGTCGTGGCGCGCGCTCACTTCCATCCCTTCCTGTCGCGGAAGATCCTGGCGGCGCAGCTGCACTTCCTGCTCCGCCGGCCGCTCGCTTACTGGCGTGTTCTCGCCGAAGTTTTGCGCGGCACCTGGGGCAGCCCGAACTTCGTCATCGGGGCCCTGGGGATCTTCCCGAAGTCCGTGCGCTTCGCCCTGGAGATGCGCGCTCTCGGCGTCGACCATGTGCATGCGCACTTCGCCACCCATCCCGCTGTGGCCGCCCTCGTGGTGCACCGCTTGAGCGGGATCCCTTTCAGCTTCACGGCGCACGGCTCCGACCTGCACGTGGATCGTCGCATGCTGGCGCACAAGGTCCAGGCCGCCGCTTTCGCGGTCAGCATCTCCGCCTATAACAAAGAAGTCATGGTGCGCGAGTGCGGCGAGGCCGCGCGCGACAAGATCCATATCGTGCACTGTGGCGTCGATCCCGCGGTGTTCGCGCCGCCTGCGCGCCGCGGCGGCGCCAGGGAGAACGGGGCGCCGGAAGCAGCGGCTGCAAGCGCCACGGAGCCGGAAACCCTGCGCTTGCTCTGCGTCGCTTCGCTCGAGGCCGTGAAGGGACACCGCACTCTCATCGAGGCCTGTGACCTGCTGCGCCAGCGCGGGGTGCGCTTCCGCTGCGACCTCATCGGCGACGGGCCGGAGCGCGACGCCGTGGTGGCGCAGATCGCCGCCGCCGGGCTCGGAGCGCAGGTGTGCTGGCATGGCCTCCTCCCTCGACCGGAGGTGAGCCGGATGCTGGCCGCCGCCGACATCTTCTGTCTGCCCAGCGTGCCCACACCGCAAGGCAAGAAGGAAGGCATTCCGGTGGTGCTCATGGAAGCGATGGCGAGCGGCCTCCCCGTGGTGTCCTCGCGCCTCTCCGGGATCCCGGAGCTGGTGGAGGATGGTGTCTCCGGCGTCCTCGTCGAACCGCGGGACAGCGTGGCGCTGGCCGATGCCATCCAGGCCTTGGGCGAGGATCCGGCGCGGCGCCTGCGCTTGGGCCAGGCCGGCCGGGAGCAGGTGGGGCAGCACTTCGACCTCCGCACCAACGCCCAACGGCTGGCGGCATTATTCGCCCAAGGCGGCACCGCGCGGAGGGCAGCGCCCTCCAGTGCCCGCGAGGCGGTCAGCAGCGGGAGCGTGTGAAGCGTGCTCGAGACGACGCTGGCGACACCGGTGCTTCCGGGCAGCCACGCCGGCGGCGATCCCCGCGGCGCCCACTGGATCTTCTGTCTCGATCGCCTCGAGCTCGGACGCGTGCTCTGCCTCGGCCTGCCGGCCACGGCGGGGCTGGAGACGATCGCCTCCCTCGCCGAAGAAGTCATGGTGTGGGAACCACGGGATGGCAAGCGGCGCTTGCTGCAGGAATGGCTGGGGCGAGGCGGGCCGAGCAACGTCTCCGTCGCCGGCCGCCCGCAGGCCTCGTGGCAGCTGCACGAGCTCCGCGCCGATCTCCTCCTTCCCAGCGGCGGACTCTGGAACGCTGCTGATTTGCGCCCTTTTCTGGGTCCAGGCAGCATTTCTTACCACGAAGCACTCGACGCTCCCCACGAGCATCCCACCCCACCAGGGCTCGCCTCGCTCCACGGCACTCCGCCGCTCGTGCTGCGGCTGACGCCGCTCGCCGGGGAGATCCGCACGGCAGTGCCCTGCGTGGATGGCGAGACGACACGTTGGTTCGAGGCGCAGCACCTCCTCGCCCCGCGTTTCCGCCACGGTCTGCTCGCTCGCGCCGAAAAGGCCCTGGCGCGACGGGGTTTCATCGCCCCGGCCGCGGGCCGCCTCGGAGTCCTGGGTGGCGCCCGCACACCTGGAACCACCCGGCCTCCAGCCTACCTGCGCCGTCTCGCCGCTTTGCATGGCGTCGACATCGAAGACCATCGCTGGGGTCTGTGTGTGCCCGGCGACGCTCGCGCGCCGACCTTGCTCTTCTATCTCTTCGGCGCCGTGGCGACGGCTCCCGAGTTCGTCGTCGAGATGGTGCGCGACCCTCGCTTCAATCGCGGCATCGAGAACGAACATCGTGTCCTGAGCCGCTGGCGCGCGCTGTCGGCGGCACCGCAGCAGGTGGCGCCGGAGGTCCTCTTCCTCGGTCACCCCGGTCACCTCGCCGCGGTAGGAAGACGGTGGCTCGAAGGCGAACCCTTCGTACACCGCACCGAGGGCACCCCCTCTTGCGCCGTGGCGCGGCAGGCGGTGGCTTCGCTCCTGACCCTGGGGCGGGCCACCGCAGAGCCCGTCGCGGCGAGCGCCGCTGCCGCAGCGCTGGACACCTTGTGCACGCGCTTTGCCGCCGTCTACCGGCCGCCGCCGCTGGAGCTCGCCTTCCTGCGCCGGCAGATCGCCGCCCTCGCCGCCAGCCCTTGGCCCGTGCCCGCGGTGCTCCAGCATGGCGATCCCGAACTCTGCAACCTCCTGGTCCCATCCGATGGGCGCGTGGTCTTCTTCGACTGGAAGCAAGCCGAGGAGCGCGGCATGCCTTTGTGGGATCTCCTCGTCTTCCTGCACTCCTATGTGCTCCTCGATGACGTGCAGCGCCGGCAGGAGCGTCCCGCAGCGTCCGTGGCTTCCCTCCTCCTGGAGTCGCACTTTTCGCCTTGGGTGCGGCAGACGCTGGAGGAATACTGCACCCGCGTCGGCGTGCACCCGACTCTCCTCGAACCTCTCTTCTATACTTGCTGGATGGCGCGAGCCCTGCAGGAAGCGACGCGCTTGCCGGCGTCGACACTCGGTTCCAGCCGCACCCTGGCCCTGCTGCGTCACTGGATCCAGGGACGCCAGGGACCCGGCTTGTGCCAGCTCTTCGCCAACGGCCAGCACACCGCGGTCGGCGCCGAAGGGAACGCGTGATGCTGCAATCATCCCCTGGCGTGGTGCTCCTCGGTGCCCCTGGAACGGGAACACCTCCTACCGTTCCCGACCAGGTGGACTACGATCTGCACGGCATCGTGGGCATCCGCCTCCTCGGCGCCCGTGCCGCCGACGTCGCCGCGGTGGACCGGCAGCTCGGGCCGATCCGGCGACCGCTGCAGCGGCCGCCCGACCTGACGCTGCGTTTCGTCGAGCAACTGCAACCCGCCGGACGACTCCGTCTCCTGGGTCGCGACGAGGCGGCGTTCACCGACGACGCCTTCCTGGTGCTGCGGGGCAAGCACAAGAGCCGCGCCCGCGTGCAGATCCCCATGGCCTCTGTCGGCTCGACCTGCGAGATCCTCTGCGAGCATGGCCTGGTGTCGGTGCCGCTCCTCATACCCATCATCAACCTCACCGCCCTCGCCCGCGGCGCCCTACCGTTGCACGCCGCGGCATTTCACAGCGGCGGCGCCGGCATCCTCGCCACCGGTTGGTCCAAGGGCGGGAAGACGGAAACGCTGCTGGCTTTCATGGCCCGCGGCGCGCGCTACATCGGCGACGAATGGGTGTACATCGAAGCGAGCGGGGAGCGCATGCATGGCATCCCCGAGCCGATCCGCGTCTGGGACTGGCACCTGCGCTCGCTGCCGGAGTTGCACGCCGCCGTTCCGGCCGCCGACCGGGCTCGGCTGTGGGCCTTGCGCCACCTGCTCGCCGTCGAAGATTGGCTGTCCCGCAGCCCCGGCCGGCATCTGCCGCCGCTCCGTTTCCTCCGCCGCGTGCGGCCGCTGCTGGAGAAACAAGCGGGCGCCGACGTGCATCCGCGCCGTCTCTTCGGGGAGCGCCTGGATTTCTCGGGATCGCTGGACAAGATCGTCTTCGTCGGCAGCCACGAGCATCCGGAGATCACGGTGCGGCGGATCGATCCGGCCGAGATCGCCGCCCGCATGCTCTTCTCCCTCCAGTACGAGCGTCTGCCCTTCATGGCCATGTATCACACCTTCCGCTTCGCCTTCCCGGAAGCGCGGAACCCTTGCGTCGACGGCATCGAGGCGGTGGAGCGCGAGCGCTTGCTGCGCCTCCTCGCCGGCAAAGAGGCCTTCGCCCTGGAGCATCCCTACCCGGTGTCGATCCCCGCCCTCTACGACGCTTTGGCTCCACTGTTGTGAAACATCGCGGCCTTGGGTCGTAGCCCGCACGCGGTTCTCCACGATTCCCTGCGACGGCGACGCATTTCGCAATCCCCCTGGCGTTGAGAGCCCCACTCTGCGAACGACCGGGCTCGACCTCGGGCGATCGTGTGCTTCCCACGGCGCGCCATGAAGACCCGTCGCTCCCCATGGTGCGCGCGCTGCCGCGTGGTGCGGATGATGCTTGCCGAGCATCGACGATGCGAGCGAGTTGGGGTTGGGAGTTCTCGCGGGGCTACGCGGGAACGGGGTGTGGAGGCCGGGGATGCGCATGCATCGGGTCGTGCTCGTGCTTGCCGTGATCCTGTGTGGTTGTGAGCTGAACGTAGTGGGTGGGGAAGGATCACCAGCAGCACCACCCGACGCATCCCCGTCACCTCCGCCTCCGCCGGTGCAACCGCCGCCGGGCTACACGCCGCCGCCTCCCCTCGGCAACGGCATCTGGATCTCCAAGGAAGAGATCGCCCTGCTGCCCATGCAGGGAAAGGCCTGGCAAAGGTTGAAGTCGCAGGCAGACCAGCCCGCCGGCACGCCGCAGGTCAGCAACCAGGACCAGGACAACAACGTCCTGGTCCTGGCCAAAGCGCTGGTGTACGCGCGCACCCAGGAAGAGAAGTACCGCACCGAAGTGCGCGCCCAGTGCATGGCCGCCATCGATACCGAAATCGGGGGGCGGACCCTCGCCCTCGGACGCGAGCTCCTGGCCTACGTCATCGCTGCCGATCTCGTGGGCCTCGAGCCCGCGGAAGATTATGCCTTCCGCCTCTGGCTGCGCCGTTGCCTCACCGAATCCCTCGTCGAGGGCGGCAGCCTCGTATCGACGCACGAGAATCGCCCCAACAACTGGGGCACCCATGCCGGTGCGAGCCGCGCCGCGGTGGCGGTGTTTCTCGCCGACAAGGACGAGCTGGACCGCTGCGCCCGCGTCTTCCAGGGCTGGCTCGGTGACCGCAGCACCTACGCCGGTTTCAACTACGGGGACTTGTCCTGGCAGGCCGATGCGGCGCACCCGGTGGGCATCAACCCCGCCGGGGCCACCAAGGCCGGGGAGTCCATCGGTGGCGTCCTTCCCGACGACATGCGCCGCGGCTGCGCCTTCCAGTTCCCTCCGTGCCCCACGGACTATTGCTGGGAGGCGCTGCAAGGCGCCACGGTGATGGCGGAGATCCTCCACCGCGCCGGCTACGACGCCTGGAACTGGCAGGACAAAGCGCTCCTCCGCGCCGTGCACTTCCTCTACGACCTGAACGCACGCTACGGCGGCTGGTGGGCGAGCGGTGACGACGAGTGGAACGTCTGGCTCGTCAATCATGCCTACGGCACCGATTTTCCCACCGTCAATCCTGCCCGGTACGGGAAGAACATCGGGTGGACCGACTGGACGCACTCGGGTTGAAGGGAACGGCAGCTCCCTTCCGCAGGCGGCTCGCACCAAAGCAGGTCCGGGCCGCCTGCGTGTGATTCCTCCCAATTATCGGGCCCCGTGGGCTCGAAACCCCACCCACGTGGCGCGCCACCCGGATCGAAGTGGCTCCGGCTTCGCCTTGTTGTTCGCTCCGTCGCCCATGGCGTACGATCTTTCTACCCAGCCCCAAGTCATCACCGGTTGCAGCACACCGCTCCCCGCGAGTGGCGCGGCGCCCACCTCTGCCGGTGCCGCAGATTGGCACGACCATGCGTGTCCGTTCCGTTGCCCGCACCTCCCAAGGAGTGAGCGGGCGGACGTTCGCGCGCCGGGCCATGGCGGTCGGATCGCTCGGCCTGTGCTGCCTCGGGGCAGGACCACACGCCAGCGCCGATCCCCTGCCGTCGGTGCAATCTGCCTGCGATCCTTGGGTAGAGTTCTGGCGCACCGTCCTCCTCCTCGCCGCAGCCGGTGCGCCGGCCAGCGATTCGCTGCGCGCTCCTCCGGCCCGCAGCCACACCGGGAGCGACCATCCATCGGCCCCGCCGGGCGAAGAGAATTGGAACCAAGGCGAGATGGCGAGCTGGAGCAGCGCCGAGGCGGAGAGCACGACGTCAGAGACTGCGCCGCCGGCGCACCCCCCTGCAGCCGTCCCCGATACCTATGTGGTGCTGGCGCAGCAGAGTCTCGACGTCCCAGCTCCCGGGCTGCTCGACAACGACAGCGACGCGGACGGCGACGCGCTCAGCGTGATGCTGGAGGAACCGGCTGAGCGAGGCAGCGTCGAGGTCGGCGCCGACGGCTCCTTCACCTACACTCCCGAGCCTGGGTTCACCGGCACCGATCGCTTCACCTACGCGGTGAGTGACGGCTCTGCCCTGGCCCTTGCCGTGGTCACGGTCACGACACAGCTGCCGCCGGCGGTCACCTTCTCCATCCACCCGTGCGATGACGCTACCATCGCCTCCTCCCGAGCGAACCTCACCCATGGCGACGCGACGGACTTGCAAGTGCGCCGCGGCGCCACCGAGCAGCGCAGCTTGCTCAAGTTCTCCGTCCATGGCCTCGGGCTCGTGGTGGATCGGGCGCGCCTCCGTCTCCACTGCCTGGATGGTGGCCCCGAGGGCGGCACCCTGCAGCGTGTGGCGAGCGAGTATCGCGGCACCGGAGAACCCTGGACGCAGGCCGGATTGTCGTGGAACAACGCCCCCGTGCCCGACGCCGTACCCCTCGGCTTCCTCGGAGCCGTGACCGCGGGCAGCTGGGTCGAGATCGATTTGACCGATGTCATCCAACGCGACGGTGTCTACAACTTCGAGCTCCTCCACGGTGGGCCGAACCTGGTGACCTACGGAGCGCGCGAGAGCCGCAACCCCCCACAACTCCTGATCACCACACGCATCTGCAGTGAAGCAGGGAACGCTGCCCCCGTCGTTGCGGACGATACCTACACTCTCGAGGCCGGCGGGAGCTTGGAATGCCCGGCCCCAGGCCTGCTGGAAAACGACCGGGACGGCGACGGTGATGAGCTCGTTCTGGTCTCGAGCCGTTCCCCGACCCACGGCGCCCTGCGGGTGAGCGCCGACGGCTCCTTCACCTACGCCCCCGACCCTGGCTACTTTGGTCCCGACTCCTTCACCTATTGCGCCGCCGACGGCCGCGGCGGCCTGGCCACGGGCACCGTCGTCCTGGAGATCGCTCCCGTCGACCTCGGCTTCGGTCCCGAGCCGGAAGCGCAAAAACCGGGTCCTCCCGAGATGGCGTCGCCGGGCATGGATCCCACCCGCATCTTCCCGAATCCCTGCCGTGGCAACACCTGGATCGAGTACAGCCTGCCCCAGGGAGGGTGGGTCGAGGCAGCGATCTACGATGCTCGAGGCCACCTCGTGCGACTCCTCGTCGCCGGGCCGAAGCCGGCCGGACGTCAGCAGGTGGATTGGGATGGCGCCAATCAACAGGGAGCCGCACTGCCTTCCGGCATCTACTTCTTGCGCCTGCTCCTCGGAGAAAGCGTGCAGCGGCACAAGATCGTCCTGCAACGCTGAGCTTCAACGTAAACCCGGATCGGGGCAGAGGACCCGCAAGCGACGGGTTCTTGTCGTCGCCTTGCAAAGGCTTCGTGAAGAAACCTCGCCATCCGCGACACAAAGACACGCAAAGGCCCGCCTCTTTGACACCGTCCGGGGAGAGACCTCATAATCGGAACAACACTGCAGCCAATGTTCGCCTCCACCGTTGAGGCTTCCAAGTCCCAGGGAAGGGCCGAGGAAGCGTGGCCGAACCATTCGGATGCCACGCCTGTTCGTTCTAGGAGAGACAAAGTGACAAGACGTCGATCATTGGCTTTGGCCACAGGCTTCTGCTTGGTCTGGGCGGCATCTGCCCAGGCCGGCTCGGACGTGCGCGCTTCCCTCAAGCTGCCGGCGAGCGCCCATGTCACCGCGACGGCGGAGGGTTGCGAAAACAACCCCGGACCGTACATCACACTGGAAGGTGAGCTGAAGCTCGGCGGCCTCAACGGCCGCCTGATCTTCCGCAACAACGAGAAGGGAACCCACGAGACCAGCGTGGAGGCCGTGGTGGACGTGGTCATCCTCGATGAGGGGGAATCCATTCGTTTCGCCAAGCAGCCGTCCCGCGGTGGCGTCGGCGGCAACCCCTGGATTTATCTCCAGCTGATCGATGGTGCGGGCCGCGCTTGTTCGAGCAAGGTGCTGCTGGGCCGGTGCGTCCAGGGCCTGAACGCCCAGGACTTCAACTTCGGCCTGCTGGCCAACGCCCTCGTGCACATCGCCGGCGGCGACTGCGACAACAGCGGCGGCCCTTTCATCTCGTTGGACGGCGAGCTCCGTCTGGGCGGCGTGAGCGCCCGGCTGATCTTCCAGAACAACGACAAGGGTACGCACTCCTTGGACGCGCCGGTGACGGTGGACATCGTGATCATCCCGGCCGGCGAGACGATTACCATCCCCAAGCAGCCCTCACAGGGTGGCGTCGGTGGCAACCCGAGGATCTCCTTCCAGTTCACCACGCCGAGCGGCGCCCCGCTGAGCAGCGAGTTCTACCTGGGTCGCTGCGTCCAGCTCGGCCGCTGATCCTGAAGCCGATCGACGGCAGGCAAGGGACTGTGGACACGAGGGCCGCGGGAAACCGCGGCCCTTTTTCATGGCTCGCGTGCCGAGCGGCGCCGACATCCCACGCCAGCGTTGCTCCGGGACCGTGCCTCACCCGGCAACGCTCACGGCCCGCTCGAGATAGGCATCGTCGGTGAGCTGATCGAGCATGAAGGCCGCCACGTCGGCCCGGGAGATCCGCACCGTCCAGAGCCAGTTTCCCACCTGCGGCCCGTGTCGCACGCGGCCCCGCCGCTTGCCGTTGGTCAAGGCCCCGGGTCGCACGAGCACCCAGTCGAGGGCGCTCTGGCGCACGACGCCTTCTTGCCGGCGTTTGTCCCAGAAGTAGAACGGGAGGATGAAGGGGATGACGAAGAGTGTGTAGTAAGCTCCCATCCTGCCGAAGCTATCGCCGACACCAAGGGAGGTTTCGCACACCAGCCGGCGCACGCCGTGCGTCTGCATCGCCCGCACGAGGTTGCTGGTGCCTTCGGAGAGAATGCTGTTGGGTACGAGCCAGAGCTTGTGCCCGAGCGCGCTCAGCACCGCGTCCTGCCCGCGCACGGCCTCCATCACGCTCGCTGCATCGAGCACGTTGCCTTGGGCGAGACGGAGGCGTTCGTGCACGAGGGGCAGGCGCGCCGGCTTGCGCACGAAGGCGGTGACCTCGTGGCCGCGCTCCAGGCCTTGACGGACGATCTCGCGGCCCGTGCCGCCCGAGGCTCCGACCACCAGGATGCGCATCGGGCACTGCTCTCTCGCGGCTTCAGACACCCTCGACGAGGATCATCTTCGCTGTCGCCGTCTCGCGACGCAGCTTCTTCGCGAGAGCGTAATCCGCCGAGCTCCACCATTCCTTGGCTTGTTTCGCCGTGGGAAACTGCAACAGCACCAAACGGCTCGGGAGCCAGCCACCTTCCAAGCTCTCCACCGCCCCGCCTCGGACCAGGTAGCTCCCGCCATGCGCCGCGATGCTCTGGGAGGCCATCTTCTTGTAATCCTCGTAGCCCACCGGGTCTTCGATCCGGATGTCCACGATGACGTACGCAGCCATCGACGTCCTTCCTGCTTTCGGGTGATGTCTCGTACCACGGCGGCGGAGGCGCCGGGATCCCGTCAATGCGGCGTTTTCAGATTCCCGGCGAGAAAGGCCCGCACCTCCAGCCACGCCTCCACCGCGGCCTTCTGGTCGTAAATCGGGTTGGACGGATTGGCGAAAGCGTGGTCGGCGTCGTAACGCAGGATCTGGTGCTCCACACCTGCCTTGGCCAGCGCCGCATCGAACTCGTCCACCGCGGAGGGAGGGATGCTGCGATCCTTGTTCCCGAAGATGCCGAGGAGCGGGCACTGGATCTCCCGCAGCTTGTCGACGTCCGTGACCAGGAATCCGTAGTAGACGACGGCGGCATCCAAGTCCGCGGTGTGCAAGGCCTGCTGCAAGGACCAGCCGCCGCCGAAGCACCAGCCGATGCAGCCACGGCGCGTGGCACGGATGCGGGAATCGCTGGCGAGGAAGGCGTGCGCGGCCTGCAGGATCCGCAGCGCCCGCTCCGGGTCCACGCCCTTCATGTAGGCCATCGCCGAATCCGGGTTCGTCGCCACCTTGCCGCCGTAGAGATCCACGGCCAGCGCGGCGTAACCGTCCGCCGCCAGCCGGTCGGACCAGTGTTTGATGTTGTCGTTGAGGCCCCACCACTCGTGGATGACCACCACTCCCGGAAAAGGCGGCTCCCCCTTCTCCGGCAAGCTCAGATAGGCGCGGGCCCCGGCGACCTCCACCATGACCCCGCGGGCCGGCGGTGCTTTGTCGCTCGGTTTCTCGTGCAGCGCCTTGAACTCTTCCTCGCTCAGGATCCCGGTGAGCCCCGTGTCACGGCGCACTCCGGCGGCCGTCGAATCGGACGGCGGCTGGTTGGACGCCGGCGCTTTGCTCGGAGGTTTCGACTGCACCGGCGTCCCGCCGAAGCAGAAACCAAAGACGACGAGGGTCGCGAGACAGCGCACCATTCCGGAATGCATCCAAGAACCTCCACTCCAGCCGGCACCCAGCGGCGCGGGGATTCTAGGACATCCCGCCGTGCAGCGTCTCGAAGGGAGGGAAGAAAAATGGAGGGAAGAAAGCGGGACTCAGTGCCCGGGGGTGAGAGGCAGGGAGTCGGCGGCGGCAGCCGGCGCACCCGGTGCGGGGGCCGTCGTCGGGGACAGTGCGGGCAGGGCGCCGTTCTCGTCCAGGGGTACGGCAGGGGCCTCGGCGGTCGCCGCCGCGAGGCGCGTGTACTCCTGCCAATTCGCATTGAGCTCGGCGCGGACGAGCGCGGCAGCATCGCCATTTCCGCGCGCATCGAGGAGCGCCGCCACATGCAGGGCATAGGCTGGTCGCGACGGGTCGAGATGCTGCGCCAGGCGGGCGAGCGCGAGGGGAACGTACTGCATGCCCTGGTGTTCCAGAGATCCTGCCATTTCGTTGGTATCCCGAGCCAGCAACCGGGGTTCGGAAGTGGCGCAGGCGACGACCACGAGGAGGAGGAGAGCGAGGGTCAAGCGATCGAGCCGCTCCAGGCTCGCCGGACGGGTGCTCTGCAGCCCACAGCGGACGCTGTCGAGGATGGAAGCGGTCCAGCCGAGGGAGGCGACGAACCCGAGAGCGGCAGTGACCAGGAACACGCCCTCGAGCAGGGACGGGGACAGGGGCCAGTAATGAGTGACCCCATTGGTGCGCCACAACCATGGTGCCTTCCAGAGCAGCACCCCGGCGAGCGTGGCGACCGACGCGTTCCAAGCCGCCAGCGCCGCGCGCCCCAACGCACCCGTCGCCAGGAGTCCGGCACCGGGGACGAGCAGACTGAGGGCGCAGGCCCCGACCGGCCCGCGCAGCCAGCGCGGCAATCCTTGCGGCTCGAAGCGCGCATCCATGCCGGTGAGAACGATGGCGCGGATCCAGGCCACGATGCCGAGCCCGCTCAGCACCAGCGTGCCCAGGAGCCACGGGCCGAAAGGAATGCGACCCGCTGCGAGCCAGCGCGCGATGTCGTCCCAGCGCCATAGGGTTGCGGACCAGAATGTCGAGGCGGCGAGGCCCAGGGCGGCCCAGACGAAACGGCTACGGTCGGGCCGGAGCCAGAGCAACGCCATCGGGCCCAAGAGGTAGCAGCTGAGGAACAGACTGCTCGTGCGCTCGGGGACCGCGTGCCAGAGGCCGCCGCCATCCGACTCCCGGCGCGAACCGGGCTGCGCCATGGTGGCGGACCCGGACGCCGGTTTTTCCCCGTCGATGACCCAAACCCGCTTCGATGCGCCCATGGCTGGCCTCCGTCGTGACGCCATGCGGCATCCTCCGGCGCTTGCCAGGGAATGCTCCAGGCACCACTCGTCCAGTCGATCCCTCCGGAGCACGCAACGGTCGTGCCTCGAGAGCCGGCGCACGCCTGGGTCCTTCGAGGCAGTTCGAGGCAGCCCGAGACATGGTGGTTCGTAGCTTCCACGAGACCAAGTCGGCGAGGAGCGCAGGGTGCGGCGCGCTCTGTCAGCGCGAGACCACGAGCTTCCGCGTCTCGACGCGGCCAGCGGCGCTGAAGCGGTAGACGTAGAGACCCGAAGCGAGGCGGTGGCCGCGGTCGTCGCTGCCGTCGAAGGGGAGTCCGTGCACTCCCGGCCCGAAGGAGCGCGAGGTGAGCCGGCGCACCGGACGGCCGCCCACATCGAAGATCACGATGTCGACCGGCGCCTCCCTTTCCAGCCGGAAGAAGATCTGCGTGCTCGGGCCGAGCGGGTTCGGCCAAGCCCACGACGTCGTGCCCGCAATTCCGCCCTCGAACGGCACCGCGGTCGTGCTCGGCAAGGCGACGATGGCCCCCGCCTGGGTGAGCGTGTCGGCCCCGCAAGGGTTCGAGACGATCAGGGTCACGTCGTACGTCCCCGGCGTCTGATAGGTGTGCGACGGGTTCTGCTGCGTCGAGGTGCCGCCATCGCCGAAGCTCCAGCTCCAAGCGCTCGGGGTCGGTGCCGACTGGTCGGTGAAGGCAACGAGCAGCGGCACTTCGCCCGTGGCCGGGAGTGCAGAGAACGCCGCCGTCGGTGCCGGCGGTTGCACGGTCACCAAATTGGGAACGAGGAGCGTGTCGCTGCAGCTCGCGCTCGAGACGATGAGCCGCACCGCATACGTCCCCGCCGCGGTGTAGAGATGCGCTGGATTCTGCAGCGTCGAAGTACCGCCATCCCCGAAGGTCCAGGCCCAACCTACGATCCCGGTCCCGGTGGAGAGGTCGGTGAACCCCACCGAGAGCGAGGCGCAGCCCGTCGTGGGTGTGGCGGAGAAGTTCGCCACCAGATCGCACGCTACCGCGCAGCTGGCGGCGCCGAGCGCCTCGGCGGCGTTGGCGATCCCCGAGCCCAGGAGCCGGACGTCGTTGTACGGATCGGTGTTGTTGACGATGAGAGCGAACTTCTGCGGCCCCGTGAGCGCCGGATTGCACGATTCGAGCAAGGCGGCGATGCCGACGATGTGCGGCGATGCCATGGAGGTGCCGTCGGAAAGGGCGAGGTAGTGGTTCGCTGGATTCGGGTCGTTGGGATTGCGGTAGGTGCTGAGGATCTCGACGCCCGGGGCCGCCACGTCCACCCAGGAACCGCTATTGGTGAAGCTCGCGCCGTTCCCCAGCTTGTCGGTGGCGGCGACGTTGAGCACGTCGGTCCGGCCGCCGAGGAAATCGGCGACGGTGCTGTTGCTGTTCCCCGCCGAGTGCACGACCATCACATCGTGGGCCATGAGATTGTCCACTGCCGCCCCCAGACCACCGGTATCCGAGGAACCCCAGGAGCAGTTCACCGCCACCACGTGCACACCGTGGTCGACGAGAGCGGCGACGTATTGCATGGCCTGCGCCGCCCAGTCCATGCGCACGATGCCCGTCGTCTGGCCTCCGACGCGCCCCAAGTAGCCGATGCGTAGCGGCAGGATCTTGACCCCGGTGCCAGCGCCGCTGGGGGCGCCGTTGCTCCAGCCGCCGGCCATGCCGGAGACGATGGAGCCGTTGTTGGTGATGGCGCTCACCGTGCCGGCCACGTGCGTGCCGTGCCCGACGCCGTCGTCGGGACTGTTGTCGACGCCACTGCAATCCGCGTCGAGGCAGGTGACACCGCCGCCGCCGCCCTGGGCCACGAAGTCCCAGCCGATCGTGTCGTCCACGAAGCCGTTGAGATCGTCGTCGAGGGCGTTGCCCGGCGTTTCCCCCGGGTTGATGAAGATGTTGCCGCCGGCGAAGGGGTTCGAAGGCCCCCACTGCGCGCTGTTGCCGCCGAGATCCACGTGGAAGTAGCGCACCCCGGTGTCGAGGATGGCGACGACGACGCCGGAACTTCCAGTCTGCGTATCCCACGCCTGGTCCACGTGCACGCTATGGGTGTCCCAGTAGTGCCACTGATCGAAGTTGAAGTTGGGGTTCGGTGAATCCCTGAAGTAGGGATCGTTGGGCTCGGCGTGCACTGCGTGCATGCCGATGCGCTCGACGCGCTGCACCGTCGGGTCAGCGGCGAAGGCCGCCAGCGCCGCTTCGCGGCCGCTCCCTGCTGGGAGCGTGACGCGGTAATGACCGGTGAGATCGGGTCGTCGTGCGCCGGGAGCGGGCCGCTCCGCCCCGGGGAACAGCGCTTCGAACTGCTGCACCCGATGCGTGTCGAGCAAGCGCTGCAACGAGGGGACATCGACGCGCGGGCGTCCGTCTGGCTGTCTCTCGACCTGAGGACGCGTCCCCGGCCGGAGCACGAGGACGAAGGCGTCCTCCACCCAGCCGACGAAGTCCGGCCCCGGTTGGAAGGGCAAGCGCAGCACTTCCTCCGC
>Ga0075418_10000321_pt1 | contig 49317 bp, 43 predicted proteins | sample SoiMetdeltSBSDD2_FD_81776 | JGI IMG/M metagenome (GOLD analysis project Ga0075418, IMG submission 81776) | Bulk soil microbial communities from a Populus tree surrounding site in Tennessee, USA - Soil MetaG P. deltoides SBSDD2 | ecosystem: Environmental > Terrestrial > Soil > Tree plantation...
TCGGCCGATCGGTTGGAGGAGCGGGCGGGGTCAGCGGCCTTCCCAGGCCGTGCGGCTCTCGGCGAGAACCTCGGCAGCGAGGTCGACATAGCCGACGGTCTCGTTGACCGCGGCGATCGTGCCGTCCGCGAGATAGAAGTCCACGAACGCGGCGAGGGCTGCGTTGTCCGCGGCCTTGTCGACGTTCACGTAGATGTAGAGCAAGCGGCTGAGCGGGTAGGAGTTGTCCGCGATCGTCTCCTTGGTCGGGGCCACGCAGGTGCCGGGCTCTTTCGCGACCTCGAAGAACTTGACCTTGTCGAGGTTCTCCTCTGCGTAGGCATAGCCGACCCAGCCAAGAGAGCCCTCGGCGCCGGCGATGCCTTCGATGATCACGTTGTCGTTCGGCGAGGACTGGTAGTCCTTGCGCGTCGCGTTCTCCTGGGAGCGTTCCCCGGCCCACTTCGTGATGACCTGCTCGACGAAGTAGTCGTACGTCCCGGACTCTTCACCGGGACCGGAGATCGTCAGCGCGGCGTCCGGCAGGGTCGTCGTCGAGCCGAGCTCGGTGGCGATGGACTGGGCGTCCTTCCAGTTGTCGAAGCCCTCGGCCTCCGGGCCAACGAGCGCGTACAGGTCCGCGTAGGACAGGCACTCGGGGGCCGTCGTGTCGTCGATCGAGGTGAGCACGGACAGGCCGTCGATCGCGACCTTGAGTTCGACCCAGTTGACGTTGCCGTCCGTGCACAGCGTCTTCTCGTCGTCCTTGATCTTCCGCGACGCATCAGCGATGTCGATCTCGCCGGCGCAGAAGAGCTTGAAGCCGTCGCCGGTGCCCGGACCGTCGACGGTGATCGCGACGTCGGGCTGGATCTCGTTGAAGGCTTCCTGCACACCGAGGCTGATCGGCTCGACGGTCGACGAGCCCGAGATCGAGATCTCGCCGGTCAGGGGCTCGACGCTCGGCTCCTGCGATGCGCCGGTGCTCGGCTCGGACGAGAGCTCGGTCGATGTCGTGCCACCGCCACCACAGGCAGCCACGACAAGCAGGCTGCTGAGAGCGACGGCGGCAAGGCGCTGTCGACGGGACACAGTCACGCGATCGCTCCTCCTCAAGGACAGGCCCAGGTTCGGGGCCCGTCATCACGATCCGGTGAGGCGATCAACCGTGGGTCTGCGGCCTGTTAACAATCGATGAACCTGGGAGCTGGGCTGGCGCACGCACCTCGAGTGGCTGGCGCATCGCTGGAGCCGCGGCGCGCCCGGGCCGGCGCCGGCGCAGGAGAGGCCGGTCTCAGAGGCCGGCGAGAACCCGACCCAGTCGCCGTCGGAAGAGGACGCCGGAGACTGACCGGAACGGCCGCCCGGCCGTGCGGTGCAGCCGCCGCAGCTCGCGGTCGCGATCCACGACGAACGCCCCGACGGCGGCGCGTTCCGCGGGAGACAGCTCGGCGGAGCGGGTCGCGAGGAAGTCGCGGGCCACTGTCGCGGCGACGTCGGCGTCGTTGAGCAGCCCGAGGTGGTCCTGCATGGCGGTTACCCGCTGGATGAGCGGATTGACCTCCGGTCCGAGCGCCTCGCGCACGAACTCGAGGCTGTAGCGCAGCCGCTTGCCCTCGATCCGCAGGGCATGGAGCGTCGGCACATCGGCCCAGCGCTGGATGCCTTCATACGCGAGGACGCGGCCGAAGGCCGCCCAGATCGCCGCCGGCGCAAGCTCGCGAACGAGGCGCGGCTCAGCGGTCGTGGCCGTTCGCGCGGCGCGCCGCGGGCTGCCGAGGAAGGCCACCGAGGCATGCAGCCAGCGACCGTATCGCGGCTGGTCGAGGACGTCGTCGAGCTGGCGACGAGCCGCCTCGCGCCGCAGCTCGAGATCTCGGATGAGCGCTCCGAAAGCGACCGCTTCCGGGTCCGGCAGGGCGGCACGGTACGCGCCGGCAATCTCGAGCAGGACGTCGAGGTCGCGCACGGCGCCGAGCGCGGCGGCGACAACGCGCAGCGGCCGCTTCAAGCGCTTTGCGTCGGCCGGGTCGAAGGCATCGCCGAACACCCGCCACGCCGCGCGCAACCGGCGCGTCGCGACGCGCATCTGGTGGAGCTCCTCGATGTCGCGGCCCTCGCGCGTCCCCGGCTCACGTGCGAGCACGCGCTCGAACTGGAACGCCAGGACCTTGCGACCCGCCTCCGCGAGCGTGTCCGTCGCCAGCACACCGGGTGTCGGCCCAACGGTCAGGCGCGGTCGCGCGGCTTCACGGTCCGCGCGCTCGACCGCGGCCAGGGCCCGCTGGAGCTTCGACTGCCTGGCCGGCGCGAGGCCCTGGGCCGTCGCGAGATGGACGCCGAGCGCCGCGAGGCGACCCTCATCGCCGGACCGCAGCTCGGCCTCGAGCTCGACGAAGCGCGCGATCGAGCGCCCGTTTCGAATCACGGACACGCGGTCCAGGCTGACCTCGACGCTAACCTCGTCGTTCCCGAACGGCCGGACCTGGCGCCGCTGCCGGATCGTGACCAGCTCGACGAGCGGCGCATCGCCGGCCAGCTCCAGGACGATCGCACGGGCGTCGGACGATGGCCACTCGGCCGGCGGCTGCTCGGCCGAGGCCGGACCTTCGATCTCCTCGCGCCGGTGGACCGGGCCGTCGGTCGCGACGGCCAATGACTTCACCGTGACCAGCGTCGCCTCGCCGGTCCGGCGGAGTCGGGCCACCCGCCCGGCGGCCTCGAGCGCCCGCCCGTCGGTATCGAAGTAGCGATCCTCGACCTCGACCGTCACGAGCGGCCCGGTCGCCGCCAGGCCGTCGAGCTCTTCGGCATTGAGGAGCCGGCGGATCGGCTTCGGATCCTCGACCTCGAACTTCAGCTCGGTCTCGATGGGCGCGCCGGCTCCCGTCGTCAAGCCCAGGGCTCCAGAGAGCCGGAGCCGGCGCGTGGGCGGCGCGGTATCGCGGACGCCTCGAGGCCGGCCACCGCGAGCGCCTGGAGCACCGCGTGCGTATCGATCGCGCCCGGCGTCCCGGTGATCGCCTCGGTGCGCCGCCATTGCCCGCTCGAGTCGAGCTGCCAGGAGCGGCGGTCGTCGCTCGTCATCACCGAGAGGATCTCGTCCAGCCTCCGTTGAGCCTCTGCGTCCTCGATCGGCGTGACGACCTCGATCCGGCGATCGAGGTTGCGGTCCATCAGGTCCGCCGAGCCGATGTACCACTCCGGTTCGCCGCCATTCTGGAAGCGCCAGATCCGGGAGTGCTCGAGGAGCTCACCGATGATCGAGCGGACCTCGATCCCCTCGGAGCGACCCTCCACGCCCGGCAAGAGCGAGCACGCCGCCCGGACGACGAGTCGGATCGGCACCCCGGCCGCCGCGGCCGCGTACAGCGCCTCCACGCAGGCGACGTCGACGAGCGCGTTCATCTTCAGCACGATGCCGGCCGGCCGGCCGGCCGAGACGTGCTCGACCTCGCGCGCGACGAGCTCCAGGAACCGCGAGCGCAGCGTCATCGGCGCGACGAGGATCTTGCGGAACGTCGTCTGGCGGGACAGGCCGGTCAGCACGTTGAACAGGTCGCTGACGTCCTGGCCGATCTCCGGCCGGCAGGTCAGGAGGCCCAGGTCCGTGTACAGGCGCGCCGTCTTCGGGTTGTAGTTGCCGGTCCCGACGTGGACGTAGCGGCGCAGGATCGAGCCCTCGCGGCGTACGACCAGCAGCGTCTTCGAATGCGTCTTGAGGCCGACGAGGCCGTACACGACGTGCGCGCCCGCGTGTTCGAGCTTGCGCGCCCACGAGATGTTCGCCTCCTCGTCGAAGCGCGCCTTCAGCTCGATGAGGACGACGACCTGCTTGCCCTTTTCCGCCGCGCGAATGAGGTCGCGCACGATCGGCGAGTCGCCGGACGTCCGGTAGAGCGTCTGCTTGATCGTGAGGACATCGGGATCGTCCGCCGCCTGGGCGACGAATCGCTCGATGCTCGCGGTGAAGCTCTCGTACGGGTGGTGGACGAGGATGTCCTCGGCGCGGATCGCGGCGAAGACGTCGACCGGCTCATCCTCATCCGGGGCCAAGAGCCGCGGCGGGACGACCGGTGTCCACGGCGCGGACTTCAGATCCGGACGGTCGAGGTCCACGAGCTGATTGAGACCGGTCAGGTCGAGCATGCCGCGGACCTCGAAGAGGTCGTCCGAGGTCAGGCCGATCCCGCGCAGCAGCAGCTCGCGGGTCGTCGCTGGCATCGAGCGCTCGACCTCGACGCGCACGGCCTCCCCGAAGCGCCGCCGCCGGAGCTCCTCCTCGATCGCGAGCAGGAGATCGTCCGCCTCGTCCTCCTCGATCGTGAAGTCCGCGTTGCGCGTGACCCGGAAGAGGTGCTCCTCCTCGACCTGCATCCCGGAGAACAGCAGATCGAGGTTCGCCTCGATGACCTGGTCGATCAGCACGAAGCGCTGGTGGCCGGCGGCCTGGTCCGGCGTCCGCGGCAGCTCGAGGAGCCGCGGCAGGACCGGCGGCACCTTGACTCGGGCGAAGCTGCGCTCGCCGGTCCCGGGGTCGCGCAACCCGACGGCGATCGACAGCGACAGCGTCGAGATGTACGGGAACGGGTGGCTCGGGTCGACGGCGAGCGGCGTCAGGACGGGATAGATCTCGTCGATGAACCGTTGCCGGAGCTCGGCGTGGTGCTCCGGGACGTCCTTGTAGGCGACGAACTGGATGCCGGCATCCGCCAGGCCCCGGCGGACGTCGCGCCAGATCGCCGAGTGCTCGCCGACGAGCTCGAGCACCCTGGCGCGGGCCGCGGCGAGCTGCTCGTGGGCCGTTCGGCCGTCGGGTGAGACGACCGCAGAGCCGGCGCGCACCTGCTGGCGCAGGCCGGCGATCCGGACCTGGAAGAACTCGTCCGTGTTGTTCGCGAAGATCGACAGGAAGCGCACGCGCTCGAGGAGCGGGTTCCGGTCGTCCCGCGCCTCATGGAGGACGCGGGCATTGAACTCGAGCCACGAGAGCTCGCGATTCAGGTACGGCATCGGTCCCGCCCCGGGCAGGAGGCGCATGCGGGACTTGCCCTTGCCGCCCTTCTTCGGGCGGTCGCTCGGCGGGTTCGGACGGAGGACGGCCACGCTCGTCAGCCCGCCGCAGCCCGACCCGGACACGCGCCGCACGGGCACGCGTCCCTGAGCATCCTGAACGTGTAGTAGCCGGTGTGGTGGCCGTCGCCCCAGCTCGGCGCGATCGCGTACGAGCCGACGAGGTGGACGTCGACGAGGCGGGTCTGCTCGGGCGTCAGCGTCGGTCGGCTGTCGAGCCAGCCCGGCAGGCCGGCCTCGCCGCGGCAGAAGGCGCAGGGACAGAGCCAGCGCAGCGGCGTCGCCTCGAACGCGGACTCGTGGCCGTCGGCCCAGCCGATCTCGAGCCGCCCCGCGGCGCGGTCCGCGTGAATCCGCAGCGGGCGCGTTCGGTCGGCGCCGTCGTTCGGCGCGACGCTGTCGAGCGCGGATCGCGGGCTGGTCATCCCGCGATTGTGCGCCAAGAATGTGAACACACCAACCCCCTGACCTTCGGGCCAGAGGACGGTACCGGCGCGCGGACGTATTCTCGGCCGCGATGTCCCTGGTCATCGACGGCCTGACCAAACGGTTCCGGTCGGTCGTCGCCCTCGATGGTCTCTCGTTCAGCGTGCCCGAAGGCCACGTCTTCGGATTCCTCGGCGCGAACGGCGCGGGCAAGACGACGACGATGCGCATCGCCCTCGGTGTCCTTCGGGCCGACACCGGCACGATCCGCTGGCGCGGCGTCCCGCACGAGTCGCTGCCGCGGACGACATGGGGCTACCTGCCCGAAGAGCGCGGCCTCTACCCGCGGATGAACATCCTGGAGCAGCTCGTCTACTTCGCCGGCCTCTACGGCGTGCCAGAGGATCGCGCGATCCGCGAGGCCCGCTCGTGGCTGGCCCGGTTCCGGGTCCCGGAGTTCGCCGACCGCCGGGCCGAGGAGCTATCCAAGGGCAACCAGCAGAAGGTCCAGTTCCTCGCCGCCGTGCTCCATAACCCGGACGTGCTGCTCCTCGACGAGCCATTCACCGGCCTCGACCCGGTGAACGTCGCGATGCTCCGCGAGGCCCTCCTCGAGCTCCGCGACCAGGGCAAGACGATCATCCTCTCGACGCACCAGATGGAGACGGTCGAGGCGATGTGCGAATCCGTCGCGATCGTCGATCGTGGGCGGGTCGTCGTTGGTGGTCGCCTGCGCGACGTCAAGCGCTCGACCGGGCGGCGCATGGTCATCCTGTCGGTCGAGGGCGACCACCGCCTGCCGTGGCTGGCGGGTGTCCACGGCGCGCGGATCCTGCGGCCGGGCATCGAACGGGCCGAGATCGAGATCGACGCCGGCGTCGAGCCCGATGCGGTCCTGGCGGCCGCGCTGGCGGCCGGTGCCCGGGTGCTTCACTTCGAGGTTGCCGACGCTTCGCTGGAGCAGGTATTCATCGATCACGTCGGCCGGCCGGCGGGTGAGGAAACGACGCTCGCCGAGGCCACTGTCGACGAGGACGCGGCGTGACGACTCCGCTTCGAAGCGGCGATGCGCGGCGCTCCGACCCACTCCTGCCCAACGCCTGGATCGTCGCGAAACGCGAGTACCTCGAGCGGATCCGGAGCCGCCTCTTCTACGCGTCAACGCTCCTCCTGGCGACGCTCGCCGTGCTCGTTGCGTTCGCCCCCGTGTTCGTCCGCCTCGTCGACCGGGGCACGTCGACGACGATCGCCGTCCAGTCCCCGGAGCCGGCGCTCGTCCAGCGTTCGATCAATGTCATGTCCGGCGTCCTCAATGCCACGGCCGGCGGCGGTCGAACCGACACGTACGACTTCGTCAAAGCGCCGCCCGAGATCGACCTCTACGCCGCGATCCAGGAGGGCACCTACGACGGTGCGATCCTCGCAGTCCGCGATTCGGAGGGTCGCATCGACTTCACGTTCCTGACGGGCGAGGGCATCGCGGCCGACCGGACGCAGCTCGTCGGCATCGGTGCGCTCGGTGTCGCGATCCTCGACTGGACTGCCGCGAACGACACCTCGGGCGGCCCGGAGTTCCAGATCCCGACGGTCGATGTCATCGCGGCGGCGGGGCCGACGGCCGGCGGCGCCCCGATCGGCAACGCCGAGTTCGCGAGCCGCCGGATCATCGGCATCGTCTTCGTCGTGCTGATTTTCATCACGCTCGTGATCTACGGGATGTGGGTCGCGGCGGGCGTGGTCGCGGAGAAGGCAAGCCGGGTCATGGAGCTCCTGATCTCGGCGGCGTCGCCGCGGCAGCTCGTCATTGGCAAGGTCGTTGGCATCGGCCTGGCGGGGCTCACCCAGTACGTCGGCATCCTCGTGCCCGCGTTCGTCGCCCTCGCGGTCGAGGATCGCGTCGCGATTGCCCTCCTCGGACCGAGCGGTTCGATCGCGCCATCGTTGTCCGCCCTGACGCCGGCGCTCCTCGGCGCGTACGGCCTGTTCTTCGTCCTCGGGTTCGTCCTGTATTCACTTATCTACGCGGCGGCCGGATCGCTCGTCTCGCGCCAGGAGGACCTCCAAATCCTGGCGCTGCCGCTGAGCCTGATCGCGATCGTCGGCTATCTCGAGGCCGTGCTCGCCCTGTCGGGTGGCACCTCCACGATCATCCGGCTCTCGTCATACGTGCCGTTCTGGAGCCCATTCGTCATGCTCACGCGGCTGACGGTGGCGCGAGTCGAGCCATGGGAGCTGGTGCTCGCCTACGGCCTCCTGATCGTTGCGATCTCGATCGTTGTCGTCATCGCGGTCCGGGTCTATGCCGCGGGCGTGCTGCTGTACGGCCAGCGGCCGGGCCTGCGAGCCATCGTCGGGGCGATTGTCCGGCCGGTCTAGGTGCCTGGAGCGCCTCCGCTAGAGGGCGTCGTCCAGGCCGAGGGGCAGCCGCCGGATGAGGGCCAGCACCGGAGCGCTGGCCGGGCCCTCCGCAGCCTCACCGGGCGCCGCCATCGCGCCGACGACCTCGTCGCCAACGACGACGCCTGACGCGGGCACGAATCGCCAGAGCCGGCTGCGGATCCCCGGCAGGTACGGCCCGCCACGTGCGCGCGCCATCGTCCCCGCGAGGCCCTGCGCGACCACGGCCGCGTGGAGCGCGATGCCCTCGGTCGGGATCGCCGGAACCGCGACGACCTCGTCGCCGGGCCGGAGGACGCGGCGGAGCGCCTCGCGCCGCCGCTCGAGCGAAAGCGACAGCAGCGAGCGGCCGTCGAGGTGCAGGAGATCAAAGGCGAGGTAGGCCATCGGTCGGCCCGGCAACCCCGCGAGCCGGGCCTTCAGCCCGGAGACGTCTGCCCGCCCGTTTGCGTCGACGACCACCAGCTCCCCGTCGAGGACGGCGGATCGCGCTGCCACTCGGGCGGCCAGGCCCGCGAGCTCGATCGGCGCCGGCTCGATCGGCTCGCCGTCGATGCCGATGAAGCGGACGTCACCGGCCCCGGCCACATCCGCCGGACCCACGATCGCGAGCGCCCGGCGACCGCCCCAGGCCGGCTCGAAGAGATGAGCCGATGAGTCGAAGGGTGCCGGCAATGGCCGGGCAAGCATCGGCCGCAGGGTCGTCGGCGGGTTCGGCATCCCCGCCTCCAGCTCCAACGTCAGCTGGTCGGTCATCGCCGGGCGATGGTAGCCGGTAGACTTCCGACCCTGACCCGGGATCGCCCGGACGTCCGTCCGCGATCCGGCCTCCAACCGAGGAACCCTGGACCTTGCCCGCAAAACGCCGCGCGCCGCTGCCGGACGACCTGTATCGGTTCCGCATCGTCACCGACGCACACCTCTCGCCCGATGGCTCGAGGGTGGCGTTCAACGTTCAGGCGTCAGCTCCGGGGCGAACCGAGTACCGGAGCTCCATCTGGCTCGCGGCTGCGGACGGCTCCTCGGCCCCGCGCCAGGTCACCCTCGGTGCGAAGAACGACTCCCAGCCACGCTTCTCGCCGGATGGTCGGAGTCTCGCGTTCCTGTCCGATCGCCGGCCGATGATCGAGGAGGAGCCCGGCGCCCCCAAGGACCGCGAGGACGTCTCCCAGGTCCACATCCTGCCTCTCGACGGACCGGGCGAAGCGCGCCGCTTGACCAATCTTCCGCGCGGGGTCACCGAGCTTGGTTGGTCGCCCGACGGCACGCGCCTTGCCATCCTGACGCCGTCCCGCGGCGCCACCCGCGAAGCCGACGCGAAGGCCCGTGGCAAGCGCGAGGCGAAGCCGGGCGAGCCGCTGTCGGACTATCGCTACACGGACCGGCTCGGCTACCTCGCGAACGGCGCCGGTTTCATGCAAGGTCTTGAATGCCAGGTCTGGATCGTCGACGTCGCCTCGGGCGAGGCGCGACAGCTGACGAGCATCCGCACCGGGGTGGGGGAGTTCGCGTGGTCGCCCGATGGCCGGCGGATCGCGATCAGCGCGCAGTCGAACCGCGACTACGACCTGCGGTTCCGATCGCAGATCGTGGTCGTTGACGTTGCGAGCGGCCGCAGGACCGTGGTCGCGGGTGGCCGTGAGCGCCTGTTCTTCCGGCCGGCCTGGCTGCCCGACGGCAAGTCGATCGCGGCGTTCGGCGGGACGATGCCCGGCGTCTACTACCAGAACGCGATCTGGGTCTTCAAGGCTGACGGCTCCGAGGCTGGCGAGCGCGGCGGGCGCGACCTGACGAGCCGCCACGACCTCATGCCGGCAGCGACCGCCAACAGCGACCTCGCGAAGGGCGATGGGCCGCACCTTGCGCCGACGCCCGATGGCCGGGCCCTCTTGTTCACGGCACCGCACGCCGGCGCGTACGAGCTCTGGCGAGTTGAGCTGGCGGACGGCGCGGTGACGCGCCTGACCGACGGCCACCACTACCTCTCCGGCTTCGACGCCGTCAGCCTTCGCAGCGGGGGCATGCGCGTCGCGGCCGTCCGTTCGACGCCGACCGAGACGTCCGACGTGTACATGGGCGACCTGACGCCGAAGGGCTCGAAGCTGAGCCTGCGGCGCGTCTCGGATGTCAACCGCGAGCTGCTCGACGAGCTGGCTCTCATCGAGCCGGTGGAGCGCCATGTCGAGGTCGACGGGCGGGACATCCAGGGCTGGCTGATCCCGTCGGGCAAGGGTCGTCGCCCGCTCGTCCTGCAGATCCACGGCGGCCCGCACACGCTCTACGGCTGGACGCCATTCCTCGAGTTCCAGATCCTGGCGGGCGCCGGCATGTCGGTCTTCTATTCGAACCCGCGCGGCTCGGAGGGCTACGGCCGGGCGTTCAACGAGGGCAACCTCCAGGACTGGGGCCCCGGCCCGATGCGCGACGTGCTCGCCGGCGTCGACTCGCTTGTGGCGGACGGGCTGGCGGACCCGCAGCGCCTCGGCGTCACCGGCGGCTCGTACGGCGGCTACCTCACGAACTGGATCGTCGCCCATGATCACCGCTTCGCGGCCGCGATGACCTGCCGCAGCGTCACCGACATGGCCGTCCTGTTCATGACGGGCGACCTGGCGGGGACCGAGTGGCCGACGGCCGAGTTCGGGCGATACACGTGGCAGGACCCAGCCTATTTCGTCTCGATCTCGCCGCTGACGTACGCGCCGAACATCCGGACCCCGCTGCTCATCCAGCACAGCGAGAAGGACCTCCGGACGACGGTCGGCCAGGCCGAGGCGCTGTTCGCCGTCCTGCGCAAGCACCGCCGGCCGGTGCGGCTCATGCGCGTCCCCGACGAGAGCCACGAGCTGACCCGCTCAGGCTCGCCGTTCCGGCGCGTCGAGAACCTCGTCCAGGTACGCGACTGGTTCCGCCACTTCCTTGTCGACGGCAAGCGCCGCCTGCCACGGATCCCGAGGAACCGCGCGGGGCTATAGCCGCGCGGGTCGGGCGCGGATCGAGGTGTATCCTCGCCGTCCCATGACGGCCACGCGGCATCCCGACACCCTGTCCCGCGAACGAGCCGGCGAGCTCGTCCGGGCCTGGGCTGGTGGCCGGCCGGGGCCGCTCGGCAGCGTCCTCGGGCGGGTCACCGCGGTCGACCAGGTCGGCGTCGAGATGCGCGTCGAAAGCCTGAAGCGGCGCTCGATCAAGAAGGCCTCGAAGCTCTGGGCGCTCGACCTCGCGATCCGGATGATGGATCTCACGACGCTCGAGGGAAAGGACACGCCCGGCAAGATCCGGGCGATGTGCGCGAAGGCCATACGGCCCCAGCCGGGCGACCCGACGATCCCGTCCGTCGCGGCGATCTGCCTCTACCCGAGCCTCATCGCCGAGGCAAAGGACGCCCTCCGCGGCTCCACGGTCAAGGTCGCCTCGGTCGCGACGGCATTCCCCTCGGGCCAGACGTTTCGCGACATCAAGGTCGCCGAGGTCGGTGCTGCCGCCGCGGCCGGCGCGGACGAGATCGACATGGTCATCGACCGCGGGGCGTTCCTGTCCGGCGACTTCGGGACCGTCTTCGACGAGATCGTCGACGTCAAGGCGGCCTGCGGCGACGCCCATCTGAAGGTCATTCTCGAGACGGGCGAGCTCGAGACGTACGACAACGTCCGCCGGGCGAGCATCCTCGCGATGGCGGCCGGCGCCGACTTCATCAAGACCTCAACCGGGAAGGTGACCCCGGCGGCGACGCTGCCGGTGACCCTCGTGATGCTCGAGGCGATCCGCGACTTCGAGAAGGCGACCGGGCGAGCCGTCGGGATGAAGCCGGCGGGTGGCATCCGAACGGCGAAAGAAGCCATCCAGTACCTGGTCGTCCTCTACGAGACCCTCGGCCCGCGCTGGATGACGCCCGACATGTTCAGGTTCGGGGCGTCATCGCTGCTCAACGATGTGCTCATGCAGATCGAGAAGGAGCGCACGGGCCGCTACCAGGGCGGCGACCACTTCACGCTCGACTGACTCGCGGCTCCTCGCTGGGCCGGACGCTCACGAACGTCCGGCTGCCATGTCACCTTTTGGTCAGATCTGCGCCCTATGCAGGTGATGGAAAGCGCGGCCGTGACGATGGTCGAGGCGGACAGCGACATCGAAGCCCTGTATCGGGCCGACGCCGACCGACTCTGGCGCGCCGTCTATGCCTTCGCGGGCGACGCGGAGATCGCCAGTGACGCAGTCGCGGAGGCTTACGCTCAGGTCCTCCGTCGTGGGAGTGCCGTCCGTGATCCCGGGGCCTGGGTGTGGCGAACGGCATTCCGGATCTCTCGCGGAGAGCTCAAGGATCGGCGCCGGGATCTGAGCGCGTCGCCGACCTCGTCCGACGATCTCGACCAGTACGCGGACGCCGACCTCTTGCGGGCCGTTCGCCAGCTGCCGGAAGGCCAGCGCGCGGCCGTCATCCTCTTCTACTACGCCGACCTTCCCGCCCGCCAGATCGCTGACCGACTGGGCACGAACAGCCTCGCCGTTCGGGCGAATCTGAGCCGTGGCAGGCGGCGCCTTCGGGAGCTCCTGGGTGATCGCGATGAGTGACCTTCAGCGCCGTTTCGCGGGCCTCGATCGCCTTGAGGCGCCGGACCTCTGGGACGAGATTCAGTTGCGCGCCGAAGCGGCACCGGCGACCCAGCGCGTCACGGTCAGACGCACAACCACGCCAGTCCCGGTTCCGACCCGTGGCCGATCATTCGCCGTGATACTGGCAGCAGGGGCGGTCATCCTGGCGCTCGTCGCAGGTGCCATGTCCGTGGGCTCGTGGTGGCCACGCCCGTCATCCGTCGTTCCGAGTGCGCCAGTCGCGACCGACCCAGTCGCGACCGACCCAGTCTCGACGGACCCAGTCTCGACGGACCCAGTCTCGACGGCCCCAATCACATGGACCGGTCCGCTCCGCGAGGAGCGCGAGGCCATGGTGGTTCACAAGATGGTGGCCCGGGGCGACGGCTTCTCTGCGCTCGACGCGGAGGACGCAGTGATCGGGTACGTCGACATTTCGCTCGTCCATTTGCGGCCTGAAGGGCAGGCCTACTGGTACCTCGAGCTCGCGGGCTGGATACCACCACGCACAGACCTAAACCGCAACGTAACGCAGCTCGCGTACGGCCTCGTGGTGGAAACGACAGGCGATGACGTTGCAGACCGCGTCATCGGCCTCGAGGACGTCCCTGACTCCAATGACCTCCGCGTGTGGGTCACCAATCTGACGACGGGCGAGACGATCGAGAATATCGGCGGTCCCTACGGATATCCGGTCGAGTTCGCCCTCCCTGTCGAAGGAGGGCAGGAGCCATTTGACCGGCCGACCGTTGTCTTCACGTTCCTTGGCGGCACGCCGAACACGATCCGATTCAGTGCCGGTACGGCGCGGTTCTACGCGTGGGCCTCGGCCACGGTCGCCGGTCATGTGATTGCGCGGGACTACGCGCCTGATACGGGCTGGCTCAGTCCATAGCGTGTCGTCGCCACTTGGTGCTTGAAGCAGATCGACAGGGCGCACAGCCGCTGACCAGGTCCGCGACCTTCACGGATCGCAGGGACGCGGGTCCGCGAGTGGAACCCGCCGGCACGGCACGACGTCACCAGGCAATGAACCGCTCGAAGGGCCTCGTCGCCCTTCTCCTGTTCGGGATCGTCACCGCCTGCTCCGGTCGCGGCGAGCCTGCGCCGAGCCCGACGCCGTCGCCCGTTCCGTCACCGAGTCCGGGCAGCGAGCTCAGCGTTCCGCAGCTGAAGGTCGCGCTGATCGAGCGATTCGGCGGCCTCTGGTACTGCGATCCCGACTTCTATCCGATCGCGCACGAGGACGAGCAGGTGCTCGCGATCCAGCGCTGGGACGAGGTGAAGGCGGACGCCGAAGGCTTCGCGGCCGTCCTCGAGCAGGTGGACCTTCACGCCGGTGCCGACTTCACCGACGCCGAGAAGCTCGCGATCTACCGGGCCTGGAAGGTGCTGAACGCGATCGCGCTCGAATCGATCGGCGGCGAGCGCTATCGCTTCGACTATCTCGCCCAGCCGGCCGGCGGCGCGGCGCAGGGCACGCGCAGCGCCGGGACGATCGCAGCCGACGGAACGATCGCGGTCGAGAACCAGGCGCCGGCCGGCGAGCCGATGTGTCCGATCTGTCTCGCTCGGGGGACCCTCATCGAGACACCGCACGGCGCCGTCGCCGTGGAAGACCTGCGCATCGGCGACGCCGTCTGGACGCTCGATGCGACCGGACTTCGCATCGAAGGCGCCGTCACGGCCTTCGGGTCGACGCCGGCGCCGAGAGCGCACGTCGTCGTTCGGCTCATCCTGGCGGACGGCCGAAGCGTGACCGCGTCACCGGGCCACCCGCTCGCCGACGGCCGCCGGATCGGGTCCGTTCGAGCGGGTGACGCCGTCGGAGGCTCGACGGTGCTCTCGGCGGAGCGCGTCGCCTATCGCGGCGGCTCCACGTTCGACGTCGCCGTCTCGGGCCCGACCGGCCTCTACGTCGTCAACGGGATCGCGCTGCGCTCCACGCTGACGCCCTGAGCGAGCGCCGGCCAGGGCGGCCGGCAATTGCCCGGTTCAGGCGGGTGTCGCCGCCGGTTCGAAGAGCGGCTCCCCGATCTCGTCCTCGCGATCGAGATCCGGCGCGTCCGACAGGATGCCGACCCCGCCGAAGACCGCAAACCCGGTGATCGTGAGCGTCGGGAGCGAGTGATCGACGTTGGCGCTGTCGCGCACATCGCCGACGCCGCCCGCGAACGCCAGCGTCCGCAACTCGATCGGCCACGCCTCGGGGATCACGAGCCGGGCGCCGCCGAAGATCGCGCGCACGTTGAGTGTCGCGCCGGCCGGGTCGAGGGTGGCACCGCGCAGGTCCAGCGTCGTGCCGCCGTACCAGGCCGTCACGGTGGCAGTGCGGAGCGCCGGGGCCGTGCTCTGGAAGTCGAGGCCGGTGTAGATCGCGACGAGATCGACCTCGTCATCGGCCGGCGCTCCCGTCGAGAGCATCCGGCCCTTGGCGTAGGCGGCGGCGATGGCGGACGCGATGCCGCCGAGCAGAGTGATCGCAATGAGGTTGCGGAAAGCCGTTCCGATGGCGCGCATGGTGACTCCTTCGGGATATCTGGTGAAGGTGTCCATTGTCGCCCAAGTCGCCGAAGTCAGCCCTGAGCGGGTACGCGGATCCCCGGCACGTGCCTGGCGAGGAAGGCGAGGACGATGCCGATCTGCTGGATCCGCTCGTCGATCTGGTACGGCGCATGGCCGGTAGGGAAGAGGTACAGCTCGTGCGGGTGATCGCGGGCCTGCAGCCGGTCGACATAGGCCATGACCTGGGGCAGCGGGCAGCGGACGTCGTTTTCTCCGGCGAGGAACAGGATGGGCGCCTGCACCCGGTCGACATACGAGATCGGTGAGCGCTCCGCCATGAGCTGCGGGACCTGGTCGGGCGTCCCGCCGAGCAGGGCGCGGTCGTAGGCCTGGAGCTCGGGCGACAGATCCTTGTAGCCGAGGGCGTAGTCGCCGACGGGCACGCCCGCGACGCCGACGCGGAACCGGTCGGGGTGCATCCCGTGCATGAGCAACGTGATGTAGCCGCCCCACGACCAGCCGGCGATCGCGAGCCGGTCTGGGTCGGCGAGGCCCTTCGCGAGCAGGTCGTCAACTCCGGCGAGGACGTCCTCGACCTCGGGCCAGCCGATGTTCCCGATGAGCGTGTCCCGCCAGGCCGCCCCGAAGCCCACGGACCCCCGGTAGTTGACGAGGACGACCTGGAAACCCGCGTCCACGTAGGCCTGGAGGTCGGGCGCCCAGCGGTCGAGGTCGATCGAGGTCGGGCCGCCGTGGACGTGGACGAGCGTCGGGAACGGCGCCTCGCCTTCCGGCTCGATGCGCCAGCCGGTCACCGTCTGCCCGTTCGGGTTCGGAAACGACCATGGGATGAACGCACGGCCCGGTGGCGCGTCGCCCGCGGTCAAGACGGGCTCGACGCGGCCGACCTCGAGGAGGATGCCTGGGTGCTCGCCAGCCTGGAGCCGGTACCAGACCGCGCCGTCGGGGCGGACGCGGGCGCCGGTCATCGAGCCTGGTCGCGTGGGCAGGAGCGTCACCCGGCCGGTCGCGAGGTCATAGCGATGCAGCCGGTCGCGGCCCTCGAAGAGCTCGACGAGGAGCAGGGCCGACCCGTCCGGCCACCAGTCACAGACCTCGGTGAAGCGATCCCAGGGCAGGTCGAGGTCCGTGACGGTGCCCGTTCGTGGCTCCCAGATCGCCGGCCGCCGCTCGCCGCGCCGCTCGTGGCCGATCGCGAGGCGGTCGTCGCCGGGGATCGGTGACCAGGCGAAGGCACACAGCCCGAGGCCGGGATCCTCGAGGTCGGCGACGACCTCTCCGCTGATCGCGTCGAACACCCGCAGGGCGGCGTGGATGAGGTCGCCGTGCTCGCCATGCTCGACGCAGATCAGGCGCTCGTCGGCGCTCAGGCCCGCGAGCTCGGTGCCGCCGCGGGTCATCGCGTTGGAGCCGCCGATAAGGATCGATTCGGGGCTCAATCGGATCCGCCGCGCATCGCCGTTCCGCTCGATGACGTGGAGGGCGAAGCCGTCGCGGCCGGACATCGCTGCGACGCTCCGCTCGCGGCCCGGCGCGAAGCCATCGTTCCAGGCGGCCGGCAGGCCGTCGGAGAACGGCTCACCGGCGCCGCCGCTGAACGGTGCGATCAGCCAGCGACCGGACTCGTCACCCGACGTGTCCTGGTGCCAGAGCACCCACTCGCCATTGGCGCTGACATGGCCCGAAACGAGGCCCACGGGCTCATTCGTGATCTGCCGGCGCTCACCGGTCGCGAGGTCCCAGGTATGGAGCTGGTAGATCCCGCTCTCGGAGGACGCGAAGACGAGCCGGTCCGGGGCGCTCCGAGACCACGTCGGGAACCCGAGGATCGGTGCGCGATAGCGCTGCTGCCAGAGCGGTCCGGCAGCGACGAGGGTTGGTGCAGTCATGGGCGCCGAGGATAGCCGCGTCAGCCGAGGACGCGCTCGACGAGGTCACCCAGCGGCACCGCCGCCGCTTCGTCGCGAGTGAACCAGCCGAATTCATCGGTCGAGCCACCAACCTCGACGCGCTCCTCGCCGCCGACGATCTCCATGGGGTAGACGAACCGGATGTGGTGGTAGCGCACGTCACCCGATCGACGGTGCCAGGTACCGGCATCTGAATGGATCACGGGCGGGCCGCTGATCTGGGCCACCAGCCCAGTCTCTTCTTCGACTTCGCGAACGACGCCAGCCTCGGGCGACTCCCCGAAGTCGAGACCGCCGCCGGGCAGCGTCCACAGCCCCTCGCCCAGGTTCCCCGGGCTGACGTGGCAGAGGAGCATCCGGCCGTCGCGCCAGATCACGCCGTACGCCGCAAGCCGCGTGACCTGCTGCAGGGGCGGTTCAGCCATCGCTCAAATGATGCCTGCAGGGGCGTAATCTGCGCAGTCTCGGGGACGGCAGAGGGAGGGAAAAGTCATGGGCCGTTCGTTGATCCGTCGCGCGCGCGCCGTCCTGGTTTGCGCATTGGCCGCGTCCTTGCTGCTCTTCGCGGCACCCGGACCCGCGTCGGCCGCCACGATCTGGTTTGCCGTCATGACCGGCGACCAGGAGGTGCCGGGCCCCGGCGATCCGAGCGCGGTCGGTGCTGCCAGACTGACGATCGACCCACCCGGCGGCGAAGTGTGCGTCCAATGGGATGTCTTCGTCGAGGACCCCGCGACCGCTGCCCATATCCATGCCGGCGCCGAGGGTGTCGCCGGGGCCGTCGTCGTCGCACTGCCAACGCCGGACGCCGAGGGACTCGGGGGCGACTGCGTCAGCGGGCTCGACGAGGCGACGCTCCAGGGGATCGTCGACGACCCAGCATCGTTCTACGTGAACGTCCACAACGCGACCTACCCGGCGGGGGCGCTTCGCGGCCAGCTCGAGACGGCCGATGTGATCCCGAACGGCATCACCGTCGGCAAGATGGTTTGCCCGGTAGAGATCCAGACCTCGGCGGACCTCCTCGCTGCGCCGGACGGAACGTGCACACCGGCCCTTCACTCCGACAACGTGCCAGAGCCACCGGCAGGGCACGTCCTCGAGCCGCCAATCCTCGGGTTCGACATGGACGTCCAGCTCGACGACCTGGGTGGCACGCTGACGCTCGAGGACACCGAGCTCGAAGGCGGCGGGGCCTGCGATGCCGACTCGTGCACCTACGGCTTCAGCTATGCATGGCGAGATGCGTTCGTGGGTCCGACAACGGTCACCGAGCTCACCTTTCCCGAGGGCTTCCGCTTCGGCTGGGCGACGTTCCAGGCGTCGTTCGAGGGCGCTGACGCGCCGGCCGCAACCGTGGACGTCGACGGAGCCTCCGTGTCGTTCGACACCACGGGCTTTGGCGACAGCGACGGGTTCCTTGTCGTGCTCTACGACTTCGTCGATGTCCCAGCGCCGGTGCCGTCACCCATCCTGCCGCCGCCAACGTCGACCGTAGCGACCGAGCCTCATGCGGCCCCGATCACCAGCTGGCTCGCGATCGGGCTCGCGACCGTCCTGACCCTGGGCGTGATCCTCCTCAGACAACGGCGTACCCGCTGACCGCGTGCCGGGGCGCGCCCGGCACGGTGCCATAATGGCCGCAATGGCCACAGAGATCGACCGGCCGGGCGCCCGAACGGGCGCGGTCAAGCCCTATGCCGGCGACCGCGCACCGGCCGGCTGGGGCCTCGGCGATGGGCAGGCGATCCCCTGGGAGTACGCGCCGGCGCCGGAATCGCGCGACATCGTCGCCATCAAGGAGCGGTACGGCCTCTTCATCAACGGTCGCGAGGTGCCGGCCTCTGACGGCGAGACGTTCGGAACGGTCAATCCCGCCACGGAGGAGACGATCACCCAAGTCGCGAAGGCGACAGCTGCGGACATGGACCGCGCCGTCCGCGCGGCGCGCCAGGCGCAATCGAAGCGCTGGGGCAATCTCCCGCCGAAGGAGCGCTCGAAATACCTCTTCCGGATCGCCCGGATCCTCCAGGAACGGAGCCGCGAGTTCGCGGTCCTCGAATCGATGGACTCCGGCAAGCCGATCAAGGAGAGCCGCGACGTCGACGTGCCGCTCTCGGCGGCGCACTTCTGGTACTACGCGGGCTGGGCGGACAAGCTCGAGTACGCGTTTCCCGGCCGGGTCGCAAAGCCGCTCGGCGTGGCCGCGCAGGTCATCCCCTGGAACTTCCCGCTGCTCATGCTCGCCTGGAAGATCGCGCCGGCGCTCGCAGCCGGCAACACGGTCGTCCTGAAGCCGGCCTCAACGACACCGCTGAGCGCGCTCCTCTTTGCCGACGTTTGCCGCCAGGCCGATCTCCCGCCGGGTGTCGTGAACATCGTCCCGGGTCCCGCGGCAGTCGGCATGCACCTCGTCAGCCACCCAGGCGTCGACAAGGTCGCGTTCACAGGCTCCACGTCCGTCGGCAAGCTCATCGGCAAGGCGACGGCCGGCACGGACAAGGCGCTGACGCTCGAGCTCGGCGGCAAGGCCGCGAACATCGTCTTCGAGGACGCCGCGCTCGACCAGGCGGTCGAAGGCATCGTGAACGGCATCTACTTCAACCAGGGCGAGGTCTGCTGCGCCGGCTCGCGGCTGCTCGTCCAGGAATCCGTCGCGGAGCCGTTGATCGAGAAGCTGAAGGACCGCCTGTCGACGATCCGCGTCGGCGACCCGCTCGACAAGAACACGGACGTTGGCGCGATCAACTCGCGGGCCCAGCTCGAGACGATCACCGAGCTCGTCCAGTCCGGCGTCGAAGAGGGCGCGGACATGTACCAGCCGGCCTGCGACCTCCCGGATCGCGGCTACTTCTTCCGGCCGACGCTCTTCACGAACGTCGCCCAGAGCTTCCGGATCGCGAAAGAGGAGATCTTCGGGCCGGTGCTCTCCGTGCTGACGTTCCGGACGCCCGATGAGGCCGTCGAAAAGGCGAACAACACGCCGTATGGCCTGTCGGCGGGCGTCTGGACGGAAAAGGGGTCGCGGATTCTGTCGATGGTCAGCAAGCTCAAGGCCGGGGTCGTCTGGGCGAACACGTTCAACCGCTTCGACCCGACGTCGCCCTTCGGCGGCTACAAGGAATCGGGCTTCGGACGCGAGGGCGGGATGCACGGCCTCCACGCCTACGTCCGGCTCGAGGACCGCTGACCGTGCCAGGACCGCGGAAGGCCGCGTCGCCGCGCGCCGTCGCCCGGGCGAAACCCTCGCCGCCGGCCGGCCGGATCGCCGTTCGAAAGACGTACAAGCTCTACATCGGCGGCGAGTTCCCGCGAACCGAATCCGGACGCTCGTACCTCGTCTCGGGGGCTGACGGCGCGCCGCTCGCGAACGCCTGCCGCGGCTCGCGCAAGGACCTCCGGGACGCCGTTCGCGCCGCCCGCAAGGCGTTCCCCGGTTGGGCCGCGCGGACCGCGATGAACCGGGGCCAGGTGCTCTACCGCGTCGCCGAGCTCATGGAGGGCCGGCGCGACCAGTTCGTCGCCGAGGTCTCGGTCGCCGAGGGCCTCCGTGCCGACCGCGCCCGGGAGGTGGTCGATCGGGCGATCGACCGCTGGGTCTGGTACGCCGGCTGGGCCGACAAGATCACGCAGGTGCTCGGGGCCTCGAACCCGGTTGGCGCGCCGTACTTCAACTTCACGATCCCCGAGCCAACCGGCGTCGTCGGGATCGTGGCGCCCGAGACATCGTCGCTGCTCGGGCTCGTCAGCCGCCTCGCGCCGCCGCTCGTCGCCGGGAACGCGACGGTAGTCCTCGCCTCCGAGGCGCGGCCGCTGCCCGCGATCTCGCTCGCAGAGGTCCTCGAAACGTCGGACGTGCCGGGCGGCGTCGTGAACGTGATCACCGGGCTTCGAAAGGAGCTCGTTCCGGTCCTCGCCGGCCACGTCGACGTCGATGCGATCGACACGTGGGGCGTGCCCGAGGCCCTCCGCGTCGACACCGAGCTGACCGCGATGGACAACGTCAAGCGCCTCTCGCGCCGCTCGACGAAGGTCCGCGAGGATCGCTTCGACTGGCTCGACGACCGAGCCGCCGAGCGGCCCGAGTGGATCGCCGCGTTCCTGGAGATGAAGACCGTCTGGCACCCGATCGGCGTGTGACGGCCGAGCCCCTCAACAGGACCTTAATTTCGAACCTTCAGTATTGACTGAACTTTCGCGCAGGACTACGGTCAGGCGCGATGACACCGGGCGAGAGTCGCTTCGTCGAGGAGATGGGCCAGTACCTCGGCGCCCTCGGCATGACGCCGATGGCGGGCCGGATGTGGGGCTGGCTCCTGATCGCCGACAACGAGGAGCAGACCGCGGCCGAGATGGCTGAGGCGCTCCAGGCCAGCCGCGGCGCCATCAGCGGCACCGCCCGGATCCTCGCCGGTGCCGGCCTGATCCGCCGGACGACCCGCCGCGGCGATCGGAAGGAGTACTTCTCGGCGCCGCCGGAGGCGCTCGAGTCGCTGCTCAAGAGCGGCGGCCGGATCTACAGCGACCTCCAGCAGATCACCGAACGCGGCCTGGCCTCGATCGCCGACCGCCCACCGCAGGCGCGCGAGCGCCTCGAGGAGATGCGCGACGTCCTTGCCTTCATCGGAGCCGAGATCCCCACGCTCGTCGAGCGCTTCCTGCGCGACCGAGCGTCCACCCAGCGTTAGGAGCCCATACCGACCATGGCCGCAGTCATCCAGACCGAGAAGCTCACGAAGTCCTACGGCGTTCACCGCGGGATCGTCGACGTCGACCTCGAGGTGCAAGAGGGCGAGATCTTCGGCTTCCTCGGACCCAACGGCGCCGGCAAGACGACCACGATCCGGACCCTCCTCGACCTCATCCGCCCGACGTCGGGCGTCGGCCGCGTCTTCGGCATCGTCTCGTCCGACGATCCGGTCGCGATCCACCGACGGATCGGCTACATCCCCGGCGAGTTCACGCTCTACGACCGACTGACCGGCGGCCAGACGATCGAATACTTCGCGAACCTCAGGAGGGGCGTCGACAAGGCCTACCAGCGCGCCCTCATCGAGCGCTTCGACATCGATCCGAAGCGCCGCTTCAAGGAGCTCTCGAAGGGCAACAAGCAGAAGATCGGCCTCGTGATCGCGCTCCAGCACCAGCCAGAGCTGTTGATCCTCGACGAGCCCACGTCCGGCCTCGACCCGCTCGTCCAGCAGTCGTTCTTCGAGCTCGTTCGCGAGGCCAAGGCCGAGGGCCGCACGACCTTCCTGTCGAGCCACATCCTGTCCGAGGTCGAGAAGACCTGTGACCGCGTCGCGATCATCCGCGAGGGCCGCCTCGTCAAGCTCGACAGCGTCGAGGGCCTCCGCGACCTCGCTCATCACCAGGTCGAGCTGCGTTTCACCGGGCCGGTCCCGACCGCGGAGTTCGAGGCCCTGCCAGGCGTCAGCGAAGTCGTCGCCATGGACCACGTCCTGCGCATGCGCGTGAACGGCCCGATTACGCCGGTCGTTCGCGCGGCAGCGCGGTACGAGCTCCTCGACTTCGTCAGCCGCGAGCCGACCCTCGAAGAGACGTTCCTCGCCCAGTACGGCCACAGTCCCGATGCGAGCGAGGTCACGGCATGACCGCCGGCACCGAGCCGGCCCGGCTCGCTGTGGCCGGCCGGCCCTCGCTCTGGAGCCGGATCTACGGCCTCGGCAGCGTCTACGGCAAGACCATCCGAGACTCCCGCCGTGCGTTCGCGCTCGCGACGGGTCTCATCGTGCTGCTCTTCGTCACCGGCGGTGCCGCGATCGCCGGTGCCTTCGGGACGGTGGCGACGCGGGCCCAGGCGGCCAGCCTCGCGGAGATCCTGCCGCCGATCTTCCAGGGCCTCCTCGGGCGACCGGTCGGGCTCTCCACTCTCGGCGGCTTCATCGAGTGGCGGTACGTCGTCCTGTTCTTCATCCTCATCCCGATCTGGTCGATCCTCGCCCTGTCATCGACGATCGCTGGAGAGGCCGCCCGCGGCAGTCTCGAGCTCATCGCTACGTCCGGCGTGGCACGTCGGCGCATTGCCCTCGAGAAGCTCGCGGCTCACCTCACCGCGGTCGGGCTCGCGATGGTGATCTTCGCGATCGCGATCTGGGTGACTGGCCAGGCCTTTGCGACGCTCCCGGGCGACGAGATCGCGCCCGAGGCGGCCGTCGGCTACGCGGCCCTCACCGCGATCATGATCCTGCTGCCGGGTGCGATTGCGTTCGCCGCAGCGCCCTTTGTCGGCCGTGGCGCCGCGGCCGGCCTCGCAGCCCTCGTCATGCTCGCCTCGTACTTTGTGAACGGCTTCCGGGACTCGATCCCGGTCTTCGACGCGCTTGCTCCGCTCTCGTACTTCTCGTGGACCTTCGACCACGTCCCGCTCGCGGGCCTGTACGACTGGGGCTCGCTCGTGCTGCCGACGGCATTGGTGGTCGCCTTCCTCGTCGTCGGCGTCCTCGGCTTCGAGCGGCGAGACATGGCGAGCACGATCCACGTGCCCTCGCCGCACCTGCCGCGGTTCCTCGTGGGGCTCCGCGACCCGCTCGGCCGGTCCTTCGGCGAGCGGATCCCCGCTGCCCTCGCGTGGGGCCTCGGGCTGAGCCTCTACGTCCTCCTGCTCGCCTCCGGCGCCAGCGCCATGTCCGAGCTGTTCGAGCGCCTGCCGACGATCGAGGCGATGCTCCGGGCGGTCTATCCGAACGCCGACCTCGAATCGGTCGGCGGGATGCTGCAGATCGTGTTTGTCGAGTTCGGCCTCGTCGTCTTCGGCTTCACCGCGGCGACGATCGTGGGCGGCTGGGCCTCGGACGAGTCGTCCGGCCGCCTCGAGGTCATCCTTTCGAACCCGATGACGCGGATGGCATGGCTCATCCGGAGCGGACTCGGCGTCTACCTGGCGATCCTCCTGAGTGCCGCCGTCGTGGCGGTCGCGACCGCGATCGGCACGGCCAGCCAGGGCAGCGATGTCGCGACGCCAACGCTCGGGTCGTTCGTCCTCGCGCTTTACGGGATCGCGCTCGCGGGGATCGGGATTGCCGCGGCGGGTCTCGTGCGTGCCTCGATCGCGGCACCGGTCGTCATCGTCGTGACGGTCGGGACGTTCCTGATCACGCTGTTCGCGGTCCCGCTCAAGCTGCCCGAGTGGTTCGCGGACCTGGCGCTCACCTCGCACTACGGGTCGCCGCTGCTCGGCGACTGGGACCTCGTCGGCGTGGTCGCGTCGATCGTCCTCGGGGTCGGCGGACTTCTCGTCGGCGCGTGGGGCCTGAGCCGGCGGGACGTTCGCGTCTGAGCCGTCGGGCGGGCCGCAACCGGCGCCCGTGGCGGGCGGCGCTCGGTAGACTCGACGGGTGCCGGCCCTCGCCCTCGGGTTCGTTGCGGTCGCGGCCGTCCTCCACGCCGGCTGGAACGTCCTCCTCAAGACGTCCGGCGATCCGCTGCGGACGGCCGTCCGCCTGCAGGCGATCGGGACGCTCGTCCTCGGGCCGATCGCGCTCATTGCGTGGGCGGCGGGCGGGTTCTTCGCGATCGACCCTCGGGGCGTCGCGATCGCGATCGGTTCAGGCGTGCTCGAGACGGCCTACTTCGTGTTCCTGTCGGCCGGCTATCGGCGCGGTGACCTGTCGCTCGTCTATCCGATCGCGCGCGGCAGCGCGCCGCTGCTCGCGGTGCTCGTCGGGGTTGGCCTGCTCGGCGAGCGCCTCGGCGCAAACGGGACGCTCGGTGTCGTGTGCCTGCTCGTCGGCATCCTCGCCGTGGCCCGGCCGTGGCGGGCCTTCCAGGAAGCCGGCCGTGAGCATCGCGGCGCGATCGGGTTCGCGCTGGCAACCGGCGTGACGATCGCCGCGTACTCAGCCGTTGACCGGGTTGGCGTTCGGATCATCGCGCCGTGGCTGTACGGCGCGATCCTCGCGGTCGCGGCGACGACGATGCTGTCCCTGACCGTCAGGATCGGCCGGCGACGTGGCTGGCTGGCGCCCGCGCCTCAACCGTCCGAGGGCGGCGGGCCGTCGTCGCTCATGCGCGACGGCGTCGCGGGTGTGATCTCCCTGTTCGCATATCTCCTGATCCTCGTCGCGTACTCGATGGCGCCGCTCGCTGCCGTGGCGCCGCTCCGTGAATCCGCGATTGTCCTCGCCGCGGCATGGGGTTCGATCCGGCTCGGCGAAGCTTCGGGCCGGCGCGAGGGCGTGATCCGGATCGCCGCCGCCGCGCTGGTCGTTTTCGGAGCGGTGCTGCTCGCGACGGGGAAGTGAGCGACCGCGGATCGTCTGATCAGGCGCTGGGCCTCTGACTCGGCTCGTGCTCTGGCGCGCGGCTAGTCGCCCGCGATGATCGTCTTATGAGCATTTGCTGGCTAAGGACGGCCGTTAGCCATGGTCGCGGACCCGATGTGACCCGCTCCGACTGGAAGTCGCGCGAGAGCACCCGAACCCCGAGCTCCGAACATCAGGCTGACGGGGCGTTGAGCATCCGTTAGCCCCGGAAATGATCAATAGACGGTCACGACGCGCGCCAAGGGTCTGACGCGGGCCCGAACGGCACGCCGGGGGCTGCCTAAGACCGCCTCGGCACCCCGCGGCGGCCTAGACCGCCTCGCCGCCCTCCGCGGCCGTCGCGGCCGCGTTCGTCTGTGTCGGCGTCGCCGTCGGGATCTTGCCGCGGCCCCACAGCCGGCGCGCGCCGAACTTGCTGTTCGCGAGGCCGATGCCGAGGAGGATCAGGCCCGTCCCGAGGATCGCGCGGATGTCGATCTGCTCGTTCCGGACCGCGACGCCGAGGACGATGCCGACGACCGGCAGCAGGTAGGCGAGGAGGGCCGTCCGCGTCGCGCCCCAGTCCTGGAGCAGGCGGAAGAAGGCGAGGTACGCGAGCGACGAACCGAAGATGCCGAGCCACAGGACCGACAGCGTCACGGTCGGCGTGAACGCGGCCACGGTGGGCAAGCCTTCCAGCAGGAGCATCAGGAGCACGCTCCAGACGACGGCGAACGAGACCTGGAAGAGCGCCGGGATCATCGGCCGGAGGTTCCGGATGAACTTCCGCGAGTACACGCCACCAAACGCGTACGCGAGCGTCGCGCCCAGCAGCGCGATCGCGCCGAGGGCGTTCGAGCCGCCGACGCCGAGGTCCTTCACGACGAGCAGCACGACGCCGATGAACCCGAGCGGCAGGCTGACGAGCTTGTTGAGCGTGATCGGCTCGTCGGGCAGGAAGAGCGCCGCCGGGACGATGATGAACAGCGGTACGGCGCCATTGATGATCGCCGCGACGGCCGAGTCGACCGACTGCTCGGCCCAGGTGATCAGGGCGAACGGGATGATGATGTTGATGATCGACATGACGATCAGGTGGCCGTACGTCGTGGCGTCCCGAGGCAGCGGCTCGCGCTTCCAAAGGCCGACGATCAGCCACAGGATGACGAAGCCGATGAGCATCCGGGCGGAGATCAGCTGGAACGGCTGCAGGGTCTCGACGCCGAACTTGATGAAGAGGTAGCTGCTGCCCCACATCAGGCCAAGCCCGAGGAACAGGAACCACGGCAGGAGCGCGGTCTGGCGGGACGTCATCGGCGCATCGTAGCCGGACTTGGCCTAGAGCGATGGGCCAACGATCGGCACGCTACGATCCGGCCGAGGGAGGCGGACGGTGCGGCTCTGGGGCGGTCGATTCGGCGATGCGACGGACGCTCGGGCGGCCGACTTCACGCGTTCGATCGATGTCGATTCCGCGCTTGCGCTTGACGACCTCGACGGCTCGATCGCCCACGTCCACGGGCTCGGCCGGGCCGGCCTGCTGAGCGATTCCGATGCTCGAGCGCTCGTCGGCGGCCTGACCGCTCTCCGGGCGGACGTCGAGGCCGGCGCGGTGACGTGGGATCCAGCGCTCGAGGACGTCCACCTCAATCTCGAGGCGGCGCTGCGCGAGCGCATCGGGCCGCTCGCGGATCGCCTCCACACCGGGCGATCGAGGAATGACCAGATCGCGACGGACTTGCGACTCTGGTCGCGACAGGCGATCGACCGGCTCGACGCGGAGATCGTCAACCTGGAACGCGCACTCGTCGACCTCGCGGACCGCGAGATCGACACGGTCATGCCCGGCACGACCCACACCCAGCCGGCTCAGCCGGTCCTCCTCGCGCACCACCTTCTGGCTGTCGTGGAGATGTTGGAGCGCGATCGCGGGCGGTTCGGCGACACGCGCCGACGCCTGAACACATCGCCGCTCGGCTCGGGCGCGATCGCCGGCGTCGGCTTCCCGCTGGACCGTGAAGCGACGGCTCGCGAGCTTGGCTTCGACGGTGTGACGGCGAACTCGATCGACGCCGTTGGCGACCGCGACTTCGCCGTGGAGCTCCTCGCCGCGACGGCCCTGTGCCAGGCGCACCTGTCGAGGCTGTCGGAGGAGATCGTCTGGTGGTCGAACCCGCGGTTCGGCTTCGTCAGGGTCGCGGACGCTTTCTCGACGGGCTCATCGATGCTGCCGAACAAGCGCAACCCCGACCCGGCCGAGCTCGTCCGCGGGCATGCGGCCCGCGCAACGGCGGCGCTGACGGCTGTGCTCGGGATCCTCAAGGGCCTGCCGCTCGGCTACCAGCGCGACCTCCAGGACAGCGTGCCGCCGCTCCTCGGTGCGGTCGGCCAGCTCGAGGGCTCGCTCGCGGTGATGGCCGGGCTCATCGGTAGCCTTCAGGTGGATCGGGCGCGGATGCGCGAGGCCGCCGAGGACGGATTCGCGACGGCGACGTCGCTTGCCGATGCGCTCGTCCGACGAGGCCTCGCGTTCCGGGTCGCACACGGCGTCATCGGGCGCCTGGTCGCGGCGGCCGAGGCGGCGGGCACGGGCCTCGACGCGATCACGGACGTCGCGGTCCGCGAAGCGCTCGACGAAGCCGACGACGACCTGGCACGCGAGCTCGCCGGTGACGGCTCCCTGTCCGCGGAGCTGCGGGCCGCCGCGTCAATCGAGGCAACGCTTGCGGGCGCCGACGTGATCGGCGGAACCGCGCCGGCGCGTGTGAGAACCGCCCTCGCCGCGGCGAAGGAGCGACTCGGGTCCTGGTGACGCCGGGCTAGGATGCCCGCATGCGCCTCCTCGAGCGTGACGCGCCGCTGGCGACGCTCCATCGACTCCGGGCCGAGGCCGCAAACGAAGGGGGCCGTCTCGTCTTCGTCGAGGGCGAGGCGGGGATCGGCAAGACCTCGCTGCTGAGCGCCTTCGCCGCCTCGGTGCCGGAAGGCGTGCAGGTCCTGCTTGGATCCTGCGATCCGCTTTCGACGCCCCGGCCGCTCGGCCCGCTCCTTGACATCGCCGAGGGACTCGATCCGACATTCGGGCCGCTGGTGAGCGAATCTGCGCCGCGCGAAGAGGTCCTGGGGTCGCTCCTCCGGGCGCTCGGACGGCCCGACCGCGACCTGGTCGTCCTGCTCGACGACCTCCACTGGGCGGATGACGCGACCCTCGACGCCCTGCGCTTCGTCGGCCGCCGCATCGCGTCGACGCACGCGCTGCTCGTCGGGACGTATCGCGACGACGAGGTCGGCCGCCAGCATCCGCTGCGGGTCGTCGTTGGCGACCTCGCGACGTCGCCCGCCGTTCGGCGGATCCCGCTCGCGCCGCTCTCGAAGGCGTCGGTTGCCGAGCTGTCGAAGGGAACCGATCTCGACGCCGACGAGCTGCACGACCTGACCGGTGGCAACCCGTTCTACGTCACCGAGGTCATCGCCGGCGCGCCGGCACGCATACCCGCGACCGTGCGGGACGCGGTCCTCGCCCGCGCCGCGCGCCTGTCCGAGGCGGCCCGCCGGACGCTCGAGGCCGCTGCCGTGATCGGGCCGCCAACGGATCCCGCGCTGCTGGCAGGCGTCGTCCAAGGCCCGCTCGCGGCCGAGGAGTGCCTTGCGAAAGGCGTCCTTCGAACGGACGGGCGGAGCTATGTCTTCCGACATGAGGTCGCCCGGCAGGCCATCCTCGACGCGACCGACCTGGCCGAACGGCTCGCGCTCCATGCCCGGGTCCTCGCCGCGCTCGAGGCCGGATCCGAGGCGGACCGCTCCGACGCCCGCCTCGCGCACCACGCCGAGGGCGCCGGCGATCGCGACGCGGTCCTGCGCTACGCCCCGGCCGCCGGTCGGGCAGCGGTCGCCGCGGGCGCCCATCGCGAGGCGGCGGCCCAGTTCGCGCGGGCGCTGCGGTTTGCCGGAGACCTGCCGCGGGTCGCTCGCGGGGAGCTCCTCGTCGACGTCGCTCGCGAGCACGGCCTTGTGGCGCGCCTCGATGTCGCGTTTCCGGCGTGGGAGGAGGCCCGGGACATCTGGCACCGGGAAGGCAACGCGGAACGCGAGGCCGCCGCGCTGACGGAGTACGCGATGTTGCTGATCGGGGCCGGACGAAATGAAGACGCGGAGGCAGCATCGCGCCGGGCGCTCGAACTGGTCGAGTCGATGTCCGACGGAGCCGCCAAGGCCGAGGCGCTCGGTGGCCAGGCGTATATCCGGATGCTCGACCGGGACAACGCCGAGGCCATCGAGCTGGGCCGGAAGGCGATCAGGATGGGCGAGGGGCATCCGGCTGCGGCGGGGGCAGTCGTCGCCGCCTGGAACTCGGTCGGTAGCTCGCGCATCCTGCTCGGCGACATCGACGGCGGCCGGGCCGACCTCGAGACCAGCCTGCGGCTGGCCCTGGAATACGGCTTCGACCGCCGGGTTGGCGGTGCCTACTCCGTCCTGTACTCGGCCCTCGGCGAGATGTATCGCTTCGCGGAGGCCGACCCGTATTTCGAGGCCGGTCATCGCTACGCGTCGGCTCGTGACCTCGACGGCAACCGCCAATACCTCGAAGCCTGGCGGGCTCTCTCACTCGTCCATCGAGGGCGCTGGTCGGAGGGCGGGGCGTTGGCCGCGTCGCTGCTGGCGCGCCCGTCCACCACGATCGCCCGGATGATGGCCCTCCTGGCGCTCGGTCGCCTGCGCGCCCGACGGGGCGATCCCGACGCCTGGACGGCGCTCGACGAGGCGCTCGAGATTGCCGCGCCAACGGCCACGCTCCAGCGCCTCGGCCCAATCCGCGCGGCCCGGGCCGAGGCATTCTGGCTCGCGGGGGACCTGGACCAATCGGCCGCCGAGGCGTCCGCCGTCATCGACCTCGCGATCGCGAAGGCCCATCCGTGGCACACCGGCGAGCTCTCGTGGTGGCTCAAACAGGCTGGCCGTCCGGCGCCGAAGGCGACGCCCATCGCCGAACCGTGGCGGCTTCAGCTCGACGGGCGCTGGCGCGAGGCGGCCGTCGCCTGGGACGCGCTCGAGTGCCCATACGAGGCGGCGCGGGCCTTGCTCGGCTCGGACGACCCGGCGGCGGTCGAGGAGGCCCACGCACGATTTGACCGGCTCGGCGCGCGACCGGCCCAGGCCCTCGCGGCTCGCCGGCTCCGCGAGCTCGGCGTTCGTTCGGTCCCGCGCGGCCGGCGGCCTTCGACACGTGCGAACCCGGCCGGGCTGACGAATCGCGAGCTCGAGGTGCTGCGACTCCTGGCCGCGGGGCTCTCGAACGCCGAGATCGCCGGCCGCCTCGTGCTCTCCACGCGAACCGTGGACCACCACGTCTCTGCGGTGCTCGGCAAGCTCGGCGTGGAGCGTCGCTCCGAGGCCGCGACGGCCGCCGCGCGCGCCGGGATCGACGTCCAAAACGGGCAGGCCGCCGGCCCAGATTAGGCAGGCCTCACCGATGTGGGGCGGGCGGTCCGCGACGGACCCTGACAGCACGACCGAAGTGCGGTCGTCGTAGTGAAGGGTGAGGGTCCGATGCCGCGGTACCTGGTGGAGCGGGTCTTTCCGGCGGGCTTTGAGCTGCCGCTCGGACAGGCCGGCCTCGAGGTCTGCCGCGGCGTCGTCGGGGTCAATGACGACCTCGGTGTGACGTGGGTCCACTCGTACGTCCGCGACGACCGGCGGGCGACGTGGTGCATCTACGACGCGCCCGGTCCCGAGGCGATCCGCCGCGCTGCGGAGCGCAACGGGCTGCCGGTCACGCGGATCGCTCGGGTGAGCGTCCTCGATCCCTACTTCTACACGCCGTCCAGCGACTCGACATAGGTCGAAGTTCTCGCCGTCCGTCGGGCGGACGACCGATGCGCGCGTGGGCCTTCGGGCCGGAACGTGGACACCAGGTTCGGACCCGCCGGACAACCAGTTGGAGGCACCTGATGGGCAAGTTCATGGACGTACACAGCGGCTTCGTGGGGGTGACCGCTGCCCAGCTCCAGGAAGCGCACGAGCGCGACCTCGCGATCGAGAACGACGAGGGCGTGCACTTCGAGCGGGCCTGGATGGATCCCGACCTTGGCAAGGTGTTCTGCCTCGCCACCGGGCCGTCGCGGGAGGCCGTGATGCGCATCCATGCGCGCGCCGGCCATCCGACGCCCGAGGTCTACGAGCTCACGGTGGAGGTGTAGTCATGAAGTCTCGAACGCTCCGGTTCCTGCCGCTCGTCGGCGGCCTCGCGGCGCTCCTCATCGCCTCGAGCGTTGCAATCGCCGGCTCCGGCCAGTCAACGGTCGCGATCGCCCGCCAGGCGACCGAGAAGTTCCATGACGTCGCGGCCGCCGAGGCCGCCGGCTATGGCCCGTTCTACATCTGCACCGACAACGAGAGCCTCGGTGCGGCGATGGGCCAGCACTACGCGAACATCGACCTCGTCCTCGACCCGGCCATCGATCCCGAGAAGCCGGAAGTGCTCGTTTACGAGCCGATGCCCGACGGGTCGCTGCACCTCGTGGGTGTTGAGTACGTCGTCTTCCAGGACCTCTGGCATGACGCCTTCGGGCCCGGCACGCCGTCCGTGCTCGGCATCGACCTCAAGCCCGTGCCGGCGCCGAACCGCTACGGCCTGCCGCCGTTCTTCCAGCGCCACGTTTGGCTCTGGAAGCCGAACCCGCTCGGCATGTACGAAGACTGGAACTCGAAGGTCTCGTGCCGCGGCAACGGTGATCCCGCCTGACACGATCCCTGGGCTGGGTCCTCGAACCGGCGGCGACCCGCAAGGGCGCCGCCGGTTTCGTTATCGCCGAGATGCGCCGATGGGCTCCGTCGTCTGCGGCGGCCGCGCGATCGGGATGCTGGCGACCCAGGCCGCGATCTCGGCTCGCCGGGCGACACCCAGCTTCGCGAGGATGTGCTCGACGTGGGCACTGACCGTCTTCGTGGCGATCCCGAGCTCGCCGCCGATCTCGCCGTTCGTCCGGCCATCTCGGATCAACGTGGCGACCTCGAACTCCCGGATCGTCAGTGGCCGCCACGGCTCGTCCTCGAGGCCTCGACCGCGACCGGCTCGAAGCAGCTCGTCGGCGCGGGCGAGGAGCGGCTCGCTGCGGAGCTCCTCGGCGACGGCTCGAGCCTCGGCCAGCGTCGCGGCGGCGTCGGCGTGGCGGTTCATCCGCATCAGGCAGCTGGCGAGATCCAGGCGGGCCCACGAGCTCTCCCAGATCCGCCCTCGCTCTTCCCAGCCTCGAACGGCGCGCTCCAGGGACTCCCGGGCCGCGGCCATCGAACCGGCTGCCAGAAGCGTCAGGCCGTCAGCATGACTCAGCGCGGCGCCGGCGACAGGATCCCAGCCGGCGAGGTTGTCACGGGCACCCGCCATCCAGCGCTCCGCGTCATTGGGCCGGCGCGCCGCGAGATACGCGCGAACACCCGTGACCACAAACGGGATCAGGAGCGCCCGCTCGCCGGTCCGTGACGAGATCTCGAGCGCCTCTTCGCAACGCGCGATGGCGCTTCCGGCGTCGCCCGCGAGGAGGTCCGCTTCGGCGAGGCCCCACAGCGGCGTCAGGATGAGGTGGGCCTCACCGACCCGGCGCCCAGACTCGAGCGATTCCTCGAGCCAGCGCCGAGCCTCCTCGAGCCGGCCGCGGCCGAAGGCGACAAGGCCGATGACGTCCAGTGCCCCGATCACGCCGCGCCGGCAGCCACGATCGACGAGCTCGTGGCGAGCCCGGTCGTCGGCGGCGCCCCAGCGACCCGCGCCCCAGTCGACGATCGCGGTCGTCGTCGCCATCATCTGCCGGCAGTGCGATTGCTCGATCGCGTCGGCGTACTGGAGGCCCTCGCGGATCGCAACCTCGGCCGACTGCGGGTCCATGACCCGCGCGGCCATGATCGCCAGGTTCCGATATCCGGTGACGCCGACGGACTCGTAGCCGCCGTCGCGAGCCTCACGCGCCGCCCGCATGCCATCGCGAAGGCCGGTCTCGAAGCGGCCGTCGACGATATCGATCCGAGCCAGCGTCAGGTCCGCCTCGAGGACGGTCTCGCGATCGCCGACGCTCTCGGCGAGCTCTCGCGCAGCGACAGCATCCGCGCGTGCAGCCGGAAGCTCCGATGCAAACAGCCCATTGCTGGCTCGCACACCCAGGAGGAACGCGCGGAGCTTCTCGCGCTCCGGGCTGGCCGGCTGGGCGTCGACCTCGGCGAGCGCCTTGTCAGTGAACGAGCTCATCACGTGATGCGGCTCTCCGCCGCGTGCGGCTTGCGTGGACATGAGTACGAGCATCCCGGCCGCATCCAGGGGCCGGCCCGCTTCGAGGTAGAGGCGCCGCGCGCGGGTCGCGGCAGTGACGCAGTCCTCGTTTCGCTCGATCGCGCCGGCGGCGTCGGCAAATTGCTCGTACAGCTGCGCTTTCTCCGCAAGGGGAAGGTCGTCCGGCATGTTCGCGATCGCTCGCTGGTACAGCTCGTACGCCTCCTGGCGTGCCGAGATCCGGCTCGCGTCCCTTGCGGCGGTCATCGCCGCCCGGAACGCCTGCGGCCGCAGCCCCGCCCGCTCGTAGTGCCGCGATGCGTGGACGACACTCGCGCCCTCGAGGGTCATGACGAACTCGGCGGCCTGGGCATGGAAGCGCCGAAGCTGCGAGGGCGGCACGGACCCATAGATCGCGTCGCGCAGCAGCTGGTGGCGGAAGTCGTAGTAGCCCTGGTCGACGTAGTCGAATGGGTGGAGGATCGACGCGTCGACGAGCTCCTGGAGAATCGGCTCGAGCTCCGCCAGCGGCCGGTCGACCATCCCCGCGATCGTGTCGGGCGTGAAGCATCGGCCGACGACCGCCCCTGCGCGAACGAGTTGGCGAGCGTCGTCTGAGAGGCGTCCGACGCGCGCCAGGACGGCGTCGCCGATCGTGTCCGGGACGTGGGCCTCGCGAATTCTGCGGCCGTCGGTCAGGGCATCGTCATCGAGCGCGGCCAGGAGCTCCTCGATGTGGAGCGGGATCCCGTTCGTCCGCTGGTGGACGGCTTCAACGACGTCGCGCGGCGCGGGGAGCTCGCCGCCCAGGATGAGCGTCGTCGCCATGCCGGTTTCGTCGAGCGTGAGCGGCCGGAGGCGGATCTCCTGCGCGTGCCGCTGGCTGAGGAGGCGCGCCCGCCATTCGCGATGGATCGAGTCCGGCGGGAATTCGTCGGCTCGATAGTCAGCCATGATGAGCAGCGGCCGCTCGGCGGCATGCCGGGCGAGCTCGCCGATGACCTCGAGGCTCATCTCATCGGTCCAGTGGAGGTCATCGAAGAGCAGCATCGTCGGCCGGTCGATCGCCGCGAGGATCTCGTCCGCGGCCTGGCGGACCATCAGCCGCCGTGCGCCGAGGGCGTCGCCATCGTGGCGGCCATCGATCCCGCGGAGCGTCGCGGCGAGCGCGCCGAAGTCCTCGCTATCGCGCATCCCGATGGCCATCTCGCGGATCGACCCGAGCGGGACCTGGAGATCCTGCGGCGAGACGGAGCCGCCTTCGACGCGGAAGCCGGCCGCGAGCGCCTTCCGGACCGTCGCGCGGATGAGCCGCGTCTTGCCGAGCCCGGCCTGGCCGGAGAGGAAGAGCGCCTGGCCGCGGCCCTGCGCCGTCTCGGCGACCAGGTGATCCAGGAGCTCGAGCACGTCGTCGCGACCGACGATGACGGGGCACTGCACCGAACCAGCGCGGTTCACGGGCGGATGGTACGGCGACCACCACGGGTTGCGTCATCGGTCGTTCGACCGATGGACCGCTAGAGGCCCTCCGGCTCCACGGAGTCCAGGACCTCGTTCCGGCTGTTCAGGACGGCGATGTCGAGCACGGGCTCGATCGTCGGCCACCACAGCGCATACCAGCCGTTCGCGTAGGTTGCCCAGACGAAGCGCTCGCCGTCGAGCCCGGCAACGACGTTCGCCGGGGTCGACGATCCGAGCGTCACCCGTGGTTGGCTGATCGGGGCGACGCGACCGATCGCGATCATCCGCGATGCGTCCGGGTCATCGATGCTGCCGTACCACGCCGTGTCGATGCCATCCGCCGGAATGTCCGGCACAGGGAGGGCGAGGACGCCAATCGGTGGCGACGGATTCTCGACGTCGGTCCGGCAGGCGTAACCATGTGATGCATCGCCAAAGACGAGCGTCGCGAGTCGGACGCCACGCAGGTCGGCCACGGCCAGCGGGAGGTCGCCGATGCCCGGCTCGGCCTTGCGACAGGCCGCCTCGAGCGAGGCGATCCCGTCTGCCGTCGTCGGGATCGGGTGGCTGCGCCACGGTCCGAGCGCGAGGTTCACCGCGATCTCCGCGGTCGGGGTCGGTGTCGCGCTCGGGGCTGAGGATGGCTCCGGCGTCGGGGGCGGTGTCGCGCTCGGGGCTGAGCCGCAGCTCGCCAACAGCGCCGCGGCGAGCAATCCACGGACGACAATGCCCATCACAGCGAGGCTTACGCGTCGTGAGAGTCGCGAGTTCAGAGCTCCGTTGTTGTCGCGATCGCCACGTCTCGGACGAGATGCGTGTCCGGCGCCCAGGCGCGAGCGAGGATCACGTGGAACGTTGCCGCCGTCCGGCCGTGCGGCAGCTCGATCGTCGGCAGCGGGCGCGGGTCCAGGACGCCCTCGACCTCGATCGTTCGATCGCCCTCGAGCACGCCTTCGGGGAGGAGCACCGATGACCACGCCGTGATCGTTTCCGAGCGTCCGCCGGACACCGTCGCCTCGACTCGGACCTGCACCTCGGCCCGGACTTCCTGGAGCTTGAGCGCTGCAGGGACCTGCAGGGCCACGCGGCCCCGGAACGGTTGCCCGCAGGCGAGGGGCATCGGGTCGAGCTCGATCGTGCCGGTGATCCCGTCGGCTGCGACGTCGGCCGAGCCATAGAGCGCGAACTCCTCGACCGGCACCGCCCCGGCTCGGAGCAGCGCCGTCGGCTGATGGACGAGGACCGTCCGCCCGAGCCGCGAGTCGAACCCGCCGGGCACGTCCAGCTTCGCCTCGAACAGCCACTCGAGACCCGCGACGTCGGCGTCGAGAGAGGCCGGGCCGAGCGGCGGCACCGGCTGCTCGAAGGCGAGCTCGCGCGTCTCACCCGCCGCGAGCGACACCGGTGCGAGCAGGTCGACCGGCTCCCGTACGACTTCCGCGCGCGAGGTCACGACCCGGGTTGTCGTGTGGCCTTGTGCGTCGGTCGAGGTCTCCTCGTGCTTCCAGTGCTCGGTCGCCTTCAGGGAGATCCGCAACGCGTCTGCCGTGAACCGCTCGCGGGCGGTGAGCCGGACACGACCCGCCACGATGCGGCCGGGCAGGAAGTCCTCACGCGGGAGCTCGACGTGCCAGTCCACGCCCTCGCTGGACTCCGTCCAGACGACCGGGGCTGACGGATCCGCACTCACCCGGCGATCCTACCCCGCGGGCGGGCTACGATCCGTCCGATGCTCTCGCTCGACACGATCCGGAGCGCACCGAAAGCTCTGCTGCACGACCATCTCGACGGCGGCCTGCGGCCGGCCACGGTCGTGGATCTGGCTCGCGAGTTCGGCTATGACGCGCTGCCGACGAGCGGTGTTGACGATCTCGCGGCATGGTTCCGGCGCGGCGCCGACCGCAAGTCGCTCGAGCTGTACCTCGAGACGTTCGCCCACACGGTCGGCGTCATGCAGGAGCGTGACGCGCTCGTGCGGGTGGCGGCCGAGTGCGCTGAGGACCTGGCCGCGGACGGGGTGGTGTACGCCGAGGTTCGCTACGCGCCGGAGCTCCACGTCGGGCGCGGGCTCACGCTGGACGAGGTAGTGCAGACCGTCCAGGACGGCTTCCGCGAGGGCGAGCGCCGGGCAGCGGCCGCAGGCCATCCGATCAGGATCCGGACGCTGATCACCGCGATGCGCCAGTTCGAACGCTCGACCGAGATCGCCGCGCTCGCCGTCAGGTGGCGCGACGACGGCGTCGTCGGCTTCGACGTCGCCGGGCCTGAGGCGGGCTTTCGGCCGACGCGCTATCTCGATGCCTTCGACCACGTCCGCCACGAGAATTTCCACCTGACGATCCACGCCGGTGAGTCGTTCGGGTTGCCGTCGATCCACGAGGCCCTGCAGTGGTGCGGCGCCGAGCGCCTCGGCCACGGCGTCCGGATCGTCGACGACATCACGACCGACGCCGATGGCTCCGTCCGGATGGGCCGCCTCGCGACGTTCGTCCGGGATCGGCGCGTGCCGCTCGAGATGTGCCCGTCGTCGAACGTCCATACCGGCGCCGCGGCATCGATCGCGGAGCACCCGATCGACCTCCTCCGCCGCCTCCGTTTCCGCGTGACCGTGAACACCGACAACCGGCTGATGTCGAACGTCTCCATGTCGTCCGAGTTCGCCGCGCTCGACGCGGCCTTCGGGCTCGGTCTCGGCGAGATGGAGTGGCTGACGATCAACGCGATGAAATCGGCCTTCGCGCCGTTCGATGAGCGGCTGCGGCTGATCAACGAGATCGTGAAGCCGGGCTACGCGCGCCTCAGGGCGGAAGCCTCGCGGGTGGTCGCCGCGGGCTGAATCCCGCCGGCCAGGGCCCCAAATACGAGCGCGGGTCGTGGTAACGCGGCTTGCGCTCGAATTCGCCCCCGGATACGAGCCACCGTCGTACTAGCCGACAACAGGCCCGTCGCCGCGTACGTGAGAAGCTCGCGCAGGGTCACTCGGACAGCCGATTGTGCGGACGAAACCGCGGCTCACTGTCCGCCAGTCGACCGAATCGTGGTGGAGCCCCTTCCAGTACGACGCCGGCTCGTATTTGCAAGAAACGGTGGTCGGCCCACGTCGCTCGCGCGACCTGCGCTACGGAGCGACCGCGAACGTGTCGCAGGCGTCGAGCGTGCCCTGCTCGTAGCCGGTCGAGAACCACGCCTTGCGCTGCTCGGACGAGCCGTGGGTCCACGTCTCTGGGCTCACCCGGCCCTGCGTCCGGGACTGGATCCGGTCATCGCCGACGGCCGAAGCGGCGTCGAGGGCGTCGCCGATGTCGTCCGCGGTCAGCGGTTCGAGGAAGCCACCGCGAGCCGCGTTGTCGGCCCAGACGCCGGCCAGGCAGTCGGCCATGAGCTCGATCCGGACCGAGGCGCTCTCGGGGCCCGTGCCGCCGTCCTGGCGCGTGAGGATCCCGAGCAGGTCCTGGACGTGGTGGCCGTACTCGTGCGCGACGACGTACGCCTCGGCGAAGTTGCCGCCGCGCGCCCCGAGCTGCGACTGCAGCGCCAGGAAGAAGTCCAGGTCGAGGTAGACGCTCGTGTCGGGCGGGCAGTAGAACGGGCCAACGGCCGACGAGGCCTCGCCGCAGCCGGTCGAGACCTGGCCCGTGAAGAGCACCGTGTCGGCCTGCCGGTAGGGCGTGCCCGCGGCGGGCAGGGCTTCGGCCCAGTAGGCCTGGATGCTGTTCACGTAGCCGACGATCCGACAGTCCGCGCGCTCGTTCGCGTCCGCGCCGGTGCGGCACTCGTTGATGAGCGTGGTGTTCTCGGGACCGATGGGCACGCCGCCACCGCCCGACAGCCCGCTCAGCGCGCCCGGATCACCGCCGAGGAGCACGTAGACGAGGAGCACGACGAGCCCCAGGCCGCCGCCACCCACAGCAAGTCCGCGACCGCCGACCGTGCGGCCGCGAACGTCGCGAACCTGTCCGGGATCGAGCGGGACATCCCGCTTGAACGTCATGACGCGGCCCAGCCTAGGGCCGGCGTCGCCCTCAGGTCCATCACCCGCTCGGCCCGGCACATGCCGCGCACATTGCAGGTCGGCTAGTTGACGGTCAGCGTGCCCTTCATGCCCTGCTCCTCGTGGCCCGCGAGCTTGCAGACGTACGTGTACTCGCCGGGCCCGAGAGTGACCGTCAGCTCCTTCGTCAGCCCGGGCACGATGCCCTCGAGCTCGTCGACCACCGAACCGTCCTTGAAGATCTCGAACTCGTGCTCGATGTTGCCGCCGTTGCGGACCGCGAACCGCACGTCACCGGCGGGCACGGTCAGGGTTGACGGGTCGTACTTGAACTCGCTCGCCGTGATCGCAACGACGCCCGACGGCGCCGGCGTCGGTGAGCCGGTCGGCTGGTCGGCGCCGCAGGCCGCGGGAATGGCGGCCACAACGGCGAGGGCAAGCAGGCGAGCGACGAGCGTGGAGCGAGTCACAGGCGCGGACCTCCGTACAGCGTGGTGCATCGGGTGATCTGGAGCCGCGTCAGGCGGCTGGCGCAGGTCGCTGGATCAGCGGCCGGTCGAGAACGAACAGGACGAGCACGGGAATGAGATACGCGACGTATCCGATGAGCTCGAGCGGCGTCGGGGCGGAACGGTAGCCGAACAGCCCTCGCAGGATCGAGCCGAGCGGGCCGGAGTCCGGCAGCACGGCGCCGAGGTTGAAGGCCTGGCCCGCGTTCGGGATCAGCCCCGCCTCCCCGAACTCGGCGATCGCGAACGCCACGAGGCCGGCGGCGACGAAGATGAGGATCGTCCCGGTGACCGTGAAGAAGCGGCGCAGGTTGACGCGGACCCCGACCACGAAGATCGCGTAGCCGACGCCGACCGCGACCGCGAGCCCAAGGATGCCGCCTGCGACGGTGTCGAGGCCGGTGCCGTTGAACGAGAAGATCGGGATCAGGAAAAGTGCCGTCTCCACCCCTTCGCGGATGACGGCGATGAACGAAAGCGCGACGAGCGCGAGGGTCCCGCCCTCGGTCAGTGCCAGGTCCACGCCATGCTCGAGCTCGCCTTTGAGCGCACGACCCTGGCGGCGCATCCAGAAGAGCATCCAGGTCAGGACGGCCACGGCCGTCAACGCGGCGATGCCTTCGAGGGTCTCCTTCACGGCGAGCGGCAATCGCTCGATCGTCAGCGTCACGACGAGCCCGATCGCGACCGACAGCGCGACGGCGGCCACGACGCCAACGGCAACCTTCGGCAGGGCGTCGCGGCGGCCGACCTTGACGAGGTAAGCGGCGACGATGCCGACGATCAGCGCGGCCTCGAGGCCTTCGCGGAGCATCAGGAAGAACGTGGCGAGCATGCCCGGTGGTTGTCCTCGGTACTCAGGCTCTCTTGCGCGTCGCGCTCAAGGTGCCTTGAGTTGCGAGCCTAGCATGGGCTGCGCGAACGCGCCGCGGGGCCTTAAGGTCAGCGCCAGGTGATCGTTACGGTCAACGGGATCCGGATCGCACCAGCACCCGTATTCACGAGCTCGACGCGATGCAGCTCCTGACCGAGCAACACCTCTTCGGTCACCGAACTGTCGGTGCCATCGAAGTCGAGGACTCCCGACCCGACGAGCTCACGGACCGTGAGCCGATAGTCATGGCTGCCGTCCCACGTCGCGCCGATCGAGACGGGCTGCTCGCGCGGTGAGATCTCGATGACGACGCCGTTGTAGTCAGGCCGGGCGGCACCGTCGAACCAGGCGCCGTCGATCGTGAGCGTCGGCTCGGCCGCGGGGAATTCGAGCGTCACGTCCAGCTTGGGTGTCTCGGCGTGCTGGCCGCGGAGCGACAACGTCCATGTCGCATTCGAACGGGTCGTCTCGCCTCTCATCGTGAACGAGTGTCCGCTCGTGCAATACAGCTGCACCCCGTTGACCGCGAGGCAGGCGTCGACGGCGTTCGGTGGCGAGACCACGAGGCGCATGCTGACGGCGGACGGTCCTTCCGTGCGGAACGAGATCTGCCGGTCGCGCCCCGTTGAATCGTCCGCGCCGTCGAGCTTGAGCCCCCGGATCGTCGCCGTGACGACCGTTCCGCTCGAGGCCGACGGTTCAGGGCTGGACGACGGGGCCGAGGCGGACGGTTCGCCAGGCGAAGGCGACGCTGGGGTCGGGGGCGACTCGCTCGGCGGTGGCGTTGTTGCGGCGGCGGACAGCGTTGGGCTGGGCTCCAGCGACGCCGGCGGCGAGCCCGGCGTGAGGTTCATCGCCACCGCGAGACCGACCAGCACGATGAGGACGACAGCGAGGCCGAACGCCAGGCCTCGTCCGGGATTGTTCATGGCGCCGGAAGCGTGTTGGCCCCGGCGGGATTCGTCAAACGCCGGCCGGCTCCGGATCCTCAACGGTCGTCGGGAGGGTCTCGAGCAGCGGCGGCGTCCAGGCCCAGGCCGCGCCATGGTGCCGCCCGACGGCACCGTGCCGCGCCGCCTCGACCCGCAGCGGCAGGCCGAAGATCTCGATGAAGCCGACGGCCGACTTGTGGTCGAACGCGTCGCCCTCGTCGTACGTCGCGAGGCTCTTGTCGTACAGCGACAGCGGCGAGCGCCGGCCGGCGACGATTGCCGAGCCGTGGTCCAGCCGGATCCGGACTTCGCCCGAGACGACGCGCTGCGACGAGGCGACGTAGCCGCGCAGATCGCGGTGGAGAGCGCTGAACCACAGCCCGTCGTACGTGAGCTGCGACAGCTCGTTTGCGACGAGGCGGTTGAAGCGGAGGGTGTCCTTCGACAGCGTCAGGCTTTCGAGCGCCCGATGCGCGGCGTGCAGGACAGCGGCGGCCGGGGCCTCATAGATCTCGCGGCTCTTGATCCCGACGAGGCGATCCTCGAGATGGTCAACACGCCCCACACCATGCTGCCCTGCGAGCATGCTGACACGGTCAACGAGTGAAACGGCGTCGAGGCGTTCGCCGTCGATGGCGACCGGAAGCCCGCCTTCGAAGTCGAGCGTGACGTCGACCGCCGCGGGGGCGCTGGACGGATCGACGGTCCACTCGTACACGTCCGCCGGCGGCGAGACCCACGGGTCCTCGAGCACGCCGGTCTCGATCGAGCGGCCCCAGAGGTTGACGTCGATCGAGTAGGGCGAGGCTTTCGTGATCGGGATCTCGATGTTCCGCTCGGCCGCGTAGTCGATCTCCTGCTCCCGCGTCAGGCCCATCCCGACGCGCATCGGTGCGACGACCTCGAGGCCGGGATCGAGGGCATGGACGGCGACGTCGAAGCGGACCTGGTCGTTGCCCTTGCCCGTGCAGCCGTGGGCGACTGCGTCGGCGCCTTCCTTCTGGGCGACCTCGACGAGGAGCTGGGCGATCAACGGCCGCGCCAGCGCCGTCGCCAGCGGATAGGCGCCCTGGTAGAGGGCGTTCGCCTGGAGGTGCGGCCAGACGAAGTCCGTGACGAATCGCTCTCGCGCGTCGACGACGTAGGCGCGCGAGGCGCCGGCGGACATCGCCCGGCGTTCGACACCGGGTCGCAGCGAGCCCCCGCCGACGTCGACCGTGAGCGTGACAACCTCGACCCCGAACTGCTCGCGCAGCCAGGCGACGGCGACGGACGTGTCGAGCCCGCCGGAGTAGGCGAGGACGACCTTCTTCATCGAGCAACCTCCGGGACGGCGTTCGGGGCAGGGGACGGGGGAGCCGCCGGCGCGGCGGTCGTAGGCAGCGACTGGAGCGCTCGGAACCGGGCCAGCCAGCGCTCGAGTCGCGCCGCGTCCGAGAAGAGCACGATCAGCGTGTTGTCGCCCGCGACCGTGCCCTCCTGGTCGGCCAGCGACGACTCGTCGATCGCCTGTGCGACGGCATTGGCCGAGCCCGGCGTGCCCGAGAGGACGAGGATGAGTCCGCTTCGGCCGACCGTGATCGGGATGTCCGCGAGAAGCCGCCTGAGCCGCTCGTCCGAAGCCGGTGTCGGCGCCGGCCCGACGTCCTCGGCGGCGACGTAGACGTGGCCGCCGGCACGCGGCACGGTCACGAGGTTGAGCTCCGAGATGTCGCGGCTCACGGTCGCCTGCGTGACCTCGAAGCCCTGCCGGCGCAGCTCGTCGACGAGCTCCTGCTGCCGGGTGATCGGACGCGATGCGACGATCAGGCGGATCGCCCGCTGACGGCGGCCCTTGAGGTCGGCGGCGACGCTCATGCGGCACCCACGGGAGTCGTGCGCCCAGCGGTCAGCCGCGTGCCAAAGTTCGGGTCTGAGAGGGCGCGCGCAAGGGCGCCTGGGGCGCTCGAGTCGGCGATGATCGCCTCGCTGCCGGGCCACGTCAGCGCACCGAGGGCGGCCCGGACCTTTGGCACCATGCCGCCGGCGATGACCCCGCCGTCGATGAGCGCCTCGGCCTCGCCGACGGTCAACGTGTCGAGCTTTCGGCCGGCCCCGTCGCGAACCCCGTCGACGTCCGTCAGCAGCACGAGCTGACGCGCGCCGAGACCGGCCGCGATCCCAGCCGCCGCGTCGTCGGCGTTCACATTGCAGACGATGCCCTGCTCGTCGCGCGCGAGCGGCGCCACGACCGGCACCTGGTCGGCGACGAGGAGCGAATCCAGGAGGTCGCGACGAAGGCCGACGACGTGGGCGACGAGCCCAAGCTCCGGAACGCGCTCGGCGATGAACAGCCCACCATCGACGCCCGACAGCCCGACTGCGTCCACTCCGACGTCTCGAAGCGCCGCGACGAGCTCGCTGTTGACGACGCCACGAAGGACCGCCGCGGCGACCTCGAGCGCGGCCGGGTCCGTGATTCGCAGCCCGCCCTCGAAGCGCGTCGAGACGCCGAGCCGCTCGAGCCACTCGGTCATCCGCTTGCCACCGCCGTGCACGAGGACGACGGGCCGCGACCGGGCAACGAGCGCGACCTCGTCGAGCACTTGGCGCTGGTCCGCGAGCGTCGTGCCGCCGAGCTTCACGACGAGAATCTCACTCATGGGTCGTCGCCCCGGCGGCCCATGCCTTCGTTGACTCCTGTGCGCGCTCGCTCACGCACGTCGAAGTGCTCTCGCTCGCGTGCTCGTCGTCGCCTCGGCCTGGACTCGCCGAGACGCCGATTCGCCATTCGCTCACGTCGTGTATTCCGAATTTTCGATGACGTAGGTCTCGGTCAGGTCGCAGCCGAACGCCTCGCCGTCACCGTCGCCCAGGTCGAGATCCAGCGAGATGACGACCTCGGGTGCGGCCATCGCCGATCGAACCGCCGACCGGTCGAACGGCAGCGGGCCGCCGTTCGCGCCGTCGAACACGGCCGTGCCCGCGATCGAGATCCGAAGTCGATCGGGATCGAGCTCTGCCGGCGACGCGGCGAGCCGAGCGGCCTCGGCTGCCGAAAGCCCCGCGGCCTCGAGGATCTCGGCCTCGGCGAGCCGGGCATTCCCGGCCGCACCGGCGATCCGGCCCCAGTTCGGGTCGCGGCCGTGGACCGCCGCCTTGACGAGGCTCGAGGCGACAACCGCCCGCGCGATCGCCCGTGCCGAGGCGTCATCGCGAGCGCCCCTTGCGACGCAGGTGATGAGGGTCGTCGCGCCCTCGCCGTCCGCCGCCTGCTGCCGGGCAAGGTCGCGGGCGACGGCCTCGACCGCCGCCCGCAACGCCGCCTCCGCCGGGGTCCCCAGCACCACCGGCGACGTCCCCGAGGCACCAGACGCGAGGAGAAACACCGTGTCGTTCGTGCTCGTGTCGCCATCGACCGTGAGCTGGTCCCAGGTCCGGGCCGCAGCCGGCCGCAGGATCGCGGACAGGGTCTCGGGGCTGGCGCTCGCATCCGTCAGGACGACGGACAGCATCGTCGCCATCCGCGGATGGATCATCCCGACGCCCTTCGCGATGCCGCTGACCCGGATCGTCGTGGAGCTGCCGCTGTCGCTCGCCAGCTCGAACGTCGTCGTCGCAACCTTCACGACCGAGTCGGTCGTCCGGAATGCCTCGGCCGCCGCCAGGAGTCCCGCGTCGCTGCCATCGAGCGCGGCGGCGGCCGCCGTCACGCCGGCCTCCACGCGGTCGAGCGGCAGCCGCGTGCCGATGAGCCCGGTCGAGAGGTGGAGGACGTCGGGCTCGGCCACGCCGGCGGCGGCACTGACGATGCGGCCGACGCGCTCCTGGTCGGCGAGACCGGCCGCGCCCGTCGCGGCGTTCGCGCAGCCGCTCGTGCAGACGACGGCGCTCGCCATGCCCGACACGGTCAGGTTCGAACGGGACAGCCGCACCGGCGCGGCCGCAAAGCGGTTCGGAGTGAACACCGCGGCGGCGGGCACAGCACCCCCGCTTGCCACGATGAGCGCGACGTCCGGCCGGCCGCTGGCCTTGATGCCGGCCGCGACCCCGGCGGCCCGGAAGCCGTCCGGCATCACGGCGCGGCGTTCGACGACGGGCTGACCGGCGTGGATCGGCGCAAGCGTCACGTGAGCCTCACGGCGCGAGCGGCAGCTGCTCGAGACCGGCCGTCTCCGGCAGCCCCAGGACGACGTTGAACGCCTGGATCGCCTGACCGGCGGCGCCCTTCACGAGATTGTCGATCACGCCGATCGCGATGATCCGGCCCGTTCGTGCGTCGGCCCGCACGAAGACCCGAGCGTGGTTGCTGCCCGTCACGTGCTTCGTCGCCGGTGGCGCGTCGACGACGCTCACGAACGGCTCGCGGTCGTAGGCCTCGGCGAAGAGGTCGTCCAGCTCCGCCTGCTCGACCGGCCGTGACGGCCGAATGTGGCTGGTCGAGAGGATGCCGCGGGTCATCGGGATGAGATGCGGCAGGAAATCGACGCCGCTCGCACCCGTGTTCGAACCGAGCGCGCCCAGCTCCTGCTCGATCTCCGCGACGTGGCGGTGACCGCCGATGCCGTAGGCCTTCACGCTCTCGTTGACCTCGCCGAACATCATCTCCGGCTTCGCTTCGCGGCCGGCACCCGAGACCCCGCTCTTCGCATCGACGACGAGGTCGGCGATCAACCCGGCGCGCGCGAGCGGGGCGAGCGCGAGCAACGTCGCCGTCGGGTAACAGCCTGGCGCGCCGACGATCGCGGGCGTTGACCCGCCGAGCGCGGCGAGCGCATCGCGATGCAGCTCCGGAAGCCCGTAGACGGCGTTCGAAAGCAGGCCCGGCTCGGGGTGGTCAAAGCCGTACCAGCGCGGGTAGTCAGCCGGATCGCGCAGCCGGAAGTCGGGCCCGAGGTCGATGATCGTCGCGCCGCGCTTCACGAGGTCCGGCGCCATTGCCGCCGACGCGCCGTGGGGCAGCGCGAGGAACACGGCGTCCGCGTCGGGAACGTCCGCATCTACAAGCAGGCCCGTTCCAGCGAGGTGCGCGTGCGTTCCGCCGATCGGTTCCGCGTCGCGGCCACGCGCCACGAGCCCAACGATCTCGACCAACGGGTGCCGCCCAAGGAGCCGGATGAGCTCTGCTCCGACATACCCGGTCGCGCCGACGATCGCGACGCGCACGCGCCCAGCTCGTTCGGTCCGGGGCGACGCGGTGGCGGTGTCGACAGCGGCGTTCATGGGCGCATGACTATACGCGATTGATGCATAGACATGCAACAAGGCCGGCCCGTCGCTCGCTAGGAGACGACCTCCGGCCGGCGGTACGGGCCGGTGACGACGACCTCGCCCGCCGCCTCGTACGGCTTCTTGCCGCCGCTGCGGATCGCGTAGCCGTGGTGGATCTCGGTCGCGCCCGCCGAGAGCATTGCGCTGACGGGGCAGTACTTGAGCGCGGAGAGTTCGATGCACCGCTGGATCGCAGTCTCGGAGATGTCGTCGCCGTCGAACTCGTGGATGACGTCGATCCGCGGGAAGACCTGCGGGTACTCCTCGCGCTGCGTGCCGGTGACCCGGATGAGGTAGCGCTCGATCCGCTGCCGCTTCTTGAGCGCGATGCCCGCAACGTCCATCGCGCTGCACGCGGCGAGCGCCGCGAGAACCGTCTCGACCGGGCTCGCGCCTGTGTTCGAGGTCCGGTCATCGAAGCGGACGGTGTGGCCGGAGCTCATCGCGGCCGCGAACGCCATCCCGCCCTCGTGCACGACCTCGACCCGCTTCTCGCGTGCCATCAGACCTCGCTACTCGGCCGCCATGGCCATCGCCATCGGCGACGGCGGCGGGGTGAGGAACTGCTCGTGGTAGAGCCGCGCATACAACCCGTCGCGTTCGAGGAGCTCGGCATGCGTGCCCCGCTCCACGATCGTGCCGCGGTCGTAGACGAGGATCTGGTCGGCGCGCAGGATCGTCGACAGGCGATGGGCAATGGCGATCGTCGTGCGGCCCTGCTCGAGTCGTTCGAGCGCCGCCTGGATGAGTCGCTCGCTCACGGTGTCCAGCGCCGAGGTGGCCTCGTCGAGGATGAGGATCTTCGGGTCCTTCAGCAGCACCCGGGCGATCGCGATCCGCTGCTTCTCGCCGCCCGAGAGCTTGTAGCCGCGCTCGCCGACGATCGTGTCGTAGCCGTCGGGCAGCTCGAGCACCCGATCGTGGATCGCCGCGGCTCGAGCGGCCGCCTCGATCTCCGCCGCGGTCGCCCCGGCCTTCGCGTACTCGAGGTTCTCGCGGATCGACGCGTGAAAGAGGTACGTCTCCTGCGTAACGAAGCCGATGACGTCGCCGAGGCTGGCCAGCGTCAGCGCACGGACGTCGTGGCCGTCGATCTCGACGGCGCCCGAATCGACGTCGTACAGGCGCGGGATCAGGTAGGTCGTCGTCGTCTTTCCTGAGCCCGACGGACCAACGAGCGCGACGAGCTGGCCCGGCTCGGCTTCGAAATCGATGCCTTCGAGCCCGAACGGCGCGAGCGGCTCAGCCGGTGCGGGCGCCAGCCCGTTCTCCGCTGGTGCCCTGTCCGCCGGTTTGGCCGCCGGGTAGCGGAAGCTGACGTCGCGGAGCCGAACCCGGCCCGCGACGGTCGCGCGGTCCAGCGCGACCGCGTCGGGTGCCTCCTCGATCCCCGGTTCGAGATCGAGGTATTCGAAGATCCGGTCGAACAGGGCGAGCGCGCCCTGGATCTCGACCTGGACGTTGAGCAGCTGGCCCATCGGGAAGAAGAGCCGCGACTGGAGCGTCGTGAACGCGACGATGTCGCCGATCGTCGGAGCGCTCGGGTCGCCCTGGATGGCGAGGTAGCCGGCGAGCCAGTACACGAACGCCGGCGTGATCGAGAAGATCGTGCCGATGATCATGAAGAACCAGCGCCCGACCATCGCGGAGCGGATCTGGAGCGCCGCGAGCTCGAGGTTGATCTTCGTGAAGCGCCGCGTCGCGGTCTCCTGCTGGCCGAAGGTCTTCGTCAGGAGGACGCCGCTGACGCTGAGTGTCTCCTCGGTCGCCGCGGACATCTCGGCGAGCGACTTCTGGGTCGCGGTGCTGACCGTCCGTCGGACCTTCCCGACGCGATACGTCAGGACCATGAAGAACGGCAGCAGGCCGAGCGAGAGCAGGGTCAGCCGCCAGTCGATGATGAACATCGCGATGATTGTGCTGATCGCGATCGCAAGGTTGCTCGTGAGTGAGCTCGCCGTGTCGGTGACGACGCCCTGGACGCCGCCGACGTCGTTCGCGAGGCGGCTCTGGATCTCGCCGGTCTTCGTCTCCGTGAAGAACCGCAGCGGCATTCGCTGGAGGTGCCGGTAGAGCGCCTCGCGAAGGTCGGCCATGACCCGCTGGCCGATGATGTTGTTCAGGTAGCTCTGGCCGACGCCGACGAGCCCCGAGCCGATCGGCAGGGCGATCATCAGCCCGACATACAGGTTCAGCCGGCCGAAGTCGAGGCGCGGGATCGCATCGTCGATCAGGAGCTTCAGCAGGATCGGGTTGACGAGGCCGATGAGGCTCGTGGCGAGTATCGCGACGACGACGATCGCGACCTGTCCGCGGTACGGCCCGAAGAACGCCGCGATCCGGCGGACCGTACGGGCACGCCGCTCGGGCGGGACGATGGAGGCCGGGAGCGGGGGCGCGGCGAACGGGCCGCCGCGTTGGCGGAAACTCATCGGAGAGCGGACCCTATCACGCGAACCGGGATGTTGCGCGAGCAACTTCCCGCTGGGCGATTTCTAGGCCGCCGGATGGGTGGTCGCGCCGAAGGCGCGAGCGAGCATGCGAGCGAGCGGACCCCGACGTCCGTGAGCGCGCACGCACAGTGAGCAACGCACGACGCGGCCGGCCAGACGGCGGCCTACCAGGCAGAGGCGTGCGCTTCCTCGACGATGCCCGCCACTTCGAGCCATCGCTCGGCGTCGATCGCCGCGGCGCACCCGGCTCCGGCCGCGGTCACGGCCTGGCGGTAGCGATGGTCGTGGACGTCGCCGGCAACGAAGACGCCTTCGATCTGGGTGCCGGTGTGATCCTTCGGGACGAGGTAGCCCTTCGCGTCGACCTCGAGCCAGTCGCGGAACGCTTCCGTGTTCGGCCGGTAGCCGACGGCGATGAA
>Ga0075418_10000322_pt1 | contig 49280 bp, 46 predicted proteins | sample SoiMetdeltSBSDD2_FD_81776 | JGI IMG/M metagenome (GOLD analysis project Ga0075418, IMG submission 81776) | Bulk soil microbial communities from a Populus tree surrounding site in Tennessee, USA - Soil MetaG P. deltoides SBSDD2 | ecosystem: Environmental > Terrestrial > Soil > Tree plantation...
GGTGACCTGCGCCAGCCGCTGCACGATCGACCGAGCAGTGCCGTCCGGTTGGTACGCAGCCTCGGGGCGCCCGTCGGCGCCGTAGACGCGTTCACCGGGCGCCCACACCTGGATCACGAGGAGCGAGCAGCCGCGGGGGCCGGCGAGCGACGCGGCGACGTCGGCGGACGAATACGGCGAGCTCTCGCCGTCGGTCACGAGGACGCACGTCCGGTGCTCGGCGGACGTCGGGAAGAACCCCGAGGACCGCACCGCGGCGAGCGCGCCGAAGCTCGTCGCGTTGCGCGCAACATCCTGAGGCGGGGGGGCCTCCACGGCGACCGACCGACGGACGACGTTCTCGAAGGTGCTCTCGTCGGACGTCGCGAAGACGTAGGGGAGCACGCGGTCCGTGAGGCCTGCGACGGCGGCGGGGACGTCTGGCACGCCCCGGCGCAGACCGAGCACCACCTGTCTTGCGCGCTCGAGGCGCGGGATCCCCTCCGGCCCCTCGGACGCGAGCATCGAACGCGACACGTCGACGACGAACAGCACCTCCGACGAGCGCCGCGTCCGTTCGCTCCCGGTCGTTCGTAGCACCGGCTGTGCTGCGGCGAGGCCCAGAAGCACGCAGATCGCCACTGCCGCCGCCGTCCGCGCGGCGTTGATCCCGAGCGGTGCCGGTGTCAGCCCCAGGATGCCCGCCACGCGTCTGCCCTTCTCGGCGGCGAAAACGGCGGCGGCGACGGGCACGGCCGCGCCGAGGACAGCGAGCCCGGCGAGCGGCGACAGGAAGACGAGCGCTGCGACGATGATCTAGTACCCCCGTCCCGGGGTGCCGGAGCCTGCGCCGCGCCGACCCGTGCCTCGTGTGCCCGAGCCCGTGCCCGGTCCGTGCCTGACCTGTGTGGCGCGGAGGCGTCGCAGGGCGAGCTCGAGGTTGATCTTGGCGTCGAGGTTCGACGGATCGGCGCGAACCGCGGCCCTGAAGGAGGCGACGGCGAGTTCGTCCTCGGTTCCCCTCGGGCCGAGGGCCTGGAGGACTCCCAGGAGATCGTTCGCCTGCGAGGCCGCAGCGGGGGAGCCCTCCGCGGCGACGGCGGCGAGCGCGCCCTCCGCGGCCGACCTGATGCGTGAGCGGGTCTCCCCGGCGTCGAAGCCACGGCGGGCATGGATGGCTGCGACGTAAAGCTGAACGGCGCGGCGCAGGTCGACGTCGCGCGGTGCATCCACCGCCCGTCCCACCGGGTCGACCGGGAGCCACGTGCCTGCGGTCCAACGCGCCTGAGCGGGGGCGTGCGAGTACACCTCGTCCCCGCTCCTCAACGCGTCGCGCCACGAGCGTGCGTCGTGCGCGAGCGCGGCGCTGCACGCCGCCGCCCCCGCCGCCGCGACCGAGGCTGCGACGAGCCACGTGCGATTCATGCTTCCGCCCACCGGAGTCTGGCCGTGAGGACGAGCAGCACCGCGAGCGTCGCCGCTGCGACGAGCGCCAGGACGACCAGCAGCGCCGGAGAGGTCGCCTGCAGACGGGCCCGCCCATCGTCGGAAGCCGATGCGGGCCGCAGGTCGCCCGGCTGCGCCAGCAACCGCTTCACGAGCCGCGCGTCCTCCTGCGACGGGTTGAGCCCGACCACTCGGAGTGGGATGCCGAGCTTCCGATATGCCAGTGCGGCGCTCGTCAGCGCTTCGATGTCCTCTGCGTCGTCGTCGAGGTCGCTGACGAGAACGACGGAGGGCCGATCCACGCGACGGTCACGCACGACATCGAGCGCGAGCCGAAGGCCCGTCGAGATACGGGTGCCTGCGCTGAACTGACTCGACCAGGGGTTGTTCGACGGGAGAGGAATGCTGCCGGGAGTCGTCTGCCTGGGCACCACGAAGAACCGTTCGAATGCACGGAGCTCCGTCGCAGGAGTGCCAGGCGGCAGGGCCTGGTACGCGGTGTCGGAGAAGAGGACGAGCCCGTATCGTCCATGCGAGCTCGCCAGTCGCTCGAGCGTCGCCGCGATCTCCGTATACGTCTCGTCGGAGATGCTCGCCGACACGTCGAGGACGACGACGCCGTTCGTCCCCTTCGGCACGAACGCAGTGGTCGTCGGGTGGGTGCGAAGGGCGACGACCAGTGAAAGACACGCCGCGACGACGCACCCCGCGCCTGCGAGCACGCGCAAGCGCCGCGTTTGCCTCCCCGCGTCCGAGAGCCGTTCGAAGTCCGCGAGCGGAATCGCCTCGGTCCTCATCGCCCGGCCTCCGCCCGCTCGGCGAGCGCGACCGTACCCTCCGGCTTCGGAGAGCTCGCGGACCACGCGAGCTGGGAGGCATCATCGGCGACCTCGCAGGCACCCGCGGAGCCGGCGACTCGCGAGACGAGATCTGCAGCACGTCGCCGGTCCGGCACGGGTCGCCGAGCCGACTCGCGGAGTAGGCGCACTGCCCGCACGAGCTCCGCCTCGCGCGCCCGGGCGGTGGATCGCGGTCGCAGGGCCAGCATTCCCAGCAGCAGCGCGAGGAGCAGGAGCACCGCGGCCGCGACGATGAGCGGCGTGACCAGGTGGCCGGCGCGATCGTCCGCACCCGACAGCGCTGTCTGCTGTCGGTAGGGCGGCGTGGCCGCACCGACAGCGGCACCGGCGACCCGCGGCTCGAGGAGGATCGTCACAGGATCGGCCCGACCTGTCGCGACCACGTCGCCCGCGCGCCCGGCGGCGACGCGAGCCACCGGCAGACGGACACGGCGTACCCCGCGGGCCGGCGTGCACGAAAGGTCGAGGCACGCAAGGTGCTGCTCGAGCGTCACGACCACGAAGGAGCCGTCGGTGCTGCGCGTCGTCCGCGCCGGCCCGACCTGAGCCAACGGGCCTGCGTCGGCGAAGATGCGCACGCTCGGCACGTCGCCATTGCCCCTTGGCAGCCGAGCCACGACGACGTAGCGGATCGGGTCGCCCATGCCGACCGTTTCCGGCTCGGCACCGGCCTGCACACGGATCGGAGCCGCGTGCGCCGCGCCGACCGCGAGCAGGCTGCCGATCAGCCCGAGGACAAAAAGCTTCATGCTCCGCGACGCAGCAGCGTGCGTCGTCGCGCCGCCCAGCCGTGGAACAGCCGCGCGACCTCGTCGGGGTCGCTCGTCCCGACGACGACGGGATCGAAGCCAAGGCGTCGGAACCGGCCGATCGTCTCCGTGAGGCGCCGCTCGTTGGCAGCGGCGTGCCCGCGGGCGCGCCGGCGCGTGATCCAGACGTCGCTTCGCAGCGCGGACCCCGGCGCGACGAACGGCACGACGACGCCGCCGATCCGTGGGAACGACTGCTCCCAGAGAGGGTCTTGCACGACGACCGGCGTCACGTCCCACCCGAGACCGCGAAGGCGCATCCACAGACGCCCCGGCACGGCCTCGAGGAAGTCCGAGACGACGAAGACGAAGCTGCCGACGGGGATCGCCGCCCTTCTGCGGGTGAGCAGCTCGAGAGAGCGCGCGAGCGCGTCGGGCGGCGCGTCCACGTGGCCCGTGGCGCGGTCGACCAGCCACGCGCTCGAGGGTGCCCGTCCGGGAGGGACGTAGACGGGGCCCGTTGCGCCCCAGGCAACGAGGCCGACGTCACCGTGTGCCGCCCGTGCGCTCGCCGTGACGAGCTCGACGATCGCGGCGATCGCCGCAGGCTTGTCCAGCCACGGCAGCGGGCCGCGGTAGATCCCGAGCGACGGTCGACCGTCGGAGACGACCACGGCGCGCGGCGCCCGTTGCGCGAAGAACTCGCGCACGACGAGCTCGTCGCTCCCGCGCGCCGCGGACAGCCGTGCCGACGCTCCCCAGTCGATCCAGCTGAGCCGGTCGCCGGGCCGATACGGTCTCGAACCGGCGGTCTCGTCTCCCTCACCGCGTTGCGGCGTCCGCAGCGATCCCGGGTGGATGCCGCGGAATCGACGCCGCGGGACGAGCGGGAACGGCCGCACGCCGTGGGGGCTCATGGGCTCTGCGGAGTCGTGGTGTCCCAGTCGGGCTCGGGCCGGGGCGCACGCTCGAGGCATCCCTCCCACACGCGGCGCACGATGTCCCCGCGTGAGGCGCCCTCGTCGACCAGGAGCGATTCACCAATCAACAGCCGGTGGACGACGACCGGCTCGAACAGCTCCTCCATGTCCTCCGGGACGACATAGTCGCGGCGATGTGCGAGCGCCCACGCGCGAGAGAGACGATCGAGAGCCAGGCTCGCCCGGACGGACGCGCCGAGCTCGAGGAACGGCAGCTCGCGCGTCGCACGCACGAGATCGACCGCCCACCGCTTCACGAGGGGATCGATGTAGACCTCCTCGACCGCCTCGCGCAGCCCGCGCAGGTCCTCGAGGTCCGCGACGGCTCGCAGCCGGCCGAGCGGGTGCCCATGCGTCTGCTCGTCGAGGATCCTGACCTCCTCCTCGACGCTCGGGTAGCCGAGCGACGCGCGGACCAGGAAGCGATCGAGTTGCGCCTCCGGCAGTGCGTAGGTGCCGTCCTGCTCGATCGGGTTCTCCGTCGCGATCAGGAGGAAAGGATCCGGGAGCGGCCTCGTCGTCCCGTCGACCGTCACCTGGAGCTCGGACATCCCCTCCAGAAGCGCTGACTGCGCCTTCGGCAGCGCCCGGTTGATCTCGTCGACGAGGACGATGTTGGCGAAGATCGGCCCCGGCTGGAACTCGAACGCCCGGGTGGGCGGGTTCCAGATCGAGAGACCTGTGACGTCCGTCGGCTGAAGGTCAGGCGTGCACTGGATGCGCGAGACCGAGGCAAGCTCGATGCTCCCCGCCAGGGCGCGGGCGAGCATCGTCTTCGCGGTCCCGGGCACGTCCTCGAGCAGGACGTGGCCGCCGCAGGCGAAGGCTGCGATCACGAGTCGGATCGCCTCCCGCTTGCCGACGACGACGGTCTCGACGTTCGCGAGAAGGCGCTCGGCGACCGCGGCTCCCGTCTCGAACGAGCCTGCAGGCGCGGGCATCTCGCCCGCCCCGCGCGCGCTCACCTGGCGCCTTCCACGCGAGCGATCATCGAGGCATCGTAGGTGACGTTCACGCGCCCTAGAGAAGCTCTGCCAGGGGAAACGAACGGTGGCGGCGTGGCGGCACGAGGTAGTTCTGGCGATGCGTGGTTCGCAGCACGCTGTTCAGGCCCTGCTCCTCGGCTCGCGCGTGGAACGGCGTCGTGCGGCCCGCCGGATAGCGCCCGTCCATCGCAAGACGAGCTCGATGGAAGAGCTCTGACGTCGCGGTGAAGGCGACGAAGTGAAGGCCCGCCGCCGCGCCCTTCGCCATCCCGTCGTCCCCGGGGCGCGCGCTCCAGAAGAACGGGTTGTCGAGCGTGTTGAAGTCGGCCCGCTGGATCAGCGCGGTCCCGGTCGGGTAGTGGGCGCCGTCGTTGCCGGTGACGGGTGCGGGGAGCCGGGTCGCCGGCTGCAGCGAACCGCTGTGGCCGACGAGGCCCTTGTCCCGCGCCTCCGCGACGACAGTGGGCAGATCCTGGATCTCGCCTGGGCCCTCTGGCAGGGTCAGCGTCCCGTCTGCCACGGCGAGGCCTGGCCTGAACGCGGCCCAGGCGCGCCTGATGTACGAGAAGCGCGCGTACCAGGTTTCGAGGTCCTCGTCGAGGTGCGAGAGATGCATGGTCGTGCCCGCGCGGAAGTAGCCGTTCGGCCATTGGTCGGTCGCCCCCGGGAGCGTCTCGAAGTTCGCGATCGGGTCGGGGCCGAGGGCACTGCGCTGCGTCGACGTGAAGCCGAGGAACAGCTGCGCGTTGTCGGGGATCAGCCGGGCGGTCGGGAGGCCGGCACGGAGCGCGAGTTGCTTCGGGAGGCTGCGGCCGCCGGCCTCGCCGCCGCCGACGAAACCCTTGCGGATGCTCGTGATTGCGAACACGCCGTCCAGGGAGTCGAACACGGCCCGCGCGCCCGCCGCGACGTGCTCGAGCGAGTCGCTGCGGAAGAGGATGCAGACGTGGTTCTGCTCGAGCCGCGTCGACTCGGGATCGCTCGGGAAGCGGACGGCGTCGAGCACCGCCTCGCGACGCTCGCCGTCGCGCTTCGAGGCCTGCAGGTCGACCGGCAGGTAGCGCGGGAACCGTCGCCCGTCTCGCAGACGCGGGAGGAAGTCCCGGAAGTAGGAACGTCCCCACCCGACGGTGGTCGCGAGGCCGGCCGGTGTCGAGGCGAATCGCCGGTCGAGGCGCCCCAGGACACGTTCGAGCTCTGCGCGCGCCGCCCGCAGCTCCCGCCGGTCGGGCTCGACGCGGAGCATCGCCGTGACGATCTGGTGGTGCCGCGGCGGCACGACGACCTCGACGCCCTTCTCCCTTACGATCCGGACGCCGCGGAGCAGGTGCTGTTCCGCGGGATGTCGCGGCCCGGTCTGGAGCGCCCGCGCCGGCAGGGGCGCAAGCGTGTCGACGAGCCCGTACATCCCGGTGGCGGCGAGCGCGCCGAGCGCGCTCCTCCTGAGAAAGACCTCTCGCGTCAGCTCCCGTGCCACGTCGCGGTCGTCCATCTAGTCGAAGCTACCCCGCCGGGAGCCTGTATGCGACGAGCTCGAAGACCGGGGCCGGAAAGTCGGGGTGGTCGGCCCCGGCGCCGACGAGCAGCATGCCCGCGGCGACTGCCGGGCAGGCGTTGATCCCGGCTCGCATGCGTGCCCGCGCGACGATCGAGCCGTCCTCGGCCGAGAGGCCGTAGACACGGCCGTCGTACGTGGCGGTGTAGACGACGCCGCCCGCCACCGTCGCGCAGCCGAAGTCGGGCGACCCGAACCGGCGCGTCCAGACACGTGAGCCGCTCGACGCCTCCAGCGCGACGAGCTCTCCCGTCCCTTTGGAGTAGTCGGTCGAGTAGAAGCTCAGGCCGCTCGTCCCGTACGCGCTCTCGCGGAAGCAGAGGTCGACCACCGGGACGAAGACCCGGCCATCGGCCGATGCCATCGGCGTCTCGACCCCGCCGAGCAGGCCGGGACAGACCTTCACCGGTTGGGTCGGAAGCGGACCCCGGGCGTTTCGGTGGACCCCGACCGACGTCTCCCACCGACGCGTGCCGGACGAACGGTCCCACGCGATCACCCGGCCCGCCTTCCCGGCACCGACGACCAGGTCGCCGACCAGGAGCGGCGGAAGCTGGAAGTCGTAGTCACGCACGTCGTGCGGTGTGACCTGGTCGGCCCAGATCAACTCGCCCGTTCTCCCGTCGAGGACGAGGAGCGAGTCCGTGTGCCGGACGGGGCCGGGGTACATGCCGCCGTTCGGCCGGGCACGGGAGCCCCCCCACGGATACGGATTGGCCGTGCCCCAGTAGAGGCGGCCGTCCTCGTCCACCGAGGGTGGATGCCAGGCGCCTCCCCCGGATGCCTCGCGCGGGAAGCGCCATGCACCGACGATCGTGTCGAACCGCCAGCGCACTGCCCCGGTCCTCGCGTCGAGGGCGAACAGCGTGCCCCGGCCGCCGGGCGATTGACCGGTCGAGCTCGTGTAGACGAGACCGTCGGCGACGAGCGGCGCGATCGTCACCGGGTTCCCCGGTCGCGTCAGCCGTGTCCGCCAGCGCTCGACTCCCGTGCGTGCGGAAAGCGCGAAGGCGCTCGTGTCGGTGTTGCCGTACACGACGCCGTTCGCGACCGCGACACCGTTCGGGCCACCGTCCGGACGTCCGAACCCGTGGCGCCAGAGCAGGTGCCCGTCGGCGAGCGACAGCGCATAGACGTCGCTGTTCAGATCCTGGAGGTAGACCCGACCGTCCAAGACGACGGGCGTCGCCGCATCGATCCCCGAGAAGCCCGGCTCCCCGCGAAGCCGGAAACGCCAACGCACGCGCAGTCGGCCGGCGGTCGCGGGGGCCGCCGGGCCGGAAACGGCGCGTGTGCTGGCGTTGTTCGCGTTCGGCTGGGACCAGGCGACCTGGCCGACCGACTCCGGCTCCCTGGTGTCGCCGCAGCCGGCGAGCGCTACGAGCGCCAGGGACGCGACGACGGTCGCTGGGAGGACGCGACCCGCCACCGCCTGTGCGCCGCCTATTCGCCGAGCCCCGAGAACACCGAGATGGAGCCTCGCATGACCCGGGGATCGCAGTTGAGCGCACAGCGATACCCGAAGTTCCCGCGGTCCTCGAACGACAACACGATGTGGTCGACCTGGCCGGGCCCGAGCGGCTTCGTCTTCAGGCCCGAGACGAGGAAGTTGTGCTTCTTCGTGCCCTTGTTGACGACACGGAACCAGATCGTCACCGCACGTTCGACGCGCTTCGGGCTGACGATGATCCGGCCGTCCAGGATCCGGACGGAGACTCTCTGCAGCGGATCGACGCCCGTCGTCGCAGATGCCGTTCGCGCCGACGCGCCGACCATGCAGACGAGAACTGCGCCGCCGACGGTGCAGGCGATCATCAGACGTCTCAGCACGGGAGTGCCTCCTGTGAGTGCGCGAAACGGCTTCCGAGCGAGCCCGTGATCGTCAGCTTATAGGCCGTGCAGTCGTTCATCGGAAGCGCGCCGAAGTTGGCGTTGAATGCCCCGGTCGACCCCGCGGTCGCGGACTTCTTGTGCGAGCCGCCGCCCTCGACGAGCGTCACGCTGAGCTTCTCGCCGGGGCGGAAGTGCGTGCCGGCGACGACGACGTCCGTGCCGCTGAACTTCAGGGCCGCGGCAGGCTTGCACGATGGCTTGACGGTGTGCTTGAAGGTCACCTTCGTCCCGGCGGTGCCGACCGCGCGGAGCGTGTACGCCGTGCACGCCGTGAGCTTCGTCTTGGGGAGAGAAATCGTGACCACCCCGGCCGCGGTCGCGGTGCCACGTGCCGTGCCCTTCGCGCCCGCGCTGAGCGTGACCGTCACGCGCTCGGTGGGCTTGAAGCCACTGCCGCGGATCGTCAACGGGCTCAGCTTCACGATCTTCACGGTCGCCTTCGCGGCGGCGGCCGGCGCAGCGGTCGCAACGGCGCCGGTCAGGATGGCGAGGAGGGCGGCGAACAGCGCCGCCCTCCTCGGAGTCGCGTACGGGAGACGTCTCACGCGCGCGCTTACTTGACCGACTTGATGTACGCGACGATCGCCTTCGCCTCCGAGACGGGGATGTTCCCGATCGCGGTCGTCATGATCCCGGACGAGTAGCCCTCCGCGATCTGGGCGTCCGGCTGCTCGATCGCGAGGATCAAGTAGCCGTCGGTGGCCTTGGTGACCTGGCCGTTGTCCAGGCGGACGGTGCGGCCCGCAAGGCCCTTCCACGTGGGACCGGTCGATTTCGCGCCGGTAAGCGTGTGGCATGCCTCACAGCCGTAGTTCTCCGAGAGCTGCTTGCCCTTCGCGACCAGTGCGGGGGTCACGGCGACCGTCATGTTCGCGTACGGGTTGGCTGACGTCCCGCCGCCGGCGGAGGCTGCCTTGACGGTCCCGCGGATCTCTCCGTTGGGGTTCGCCTTCGTGTGGACGTTCACGTACGCCTTGCCGGCGATCATCGCGGCCGCGGCCACAGCGGTGACCGAGGTCTTTCCGCCGCGTCCCGACCGGCAGGGTCCGCACAGCGGAACGACCACCTTGCCCGCCTTCCCAGGTGCACCGAGGTGCACGTGCGCGGCGAGACCCGGCCCCGTCAGGCCGGAGAACGAGAGCTTCCACGTCAGCGAGGCCTTCGTCGCGCTGACGACCTTGAGCGTGCCGGTGAAGCTCCCCGTCCCCTTCGTCGCCCCCTTCGGGCGCGGCACCTCGAGCTTCGTGTTGAGCTTCGTCGCGATCTTGTACGAGCCGGGGGTGAGCTTGGTCGCGCCCCCGTTTGCACGTACGCCGGAGTCACCGGCGGTCGCGAGCCCGGCGGCGATGCCGACGACGACGCTCGTCGCCGCTGCGAGGACGATGACTCTCAGCCTGCTCTTCATGCGCGACCCCTCCACGGTTCGTCGTGACACTTCCGTACTTCTTTACCCGTGCTGCTCTGTGTCAACCGGGCCGATCCACACTTGCCGGGTGATCTCGATCCGTCGGGGAGCGGCGACCGGAGGTCGCCGCTCCCCACGACCTTCGTTCGCTACGGCAGCGCGAAGGCGTAGACGTCGTCGCCGTGCTTGCCGGGCGACTCGAACGTGAACGCCGTGCCGCCGTCGTAGATGGCGATGTACTGCTTGCCGTTGACGCTGTAGCTCATGCCCGGCGCCGCCACGTTCGCGGCGAGCATGGTCTTCCAGAGCTCCTTGCCGGTCTTCGCGTCGTAGGCGTCGAACTCCCCGGTGCCGCGGCCGGCGAACACGAGCCCGCCCGCGGTCGTGAAGATCCCGCTGTAGCACGTCCGCGGCCACTTCACGCGCCAGACGTTCTTGTTCGTCGTCACGTCCATCGCGCTGATATAGCCCTGGTTGAACGTGATCCCGGCGAAGTTCACGCCGGCGAGCGACTTGCCCGCGAGGTAGTCCGCGTTTAGCTTCACGGCGGGAATCGCCTGGATCGCGAAGTCGCTGTCCGCGGCACAGAAGTACGCGTAGTGCGTGTCGGGGTTGTACGCCGACGGGTTCCAGTCGACGCCGCCCTGCGCGCTCGGCGCCATGGCGACGGCGTGGTCGATTGCCGGCGGATCCCAGAGGCAGCCAACCGTGATCGGCTTGCCCGCGAACTTCGACTGCTTGCCCTGGTAGTTCTTCTTCAGAGCACAGGTCTGCGGGTGGATCCGGTCGCCGACCGGGATCGGCTGGGTCGGCCACGTGTTCTGCTGCTTCGACTGCGGGACCTTCTTCTCCACGATGCCGATCAGCGGCTGGCCCGTGGTCCGGTCGAGCAGGTAGAGCCAGCCCGTCTTGCAGGCCTCTCCGATCCCCTTGCGCATGACTCCCTTGATCGGGACGTCGAACAACATGGTCGCGTTCGGACAGTCGTAGTCCCAGAGGTCGTGGTGGACCATCTGATACCACCACCGAACCTGGCCGGTCACCGCGTCGATCGCGACCATCGACGACGTGAACAGGTTCAGGCCCGGCCCGCGGCTCGTCCACGGCGCCGCGTTCCCGGTCGAGAAGTAGATCGTGTTCGTCTGCGTGTCGACCGACGGCGTGTTCCAGACGGTCCCGCCTCCGGTCGCGAACCCGAGCGGGCCGGCGGCCCAGGTCTGGCCGCCGATCTCACCCGGGGCCGGGGTCGTGAAGAAGCGGTACGCCGGGCTGCCGTCGCTCGCGTGGTACGCGGAGACGCTTCCGCGGCTCATGTACTCGCCGCCCGTCGACCCGACGTAGACGAGCCCCTTCTCCGGGCTGCCCTGGGTCGCGGAGGGGTTGTAGTACAGCGGGGCGGCGGTCAGCGTGAAGCCCTCTCTCCAGTTGTGGACGATGATCTTCCAGACCACGCCGCCCGTCATCTGGTCGAGGGCGACGAGCGTCCCGTCCAGCTGGGCGACGAAGACCTTGCCGTCACCGATCGCGACGCCGCGGTTGTCCCAACCGCAGCAAGCGGTGTTGATCGTCTGGTCGATCCCCGAGTGGTACGTCCAGATGCGCTCCCCCGTCGCGGCGTTCATCGCGAAGACGTCGCTGTTGCCCGTCGGGAGGTACATCACGCCGTTGTAGACGACGGGCGTCCCCTCGGCCGAGTACTTCGCGGCCTTGCCGGAGCCGTCGAGATGGACGTGCCATGCCTCCTTGAGCTGGGAGACGTTGGAGGTGTTGATCTGATTGAGGGACGAGTAGCGGGCGTTGGAAACGTCGCCACCGTTCGTGATCCAGTTCGCCCCTGGTCTCGCCGCCAGGTCGGCGGCTGCGAAGGCCGGCGCCCTCGCGTCGGACGGGAACGCGGCTGTCCCGAGGACCGACCGTGTGTTCCCCGACGAGCCGAGCGGCGTCGCAGATACCGAGGCCGCCAGTGCAAGGGCCGCCGCACAGCCCAGAAGAACTACCCGTCTCAGTCCCATGTTCCCTCCTGGGGTAGCGATACCGAGGATCGTTGCGCGAGCATACACCTCTGGGTCTTTGTCATGTCACGTACCTCTTGTTGCCCGACGGGGCGACCGTGGCGGCGCCCTGGTGCGCGCTCAGCCGCCCCGGACGTCGTAGATGATCTGGTCGAGCGGCGCCCAGAAGGCGCCCACCGCCTGGGGCGTCGAGCGCCGGGGCGCTCCATGGTCCGCCCTGAGGCCGCTCCGGCTGTGCACGACGACGAGCTGCTTCCGGGCCGCCGGGTGATGCTCGACCCCGAGCCAGATGTCGCTCGCGGCGTTCTTCGCGGAAGTCGTGTCGGCGTCGCCCACCTGGATGACCACCCGTGTCGTGCGTGCGAGCGACGGCAACTCGATCCCGGGGAATCGGCCGGAGCGCGGGAAGATGCCGACGACCGCCCTCGGCGCCGGCAGACCCCACCGCGGGCTGTTGGCGGCGACGTAGAAGGCGAGCGTGGCGCCGAGCCCGTAGCCGACGACGATCACCGGCACGCCCTTGATCGGGCCGCCCCCGAATCCGCTCACGGGCAGGCGGGCAAGGTGGCGCTCGGCCCGTGTGATCGCCACGCGAAGAGCGCGCAGCATCTGCTGCGGCGTCCGGTTCGTGCTGGTCTCGTATCGCGGGAACACGACCGCCGACTCCTCCGCGGCGAGGTTGTCGAGCCAGCCGAGGTAATCCTGGGGGATCGACTCGCCGCGCTCGTGCAGGAACACGACGATCGACCTCGCCCCGCCGGGAGCCATCACCCACGCCTCGTTCGCGCCGCTGCCGAGTGCGGTGATCCCGAGGATCTCACTCGACGGAGCCGTCTGCGAGGACGGCGCTGCCGCGAGGAAGACGGTGCCCGCGATCGCGACGAGGAGGAGCCGTGTCCCGCCTGCCATCCTCGCGACGATATACGTAGGCTCGCCGCATGAGCTGCCCGGCCGCAGCTGCGGGAACGACTCGTCCGCGCGGTTCTGCGCAGGGTGTAGGGCCAATCTCGTGAACAAGGCGGCGAGCCGGTGGACGCGAGGAGGGAACAGATGACAGAGGCCGAGCCGAGGATCTCGGAGAGCTTCGACGAGCTCCGCCGTTCGCTCGCCGGCGACGTGGTGGTGCCGGGCGACGTTCAGTACGACGCTGCCCGTCTGTGCTTCAACGCGTTCGTCGACCGGCGGCCCGCCGTCATCGTGCGCTGCCTCGGACGGGCCGACGTCGCGACCGCCTTCGACTTCGCGCGCACCAACGAGCTCGAAGTCGCCGTCCGCGGAGGAGGGCACAACCCCGCCGGGCACTGCGTCCTCGACGACGGGCTGGTGATCGACCTCTCCCGGATGCGGCAGGTCGTGGTGGAGCGAGACACGCAGGTCGCCCACGCGAGCGGTGGCTCGACCTGGCTCGACTTCGACTCCGCGACCGTGCCGCAAGGGCTTGTCACGCCGGGCGGCGTGGTCGGGTCGACGGGCGTGTGCGGCCTCGCGCTGGGAGGCGGGATCGGGCATCTCACCGCGCAGCACGGTCTGACCTGCGACAACATCGTCGGTGCCGAGCTCGTCACGCCGGACGGCAGCTTCGTGCGCGCGAGGGCGGAGGAGAACCCCGAGCTGCTGTGGGCGCTCAGGGGAGGAGGCGGCAACTTCGGCGTCGCCACGCAGCTCGACTTCCGGCTGCATCCGCTGGAACCCGTGATCGGCGGGCGGCTCGTGTACCGCGGCCCGGCCGGGGACGTCCTCCGCGCCTTCCGCGACATCGTCACCGACGGCCCGAGCGACGCGAGCTGCCAGGCGGTGCTCATGCTCGACGAATCGCTCCGGCCGGCCGTTGCCGTGTTTCCCTGTGTCACAGGGTCGGACGACGGCCACCCGTTGCTCGACGCTCTGCGCGCGATCCCCGGTCTCGCCGAGGACGGGGCTCGCCGGCACTCCTTCGTTGCACAGCAGTCCCTGTTCGGCACGGCCTACGGCATCGACCGGGAGTACTGGAAGGGCCACTTCGTGCCGGAGCTGCCCGACGAGCTGATCGACGAGCTCGTCCGGCGGATCTCGGCGCTCGGACGGCCGCCCGGAGGGATCCTGCTCGAGTCCCTGCACGGTGCGCCGAAGAGCGCCGCTGCCCCACCGGGCGCGATCGGGTGGCGTCACGCGGCGTTCAACGTCAGCGCGATGGCGACGTGGCGGGATCCCGCGCTCGACGAGGAGCACGTCGGCTGGTCGCGCGAGACGGCCGCGGCGATCGAGCCGTGGTCGTGGAGCGGGGGCGGCTACGCGAACTACATGCAGGCGGACGAACCGATCGAGCGCGTGCGCGCGATGTTCGCGGAGGGTGCGTTCGACCGCCTGCAGGCGCTCAAGCAGCGCTACGACCCGGACAACGTCCTGCGCCGCAACCAGAACGTCCCTCCGGCATCGCGCGCCGCGAGCTGACGTCCGAGCCGGGACGGGGTGCGGCGATGACCGAGCACGCGGTGGTGATCGCCGGAGGGGGCCCGACGGGGCTGATGCTGGCGGGCGAGCTGGCGTTGGCCGGCGTCGACGTCGCCGTCGTCGAGCGGCGACCCGACCAGGACCTCCCCGGCTCGCGCGCAGGTGGTCTGCACGCACGAACCATCGAGGTCCTCGATCAGCGTGGGATCGCCGAGCGGTTCCTGTCGGAGGGGCAGGTGGCCCAGGTCGCGGGGTTCTCCATGATCCGTCTCGACATCGGCGACTTCCCCACCCGGCACCCCTACGGGCTCGGGCTGCGGCAGAAGCACATCGAGCGGATCCTGGCCGGCTGGGTCGGCGACCTGGCGGTCACGCTCTATCGCGGCCGCGAGGTGACCGGCTTCGTCCAGGAAGACACCCACATCGACGTCGAGCTGGCCGACGGCGGGTCGCTACGGGCGGAGTATCTGGTCGGCTGCGACGGAGGTCGCAGCCTGGTTCGCAAGACGGCCGGCATCGGGTTCCCCGGGTGGGATCCCACGACGAGCAGCCTGATCGCCCAGGTCGAGATGGCCGAGGAGCCGGAGCTGGGCATCCGCCGCGACGCGCTCGGCGTCCATGCTCTCGGTCGCGAGGAGTACGAGATCCGCGACGGCGAGGTGGTGTACGCGGACCGGGGCCCGGTAGGAGTCATGGTCACCGAGGAGCACGTCGGAGCCACGGGCGAGCCCACACTGCGCGATCTCAGCGAGGCGCTGATCGCCGTCTACGGGACCGACTTCGGGGCCCACAGTCCCACCTTCCTGTCCAGGTTCACCGATATGACCCGGCAGGCCGCGGCCTACCGCCAGGGACGGGTCCTGCTGGCCGGCGACGCCGCGCACGTGCACGCCCCGGACGGCGGACAGGGCCTCAACCTCGGTGTGCAGGATGCGGTGAATCTTGGCTGGAAGCTCGCCCAGGTGGTGAGCCGGACGTCGCCGGACAGCGTGCTGGACACCTACCAGGCCGAGCGTCACCCGATCGCTGCCCGCGTGCTGCGCACCACGATGGCGTCGGTCGCGCTTCGCCGCTCCGACGACCGCACCAAGGCCCTGCGCGACACCGTCTCCGAGCTCCTCGAGATGCACGAGCCGCGCACGCGATTCGCCGGGATGATGTCCGGGCTGGACATCCGTTACGACCTCGGCGACGGCCACCCGCTGCTCGGGCGGCGCATGCCCGATCTCGACCTCCTCACCGCCGACGGCGCGGTGCGGACATTCGCACTGCTCCACGACGCCCGGGGCGTCCTGCTGAGCCTCGGCGAGCCCTTGGCTTGCGACACCTCCCCCTGGGAGGACCGGGTGTCGGCGATCGACGCGGAGTACGACGGCGAGTGGGAGCTTCCTGTCCTGGGTCACGTGGCAGCCCCCGCTGCCGTCCTGATCCGACCCGATGGATACGTCGCCTGGGTGGGCGAGGGCACGGAGGCCGGGTTGCGCGACGCGCTGACTACATGGTTCGGGTCACGCTGACGTCCCTCGTCTTCCAGACCACTCTGGGTGCTCGTTCGACATCGAGGGGATGGAGCTAGGCGGACTCGAACCGCCGACCTCCTGGGTGCGATCCAGGCGCTCTCCCAACTGAGCTATAGCCCCGGGGAGGAGGAAGTGTAGCGCCGGCCCGAGCTTCGAGCGGACGCGCGAGGAGCTTGTGTTGATTCAACACAAGGACTCGTCGGCCCTAGGCTACGGCCGTGCGCGCGGTCGTCGTCGGGCCGGACGGAGAGCCGGCGCTGCAGGACGTCCCCGAGCCCGACGGGCCGGGGTCGCTCGTGCACGTTCTCGCCTGCGGGCTCTGCGGCTCCGACGTCGAGAAGCTCGCACGCGGTCACGCCGGCACCGTGCCCGGGCACGAGGTCGTCGCCGAGCTCGCGGACGGACGCAGAGTCGCCCTCGTCCACCATGCCTCGTGCGGCGAGTGCGAGCGCTGCCTCGCAGCGCACGAGTCGACCTGCGAGCGCTTCGCCGAGCCGACTATCCGGCCGGGCGGGCTCGCGGAGCGCGTGCGGGCCGACAGCTGGGTCGACCTGCCGAGCGACTGGCCCGACTGGCGCGGGACGATCGTCGAGCCGCTCGCGTGCGTGCTCCGCGGCGCGGCGCGGCTGCCGCGGGGCCGCCTGCTGATCGTCGGCCACGGGTTCGTGGGGCAGCTCTTCGGGGCGGTGCTCGAGCGGCGCGGTGACGAGGTCTTCGCGGTGGACGCCGACCCGCGACGGGCGGGTCGCGCGCCCGACGGACCCGTCGACGCCGCCGTGCTCTGCGGGCCTGGAGGAGCCGACACCGCCCTCGACGCCGTCGCGCCCGGCGGCACCGTGCTCGTCTTCGCGGACGCGGGCAGCATTCCGCTCGCCGACGTCTACCGCCGCGAGCTGACCGTCCTCGGGGCGCGGTCGGCCGCGCCGCCGTACATGCCCGAGGCCGTCGCGCTGCTGCACGACCTCGACCTGCCCGAGCCCACCGTGCTGCCGCTCGAGCGCTTCGCCGAGGGGCTCGAGCTGTATCGCCGGCGCGACGCGACGAAGGTCGTCTTCACCACGTGAGGGCGCTGATCCTGCACGGCCCGGGCGACCTCCGGCTCGAGAACGTCCCGGATCCGGTGCCCGGCGACGGTGAGGTCCTCCTCCAGGTCGAGGTCGCGTTGACCGACGGCACCGACCTCAAGGCGTACCGGCGCGGCCACCCGGTTCTCCTCGGCGAGCTGCCGAGCCCCTTCGGACACGAGGTCTGCGGGATCGACGTGGCCACCGGCCGGCGGGTCGTCGCCGCGAACTCCGCACCGTGCGGCCGCTGCGCGGCCTGCCGCCGGGGGCAGGAGACGCTCTGCGAGCACCTCCTGCCGCTCCTGAACGGCGCGTACGCGGAGCTTCTCCTCGTCCCCGAGCGGATCGCGTCGAAGAATCTCCTCCCCGTCCCGCCCGGGCTCCCGCCCGAGGTCGCCGCGCTCGCCGAGCCGCTCGCCTGCTGCCTGCACGGGATCGACGTCGCGGACGTGGAGCACGGGCAGACCGTCGCGGTCGTCGGGCTCGGCCCTATCGGGCTGATGCTCTGCGCGTGCGTCGCCGACGCGGGCGCACGGCCAGTCGCCGTCGGCTCGCGCGAGGAGCGCCGGGCGCTCGCTCCCTCCTTCGGTGCGGTCCTCGCGGACGCGGACGGGGCCGATGTCGTGATCGAGGCGGCGGGGACGGTCGAGGCGTGGGAGCGCGCGCTCTCGCTCGTGCGGCCCGGCGGCACCGTGCTCGCCTTCGGCGGCCTCCCGCGCGACGCGCGGGTCGCGGTCGACCCGTACCGGATCCACTACGAGGAGGTGCGCCTCGTCGGCGCGTTCCATCACACCCCGCGGCAGTTTCGGGCGGCGCTCGCCTTTCTCGCGAGCGGCGCGCATCCCTTCGAGCGGCTCGTGACGCACGAGGTCGGCCTGGAGGGCGTCGGCCCGCTGTTCGACGACCCGCCGCGCGACTACCTGAAGGCGGCCGTGCGGCCCTGACTCAGGCCTCGAAGAGCGTCAGCTCGGGCTCGCGCGCACCGCGCAGCTCCGCCAGGTCGACCTCGACGCAGCCGAGCCCCCGCGCCGCGCAGAGCGTCCGCGCCTGCGGCTTCACCGCCTCGGCCGCGAGGATCCCGCGGCACGTCGCGAGCGCGGGATCGCGCTGGAGCACCTCCAGGTAGCGGGAGAGCTGCTCGACCGCCTCGATCGTCCCGACCCGCTTGATCTCGACGGCGACCCATTCACCGTCCGGGTCACGGCACATCAGGTCGACCGGCCCGATGTCGGTCGGCCATTCCCGCCGGACAAGGCGGAGCCCGTCCTCGACCGCCTCCGGCAGGTCGGCGAGCGCCTCCTGGAGATGCCGCTCGACGCCGTCCTTCTCGAGCCCCGCGTCCTCCCCCAGCTCGTGCTCGAACTCCGCGAGTAGCTCCAGCACCCGGATCTCGAGCCGGTCCTCCGCCCGGCCCGCGCGCTTGCGGACGACGATCGTGCCCTCGCCGTCCTCGATCACGGTGGGCGGGGTCATCCAGTTCAGCGGCTTGTACCCGCCGCTGTCGGCGTGGACGAGCACCGAGCCGTCCGCCTTGAAGACGAGCAGGCGGATCGCCTCCGGCAGGTACGCGTTCAGGCGGCCGGTGTACGTGACCTCGCAGCGGGCGACGACGAGACGCACGGGCGCTGGACCGTACCGCCCGCCCAGGATGTGACGTCGCTCTACAGGAGCTCGACGCGCGAGGCGCCGATGATCCGTTCCTCGCCGCTGTCGAGCCGGACGAGGAGCTTGCCCTTGCCGTCGTAGTCGGGCGACTCCACCACCACGACCGCGTCCACCCCGCCGACCCGGCACCGGCCGCCGGCCTCGGGGTCGAGCCCGCGCCAGTAGCGCACGAACGGGTTGCGCTCCCACTCGCGCCCGATCGTCGTCTCGATCGTGTGGCCCGGCAGCACGCGCGTCTCGTGCGGGAGGGTCATGAGCCGCTCCATCACGGAGTCGCGGACGATGTCGGCCGGGCCGCCGCCGACCGCGTCGCGGAACAGCGTGTCGCCGGAGAAGCAGAGGCCGTCCACGACGAACGCCACCCCGTCGTCGGAATGGCCGGGGGTCGGGATCGACTCGATCCGCAGCCCGCCGGTCTCCACTGCGCCCGTCACGACCGGGATCCCGAAGCGCGACGTCAGCTCCTCCTCGTGCGCGACGTGATCGACGTGAGAGTGCGTGCGGAGCACATGCGTGGGAGTCAGCCGCTCGCGCTCGACGACCGCCAGCAGCGGCTCGAGCGGGGCGCCGGAGTCGACGAAGACCGCCACTCCCCCTGGCTCGTCGCCGAGCACGAAGGCGTTCGAGAGCCAGTTGTCTTCCATCGACTGCTCGAGGATCACCGTCACAGGCTACGCGGAGGGAGCCGACTCCGCGACACTCCCCGCGTGACGCGGGGCGTCATAGCGATCCTCGTGGCACTCGCCGTTGCCGGGCCGGCCGCTGCCGCTGTCCGTGTCGTCGCGCCCTTCGCGCCGGAGCGGTATGCCAAAACCGGCGCGATCGGCCTCGCCGTGCCCGGCGCGGGGCCGACCGTCACGCGCGAGGCGGCGCTCCGGACGCTGCTCACCGGAAAGGTCGCGAGCTCGCTGATCGGCGGCCCGAAGCACGGCAGGCCGCTGGTCACGCTCGGGCAGGGGCCGCCGCCCGACACGCTGGTCGTGCTGCCCCCACGCGGCAAGAGCGAGAACGCGCGGTATCCGATCGCGGTGGCACCCGGCCCCCGCGGCGTCCTCACCTCCGACTCCACCCGCATCGACGGCCTGGTCTCGCTCGCCGACGTCGCCCACGGCGACCTCGAGGTCGTCACGGTGGACGACCCCGTCGCGACGCTCGAGCGGCTGGAGGACAGGATCGAGCGCAACGACAGGATCCGCCTGCCGCTGACCGTGCTCGTGGGCGGCATCGCGTACATCGTGGCGCTCTTCGCGCCGCGCTTCGCGCCGCGCGTGCTCCTCGTCGCCCTCGCGGCAAACCTCTGGCTCGCCGGCTGGTGGCTGGTGGCGCTGGTAGCCCTGGCGGCGCTCGCGCTGCCGCTCGGGGTCGCATGTGCCGCCGTCCTGGCCGCGTACCTCGTCGTGCTCGGGCTCGATCCCGAGGCCGTGGCCCTGTCACCGTTCGGCCCGTCGCAGGCAGGGCGCTTCTACGGGGTCTCGAACCTCCTCGAGACGATGCTGCTCGTCCCCGCGCTGATCGGCGCTGCACGGCTCGGACGCGCGGGGGCGGCGGTGGCTGCGCTCGCGCTCGTGACCGTCGCCGGCAGCCGATTTGGCGCGGACGGCGGGGGGCTCATCGTGTTGCTCGCCGCGTACGGCACGCTGCTCCTGCGGACGACCCGCGCCCGGCTCGGAGCGGCGCGCCTCGTCGCGGTCGCCGCGGCCGCCGTCGCGCTCGGCCTCGTCCTCGTCGCGGTCGACGCCGCGCTCGGCGGGTCGAGCCACGTGACGCACGCCGTCGGCGGCGGGCCCGGCGAGCTGCTCGGCGACCTCGGCGACCGGCTCGAGATCTCCGCCCGCCGCACGTTCGAGTCGTTCGGCCCTGCTTTCGCTGCGCTGGCGTCGCTCGCCGTCCTGCTGTTCGTCGCGAGCCGGCGGCCGCGCGGGCCGCTGACGGACGCGATGCTCGTCGGCCTGCTCGTCTCCCTCCTCGTGAACGACACTCCCGGCGACGTGCTCGGGATCGGCGCCGTGGGCGCGTTCGTGCTCTGGCGGTACGAGCGCCGGACCCCAGACGAGGAGCCGGCGTGGCGGGATAGACTCCGCGCGATGCGACGCCCGGTCATCGCCCTCGCGCTCTCGGTCGTCGCGCTGGCGCTCGGCGTCGTCGTCGCAGGCTGTAGCGAGGGGGAAGTTGGCGCCACGCCCAACACGGTCGAGGGCACCCTGCCCACGGAGACGACGGGCGGGAGCGAGGCCGACCTGCCCGCGCTCGAGCTGACGGGCGACGCGACGGCGGGGAAGGCCGTCTTCGAGAGCGCCGGCTGCACTGCGTGCCACACGCTCTCGGCCGCGGGCTCCACCGGCACCGTCGGCCCTAATCTCGACGAGGCTCAGCCTTCGTTCGACCTCGTGGTGCAGAGGGTCACGCTGGGGCAGGGCGGGATGCCGTCGTTCCAGGATCAGCTCCAACCGCAGCAGATCGCGGACGTCGCGGAGTTCGTCTCCTCCTCGGCGGGCGGCTGAGCCCAGCCCTTCCCGAGACGCTCCCCCGGCCCGTCCGGGCGTTCGCCTGCGACCTCGACGGGACGCTGATCGGCCGCGACGCGACCCTCCGCCCCCGGACGCGCGCGGCGATCGCCCGCGCGCAGGCCGCCGGCATCCCGCTGCTCGTGGCGACCGGGAGGATGTTCCGCTCGGTCGAGCCGTACCTCGCCGAGGCCGGGATCCGCGAGCCGGTCGTCTGCTACCAGGGCGCGGCGGTGGTCGATCCCACCACCGGGCGGTTCCTGCTCCACGAGCCGATCGAGCTCGCCGTCGCGCGCGAGGCGATCGCCGCGCTCGCCGAGCGGGGGTTCTCGCCGAACGTCTACGTCGACGACCGGCTCTACGTCGCGCAGGAGACGGAGTACTCCCGCGCATACTCGCAGTTCCAGCACCTGCCCGTGACGGAGGTCGGCGACCTGCTCGCCTGGCTCGAGCTGCCTCCGACGAAGCTCGTGCAGGTCGCGGATCCACCCGTCCTTGCAGACCTGCGGCCGGGGCTCGAGCGGCAGTTCGACGGGAGGATGTTCGTCACCACGTCGCTGCCCTACATGCTCGAGCTCGGGAACCCGGCCGTGACGAAGGGCTCGGGCATGGCGTTCGTGGCGAAGCTGCTCGGGCTCGACCTCGACCACGTGGTGGCGTTCGGTGACGGCGAGAACGACGTCGAGCTGCTCGACGTCGCGGGCTTCGGCGTGGCGATCGAGACGGGCCACCCGCGGCTCCTTGCGATCGCCGACATGACCTGCGCGGGCCCGGACGGCGAGGGAGTCGCCGGCGTCATCGACGCGGTGTTGGACCTAGACTCTCCCACGTGATCGACCTCAGGGCAGCACGCGCCGACCCGGATGCCATGCGCGCTGCCCTCGCCCGCAAGGGCGCCGGCGAGGCGTTCGACCGGCTGATGGACGCCGACGGTCGCTGGCGCGAGCTCGTCCCCCAGGTCGACGAGCTTCGCTCGCGCACGAAGCTCAAGGGCAAGCCGACGGACGAGCAGCGCGCGGAGCTCCAGCGGGTGAAGGCCGAGCTGAAGGAGGCCGAAGATGCCCTGGCCGCCGCCGAGCGCGAGCGCGACGCCGCGCTCCTCGAGGTGCCGAACCCACCCGACGACGACGTTCCGGACGGCGACAGCGAGGACGACGCCGTGGAGCTGCGGCGGGTCGGCGAGCCGAGACAGGGCGAGGCCAAGGAGGCGGCGGAGATCGGGCGCTTCGAGCTCGAGCGCGCAGCGCGCCTCTCCGGCTCGCGCTTCGGCTACCTCGTCGGCGACACCGCGCTCCTCGCGCTCGCGCTCTACCGCTTCGCGATCGACCACGTCTCCCGGGCGGGGTTCACGCCCGTCCTGCCCCCCGTCCTCGTCCGCGAGGAGGCGATGGTCGGCACCGGCTTCTTCCCGACGGAGCGCTCGAACATCTACGGCCTCGAAGGGGAAGGCCTCTACCTGACGGGCACCTCGGAGGTCGCGCTCGCCGGGATGCACATGGGCGAGATCCTCGAGGACGACGACCTGCCGATCCGCTACGCGGGGTTCTCGACCTGCTTCCGGCGTGAGGCCGGCGCCGCCGGCAAGGACACGCGCGGGATGTTCCGCGTGCACCAGTTCAACAAGGTCGAGATGTTCGTGTTCACGCGGCCCGACGAGTCCCGCGCCGAGCACGAGCGCATGATCGCGCTCGAGGAGCAGTTCCTGCAGGCGCTCGGGCTACCCTACCGGGCCGTGGACGTCGCGGCGGGCGACCTCGGGGCGTCGGCCGTGCGCAAGGTCGACCTCGAGGCATGGTTCCCCTCGCAGGGCCGCTACCGCGAGGTCACCTCCTGCTCGAACACCACGGACTTCCAGGCCCGCCGGCTCGGCATCCGCCGACGCTCGCCCGACGGCCTCGCCCCACCGCACACGCTCAACGGGACGGTGGTCACCGACCGGGCCGTGCTCGCGATCCTCGAGACGTTTCAGGGGACGGTGCCGGAGCCCCTTCAGGAGTACGGGGCGCCTCCCCGAATCGGGGACTGAAATACCCCTACCGGGTGGTGGTCGGGCGCACGCCCGTGGGTACGTTCCGGTCATGCGGCATGAGGGGGTAGTACGTGTGCGGTGGACGCGCGCCGAGCTGACGGCAATCCGCGAGGCCATCGAGGTGACGCCCAACTTCGAGGGGCGGCAAGAGGTGCGCGAGATCCTGCGCGACGCCTTCCGCTCGCACCGGGGCGGCGACATCACCTTCGAGCAGCCGCTCGCCGAGCGGCTGGGCTCCCGTCTCGTCCCGATCGACGGCCCGACGGCGATGGCGCGCGCGAAGCTCCTGCTCGCCGCACGCGGCCCGCGCAAGCGCTCGGCCGTCAAGGTCGGGCCGCGGAAGCCCGTGTTCTCCGGCGCCTACGCGACCGGGCCGCAGCCTCCCGTGCCGGTGCCCGTGCCCGCGCCGGTCGCCGCGTCGGCGGCCGCCTAGGAGCGAGGCCCCTGGCCCCAAACGTAGACTGAGCCGCCCGGCGGGGTTCCGGAGCGGTCGAACGGGGCGGCCTTGAAAGCCGTTGAGCCGCAAGGCTCCGTGGGTTCGAATCCCACCCCCGCCGCTCCCTCAGCCCTCGAGCAGCGTGCGTACGTGGTCGTCGAGCGCCCGCGGCCGGCCGTCGGGCCCGACGCGGACAACCGTGTGCCTCCCCTCGATTGCGCGCTCGCCATCCTTCGAGATCTCCCACCGATACGTCACCGACGCGGTGCCGACCTGGTCGACCCAGAGCCGGACCTCGACCTCGTCGTCGAAGACGAGCACGCGGAGGTACTCCGCCTCGACGTGCCGGCGGGGAAAGTCGGCCTGCTCGCCGCGGAGAAGCCCCAGCCTGCGGTAGAGCGACGTCTCGGTCACCTCCGCCCAGCGGAACGCCGCCGTGAAGTGGATCCGGCCCCCAGTGTCGGTGTCGACCCACGCGACCCTGAAGCGCTCGCGCTGCTCGGCCATCGGCCGAGTCTACGTCGCTGCGCCCGGACGATCGGGCAGCGCAGGCCGCGCCGCCGAGCGCCCGAATGGATTGCGCTATCCCCCGTTCGGGGTAGAGTGCGGGCCGTGGGGGAGGAAGGCGTCATGCTGGTTCGCTGGACACGGGCAGAGCTGGTTGCGGTGCGGGAGGCGATCGAGCTCACGCCGCTGTTCGAGGGCCGCGCCGACGTCCGGATGACGATCCGCGGGGTGCTCCGTCAGAACCGGCGCGAGGTCGTGCTCGATCTGCCTCAGGCCGAGCGCCTCGCCGCCCATCTGGTGCCGGTCGACATGCAGACCGCGGTCGCCAAGGTCAAGCTCCTGCGCGCGGTCAGGGACGCGCGGGAGCAGGGCGAAGCGGCCGTCGACGCCGCCTGACACACTCACCCCTCGATCGAGGGGTCTAAGCTCGCCGGCATGACGCCGACTCAGCGCTCAGTGCGGCGTTTGGCGCTCATCGTCGTCCTGCTCGCGATCCTGCTCGCTCCCGCGACCGCGCAGGCGTCCCAGTTGATCGCCCGCGACGCTCAGGACGTGACGCTCCAGGTCGACGCGCAGGGTCGGGCGCTGGTCGGCTACCGCGCGAAGGGGCGGACCTGGTCGGTGCTCGCGTGGGGCGCGATCAACGCCCTCCACCCCACCGCCGACCGCGACCAGGTCCGGTTCAGCGTCGACTACGCCGGCGGTTGGGGGAAGTACCGGAAGACGCTTTCGCGGGCGTTCCGGAACCTGTGCCGACCCTACTCGGGCCCACCGCTCGCCTGGTTCGTCGCGGGCTGCACGATGCCGGACGGGAGCCACTGGGCGCTGCAGGCCTGGCAGCGTGGCCTGCCGAACCTCGGGGTGGACCCGTGGAAGCCGCTCCAGGCGAGCAGCGACCTCCGTCTGAGTCACTGGAGCACCGAGCTCCCGAAGCTCGAGCTCTGGGTCAACTGGGCCCACAGCAAGCGCTTCGACCACCTCTTCGGCCGGTACACCTATCTCGGCCAGCCCGTCTACGGCTTTCGGGCGAGCACGAAGGGCGCGCCGGCCGACGGGTTCGGCCGCAACATCTACGTCGACACGCTGGACTCCGCGTACGGCCCGGGCTGGAAGCGCGAGAACAGCTTCCTCGCCCACGAGGGCACCGGGGCCTTCTGCTACGGGCTCTACCCGCACCAGCCGTATCCCGGCTATCCGGCGACCGGGGTGCGGCCGCCCGGGAAGGGAGCCCGCTACCGCGCCACGGCCGTCGGTCCCGGCGTCCTTCCCGACGTGTCCTGGGAGGCGGGAGCTCCCGGCGCCTACTCCCCCGAGGCCGACAAGCAGCTCGCCGCGCTCCAGCGCGAGGTCTACGGCGCGGACACGCTCTGCAAGCCGGTCTGAGCCGCTCGTCTACGGACGCGGGATCGGGACGGGGGTCGGCGTGAAGGCGTCCTGGACGACGCGCAGCACCTTCGCGCGGCGACCTTCCTCGACCGGCTGAAGGCCGCCGAGCTCGAGCCGGCAGAGCTGGACTCGACCGTGGGAGCGGAGGGTGACGAACCCGAACTCGTCCAGGAAGTCGCGGGGAAAGACCGTCCGGTGGACGAGGAATCGCTCCTCCTGGGTCTCGCGCTCGGGATAGCTGTACGCGAACGCCTCGAGCGCGGCGACGCCGCGGTCGCGCGACTCTCCGATCGCCGCGAGCAGGAGCGACTTCTCGACCCAGCCCGTCGCACCGCGCATCAGGTAGAGGCACGTGACGAGCGCCGCGTCGTCGGAGGCCGGGCCTGCCGGCAGATCCGCGGCGCGGGGGAACAGATGGGACGGCCCGTACTGGAGCGAGCCGAGCAGCCGGCCGTGGTCGTCGAGGTAGACCGATCCCCACTCGCCCCAATCCTCCTCGGCGCGCTCGATCCACCGCTGCTTCGACGCGGTGCGGTTGCCGCGGGACTGCCACCACACGCAGTCCCGGCAGACCGGGGCGACGGCGTGCAGCGAGCCGGACGTGAGACCGGAGACTCCTGGATCGGGCATCAGTCCGCGGTCGTCTCCACGACGGCAGTCTAGGTCTCGACGAGCGGGGGCCGTCCTTGCCGCCTCGGCGCGCCGACCTCGAGCCTCTACGATCGCACGGTGCCCGGCGGTCCGGAGATCGTCGCAGTCGTGTTTGACATGGACGGTGTGCTCGTCGACACCGAGCACCTCTGGGACGAGGTGCGCGAGGAGCTGACCGGCGAGTGGGGCGGTCGCTACACGCCCGAGGCGCAGGAGGCGATGATGGGAATGAGCTCGCACGAGTGGTCGCGGTACCTCCACGAGACCGTCGGGCTGCGCGAGTCGCCGGAAACCATCAACGCGGAGGTCGTGCGGCGGATGCTCGCCCGTTACGAGATCGAGCTCCCCGTCGTGCCGGGCGCGGGCGAGGCCGTCCGCCGGCTCGCAGACGACGGCTACCGCCTCGCCGTCGCCTCGTCCTCGAACCGCGAGCTGATCGACGCGGTGCTCCGCCGGCTCGAGCTCGCCGCCCTGTTCGAGGCGACCGTCTCCTCCGAGGAGGTCGGCCGGGGCAAGCCGGCGCCCGACGTGTACCTCGAGGCCGCGAGACGCCTGGACGTGCCCGCCTCGCGCTGTGCCGCGGTCGAGGACTCGGCGAGCGGCATCCGCGCCGCCCGCGAGGCCGGGATGCGGGTGATCGCCTACCCGAACAGGCACTACCCGCCGGCCGCCGACGTCCTCGCGTCGGCCGACGTCGTGATCGACTCGCTCGATGCCCTCGGCAGCACGACCGTCGCGGGCTGACCCGCGACCCGTCCGGGCCTGGGCTCAGCCGGTGGCCGCGAGCACGCGCTCCTCGAGGCGAACCTCGCCGCGCGCCAGCAGCGGGCCGTAGCGGTAGCCCTTGCCCTGACGGAACAGCGGATACACGTACCAGCGATAGTCGAGCGGCCGTCCTTCCGCGCCTGCCCCGGCGCGAGTCGCGAACGCCAGCCGGGTGCCCTTGACCCACCGGTCGACGCGCTGCTGCCCGTGCATGAACACGACGTTGTAGAGATCGGCGTCGCGGACGTCTCTCCAGCTCAGAGGCTGGAGCGCGCCGGTCTGGACCGGACGGGCGGCGGTGACGGGCTTCTTCGCCTTCTCCGCTGCTCGCTGTCGCGCGACGCGCGCGGCGGCGGCTGCCTTCGCCTTCTTCAGCGCGGCGGCGTTCGGGCCGGCCGGGGGATCCGACCGGGCGGGCCGCTTCGTGGGGACCGTCTTCGTGGCGGACGGCCTCGAGGCCGACTGCTTCGTGCCCGACTGCTTCGAGGCGGACTGCTTCGTGCCCGACTGCTTCGTGCCGGGCGACGTGGCGTGAGCCGTCTTCGCGACGGTTGCCTTGCTGCGCGCCTTGTCGGCGGACGGCTTGGCCTCGACTGCCTTCGCCGGGGCCGTCTTGCTGCGCGCCTTGTCGGTCGCGGCCGTCTTCGTGTTGGGCGGCTTCGAGCGGAGGGTCGCCCGGGCCCCGCTCGTGCTCGCGACACGGTCGGCCGAAGTGTCGTGGGTGATGACGAGGGAAGGCCGCTCCGACTCGGACGGCGGGACGAACGCCAGGAGCGGCACGGCGAAGATCCCGAGCGCCACGCACCACGTCGCGACGATCGCCGCGTAGTGGCCGATGCGGTTCCCGCTCTCGAAGGGGCGCCGTACCCGAGCGGTTCGGGCCCACGAAGGCTCCACCGGCATCGCCGGCGCCTCTCCGGCCGGCGCTTCCCGGAGGGCCGGGACGGGCGCGGGCGGAGGGCTCGCCAGCGGAGGGATCGCGGGTGGCGGCGCGGGCCGGTCGACCGGCCGGACCGACACCGGCGCCGTCTCGGCCGGAGCCTCGATCGGCGGCGGCACGAGGAACGCCGGACGGAGCTCGAGCGGCGCCCTGAGCCTCGGTGCCAGGCAGTCCGAGGGGTCGGGCAGCAGCGCCCGCAGCATCCGTGCGAGCTCGGGATCGACGAGCGCGAGCTCAGGGGTGACGCCGCGTGTCATGGATGTCTCGCGTTTCGTCATCCGCCTCCGTAGGCCTGCGCGACGGGGCGTGCGTCGTACAGCGTGTCGGGTCCGTCACGGAAGGCGGCACCCAGGATACGTGCATTCTCGGCGCCCCGCCGATCCGAGGGCCGAAATGCCGCAAATTGCTCGAATCACACGCGCCCGAGCAGGACGCAGGCGTTGTGCCCGCCGAGCCCCATCGCGTTCGAGAGCGCCACGTCGACCTCGACCCGCCGAGCCTCGTTGGGCACGTAGTCGAGGTCGCATTCGGGGTCGGGGTCGCGGTAGTTGATGGTGGGCGGCAGGACGCCGTCGCGGAGCGCGAGCGCGCACACCATCGCCTCGAGCGCACCGGCCGCCCCGAAGCAATGACCGCTGACGGACTTCGTCGACGAGACGGCCAGCCGGTACGCGTGGTTGCCAAAGACCTGCTTCAGCGCGCGCGTCTCGGCGAGGTCGCCGAGCGGGGTCGAGGTGCCGTGCGCGTTCACGTAACCGACGCGCTCCGGCTCGACTCCGGCGGTCGCGAGCGCCGAGCTGATCATGTGTGCGACGCCCGTCGCCTCCGGCTCCGGCTGCGCGAGGTGGTGCGCGTCGTTCGAGGCGCCGTAGCCGAGCACCTCCGCGTACACGGTCGCGCCCCGTGCCGTCGCGGCGTCGAGGTCCTCGAGGACGAGGATGCAGGCGCCCTCCCCCATCACGAATCCGGCTCTCGTCGCATCGAACGGCCGGGACGCCCGGGTCGGATCCTCCTCCTCGGCGACGAGACCGCGCATCGCGCAGAAGCCGGCGAGGATCAGCGGGGTGATCGCGGCCTCGGTGCCGCCCACGAGCATGACGTCGGCCTGCCCTCGCCGGATCGCGTGGGCCCCCTCGCCGACGGCCGTCGACCCGGTGGCGCAGGCCGAAACCGGTGCGTAGTTGGGCCCGGTGATCCCCAGCTGGATCGCGATCTGGCCGCTCGCGGTGTCGACGAGGACCGACGGGATGAAGAAGGGGGACACGCGGTCGTGGCCCCGCTCGGCCAGCACCTGCTGCTGCTCCGCGATCGTCGCGATCCCGCCGATCGCCGAGCCGACGAGGATCCCGACACGCGCGCGGTCGACGTCACCGTCCAGGCCCGCGTCGTCCCAGGCCTGCTGGGCGGCCGCGACGGCGAGCAGGACGTTGCGGTCCATCCGCCGCGCCTCCTTGGCCGGCACGAGGTCGCCCGGGTCGAAGCCCCGCACCTCCGCGGCGATGCGCACCGGATACTCGGACGGGTCGAACGCCTCGATCCAGCCGACGCCGCTGCGTCCTGAGACCGCGGCGTCCCAGGTCGCGGGCACGTCGAGACCGAGCGGTGTGACCGCCCCGAGGCCCGTGATCGCGACCCTGCGCATCGGGCAGGAGCCTACTGACCGGACCGATGGACACGGCGACGGGCAGCGCGCCGGGGTCTCCGCTAGGCGTGTGGCGCGCGAGGGTGACGGGGTGCCCGGTCGCCGTGTGCACTCACGCTACTCCGCGGCGGGCAAAGGGGGAAGACCCTGCGCTGTACGGTTGGGCGGTGCCACGGTCGCGTGCCCGTTCCAGCGAGCCGGTCGAGCGTCCGTCCGACCTCGATCGCGCGATCCCGTTCCCGCCGATGGAGGCGGAGCTCGTCCGTGAGCTCCCGGCGGGGGACGAGTGGCAGTACGAGCCGAAGTGGGACGGCTTCCGCGGTCTCGTCGAGAACGCCTCGGGCGAGCTCCGGCTCTGGTCGCGGAACGCACGGCCGCTGCTCCGCTACTTCCCCGAGCTGGCAGGGCTCGGCGACGTCCTCCCGGAGCGCTCCGCGATCGACGGCGAGATCGTGATCGTCCGTGACGGAGTTCTCGACTTCGACGCGATGCAGACGAGGCTCCATCCCGCCGAGAGCAGGGTGCGAAAGCTGTCGGCCGAGATCCCGGCGCGCTTCGTCGCGTTCGACGTCCTCGTCTGGGACGGCGCCGAGCACTGGCGCGAGCCTCTGGCCGAGCGGCGGGCGACGCTCGAGGCGGTCGGCGCCGGGCTGACGCTGTCGCCGCTCACCCTCGACCGGGACGAGGCGCTTTCCTGGCTCGATTCCTTCGAGGCGATCGGGCTGGACGGCGTGATCGCCAAGCGCCGTGACAAGCCGTACGCGGCGGGCTCGCGCGAGGCGGTCGCGAAGGTGAAGCCCGAGAAGACCGCGGACTGCGTCGTCGCCGGGCTCCGCTGGAAAGCGGACGGAGAGCGGAGGATCGCGACGCTCCTGCTCGGGCTGTTCGACGACGACGGCGGGCTGGACTACGTGGGCTCGGCCGTCGTGGCGCCCGCGCGACACGACGAGATCGCCGCCGCCGTGATCCCGCTCCTGAAGGACGCGCCGGAGCGGCGGTTCTCCGAGCCGAATCGCTGGGGCGGCGGGGAGCTCGAGGAGGCGGCCGTGAGGCCGGAGCTCGTCGTCGAGGTGCGCTACGACAAGGTGCAGGGCCGCCGCTTCCGGCACGGGACGAAGCTCATCCGCGTGCGCCCCGACAAGGACCCGGCGCAATGCACCTGGCGCGAGCTCCGCCCGCCGCTCGAGGAGGGCGACCCCACCCTCGCGCGGCTGCTCGGCTAGCGCGTGCTCGGCGGAGTCGGCGGGATCGGCGGGAGCTTCGGCGTGGGAAGCGGCCCGCCGAGGGCACCGGGCGGGAGGCTCGCAAATCCCCGGTCGGCGAACGTCGCGAGCGACGAGCCCTTCACCCCGGCGGCGGAGATCGTGTAGAGCGTGTCGCCGACGACGAGGGAGCGGGTGATCGGCGTCCCGGGAGAGCCCACCCTCTCGGCCCCCGGCAGGGCCGGATGCACAACTCGGCCGACCTCCGTGATCCCAGTCCGGCGGACGCGCAGCCCGACCGCTCCCAGAAACGGCCGATCCTGGTACGTCTGCACCGGGAGCACCGCGAGCTGGGCGCGCGGCCACCAGAGGAACGCGTGGTGGTCGTACTCCACGTCGGAGCGCGTCCGGGCGAGCGTGAAGGCATCCAAACGCTTCGGGTGCGCCGGGTCCGAGACGTCGAACAGCGAGGCCAGCGTGCCGAGCGTCCTCCCGTCCGTCGTCGCGTCCTGGCCGACGCCGAGCAGCAGCCCGCCGCCGAGCGGATGGAGGTACGCGGAATAGCCCCGGAGCTCCAGCTCGCCGCGAACGCGCGGACGCGCCGGCGCGGAGAGATCCACGGTGTACAGGGGGTCGACCTGCCGGAACGTGACCACGTAGCCGACGTCACCGGCGAAGCGCACGGCGTAGACCCGCTCGCCCTTGCCGAGCGCGCCGACGCGGCCGATCGGCACGAGCGCCCCGCTCCGTTCGGCGAGGGTGGTGACGGACGTCTCGCTCTCGCTCTGCGCGCCGCCGGTCGTCACCGGGAGCGAGGTGCTCGCGACGCGGAGAATGCCGTTCCGCTCCGAGAGCGACCACTGGTCGAGCAGCACGCCCGCGACCAGTCCGCCGGCGCGGTACCGCGTCTCGCGCGGGCTCGAGATGTCGAACTCGTGGATGGCGGTGCCTCCGGCCGAGATCGGGCCGCGCGCGGGCCCCACCGGCTTCCTCGACGCGACGTACAGGCGCGTGGGCGACGCGTAGACGGCCTCCGCGCTCGCGGCGAGCGCGTCGGAGTCGGCAGGCTGCAGGCCCCGCGCCAGGTCGACGGTCAGGATCGTGACGAGGCCGACGCCGCCGAATGTCTTCGGCCGCAGCACGTCGCGGCACCCCACCAGGCGGCCGGAGCGAGTTGCGCCCCCCTGTGCGTTCCGCACCGTGTACCGGGGCAGCCAGCTCGTCGCGCTCGCCGAGCGCACCGTGTCGCGGTTCTGCTCGGCCGCCTTCGAGGCGTCCGTGCCCGTCCCTACCGACGGGAGGAGCGGAAGCATCGTGAGCGGCGCGGAGGCGACCACGATCCGCGCGGTCGAGCCGACGAGCCGCGCGGCGAGGTAGCTGCCCTCGAGCTCCATCGTGCGCACGACCCGCATCGACGAGGGGCTCGAGACGTCGATCTCCGTGAGCGACGAGCCGACCGGTGCCGGCAGGATGGGCGACGCGACGGTCGGACGCCCCGGAAGCGGCACGGCGATCTGCCTCGACAACGCGAGCAACCGGTCGCCCTGGAGAAGCAGCTCGTACGACGCGCCGGGCCGGAGCGCGAGCGTGTCGAGGAGCTTGGGCCTCCCCGAGCGCGCGTCGACGGCGCTGACGCCGCCGGGCCCCGCGACGAACAGCGTGCGCCCGTCGGTCTTCACCGAGTCCGGCTCGTCGACACCCTCCTCCTGGACGTTCGTGCCCGAGAACTCCGGGTCGACCGCCTGCCGCGCGCCGCCGGCCTTCCCGGGCGGCGCGCTCGGGAGGGCGCCGGCGGCGATCGCCGTGTCGGGGCCGTAGCGGCCGACGAGCGGCGTCGCGTGGGCGCGCATGTACGCGCCGAACGCCGGGCAGTCGGCAAAGGTCGCGAGGCGGCTCGGGGCAGTGCTCGCACCGCCCGCGCCGGCGCCCGTTGCCACCGCAACGACGAGGGCGAGTGCGCCGATCGCCGTGACGAGCGCACGGTGCCTCATCTCGCCACCATGTTCCTCCTACGCCGCCGGGACGGCAAGGCGTCACACGGAATCCTTACGTCGAGTCGGCGGCCTTCCTCGCGCGCGACGGCTGCACGCGCGGCGGCTCTCCGGGCATCTTCGGGAAGTTCGGCGGATACGGCGCCTCCCCCACCCCCTCCGCCTCGTCGCGCTCGACCCACTCGAGCAGCACCTCGAGGTCGCAGACGACGTCGTCGATCCCTGCCTGGACGTCGCCGAGCCGCGCGAAACGCTCCTGCATCGAGACGAGCGTGAAGTCCTCGGTCTCGACGTCGGGGAGCTCGTCCCACGTGACCGGCGCGGAGACGGTCGCGTCGGGGCGCGGCCGAACCGAGTACGCGGACGCAATCGTGCGGTCGCGCGCGTTCTGGTTGTAGTCGATGAAGACCTTCTCGCCCCGTTGCTCCTTCCACCAGGCCGTCGTCACGAGGTCCGGTGCCCGCTTCTCGATCTCCCGCGCGAATGCGAGGGCGCAGCGGCGCACGAGGGGGAACTCCCAGCGCGGCTCGATCCGCACCGCGATGTGGATCCCACGGTTCCCCGAGGTCTTCGGCCAGCCCACATAGCCGATCTCCTCGAGCGTCTCCCACACCAGCGCCGCGACGCGCTTTCCGTCCTCGAAGGTCGTGCCCGGTTGCGGGTCGACGTCGATCCTGAGCTCGTCGGGCCGGTCGACGTCCGCCCGGCGCGACGGCCACGGGTGGAAGTCGACCACCGCGAGGTTCGCCGCCCAGACGACCTGCGCGACCTCGGTGACGCAGAGCTCGTCGGCGTGCCGACCCGACGGGAACGTCACCCGTGCCACCTCGACCCAGTCGGGGCGCTTCTCGGGGACGCGCTTCTGGTAGATCTGCTCCCCCGCGATCCCGTCGGGGAACCGCCGAAGCTGCGTCGGCCGCTCGCGGAGGGCGCGCACGATGCCCTCGCCCACCGCGAGGTAGTAGTCGACGAGATCCCGCTTCGTGTGCCCCGCGTCGGGAAAGAGGACCTTGTCCGGGTTGGTCACCTTGACGGTCCGCCCGCCGATCTCGAGCTCGACGAAGGGGGAGGCCATCCCGGGACCCTACTGGCCGACTCGAGCTCGGGCAGCGAACCGCTTTGCAAAGTGAAGTATCGGCAAGCCCTGTGGTAGCCTCGCCCGCGAGCCACGTCCCCTCGTGAGGAGTCGATCGACCATGCGGAAGCTCTTCGTCCCGAGCCTCGTGCTCGTCGCCGCGGCCGGCCTGGCCGTCGCCGCGACGGCGCTCGGCGCCCGCTCGACCGCCGCGGCCCCGGCGGCGATCCCCGGCTGCGCCCCGGGCTCGTTGAACCTGATCGAGGACGGCGTCCTCACGATCGGAACGGACAACCCGGCGTTTCCGCCCTGGTACGGCGGCGGCGAGAAGACGAAGCCGTGGAAGCTCTCCGACCCGTACAGCGGCAAGGGGTACGAGTCGGCCGTCGCATATTCGGTCGCGCGCCAGCTCGGGTTCGCGAAGTCGGCGGTGAAGTGGACGGTCGTGCCGTTCGCGAACTCGTACCGCCCCGGCAACAAGCCGTTCGACTTCGACATCAACCAGATTTCGTTCAGCCCGGCCCGCGCGAAGGCCGTCGACTTCTCGAAGTCGTACTACTTCGTCAACCAGACGGTCGTCGGCAGAAAGGGCAAGCCCATCGCGAAGGTCCGGTCGATCGCGGGTCTCCGGAGCTACAAACTCGGCGCGCAGCTCGGCACGACGAGCTACTCGTACATCGTCGACCGCATCAAGCCCTCGTCGAGCCCGCTCGTCTACGACACGAACGACGCCGCGGTGCAGGCGCTCAAGAACGGCCAGATCGACGGCATCGTCGTCGACCTGCCGACGGCGTTCTACGTGACCGCCGTGCAGGTACCGGACGGCGTCATCGTCGGGAAGCTCCCCACGTTCGGCTCGAAGGAGCGGTTCGGCATGGTCTTCGAGAAGGGCAACTCGCTTCGGCGCTGCGTCGACAAGGCCCTCGACCGGCTCTGGCGGAACGGCACGATCAAGAAGCTCCAGAGCGTGTACCTCGCGCGGGCCGGCGCGCCCGACCTGAAGTAGTCCCCGCTGGACGGGAACCGGAGCTCCCGGATCCTCGGCGGCGGGGCCGTCCGCGGCTCGAGCGAGTCGCGAACGGTCGCGATCGCCCTCCTTTCGACGATCGTCTTCGTCACCGCGATCGTCGTCGTCGTCACGCGCTCGCCGGGCTGGGACGCCTTCAAGGCGTACTTCTTCGACTGGGGCCTCTACCGCGACTCGTTCCCGGAGATCCTCGACGCGTTCTGGGTGAACGTGAAGCTGTTCCTGACGGCGGAGGTGATCATCCTTCCCGCGGCGCTCTTCCTGGCGGTGCTCCGCAGTCTCCCCGGCCCCGTCTTCTTCCCGATCCGCGCCCTCGCGATCGTGTACGCCGACCTCTTCCGCGGCCTCCCCACGATCCTCGTGATCTTCATGCTCGGTTTCGGGATGCCCGCGCTCGGGCTCAGCTGGGTCCCCGACTCGCAGTTCTTCTGGGCGGTCGTCGCGCTCTCGCTCGTCTACACGGCGTACGTCTCCGAGGTGTACCGCGCCGGCATCGAGTCCGTGCATCCCTCGCAGGAGGCCGCCGCCCGCTCCCTCGGCCTCACGCACCTCCAGTCGCTCCGGCACGTCGTGCTCCCCCAGGCCGTGCGCCGCGTGATCCCGCCGCTCCTCAACGACTTCATCGGCCTCCAGAAGGACACGGCGCTCGTCGGCGCGCTCGGCGTCGTCGAGGCCTTCCGCCAGGCGCAGATCGACCAGGCGGCGACGTTCAACGGGACGCCGTACCTCGTGGCCGGAACGCTGTTCGTCGCGATCACGATCCCGCTCGCCCGGTTCACCGACTGGCTGATCGCGCGCGACCGCAGGCGGTCGCAGGCCGGGAGGCTCGCGTGACCGACGCGCTGCGCATCGAGGGAGTGCAGAAGTCGTTCGGGAAGCTCGAGGTCCTGCGCGGCATCGACCTCGCCCTCGCGGAGCACGAGGTGGTCTGCCTGATCGGCGCCTCCGGCTCGGGCAAGTCGACCCTCCTGCGCTGCGTCAACCTGCTGGAGCCGATCGACGCCGGCCGGATCCTCGTCGCGGGCGAAGACGTCACCGCGCCGAGGATCGACGTGAACCGCGTCCGCCGCGGGATCGGGATCGTCTTCCAGGCGTTCAACCTGTTCCCGCACATGACCGTGCTCGAGAACGTGACGCTCGGGCCGCGCAAGGCGCTCGGGCTGCCGAAGGCAAAGGCGGTCGACGAGGCAGACCGGCTGCTCGGGCGCTTCGGCCTCGCCGACAAGCGTGGCGAGTATCCGGACAGGCTCTCCGGCGGTCAGCAGCAGCGCGTGGCGATCGTGAGGGCGCTCGCGATGCGCCCGCAGCTCCTCCTCCTCGACGAGGTCACGAGTGCGCTCGATCCCGAGCTCGTCTCGGAGGTGCTCGACGCGATCCGGGAGCTCGCGGAGGGCGGGATGACGATGTTGATCGCGACCCACGAGATGGGGTTCGCCCGCGACGTGGCGAGCCGCGTCTGCTTCATCCACGAGGGACGCATCCTCGAGGAGGGACGGCCCGAGGAGATCTTCGCCGCGCCGAAGGAGGAGCGGACGCGCCAGTTCCTCCAACGGATCGTCGCGGCAGGACGTCTGTAGAGCCGCTCGTTATCGTTCGCGCATGGTGCAGGACCCGCATCGCTTGGACGTCTCCCTCGAGCCGCTCGACGAGTACCTCGTCATCCAGCCGACGAGCGACGAGACGGAGACGCGCGCCGGCCTGATCCTCCCCGCCTCGGCGGCCGCGGCTGCGGCCTGCCGCACGGGCATCGTCACGGCAGTGGGCTCCGACGTCACCGGGATCGAGCCCGGCGACAAGGTGCTCTACCCGCGCGAGGCGGGCTACGAAGTCCGGCTCGGCGGGATCGAGGTCAAGGTCGTCAAGCGCGACGAGCTGATCGCCCGCGTCCACGACTGACGCTCCCGACCGGCGAGCGGCTCAGTGCGAGGCGGAGGTGTGCGTCTGGACCTCCGGGACCGGCTCGAGGAGGAACGGCGGCTCGTGGAGCGGTCTCGTCGCGCGCCGCTTTCCCTCGATGTCGTGGAAGATCCGCTCGACGTCCGCGACGCTCAGGCCGACCTCGGGCGCGACCGCCGCGGCGGGCACGCCGTGGTTCAGCGCATAGAGGCAGAGGTCGAGGACCTCGTACGGCACCGAGAAGTAGAACTCGTCCTGCGTCTGTGGCAAGGAGTAGGTGTCCGTCGTCGGCGGCCTCGACCTGATCTCCTCGGGGATCCCGAGGAGCTCGGCGAGCTGGTAGACCTGGGTCTTGTACAGGTGGGCGAGCGGCTTCAGGTCGGCTGACCCGTCGCCGCACTTGACGAAGAAGCCCTGGTCGTACTCGAGGCGGTTGGGGGTTCCCACGACCGCGTAGTCCAGGCGGTCGGCGTGGTAGTACTCGAGCATCTTGCGCGTGCGCTGCTTGAAGCTCGTCGCCGCGACCACCGCCCGGTAGGCACCCGAGGTGAGCCGGGCCTGGCTGCGCTCTCCGTCGGGCGACTCCACGACGACCGAGAAGATCGGCAGCCGGTCACCGCCGAGCACGCTGGGCAGGACGAGCTTCGCGCGCCAGCCGGGGCCGTACTCCGGCACGACTGTCTGGATCGCCTCGTCGCGACGCCGGTAGCACCCGACCGCGTCGAGAATCGGGCTGAGCTCCTCGAGGACCGACTCGACGCCCAGGTGGTCGACCAGAAGCCGGCTCAGGTCGAGCGTGTCGTCGCTCGACTCCTTCTCCGGCATGAGCAGCGCCATGACCTTCCCCGGACCGAGCGCCCGCACGCACAGGGCCGCGGTGACGCTCGAGTCGATGCCGCCGGAGACGCCGACGAGCGCGCCGCGCTTGCGGAGGTTGCGAGAGACGACCTCTCCGAGCCGCTCGACGATCTCGTCGACCGCCTCCTCGGGGTCGAGTCGCAGCGCGTCGAGGGTCAGCCGATCCTCAGGCTGCGGCATCCGGACGATGGTTCTCGGAGCCGAGTCTGGACGACACGTATCCGCCGATCGCGTCGATCGAGTCGAGGTTCTCGGGCAGGACGTCCCCGTCCGGGACGCTGATCGCATAGCGCGCCTCGAGGAACTCGATCAACTCGAGGACGCCGACCGAGTCGATCACGCCCGCCTCGAGCAGCGAGTCTCCCCCGGCAAGCTCGGAGCCGCTGTCACCGAGCGGAAAGTTCTCGGTGATGAAGCGGCGGACGTCGTTCTCGATCTCGTTTCGGTCCATTCGGCGTGGTCCCCCCGGCGCGTTCGCTGTCGCTCCGAACCGTATCGACATCGCCGAGGGACACAACCGTTGCCCCGCTCGAGCCCGTGGATATTGTTGGACGGGGTTAGCTGTGTGCGGGATCGCGGGCATCTATGCCCGGCCGGGCCATCGTGCCTCGCCGGAGCTGCTGCTCACCATGGCCGGGGAGCTGCGTCACCGTGGTCCCGACGGCGTCGGGCTCTACGTCGACCGCCGCTTCGGGATGACGAACACGCGGCTCGCGATCGTCGACGTCCTCGGAGGCGACCAGCCGCTCACGACCGAGGACCGGCGCTACTGGGTGATGCAGAACGGGGAGATCTACAACTACGTCGAGCTGCGGGACGAGCTGACGTCGCTCGGCCATCGCTTCGAGACGTCCTCCGACACCGAGGTGCTGGCGCACGCGTACGAGCAGTGGGGCGTGCGCTGCCTCGACCGGCTGAACGGCGACTTCGCCGTCGCGGTGTGGGACCGCGCGACACAGCAGCTGTTCCTCGCCCGGGACCGCTTCGGCGTACGGCCGCTCTTCGTCGCCGAGCTCGATGGTGACCTGGGCTTCGCGTCCGAGGCCAAGGCGCTCCTCCGCCACCCGGACGCGCGCCGTCAGCTCGACCCGCTGGGGCTCGTGGAGGCGTTCACGACGTGGTCGATCCTGCCCGACCGCTCTGCGTTCGAGGGGGTCCGGGAGCTCGCCCCCGCGCACTATCTCCTGGCCGGCCCGGAAGGGATCGTCGAGGAGCGGCGCTGGTGGGACCTGCGCTTCCCACGGATCGGCGAGACGCGCAGCGAGAGCGAGGACGAGCTCGAGGCGGAGCTCGTCGAGCTCTTGACCGACGCGACGCGCATTCGTCTTCGCGCGGACGTGCCCGTCGCCGCCTACCTGAGCGGCGGCCTCGACTCGTCCGCGACGGCCGCCATCGCGAGCCGGCTCTATCCCGACACGCTCCACTCGTTCGGGATCGGCTTCCGCGACCCGCGCTTCGACGAGAGCGCGTACCAGGACCGCTTTGTGGCGGATCTCGGGACGGAGCTCCATCGGGTGGTCGTCGACGCGCCGGACATCGCCGGGCTGCTGCCCGAGGCGGTCGTCCTCTCGGAGAAGCCCACGCTCCGCACGGCGCTCGCGCCGCTCCTCCGCCTCTCGGCCGCGGTCAACGACGCGGGGCTCAAGGTCGTGATCACCGGCGAGGGCGCCGACGAGCTCTTCGGGGGCTACGACATCTTTCGCGAGAACAAGGTCCGGCGCTTCTGGGCGCGGCAGCCCGACTCGAAGCTCCGCCCCCTGCTGTTCACGCGGCTCAACGAGTTCCTCGGCAAGGACCTCGAGCGCGCCGGGGCGTTTCTCGCAGGCTTCTACCGCCGCGGCCTCGAGGACGTCGACGACCCGCTCTACAGCCACCGGCTGCGCTACGCGAACACGGCCCGCTGTCTCCGTCTGCTCGCCCCGGAGGTCGTCGAGCGGGGCAGCGCCGCCGGCGACCCGCTCGAGCGAGTCGAGCAGGCCCTGCCCGAGGACTTCGCCGAGCTCACGCCGCTCGGCCGGGCCCAGTACCTCGAGATCACAACGTTCCTGGAGGGCTATCTCCTCCACTCCCAGGGCGACCGCATGCTGATGGGCAACTCGATCGAGGGACGGTTCCCGTTCCTCGACTTCCGTGTGGCGGAGTTCGCGGCGGCGCTCCCCGACGACCTGAAGCTGCGGCGTCTCGAGGAGAAGTACCTACTCCGCAAGGCGGTCGCTCCGCTGCTCCCGGACGACATCGCCGCGAGGCGCAAGCGGCCGTACCGCGCGCCGATCGTCTCCTCCTTCGTGGGGCCGCGCGCGCCGGAGTACGTCCGCGAGCTGCTCTCACCGGAGCGGCTCGGAGAGGTCGGCCTGTTCCGGCCCGAGGCGGTCGAGCGGCTCGTCCGCAAGTGCGAGGCGGCGGGAGAGGGCGGGGTCAGCGAGACGGACGAGATGGGTCTCGTCGGCACGATCTCCGTGATGCTGCTCCACGACCGGCTGGTCTCCCGACCGACACTCGCCGCGCCTGCCGAGCCGACCAGGATCGTCGTGGAGGACACCGTGCGAACGTCTCTCGGCGAGCCTGCCCTCGCCGTGGAGGGCGGCTGACATGCCCGAGCGGCGCATGCTCCACGACAGCCTGCTGGAGACGGCGGTGCGCGATCCGGGGAAGGAGGCGCTCGTCGTCGACGGACGCCGGATCTCGTATGCAGAGCTCCGCGGGATGGCGCTCTCCCTCGCACGCGCCCTGCGAGAGAACGGGCTCGAGCGCGGCGACCGTGTCGTCGTGTTCACCGACAACAGCCTGGCCTGCGTCGTGTCCATCTTCGGGTCGCTGCTCGCGGGGGGTGTCTTCGTCGTCGTCAACCCGCAGACGAAGGAGGACAAGCTCACCTACATCCTCAACGACTGCGAAGCGTCGTTCGTCGTCACCGAGGGCAAGATCGCGGCGGTCGCGAGCCGTTCGCTCGCGGATGCGCCCAGCGTCAAGGCCGCGTTCTGCGCTGCCCGGCCCGCCACGGTCGAGGGCATGCTCGACCTCGAGCCCGTCCTCGAGGGCGAGGAGCCTCCGCTCGAGCGCCCGGCGACCATCCCGCTCGACCTCGCCGCCTTGATCTACACCTCCGGCACGACCGGGAACCCGAAGGGCGTCATGGTGACGCACCTCAACATGGTCTTCGCGGCGGGGAGCATTGCCGAGTACCTGCGCCTCCGGCCGCACGACCGCATCCTCGGCGTCGTCCCGCTCGCGTTCGACTACGGCCTCTACCAGCTCCTGATGAGCGTCCACATCGGTGGGACGCTGGTGCTAGAGCGCTCGTTCGCGTACCCCGCGCAGATCCTGAAGCGGGTCGACGAGGAGCGCGTCACGGTCTTCCCCGGGGTGCCGACGATCTTCGCGACGCTGCTCTCGACCCATCAGCGCACGCCGCTTCTGCATACGACGGTCGAGCGGGTCACGAACACCGCCGCCGCGCTCCCGCCGACCTTCCACGACCCCCTTCGCGAGATCTTCCCGAACGCGCTCGTCTTCCGCATGTACGGCCTGACCGAGTGCAAGCGCGTCAGCTACCTCGAGCCCGAGCTCCTGGAGGAGAGGCCGACTTCCGTCGGCAAGGCGATCCCGGGCACCCAGACGCTCGTGCTCGATGCCGAGGGGAATCCCGTCGAGCCGGGAGAGACCGGCATCCTCCACGTCCGCGGCCCGCACGTGATGGCCGGCTACTGGCGCCAGCCCGAGCTCTCCGCCGAGATGCTGGTGGACGGGCCGCTGCCGGGCGAGCGAATGCTCTGCACGCACGACCACTTCACGATCGACGAGGAGGGCTTCCTCTACTTCGTGGGCCGGAGCGACGACATCATCAAGACCCGGGGAGAGAAGGTCAGCCCGATCGAGGTCGAGAACGCGCTGTACGCGATCCCGGGAGTGCGCGAGGCGGCCGTGCTCGGCGTGCCGGACGAGCTCCTCGGCGAGGCGATCCACGCCTACGTGGCGCTGGACGACGGGGTCGAGCTGACCGAGCGCGACCTCGCCGCGGCGTGCCGCGAGCGCCTCGAGGGCTTCATGGTCCCGTCGAAGTTCCTGTTCGTCGACGAGCTCCCGAAGACGACGACAGGCAAGATCCGCAAGAAGGGCCTGCTCACCGGGTGATGCCTCGTCGGGCCGCCGCGTAGGGCAGGGCCCGAGCTTGACGGGCAATGGGTCGGGCGTACTCTTCGACTGGTGGGGAGGGCGAGGGGATGAGCAAACGTCTGCTCGGCGCGATCCGGTCGTTCGTCGACCCCGGAACCTACGTCCAGGTTCTCCGGCTGCTCCACTACTACGGCTACTCGCACGTGCAGGAGCGCCGAAAGCTGACGCTGGGAACCGGCTCGACGATCGCGCCGAACATCTCGTTCGCGAACGCCGAGCGCATCACGATCGGCGCCGACACCAAGGTCGGCGAGCGGGCGTTTCTCTGGGCAGGGGCGTCGACGGGGCGGATCACGATCGGGGATCACTGCCGGCTCGGCCCCGAGGTCTTCGTCACCGCGTCCGACTACGGCCTGATGCCCGACGAGACGATCGCGCACCAGACGCGGAACGAGCGTGACGTCGTGATCGGCGACGACGTGTGGCTCGGGACACGGGTCTTCGTCGGAGCCGGGGTCGAGATCGGCGCGGGCTGTGTGGTCAGCGCGGGGTCCGTCGTGACCCGGTCGCTCGCGCCCGGCTCGATCGCCGCGGGATCGCCTGCACGGGTCGTCCGGCGGCGCGAGGACTATGCGGTGCTCGCCGAGCGTCCCGACGAGCCCGAGGCGGTTCCGAGCGTGTCGGCCGCGCACGAGTCCTGACGTTGGGCCCCGACGTCTCGATCCTGATCGTCACATACGAGTGCCGGGACGAGGCGCGCGACTGTCTCAGGTCGATCGCCGAGACGTCCGGCGCCGCCTCGACCGAGATCGTCGTCGCCGACAACGCCTCGACGGACGGCACCGTCGAGATGATCCGCACGGAGTTCCCACAGGTGAAGCTCGTCGCGCTGGAGGAGAACGTCGGCTTCGCCGCGGGCGTGAACCGGGCGGCGGCCGCCGCAGAAGGCGAGTACCTCCTGCTGCTGAACCCCGACACGGTCGTCCACGCCGGGGCGGTCGACCACCTGGTCGACTTCGCCCGACGGCACCCCGCCTACGGCCTCTACGGCGGTCGCACGCTCGACCCGGACGGCACCGTCAACCCGGGCTCGTGCTGGGGAAGGCCGACGCTCTGGAGCACGTTCTGCTTCGCCACGATGCTCTCGAGCGCGTTCAAGCGGTCGCCGGTCTTCGATCCCGAGTCGCTGGGGCGCTGGCAGCGCGACGCCGTCCGGGAGGTCGACATCGTCACCGGCTGCCTGCTCCTCGTCCGCCGGTCTCTCTGGGACGAGCTGGGCGGGCTCGACGAGCGGTTCTTCATGTACGGCGAGGACGCCGACCTCGCCCTGCGGGCGACACGGCTCGGGCTGCGGCACGTGATCACGCCGGACGCGGTCGTCACGCACGAGATCGGCGTCTCCTCGAGCTCCCGCGCCGACAAGCTGATCCTCCTCTACCGCGGCAAGGCGACGCTGATCCGGAAGCAGTGGCCGGCCGGGAAGCGCGAGCTCGGGCTCGGGCTCCTGTGGCTCGGCATCGGCCTGCGGACACTGGCCGCGACCGCGGCGCGGTCGAGCGACGAGAGCGGCACCGGCGCGGCCAAGTGGAAGCCCGTGTGGCGGGCGCGCCGGTCGTGGCTCGAGGGCTACCCCGAGACGACCGCGGCGCAACCCCGCTGAGCGCGGTCGCAATCCAACGTCGAGGCGCCTGCGTGTCCGCAGGCGCCTCGAATGGGTGAGCCCGGCGGTCGGGGGCGTGCCCCGACCGCCTTGTCCTGCTCGTCCTAGCCAGTCGCCGACTCGGCGGACGCAGCCTCGGTGGCGTCGCTCGTGGCGGCCGACGCGTCATCGGTGGACGGGCTGTTGGAGTCCCGCCGGTTGCGCCGCTCCGTGCTCGAGCTGTCGTCCGAGGTCGCCGCCGGGGCGGGCTCCTCGGTGCTCGCCGGAGCCGGAGCCGGAGCCGCTGCCACGACCTCGCTCTTGAGGCTCTTCTCGTAGCCGGAGCCGGCCGCGTTCGTTGCGCTCACGTAGACGCGCAGCGTGTGGCCCACGTCGTCGCTCGTCAGCACGTACGTCGACGAGTTGGCGGCGTCCCGGATGCGGTCACACTGGCCACCCGAGGCGTCGCACCGCTTCCACTCGTAGGCGTACGCGGTCGGCGAGCCCGACCAGGTTCCGGCGGAGGCGGTGAACGTCCCGCCCTCCACGGCCTCCCCGGTGATCGACGGGTTGGCCGTGCTCACCGGCGCCGCCACTGTAGGTGCGGCGGGGGCCGGAGCCGGAGCCGTCGGCGCCGGTGTCGGTTCCGCTGCAGGCGTCTCCGTCGTGGGAGCCGCCGGAGCGGGCGCCTCGACCGCCGTCCTGTCGCGATCGCGATACCGATCCGGGTCGACGACCGACGTCGCACGGCTCTGCGCCGACGCGGAGCCCGACGCGTTGGAGGCGGTGACGACGACGCGGAGCGTGTCGCCCACGTCGTCCCGGCCGAGCCTCAGGCTCGCGGTGTTGGCGCCGCGGATCGGCGAGCAGCGGTCGCCACGGGTGTCGCAGCGCAGCCACTGGTACGCGTACCGCGTGGGCGAGTTGGACCACGTGCCGTTGGAGGTCCTGAGCGTCTCACCCTCGCGGGCGGTCCCGGAGATTTCGGGACGATCCCCGCGCACCGGAGCACGCGTCCCGCCGGTGGGCGGAGGAGTGCCACCACCACCGGTGGGAGGCGGCGAGGCCGGCGGAGGAAGCGGCACGGTGCCGAGATCGCGGTACAGGACAATGCGGTTGTTCTGGTTCACCGGATCCGTCTCGGCGCCGCTGAACCAGATCGCCTCGCCACCACCGCAGCTCGGCCCGTCGCCGCACCAGGCGATGATCGAGTTCCGCGCGCCGGAGCGAAGCGAGTCGCCGATCCTGAGCGCACGGTTGCGGTCGGTGCCGCGCATCAACGTGCAGCCGTCGCACACGACGTCGGTCGGGCGACCGTTGCCACCCGCACCCTCGTTGATGTACATCGCGGAGTTGGTGCCGGTGGTGCAGTTCACGGTGAGGTTCTGGAACGTGACCCGCGTCCCGCCCATGACCTGGATGCCGTCCTGGTGGACATCCCCGTAGTTGCCGTTGCAGCGGACGAAGCCGCCGCCGATGACGAGATCGTGGGCTCCCTGGCCCACCTTCACCCCGTCGCCGCTGGAGACGTCGATCTCGATGCGATCGATCCGACCGGTGCAGTTGTCCCCGGTGTGGAAGCCGTCCCTACGGACGCTCTGGTCGGTGATCGTGACCTTGACCAGGTCGAAATCCACCGGTTGGGGGTAACTCGAACAGTTGAACGTGTCATTGACAAGGGTGACGCTCCCCGCCGCACGGGAGTCCGAGGGAAGCAGCGTCACCAGGACAAGCGCTAGAGCAATGATGGGCGCCAGCGACAGCGTGTACGCGGACGCGCGTGTGAGAGATGGCGACATGCATCGGGGTATCGTCTAGCCGAAGCGCTGGCTTACCCCCCCGTTTGGGGGGTATGGCCTTTAGTCGCAGATCGGGCCCCGCCCGAGGTGGGTCAGCCGCGGGCGGTCGTGCGGTTGTCGCGATTCGCGCGATTCGCGCGATTCCCGTTCCGGGGCTCGCGGACGGGCTCTGCGGGCGCGCCCACGCCGGTGATGCGGATCACGTTGCTCACCGCCCCTTCGAGCCCCTGCTTCAGGTCGCGGCCGTCGATCGACAGGCGGAGGCGGGTCGCACCCTGTGTGACCTTCCAGGGGATCACCGCACGCCCGTCCTTCAGCGGCTGCCCCGAGACCCGTCTCCAGGCCTTCCGCTCCGGGCTGTAGGCCGAGAGCGTGATCCGCGTGCCTGCGTCCCTGGGCGCGACGTAGGCACGGAGCTTCACCGTGCGGTCCGTCTTCGTCTTCTGCGCCGCGCTGGCCAGCCGGATGTTGGGTCGGACGTTGACGGTGACCCGCGTCGAGCGAAGGATCCCGTCGAAGAGCGAGGCCCTGTACTGCGTGCCCGTGACCGGCTTCGCGTCGAACGTGAACGCCCCCTCGGACGCGGGCGTCGCGGTCGTGAGCTGCTGCCAGGCGGCGCCGCCCGGGCCGCGGCTCTCGATCAGGACCGGGAAACCGGTGGGAACGGCCAGCCCGGACAACGTCACCGTGTGCCCGAACGTGACCAGGACCGGCTTCGCGGCGAGCTTGACGGAGCCCTTCCGCTCGACGGTGACCGCGCCCCGGTCGGTGCGCCCGTCACCGAAGCGGTAGGAGATGTTCCCGGGATCGACGGCAACCCATTTGTACGTCGCGCCCGCCGGGATCGTGGCCGCCGTGAACGACTCGTCGTCCGACGTCAGCGTGCGTGCGTCCGGCGTGGAGTTCACGAACGTGACCGTGTCACCGAGCGCCACCGACAGCCTCGCCGGCTGGGGGCCTGACGTCGTGAGCGTCACCGTCACGTCCGCTGCCGTAGCGGCCCCGGAGATCCCGAGACCGATCGCGACGATCACGATCGCTGCGCCGATGACATGCCTGGGTCCTCTCACCGATCCTCCAATCAGATGTATCCGAGTGCTTTCAGCCGGCGCTCGACCTCGTCGTTGCCGCTGCTCTCCGGCGCCCCCGCCTCGACAGGGACGGGCTCGGTCTCGGTCAGGGGGTGCGTCGAGACGAATCCCGGCTCGAACGCCTCCGTCAGCACACGACCGTCGGTGCCGCGCGGCACCGCGGAGCCCATCGCCCACAGCATCGTGGGCGCGATGTCGTAGATCGACGAGCGCCCCAGCTCACCGGCGGCGACATCGGGGCCCGCCACGAAGACGATGCCGTCGCGCTGATGACAGCCGCGGCCTCCGACGCGTGGGGCGGAGACGGCGCCGTCCTTGAGCGCCGTCGCGGGACGGACGCCGAGCGCCGGCGAGAAGAGCAGCGTCGGGGGCCAGTCGCCCACCGCCTCTCCGTACAGCTCCTCCGGCGTCCAGACGTCGTCGATGGCCGCCCTGCCGTCGGGGAGCTTCACCGCGAGGAGCGCCTCGCGGATCCGCTCGACCTCGTGGGAGGCCGACTCGCGGACGTAGACGGCGAACGACGCATCGGTCGGCGAGAACGCGGACGAGGCGGCGAAGTTCACGCGCCGGCTAGCCCTCGTGACCTCGATGTCGAGGCCGCGCCTGATCGCCTTCTTGGCGGCGAGCGCGAACGGCCGCACCAGCCGGTGCGAGCGATACCGCCCGAGGGCGTTCGGGATGCCGATCGACCTTCGCGCCTTGCGCCGTCGATCGACGAAGAACGGGCTCTCGTCGTCGGGGGCGGCCTGCTCCAGGCTGACGAGGCCGAGCTCGTGGAGCACCGCGTTCACCCGCAGGACGGAGGTCTCCTCGCACTGGCCGTGATCGGAGAGCACGACGACCAGGGCCTCCGGCTCGCGCTCCAGCATCCAGCCGATGTACGAGTCCAGCTGCTCGTAGAGCCGCAGGAACGAGGCGCGCGCGCCGTCGTCGCCGCCCAGGAAGAGCCCCGTGCCCTGGTGCCCCAGCCAATCGGTGGACGAGAACAGGACGAAGAAGTGCTCCCACTCCTCGTGGAGGAAGAGCTCGCGCGCCAGCTCGAAGCGTGCGCTCTCGATGCCGCACAGCTCGTCCAGGTTGCTCGGATCGTCGGGGAACGTCTTGTACGCGCGCAGGAGCGGCTCGTAGCGCTCCCGGCGGTCCGCGGGCAGGAGGCGCCGCGCGGGATCGTCGGTGAGCCAGCTGTTGACGATCACGGCGCCCTCGCAGCCGTCCTGGTCGAGGGGCAGGTTGACCAGAACCGAACGCAGGCCGTCCCGGCCGAGGTGGTGGTAGTACGTCGGGCGCCGGAGGTCGGACTGCCCGGCCACGCTGAGCTTCCCGTCCGGCCGCAGCATCATGAAGTCGTAGATGCCGTGCGACGCGGGCGAGCAACCGGTCGCGATCGAGGCCCAGGCCGGCCCGGTGAAGAACGGCACGGCGCTCTCGAGCACACCGGACGACCCCCGCTCGCGCAACGCAGCGAGGTTCGGCAGGCGACCGGTCTCGAGCAGCGGCTCGAGCACGTTCCACGAGCAGCCGTCGAGCCCGACGGCAATCGTTCGCTTACCCACCACGCTGACCCCGTGCTCCCCTTTGCATCGCTACCCCCGCATTGCAGAGTACTCTCGATCCGCGGGGCCGCAACCGTTGATTTCCGAAGCGCGCGCCGCGACGGTCGACGGTCTGGGAGTTTCGCCTCAGAATGCGGAAGCCCATGGAGACTCGCTCCGACACGGAACAACCGACCGAGCTCCTCCTCGTGTGCTCGACGGGGGGACATCTGCTCCAACTCGTTGCCCTGCGCGACGCGTGGGAGGGCTTCCCGCGGGTCTGGGTCACGTTCGACAAGACCGACGCCCGCTCGCTGCTCGCGGACGAGCAGGTCGTCCACGCCCACGGGCCCACGAATCGCAATCTGGGCAACCTCTTCCGCAACCTTCGGCTCGCGTGGAAGGTCGTACGGGAGCTCAGGCCGAAGGTCGTGCTGACGACGGGTGCGGGCGTCGCGGTGCCGTTCGCCTGGGTCGGCCGGCTCCACGGCGCCTCCGTCGTCTACGTGGAGAGCATCACCCGGATCGACGGTCCGTCGCTGAGCTGCCGACTCATCCGGCCGGTCGCGGCACGGACGTACGTCCAGTGGCCAGAGCTCACGGAGGCCGTCCGCGGCGCGCGCTACGCGGGCAGCGTCTTCGACGCGCGGTGATCTTCGTCACCGTCGGCACGAACGAGGCGCCCTTCGATCGCCTCGTCAGCGGGGTTTCCGGGCTCGCCGGGCGAGAGGAGGTCGTCGTGCAGCACGGCGCCTCCGCCGTGCGCCCGGAAGGCGCGACCTGCATCGACTTCCTGCCCTTCGACGAGCTCGTCGAGCTCGTCCGCCGGGCGCGCGTCGTCGTCACGCACGCCGGGGTCGGGTCGATCATGGTCGCCCTGAGCCAGGGCAAGCGCCCGATCGTCGTGCCCCGGCTGGGCCGGTTCGGGGAGGCGGTCGACGACCACCAGGTGCCGTTCGCACGACGGCTCTCCGAGCGCGGCCTCGTCACGGTGGTCGACGACCCGTCCCTGCTTCCGTCGGCGATCGACGACGCCCACGCCCCCGTGGAGCTCGAGAGCACCGGCCGTCTGGGCCTCGCCCAGGACCTCGCGACGTTCCTCCGGACGCTCGTCGACGGCGCCGAGCCGGGCGTCCCTGGGGCCTGAGTCACTCGAGGTAGCCGAGGCTCCTCAGGCGGTCTTCCACCTCGGGCGACCCGACCCCGCCGGCGGGGTCGCCCTCCACGCGCTCGAGCTCGTAGGCCTCGTACGCCGGTGGCCGCTCGTCGAGCAGCTCGGGCCGCACCGCCTCCTCGAGCACGCGCCCCTCGAGGTCGTCCGGGATCGGCGCGTCGAGCAGGTACAGCGCGGTCGGCGCGACGTCGGCGATGCTCGCGGCGAGCGTCCGCCCCTGCGCCGCCGAGGGACCGGACAGCACGATGAGACCTTCGCGGCGGTGGCTTCCCACGTACGACTCCTTCGCGCCGGGCGCGATCTCGACGCTGTCCCAGAGGGACTCGGACCGGCTGAGCATGTTTCCCTTCCCCAGCCAGCGGTAGTCGTCGAACTCGACGATGAGGTCCGGCATCGTCTCGAGCTCCGGCCCGTCGAACAGCTCCTCGCGGCGGTAGACCGCGGCGACGATCGGCCGCCCGTCGCCGCTCGCCTGCACC
>Ga0075418_10000323_pt1 | contig 49265 bp, 41 predicted proteins | sample SoiMetdeltSBSDD2_FD_81776 | JGI IMG/M metagenome (GOLD analysis project Ga0075418, IMG submission 81776) | Bulk soil microbial communities from a Populus tree surrounding site in Tennessee, USA - Soil MetaG P. deltoides SBSDD2 | ecosystem: Environmental > Terrestrial > Soil > Tree plantation...
CCGCAGCCTCGCCTCCATGGCGACGCACTGCCGCGCGCTGCTCGACTTCCAGGCCGCCGGCAGCGTCGTCTTCGACTACGGCAACAACTTGCGCGGTCAAGCGCAGAAGGCCGGCGTCGCCGACGCTTTCGCCTATCCCGGCTTCGTTCCTGCCTACGTGCGCCCGCTCTTCTGCTCCGGCAAGGGTCCTTTCCGCTGGGTGGCGCTCTCGGGCGATCCTGCCGACATCGCCCGCACCGATCAGCTGGTGCTGGAGCTCTTCCCGGAGGACGAATCCCTCTGCCGGTGGATTCGCCTGGCCTCGGCGCAAGTGGCGGGACAAGGCTTGCCGGCGCGCATCGCCTGGCTCGGCTACGGCCAGCGCGCGCGCTTCGGTCTGGCGCTCAACGATCTCGTCGCCCGCGGCGAGCTGCGCGCTCCCATCGTCATCGGGCGCGATCACCTGGATTCGGGCTCGGTGGCGAGCCCCTACCGTGAGACCGAAGCAATGCGCGACGGCAGCGACGCCGTCGCCGATTGGCCGCTGCTCAACGCCTTGCTCAACGCGGTGAGCGGCGCCACTTGGGTCTCGGTGCATCAAGGCGGCGGCGTCGGCATGGGACTCTCTGTGCACGCCGGAATGGTCATCGTCGCCGACGGCACTCCGCAAGCGGGAGAGCGATTGCGCCGAGTGCTCGATTGTGACCCGGGCATGGGAATTGCTCGACACGCCGACGCCGGTTACCCCGAGGCCTTGAGCGCGGCACACCGGCACGGTTTGCGTCTGCCCATGCTCGGAGACTGAAGCACGGCATGCACACGCGCCCGCCACCGCGTCGACAGCGGCTGTCCACGGCGGGGCCGTGCTCTCGGAGGGCGGCGTGACAGCGGTCGATTTCCTCCTCTTCAACTGCAGCGAGATCGTCTCGCCCATCGGCGAGGGCATGCCGCTGCGTCGCGGCGACCTCGGGCGGCTGCGCCGGGTGGAGAACGCGGCGCTGGTCGCCCGTTCCGGGGCCATCGTGCACTGGGGGCAGGAGCACGAGGTGCTGCACCGCATCGAGAAGCTGCCCGGCTGCGTCGAAGTGGATGCGCAGCAGCGCAGCGTCATCCCGGCCTTCGTGGACCCCCACACCCACGCCGTCTTCGGCTGCGCCCGCGCCGCCGAGTACGCCGCACGCATCGCCGGCACGAGCTACCAGGAGATCGCCGCCGCCGGTGGCGGCATCCATTCGAGCGTCCGCGACGTGCGCGCCCGCAGTGAGGACGAGCTGCTGGCGCTGCTCGTGGAGCGCTTGCGCCGCATGCTGGCCCACGGCACCACGACGGTGGAGATCAAGAGCGGCTATGGCTTGACCCTGGAGGACGAGCTCAAGCTGCTGCGAGTGATCCGCCGCGCCGGGGAGCAAGTTCCCGTACGCGTCGTTCCCACCTTTCTCGGTGCGCACGAGGTGCCCGAGGAGTTCCGGGCCCGGCGCGTGGAGTACGTACGCCTCCTCGTCCACGAGATGCTGCCTCAGGCGGCGCGCCTCGCCGAGTTCAACGACGTCTTCTGCGAACCCTCGGTGTTCACGCTCGAGGAGAGCGCCACGATCCTGGAAGCAGGAGCGCGACTGGGGTTGGCCCCCAAGCTGCACGCGGACGAGTTGGAGCCGTATGGCGGCACCGAGTTGGCCTGCCGTCTGGGCGCGGTGTCGGCGGATCACCTGCTGCGGGTGTCGCCGCCGGGAATCCAAGCGCTCGGGAGCAGCGCCACCGTGGCCGTGCTCCTACCCGGGACGAGCTTCGGGTTGGCGCTCGGAGCCTACGCCCCGGCCCGTGCCTTGGTGGAAGCCGGCGCCGTGGTGGCCTTGGCCACGGACTTCAATCCCGGCTCCAGCCACTGTCCGAGCATGCAAGCGATCTGGTCGCTCGCGTGCTCGCTGTTGCGTTTGACGCCGGCGGAGGCCCTCGTGGCCTGCACTTTGAATGCAGCTGTGGCGATCCGTCGGGGCGGCCAACTGGGGAGCCTGGAGCCGGGGCGGCGTTGCGATTTGGTGGTGACCCACGGCAAAGACTACCGCGAGGTGCCCTATCAGTTCGGGGTCAACAACGCCGCCCTCGTAGTCAGTGAGGGTCGCGTGGTCTGGAGCGACGGCTCGGTCTAAAGAGCGGGGGTCAAGTGTGAAAAAGGCCACCGGTTTCCAGCGGCGCGCCCGCGACTTCGCGCAGCGCGAGAACTGGGATGCCGCCCTCGCCGAGCTGCGCCAGGCGATCGCCGCCGACGCCTCGAACCCGATGCTCCACAATCAGATGGGGGACTTGTGCCTGCGCAAGGAGGAAGTGCCGCAGGCATGTGAGCATTTCGAGAAGGCCATCGATCTCTACGCCGCGCTCGGCCTGTACGCCAATGCCGTGGCTCTGTGCCGCAAGGTGATGCGGCTGGCGCCATCGCGCCTGGAGGTGCGCTACCGTCTGGCGCGCCTGCGGCACGAGCAGGGGTTGCAGACCGAAACGACCGCGGCGCTCGCCGACTACCTGGAGCTCCTGCAGGGGCGACGGGAAGGCGACACCCGCATCCTGGAGGAGCGCTGCCGCGAGATCGCCGAGCAGTTCCCGGAAGCAGCCCCCATCGGCAAAATCCTGGAGAAGCTCGAAGAAGCCCGAGCCTTCGCCTGCGCCTTCGAGATCGTGCAGCGCTTCGCCCAACGAGCCGCTGACGCGGGCGATGACGAGGCGGCCCGTCGCTACACGACCAAGATGCGTTCGCTCCGGGTGCTGGTGGAGAAGCGCGGTGGGGTGCTGCCAGGGAAACCCGAGGCACCGGCGGCGCCGGAGCGCCGCGGGGAAACCGCCGCCGCGCCGCGAGCCGCGGCGGAGAGCGGGGCACTCCAGATCGAGGACATCCGCGGCACCATCGCGCGCACCGTCTTCGGCGCCGAGCTGCCGCCCGTGCCCCCGCCGGAAACCGAAGCACCTTCGGCTTCGCGTGTCGAGCCCGGCGACGACCTGCCCGAGATCGCCGCCTCCGGGAAGGGGAGCGAGGCGCAGACGCCGGAGCCGGATCCGGATGCGGTGGCAAGCCGGGCCTACGCGGCGATGGAAGAGGACGAGGCGGAGAGCGCCGTCTTTGCACCGGAAATCGATGCTGATTCCGGGGACGAGGACCAGAGGAGCGTGATCGATCGCGGCGAGGCGGCCTTCGCTCTGGGCGCACCGGTTTCGCCTCCCGATCTGGAGGCGATCGGCAGAGAAGCGGGAGAAGGAATCGGCCCCGAGGCTGCGAGCGGCGGTGCGGCGGAAGAAACCGGCGGGATCGAGTACGAGCTGCCGGAAACCTCGTTCGCTGAGCTCGCCGGTCTCTTCGGCGGAGGCGACGAGCCCACACGCGCCGCGAAGACGGAGTTCACCGACGCACCCGCGGCAGCCGACTTCGCGCCGTCTCCCGCGACTCCGGAATGGACCCAAGACGAGCACCCGGCGGCTTCGGTTCCACCTCCTTCCTTCGGCGCCACCACCTTCGCTCTCGGCTCGGCATCGGCAACGCCGGAGCCCGACGCATCGGACTGGCTGCCCGAACCTCCTGCCGCGACCACCGAGCCGACCCCCTTCGAGCTCCCCGAGCCCGAGCTCGGACCGCCGTCATCCCACACGCCGCAGGAGCTGCGCGAGACCGTCTGGGTTCCCGACGACACCTCCGGTTTCGCGGCGCAGCATCCCCATGAAGGAGGATCGACCCACGAGCTGTCCGAGGTCATCGACACCTTCCGCAAGCAGATGGCTCTCGCGCTCGGCGACGACGCGGCGGCGCGCTACGACCTCGGCGTGGCCTACTACGAGATGGGCCTGTACGACGAGGCCCTGGCCGAATTCGAGGCGGCGCAGGGAAGTGCGGCGTTGCGCGAGCGCAGCCTCGAGATGATGGCGGCATGCATGGCGATGCAGGGCCGTCACGGCGAGATCCTCGAGCTCCTGGCCCCGGTGCTGCACACGCAGGACGATCCGCGGCTCGGCTTGGGTCTTCGCTTCAGCATGGGTGTCGCTTGCGAAGCCCTCGGCCGTCGCGGCGAAGCACGCCGGTACTTCGAAGCGGTGGCGCAGGTCGACAGCTCCTACCGCGATGTGCGCGCCCGCCTGCAGCGCATCTGAGGCATTCGCACCTCCCCGGCTCCTCACGCATCTTCCCACCCTCCCTGGTCGGCGCTATCCTGCCTGGTGCGACGATCTTCGTCCTCGACCCGGGAGTGCGATGGACACACGCGAGCTGATCCACACGGCGCTCCTGGTCTCGGTCTGCGTCGCTCTCGGCTATCTGGTGGCGGTGGTGCCGAACGTGGAGTTGATCAGCGTCGCCATCTTCACCGCGGGTACCTTGAAGGGAGTGCGACGGGGCGCCTTGATCGGAGCTCTCGCCGAAGGGATCTATGCCGGCGTCAACCCCTACGGCGTTTCTCCGTTGCCGCTCCTTCTCTCCCAGATCCTTGGCATGTCGGTGCTCGGGGCGGCGGGGGGCGTCTTCGCCCGCCATCCCGCGCAGGTGCCGGCGGCGCTGCAGGCCGTTCTCGCTGGCGCTTGTGGCTTGGTGCTCACGCTCTTCTACGATGTCCTCACCAACTCGGCGGGCTATCTCCTGGTGCGCGAGACGACGCCCTATCTCGCCTACATGATCGCCGGTCTCAGCTTCCCGTTTCCCCTGGCCCACGCGTTGGGTAACACCATCAGCTTCGCTCTCGTCGTCCCCGGGGTGCGGCGCGCCACCCGGCGCTGGAGCCCGGCATGAGGGGAAGTGGCCCGGGCGTCCTCCTCCTGCGCTGCATCGGCGTCGGTCTCCTGCTCGTGCTGGGCGCCGTGCCGCTCCGAGCGCAGGTGGCACCGCTCTCCACGCCCGACGCCGGAGCAGACGAAACCCTGGAGCGCGAGACGCTCCTCGCCTTCGAACCACTCTCCCTGGAGGACGTGCTGCGTCACCTGGTGGGTGTCGCCATGTCGCGCCGTGGGGCCGTGGGCTCGCTCGAATACACCCACGTCCTCGGGGCGTTGCCCGGGCGCGTCCAGCTCAGCCTGGATGGTATCGATCTGGCGGAACCCGAGCTGGCTTTCCCGCGTCTCTACGCCATCCCGCTCGCGGCGATCGAGCGCATCCAGGTGTTCCGTAGCACCGATCCGGTGCGGATCGAAGTGTGGACGCGGCGCCACACCACCGAGACCGCGGCCACCGAGATCGACCTCGGCCGCGGCGACTTCGAAACGCGCGTTCGACGGCTGCAGCTGCTGCTACCGCCGCGCTGGTGGTGGGTGGGCATGCGCTACGACGAGCTGCTACGGGGCCGGCAGGACTTCCGGCCCACGCCGACCACAGCGGCGCCGGCCTCGATCGGCGATTACGACGGCCGTGGCCGCTCGCTCATCTTCGGCTTCGAGCGCCAGGGCGGCGAGCGCTTGCGAGTGCTGCTGGCCGACGACTTCGACAACGCCCACGGCAGCTACGAAAGCGTCGACGAAATCACCGGAGCCAGTCGCGTTCTGGGCTCGCTGCGCTGGTGGCGGCCGCTGCGCGGTTGGCAGCTGGTGGCGGACGTGACGCAGCAAGCCTGGGAGCGGTCGCGCGGTTTCAGCACCGGTGTGCAGCAGATCACCGAGACCTACGGGCGCGTGGCGGTGGACCTGGAGCACGACGCGCCGGCGGGCCTCGGTGGGGCGCTCCGCCTGCGCGCTGCGGATGTGGACGGCGACCGCGAAGGCGTGGCGCCAGGCCCGGAGAGACGACGTTTCCAGCGCTACGATGGGGAGCTGCACCTCCACTGGCGAGGGACGTTCGCCTGGAACGGCTGGGTGAGCGTGCACCATCGCACCGACCTCAGCACGGAGTGGAGCGCCCGTCTGCACGGCGAGTGGAGCCGCGGTCCCTGGGCGCTCCACGCGCAAGGAGGCCGGGGGGTGAGCTTCGCCGGCTGGGGTGAATCCCTTGCCCCCGGAGACGACGGGGCGCGGCCCGGCACCTTCGCCGCCGGCGGCGTGCGCCGCCAGGGTGAACGCCTCACCCTCTCCCTCACGGGAGCGGCGAAGAGATTCGACCGCAACGGCACCGCGACGGCGCTCCTCTTTCCGCTCCTTGGTTCCGGCCCTACCCATCTGGCCGGAGGTTGCGCCGCCTTGGAGCTCCGGCTGGGCTCGAGCGCCTATCCTGGGGCCTTGCAGGGCCAACTCGCCTGGACGCCGGAAGTGGAAGGCGAGCGCGGCGGCCTGCCGGAGCTGCAAGCAGAAGTCGGCGGACGCGTCGCCGCGGTGCAGCTCTTCCACGGGGATCTGCAGGTGGCGCTTCGGGCTCGCTGGCGCCTCGAGGCGCGCCGCGACTTCACCAGCAGCGTCTCGCTGGCGCCCTACGCCGCCGGGGACGTGCGCCTCGATTTCCGCTTGCTCCAGCGCATGCTGGTCTACTGGGACGTGCAGAACGTCGCCGACACCGCGGTGGAAACCCATCCCGGTGTTCTCCTCCCCGGTCGTACTTCCCTCATCGGCGTGCGCGTGGATCTGTTCGACTGACCGCGTCGACGTGCGCGTGGATCGTTGCGCATCGTTTCGCATCGTTTCTCTTCCCCCGCCGCATCCTCCTGGATCGGAGTTTCAGCGATGTCGTCGCGACAGCGCGGGGCGCTGTGGTTCGTGGCGCTCTGCCTCGGCGGGCGCCTCCTCGATCTCTTCGACCTGCCCTTCGAAGCCCGGCCGCCGTCGGCTCCTCCTCCGGACACGCTGGCGGTCACGGCCACAATGGGCGATACGGTGGCGGCGCCTTCAGGCGCCGGTGAACCCGGCGCGGTAGCCGACACCGGGACGACACCCGCAACCAACACCGCGGCCGCCCGAACGCCGGAGCCCATCGCCATCAACCGGGCCAGCGCCGAGGAGCTGCAACGTTTGCCGCGCGTCGGCCCGGTGCTGGCGGCCCGCATCGTCGCCTACCGGCGCGAGCACGGTTCCTTCCGTGCAGCAGCGGACCTGCAGGGTGTTCCTGGCATCGGCCCGCGCACGGCAGCACGACTGGCACCGCTCCTGCGCTTCGATTGACGCTCTCGCATGCAGGTCGTGTGTCTTTGCCGGCCCCGCGATGCCGCGTCATGCCGCGTCATGCCGCGTCGTGCCAAGGGGCGGCAGGCGCTGCCGGGGCGAGCGGCAGGGAAACGGACCGTCCGCCTCGCCGTTTGCATGCTTCGCCCGGAAAGACACGCCTCGAGAGTCCCGCAGGGCCGTGGAAGCGCGCGCGGCGCAATCACATGCCGCCGCGGGTCGCGGGCATGTCGATTGCAGCGCGCCGGCGGCGAAACTGCAACGCCACGGCCCTCCAGATTCCGAGCGGGGAGACGCATGCAACTCGACGCGAAGATTGCGACCCAGCTCCTCGAGTCCTCCCGCATCAGCCGCGCGCAACTCTCCGAGGCAGAGAAGGCGAGCGCCCGTGAAAAGGCTTCCCTCGGCGCCACGCTGGTGCGGATGGGGGTCCTGACGGAGCCGGAGTACGAGCAGTTCCTCTCGCGCCACTACGGCGTCCCCTCGGTCCGCCTCGAGGAGGTCAAGATCCCTGCCGACGTGGTCTCCCTCGTCCCCTCCGAGGTGGCCAGCAAGTTCCAGGTGATTCCCATCGCCCGCATCGGGCGGCAGTTGACCCTGGCGATGGCGAACCCGCAGAACATCTTCATCATCGACGATGTCAAGTTCATCACCGGCCTCGACGTCAAGGCCGTGGTCTGCGCCGAGGGGTCGATCAAGAAAGCCATCGATCGCTACTACGACCAGGCGGACGCCCTGGCTTCGGTGATCAAGGAAATGGACGGCGAAGTGGAGGTCCTGGAGGAGGAGCAGGACCAGGACCTGGGGCTCGCTGCCGCCATGGACGAGAACGCCCCGGTGGTCAAGCTGGTGAACTCGCTGCTCACCGAGGCCCTGCGCCGCGGCGCCTCGGATATCCACGTCGAGCCCTACGAGGCCAAGCTGCGCGTGCGCTTCCGCGTCGACGGCGTCCTCCACGACGTCATGACCCCGCCGATGCGCCTCCGATCGGCCATCGTCTCGCGCCTGAAGATCATGTCCGAGCTCGACATCGCCGAACGCCGGGTGCCGCAAGACGGCCGCATCAAGATCAAGATCAAGGGCAAGAAGGTGGACGTCCGCGTCTCCACGGCGCCGACGGTGCACGGCGAAAAAGTCGTGATGCGCATCCTGGATGCCTCGAATCTGCAGCTCGACTTGAAGAAGCTGGGCTTCGACCCTCTGGGGTTGCAGAACCTGCTGCGGGCCATCTCCCTTCCCTACGGCATGGTGCTGGTCACCGGGCCCACCGGGAGCGGCAAGACCACGACACTGTACTCGGCGCTGTCGCGTCTCAACACCGACGACACCAACATCATGACCGCCGAGGACCCGGTGGAATACAACATCGAGGGCATCAACCAGGTGCAGGTGAACGAAGAAATCGGGCTCAACTTCTCCACCGCTCTCAAGGCCTTCCTGCGCCAGGATCCGAACATCATCATGGTGGGCGAGGTCCGCGACCTCGACACCGCCTCCATCGCGGTGAAGGCGGCGCTCACCGGCCACCTGGTGCTCTCCACCGTGCACACCAACGACAGCGCCAGCACGGTGAACCGTCTGGTGGACATGGGTATCGAACCCTTCCTTGTCGCCAGCTCGCTCAACCTCATCCTGGCGCAGCGCCTGGCGCGGCGTATCTGCAAGCACTGCAAGAGCGAAGTGGGCATGGCCTCGGAAGAAGTACTGCACGAGCTGGGGTGGGACCCGAAGCGCGGCAGTTTCAAGATGTACAAGGGCAAGGGCTGTCCGGAGTGCAACATGACTGGCTACGCCGGCCGTCTCGGTCTCTACGAGGTGCTGCACTGCTCGCCGGGGATGCGCGAGAAGATCCTGGAACGGGCCTCGTCCGCCGAACTCAAGCGCAAGGCCATCCAGGAAGGCATGGTGACCCTGCGTCTCCATGCCATCAGCAAGGTCCAGGACGGGATCACCACCGTCGAGGAGGTCTTGAAAGAGACCGCCCGCGACGACTTGGAGAGCTAGGCGTGAACGCGAGGGGAATGCCGTGATCAATCTCCGAGAGCTGCTCGAGAAAATGATCCAGTTGAAGGCGAGTGACCTGCACCTCACCGCCGGTCTGTCGCCACAGTTCCGAGTCGACGGCGCTATCGGCGGCAGCGATTACGCCGTGCTCACGCCGGACGAGTGCACCCGTCTCGCCTACAGCGTCCTCAACGAAGAGCAAAAACGCCGCTTCGAGAACGACCGGGAGCTGGATCTCTCCTTCGGCGTCTCCGGCCTGTCGCGCTTCCGTTGCAACATCTTCCTCCAGCGCGGTGTGGTCACCATGGCGGTGCGCCAGATCCCCTACCAGATCCTGGGCTACAAGCAGCTCGGCGTGCCCCAGGTGGTCGCCGATCTGGCGATGCGGCCGAAGGGCATGGTCCTGGTCACGGGTCCCACGGGCAGCGGCAAGTCCACCACCCTGGCCAGCCTCATCGACCGGATCAATAGCGAGAGGCGCGCTCACATCGTCACCATCGAGGATCCCATCGAATACGTGCACGAGCACAAGCGCTGCATCGTCAACCAGCGGGAAGTGCGCGCCGACACCCACAGCTTCGAGGCGGCCCTGAAGCACGTGCTGCGGCAGGATCCCGACGTCATCCTCATCGGCGAAATGCGCGACCGGGAAACCATGGGGGCGGCGCTCACCATCGCCGAGACCGGTCACCTGGCCCTGGCGACGCTGCACACCAACAGCACCTTCGAATCGGTCAACCGCATCGTCGATTCCTTCCCGGCAGAACAGCAGCCCCAGGTGCGGGCGCAGTTGGCTTTCGTCCTCGAAGGCGTCGTCACCCAGCAGTTGGTGCCGCGGGCCACCGGCCGCGGCCGGGTGCTGGTGGCGGAGGTGTTGATCTGCACCCCCGCCATCAAGGCCGTGATCCGGGAGGGCAAGATCCACCAGATCTACGGACTCATGCAGGCGGGTATGAAGTACGGCATGCAGACCATGAACCAGGCGCTGCAGCAGGCGGTCATCAACCGCTTGATCAGCGCAGCGGAGGCGCTGGCGTGCAGCCCGGAGCAGCAGGAGCTCCGCCAGATGCTGAGCGCGACCACGGGACTGCCCGTTGGTTCCAAGTAGTCGTTAGAACGAGGAGTGCGCGATGTCGACGACGTTTGTGTGGAAAGGCCGCACCCCAGCCGGGGAGATCCTCAGCGGGGAGCTGGCGGCGGAGAACAAGCAGGAACTCATCAACCAGCTGCGTCGGCGGCGCATCCTCATCACCTCGGTGGCGCCGAAGACGGCAGCGAACAAAGAGATCCGCCTGCGCAAGCCGCGGGTCACCACCAAGGAGCTCAGCGTCTTCACCCGCCAGTTCGCCACCATGATCAACGCCGGGCTGCCGCTGGTGCAGTGCCTGAACATCCTGGCGCAGCAGGCGGACAATCCGTTCTTCAAGAGGAAGATCACGGAGGTCATGACCGACGTGGAGACCGGCATGACCCTGGCGGAAGCGATGGCTAAGCATCCCAATATCTTTTCCCGCCTGTACGCGAACATGGTGGAGGCCGGCGAGTCCGGCGGCGTGCTGGACAACATCTTCGCGCGCCTGGCGGTGTACCTGGAGAAGGCCGAGGCCCTGAAGCGCAAGGTGAAGGGTGCCATGACCTATCCGGCCATCGTCTGCTTCGTCGCCGTGGGGGCCACGACCTTCATGCTCCTCTTCATCATCCCCACCTTCGCGAAGATGTTCTCGGACTTCGGCGGCGAGCTGCCGACGCCCACGAAGATCGTGCTCGGTCTCTCGCACTTCATGCGCAGCTGGTGGTGGCTGATGGCGGGAGCGGTGGTCGGCGCCGTCCTGGGGGTCAAGTCCTACTACAAGAAGCCACAGGGCCGGCGCACCTTGGACCGGCTGATGCTTCGCTCTCCGGTGCTGGGCAACGTCATCCGCAAGGCCTCCGTAGCCCGCTTCACCCGCACTCTGGGGACGTTGATCAGCTCCGGCGTACCCATCCTGGAGGGTCTGGAGATCACGGCGCGCACCGCGGGCAACGCCGTGGTGGAAGAGGCCATCCTCAAGACGCGGGGCAGCATCAGCGAGGGCAACACCATTTCGGAGCCCTTGAAGAGCTGCGATGTATTCCCGCCCATGGTGACCCAGATGGTGGCGGTGGGCGAGGAGACCGGGGCCCTGGACGAGATGCTGAGCAAGATCGCCGACTTCTACGAGGCCGAGGTGGACGCCGCTGTCGAAGCCATGACCGCGGTGATCGAGCCGGCCATGATCATCATCATGGGCGTCCTCGTGGGCGGCATGCTCGTGGCCATGTATCTGCCGATGTTCAAGCTGGTGTCGGTGATTTCCGGGTCCTAGCAGGGAGACCTCGGGTGGTGTGGTTGGGTGGAGCGACGGTGCTGGCCTGCGGCGCGGCCTTGCTGGCGGCGTTGCAGGGCCACGCTCTGGCGGCGGCGCTGGCGACCTGCGTCAGCCTGTGCGGCGCGGCGCTGGTGATCGTGCGCTACGAGGCGGCGCGACGGGCGTTGTTGCAGCACCAGAACGACACAGAATCCGTACTGCGCTGTCTTTCCAGCGGCCTCCTCACCGTGGACTTGCAGGAACGCCTGCTGCACTGGAACCCGGCCGCCGAGCGCATCCTGGGACTGCAGTCCGGCGAGCTTCGCGGCGGCACCTTGAGTCAGGTTTTCGCCGAGCGCGCCCCGCTGCTCTACGAGCGGCTGCGCCGCACGTTGCAGGATGGCTCCGAGATCCATCGCTACGAGTTCCAGCTCACGCAGCCGGACGGACCGCCACGCCCCATCGGCCTGTCGACCTCGGCGCTGCACACGCCGGTAGGAGAGCGCAGCGGCATCCTCGCCAACTTCCAGGACCTCTCGGAAGTGCGGCGCATGCAGGAGCGCGTGCGCCGCGCCGATCGGCTGGCGGCGGTGGGGCAGCTGGCGGCGAGCATCGCCCACGAGGTGCGCAACCCGCTGGCAGCCATCGCCAACAGCGTCGACATGCTGCGCGACGAGCTGCCGGTGCAGGGACAGCAGCGCAAGCTCATGGATCTGGTGGTGAAGGAGAGCGAGCGTCTCAACCGCATCCTCGACGACTTCCTGGAGTACGCCAGCTCCCGGCCCCTGGACGTGCAGGTGGTGCCTGCCACCACCGCTTTGGAGGATGTGGTGACGCTGCTGCGGCACCATCCGGACATCGGCGCGGAGATCCGCATCGAGCTGCAGGACCGCACCGAGGGCGCGACGCTGCTCTGCATCGACGCGGAGCAGATGAAGCAGGTGTACGTGAACCTGGCGCTCAATGCCTTCGAGGCCATGCAACACCAGGGCACCCTCACCATCCTGGTGGAGTCCGCCGGTGGCGACGACGATGACGCTCCCAGCGTGCGCCTGCGCTTCCTGGACACCGGGCCCGGCATCGACCCACAGCAGGCGGACTTCATCTTCGAGCCCTTCCACACCACCAAGCCCGAGGGCACCGGTCTCGGGCTGTCCATCGCCAGCAAGATCGTCGAGAGCCACGGGGGCCGGCTGGAAGGAGCCAATCGCGCCGGCGGCGGCGCCGAGTTCACCATCGAGCTCCCGGCGGTAACGGGAGCGCGAGCGCCGGCGCCGGGGACGCCGGCGGCATTGCCGGGCCGCGAGCCCCGGCAGAAACCCAAGTCGTCCGAGGCGAGTGCATGGAGTCAGGTCACGGAGGAGAGCAGGAATGTCCGGTGAGAAGATCCTGATCGTCGATGACGAGCAGAGCATGTGCCAGTACCTGACGATCATGCTCCAGAAGGAGGGCTACGAAGTCGTCGGGGTCCTGCGCGGCGTGGACGCATTGCGCGAGGCCAAGGCCCGCAAGTTCGACCTGGTGATCACGGACATCAAGATGCGCGAGATGGACGGCATCCAGGTCCTCGCCGGTCTGAAGGCCATCGACCCGGAGCTCCCGGTCATCATCATGACGGCGTACGCCTCGCAGAAGAGCGCCATCGACGCGGTCAACAAGGGAGCCTTCCACTACCTGATCAAGCACGCCAAGAACGACGAGATCAAGATGGTGGTGCGCAACGCCATCGAGATGCGGCGGGTGCGCCGCGAGGTACCTGCTTCGGGGCGTCCTGGAGTGCGCAAGGAGAGCATGAGCGATCCGCGCATGATCATCGGCAAGGGGCCAGCCATGCAGCGCGTCTTTCAGCTGGTGGAGAAGGTGGCGATCACGGACAGCACCATCCTCATCCACGGCGAGAGCGGCACCGGCAAGGAGCTGATCGCCCGGGCCATCCACTTCCGCTCCACCCGGGCCTCCGGTCCCTTCGTGAGCATCAACTGCGGTGCCCTGCCGGAGAGCCTGCTCGAGTCCGAGCTCTTCGGCCACGTGAAGGGCAGCTTCACCGGCGCCATCAAGGACAAGGAAGGCCTGTTCAAGGTGGCCACCGCCGGCACCTTCCTCCTCGACGAGATCGGCGAGACCACCCCGGCCATCCAGGTGAAGTTGCTACGCGTGCTGCAGGAGAAGGAGATCATCCCGGTGGGTGGTACCAGCCCGATCAAGATCGACGTGCGCGTGATCGCCGCCACCAACCGCGAGCTGGATGAGGAGGTGGAGCACGGCCGCTTCCGCGCCGACCTCTACTACCGGCTCAACGTCATTCCAGTGAAGCTGCCGTCCCTGCGCGAGCGCCGCGAGGACATCCCGCTCCTGGTCTACCACTTCCTGCGCAAGAGCCGGCCGAACTACGCCGACGTCACCCAGGCCATCAGCAAAGAGGCGCTGCAATTCCTGGTGGACTACGACTGGCCGGGCAACGTCCGGGAGCTGGAAAACATCATCGAGCGCTCCGTGATCCTCCAGGCGGGGGAGGTGCTGCAGGTGGATGACCTGCCGGAGGTGGTGCGCATCAACCGCCGTCCGGGGGCCTCCCGACGGCTCTTCGAGGGGACCAACGTCACCCTGGAAGAGCTGGAGAGGGAATACCTGGTCACCGTGCTCAACGAGACCGGCTGGCAGAAGAAGAAGGCCAGCTCGATCCTGGGGATCAACGCTTCCACGCTCTACCGCAAGATCCAGCGCTACGGCCTGGACAAGGAACGGGCGCGAGAAGACAAGGAAAAGGAACATGAGGAGTGAGAGCGGCATTGCTTTCGCAAGCTGCAGCCTGTGTCGGTCTGGTTCGGAAGTGCGGGGGATACGAACGGTCGCGATGCGTTGCGTCTGGACGGTCCGCACCCCTGGCATGGGCCATGCTGACGCGAGCGGCAGGCGAGGGCCGCTCCGGTTCCAGCCGGCCGCGGTGCGCACCGACATGGAGTTCGGTGGCAGTCGTGGACGTGACTGGGTTCGTCAGGGGAAGGGCACTTCCCCGCGTCTGGTGCGGACGATCTAAATCCGCGTTCTCCTGGAGGAAACTCGACATGCGTTCCAACAAGGGTTTCACCCTCATCGAACTCATGATCGTCGTCGTGATCATCGGGATCCTGGCGGCAATCGCGATTCCCAACTTCATTTCGATGCAGGCGCGCGCCAAGGAAGCGAGCGTGAAATCCAACGCGCACACGGTGCAGCTGGCCGCTGAAGACTTCGCGGTCCAGAACAACGGTGTGTACGCGACGGACGACACGACCGCCCTTCCGAGCGGCGACGTCATCAGCGACCTGCTGCCCGATCCGGATGGCGACGGCACGCCGAACCTGGTGAATCCGTTCGACTCGGCGGACAACTCGGTCCTGTGGACCGGCGCCGCCACGCTCGACGGCGAGGTCGGCTACGACACCACCGCCGATCCTGGTGTGCAGTACACGATCGACGCGATGGGCCGCAACGCCACCGTCGTCATCACCCTGTCCAACGGAATCTGATCCGGAACGCATCGTACGCGGTGCACGTGGGGCGGGGCGGCGAGGCACCGCCCCACGTTTTGCTTCTGGCAACGCTGTGCCCGGGGCGGACCGGGCCGAAGCTCCAGTACTCGGGTGTCCGTACGGGGAGGCAGCATCCATGCGCGGGCGAACCGGCTTCACGCTCATCGAACTCATGTTCGTGGTCGTGATCATTTCCACTCTCATGGCCATCGCCTACCCAGCGTTTTACCGCATGCGGGAGCGCGCCAAGGAAGCCGGGGTCAAGTCGAACGCCCACACCGTGCAGCTGGCGGCCGAGGATTTCGCGGCGCAGAACTCCGGCATCTACGCCGTCGACGATACCTCCGCGCTGCCCACCGGCGACACCCTCGCCGACCTCGTGGTGCCGTCCGTCTCCAACCCCTTCGACAACACCGACGCGACACCGGTAACCTGGACCGGACCGGCCGATGCGGAGGGGCGCGTAGGTTACGACAGCTCCCTCGATCCTGGGGTGGGCTACGTCATCGACGGGCAGGGCGAAGGGGGCATCGTGATCTTCACCCTCACCAACGGACTCTGAGCGGCCGGTTTTCCTGACTTCCGCGCGCCCAGCGGCGCTGCATTCTCCAGGGCACACTGCTTGCGTGTTCTCCCCCGTATGCTGCTGCGCCTCGAGAACATCCACAAGTCCTTCGCCACGGGCTTCCTCATGCAGCGCCGCCAGGTGCTGCGGGGCCTCGAGCTGGCCGTCCAGGCGGGGGAAGCGTATGCACTCCTGGGGGCCAACGGCGCCGGGAAATCGACCACGCTGCGCGTCCTCCTCGGATTGGCGCGGCCCGATCTCGGCAACGGCACGCTGTTCGGCAAGCCCCTCGGGGAGCGCGCCGCGCGCCGCCAGCTGGGCTACTTGCCCGAGAACCCGAGCTTCCACGAGCAATTGACCGCGGTGGAGTTCCTGCGTTGTTGTGGCGGCCTCCTCGGGCTGCGCGGAACAGCGCTCGTGCAGCGCATCGACGCCCTCCTCGAGCGGGTCGAGCTGCAAGGGGCGCGTGGGACGCGGCTGCGCAAGCTGTCCAAGGGCATGCTGCAGCGCCTCGGTCTCGCGCAAGCGCTCCTCGGCGATCCGGAGCTCCTCGTGCTCGACGAGCCCATGTCCGGACTCGACCCACCGGGGCGGAAACTGGTGCGCGACCTCATCCTGGAACAGCGGCAGGCAGGAAAGACGGTGCTCTTTTCCACCCACATCCTGGCAGACGTCGAGACGGTGTGCACCCGTGCCGGCATCCTGCGCGACGGGCGCTTGGAGACCGAGCTCCGCCTCGAGGATCTGAGCCGACTGCGGGCGGAGAGCGTCGAGCTCACCCTTTCCGGCCTGGAGGAGCGCGACGTGCGCCGGCTGGGTCTGCTGGCGCGGAGTGCGCTGCGGGCCGGGAGCCACGTGATCTTCACGGTCGGACCGGGGGAGGTGCAGGAGCTCGTGCATGCCGCCCTGGAAGCGGGAGGCAGGGTCGAATCCCTGGTGCCGCGGCGCGTCTCGCTGGAAGACATCTATCTGGAGGTTTCGCGCCGGGCCGAAGCGCCGGCGGCGGCTCCGCTGCCATCGCCCCAGTCGGTGCGATCGGGAGGCGAGCCCTGATGCTGGAGAGGGTGGGCACGGTCGCGCGCTGGACCCTGATCGAGCTGCTGCGGGAACGGGTGCTCTATGTGGTGCTCCTCTTCACTGCTGTCCTCGTCGGCAGCTCCACGGTGCTGACGCCGCTGGCGCCGGGGGCGCAGAAGAAAGTCGTCGTCGATCTCGGGCTCGCCGCCATCGACACCCTGGGGATCCTGGTCATCCTGCTCTCCGGGACCTCGCTGGTACGGCGCGAGATGGACCGCCGCAGCTTGGACGTCCTCCTCACCAAGCCGCTCACGCGCCTCGAGTACCTGGCGGGCAAGTGGCTGGGCCTGGTGGGCACGCTCGGGGTGCTCACCGTGGCGATGACTGCGATTTTGGCGCTCGGCCTCGAGGTCTGCGGTTTCGGCTGGCACGCGCGCTACTTCACCGCCATCCTGGGTTCCGCTCTGTCCATGCTGGTCATGGCGAGCATCGCCGTGCTCTTCTCCACCTTCACCTCCCCGACGCTGGGATCGATCTTCACCCTCGCTCTCTTCGTGGGCGGGAACCTGAGCACCGGGATGCTGCGCGCCGTCCAGGCCGCCGGCGGCAACCGGCTCCTCGAATGGATCAGCCTGGGGCTCCCCAGTCTGGGTCTGTTCAACTTGCGCGGCGCCGCCGTGCACGGCACCGGCGTGCCCAGGGATCAATTCGTCGTCGCCGGTTGCTACGCCGCGCTCTACGTGATGACGGCGCTGGTGCTTGCAGCCCACATCTTCCGGCGACGGGACTTCCGATGAAGGCCGCGCTGCCGTACCTCTTCCTGGCGCTCCTCGTCATCGCCACCGTGCTGGCTGGGCGCACTGGCCAGGACTTCCTGCGCCGCCAACCGCGGCCCGTGGTGGCGGCGCTGCCTGCCATTCCCTTCCTCGAGGTCGTCTCCCTGGGTTACCGGGAAGCGGCGGCGGATCTGGCCTGGATGCAGGCGGTGCAGTACTACGGCCAGCACCGCCAGGGGGGGAACGATCTCTCCGAGTTCGGACACTACTTGCAGGCGGTGAACACGCTCGACCCGCATTACGAGCATGCCTATGTCCTCGGCTCGGTGGTGCTGGCCACCGACGGCAACAATCTCCCCGCCGCTCTCGAAGTGCTACGGCGTGGGGCCCAGCAGAACCCAGACTCCGGGGCGCTGCCCTTCGAGATGGGATTCCTGAGCTACGTGGTCGGCGACGACTCCGATGCGGCGTTGCGTTACTTCCGGCTGGCGAGCCAGGACCCGCGGCAGCAGGAGCGGGCACAGCGCTTCCAGGCTTTCCTCTCCCGCAAGCTGGGACGCCTGGAGACGGCCTACCTGCTGTGGAAGGATTTGTCCGAGCACACGGACAATGCTTCGCTCCGCATCGTCGCGCAGGAAAGCGTGCGCAGGCTGGAAGCGGAGATGCGCCAGCGCGGGCAGGTGCCGCCGTGAATCCCGTGATCGTCGTTGCCGCGGTCCTGGGTCTCGTGTGCGGCAGCTTCCTCAACGTCCTCATCCACCGCCTGCCGCGTGACGAGTCGCCCTGGCGCGGCCGCTCACGCTGCCCGCAGTGCCGGCGCACGGTGCGCTGGTTCGAGAACGTGCCGGTGCTGTCCTTTCTCTTCCTGCGTGGCCGCTGCGCCGGTTGCCACCAGCGCATCTCTTGGCGCTACCCGCTGGTGGAGATCGCCTCGGCGGCACTGGCGTGGGGCTGCGCCGCCCACTTCGACGGCCTCGGTGCAGCCGGCGCGTACTATCTCTTCCTCGCCGCCTTGCTCGCCATCGCGTGCATCGACTGGCAGCACATGATCATTCCTGACGAGCTCTCCCTTGGGGTGTTGCTCGTCGGCTTGGTGCTGGCGCCCACGGTGCTGCCTCTCGGTCTGCTGCAGGCGTTGCTCGGCGTCGGCGCCGGGGCCGGCTTCATCTGGCTGGTGGCGGCGGCGTACAAGGCGACCCGGGGCGTGGAAGGCATGGGCTTCGGCGACGTCAAGCTGGCCGGCATGATCGGCGCCTTCCTCGGACCGTTCCATGTGCTCTTCACCATTTTCCTGGCGGCGCTCCTCGGCTCGCTCTATGGCGCCGTTCTCCTCTCCCGGGGCGGCACACGCAAGAGCATGCTCGCCTTCGGCACCTTCCTCGCGGCCAGCGCCGCGCTCTCGCTCTTCGTCGGGGACCACCTCGCCGGCTGGTACCTCGCTCTCGGCCGCCGCCACTAGAACGTTTCAACCCCTTCTCCAGGCCTCGTCGTCGCCCGTCGTCGCGGCGGACGCTCCTCGGCGCGCCTCCAGGCGCGCCGCGTCGCTCGACACGACGGCCTGTTCGGGCCTCCATGCCCTCACGACGGGCACGTGTCGAGAGAGGAGCGCGCAGGAGAGCGCGCGACGAGCGTCCGCTGCAACGGACCTGGCGGGGCCGTCCGCAGCGAACGAGCTCGCGTGGAGCCCGGGCCGCGTCGCGTTCTGCCGTCACGACGAGGCACGACGAGGCCCGTTCGGCGCGACGTCTGCAAGGACGACGCGGTGCAAGGAGGCGTGTGGAAGGTGGTGCGATGCACGAGGAGGAAGGCGTAACCCTCACGCCCCCCTGGCACAACGCTTGCGGTGCGCACCGCAGCGAATCCGAACTTCCGGCATGCCCATGGGGCCAACGGCCCGGCGCCGTCGGGAATCGGAAGAATGCACGATGCACGTGGTGTCGCTGCAATGCGGCGACGCGCGGAGGCCAGCATGCGAATCTCGTTTGCACGCGCGCGTAAGAGCTCCATCGGTCTCGACATCGGCTCGAGCCTGGTGAAGATCGTGGAACTCGACTTCAGCCGTTCGCAGCCGGGGCTGAGCAAGCTCGGCGTGGTGCCCCTGCCCCCGGAGGCGATCGTCGACGGCGAGGTCATGGACCGCCTGCTGGTGGTCGACGCCATCCGCGAGTGTGCCGCGCAAGCGGGCGTCCGCGGCGGTGAAGTGGTCACCGCGGTGAGCGGGCGGGCCCTCATCGTCAAGAAAGTCCTCATGGACAAGATGGACCAGGCGGATGCACGCGAAGCCATCTTCTGGGAAGCCGAGCAGCACGTCCCCTTCGACATCGAAGACGTCAGCCTGGACTTTCAAATCCTCGACGAGGGTGGTGCGGGCAACCAGATGCAAGTGCTCCTCGTGGCGGCAAAGAAGGAGCTCATCCACCAACACGCCGATCTGGTGCGCGAGGCCGGTCTGGAGCCGCGCATCATCGATCTCGACGCGTTCGCGGTGCAGAACTGCTACGAGAGCAACTATGGACCCGAGCCGCGCAAGGTCGTCGGGCTGGTGAACATCGGCGCCGAGGTGACCAACCTCAACATCGTGCAAGGCGGCGCGCCGCAGTTCACCCGCGACCTCTCGGTGGGGCGCTCGCGCTTCGTCGAGGAGGTGCAGCGCGAGTTCAACATCGGCCAGGACGAGGCCTCGCGCCTGCTGACGCAGGCGCGTCCCGACGGCGTGTCGGAAGACACCATGCGCACGGTCGTCGCCCGGGCGGCGGAAGAGCTCTCCGGTGGTCTGGAGCGCTCCTTCTCCTACCTGAAGAGCGCCGAGGGCGGCGCCCAACTGGACACGGTGTTCCTCTCCGGCGGCGGCTCCCAGATGCCCTTGCTCCGCCAGCACCTGGCCGAGCGCCACCAAGTGCCGGTGGAGGTCCTCGACCCGTTGCGGAGCGTCGCCTTCGAGCCGGAATTGTTCTCCGAACAGCCCCCGGAGGAGCTCGCTCCGCTCCTGGCCGTGGGCGTCGGATTGGCCCTGCGCAGGGTGGAGTAGAGCCGTGATCCGGATCAACTTGCTTCCCCGGGAAGAACGTCCGAAGCGTCGGACGCTGCCGACCATCCAGATCCCGCGCCTGGGCACCGTCGCCCCCTTCGCGGCGCTGGGTGTGATCGCACTTGCCGTCGTCACCGCGGCGACGGTGCAGAGCCGCCAGCTTGCCAAGCTGCAGGGTGACGTCGCCGCGGCCCGCGCCGAGACAGAGCGCTACAAGCCGCAGCTGGAAAAGATCCGCGACATCACCCAGAAGCGCGAAGAGGTGCGTACCCGCCTGGACATCATCGCCCGGCTGGACCGCGATCGCTACTACCGCGTGCAGCTGCTGGACGAGGTCAGCCAGGCGCTACCGGACAACATGTGGCTGTCGGAGCTCTCGGAGCTCGGCGACCGGCGCTTCAAGCTCGATGGTGTCACCTTCTCCAACTTCATCGTGGCGCGATTCATGGAGGATCTGGAGAGCGCGGAGCACTGGCAGGAAGTGGATCTGGACGTGACCCAGAAGGGCGAAATGGAGGACCTCGAGGTCGTGAAGTTCAGCCTCGTCTCCAACGCCCAGCCCACGCCGGTGCTGCCCACGGCCCTCGAGGCCCCGAGCCCGCAGCTCTCCAGCGCGCAACCCTAAACCGGGGATGGAGTAACGATGTCGCTACGGGATCCACGCACCCAGAAGATCGCGATCTGCTCGGCCGTCAGCGTCGCCGTCCTTTGGGGCTTCTTCGTCGCCGACTTCCTGCCCTTCGGGTATCGACGTCGCGCCGCCGAGGTGACCCGGTTGCGCGGCGAGTACGAGAGCGTGGCGGCGGAGCTGGAGAAGGCGCGGCGCACCGTCGCCACCTTGCCGCAGCTGGAGCGCGAACACGCCGAGCTGCAACGGCGCTGGGAAGAGGCGCAGCAGTTGCTGCCCACGGACAAGGAGATGGCGCGGCTGCTCATGCAGATCACCCAGGCCGGCGAGGAAGTGGGGGTCGAGTTCGAGTTGTTCAAGCCCGGGTCGCCGCGGCCGCAGGAGTTCTTCAACGAGAACCCGGTGGAAATGCAAGTGGCCTGCGGCTACCACCAGCTCGGCGTGTTTCTGTCGCGGCTGGCGAACCTGTCGCGCTTGGTCAATGTGTCTGAGCTCCACCTCAAGGGCCACGATTCGAAGACGCGCGAGCAGCTGAAGAGCACGGGGCGCGAGGACGAGACCCTGATCGCCACTTTCATGGCGACGGCGTACTCGCTCCGCGACATGAGCGCCGAACCGGTGGCGGCGGCGCCGGCGACGGGCGGACGCAACGGCAAGGCCGTGACGCCCACGGAAGACGCGGCGCCGAAGGCGGCGCGCAAGGGACGCCCTACTCGCGCCGTGGGTCCGGCGAAGAACGCCGCGGCCGCCGCCTCGAAGAGGGGGAAGTAGCCATGCTGCGCACTCGCTCGTCTCGACTGATTTGGCCCCTCGTGGCGTGGCTCTGCGTCGCTCCCGCGGGCGCCGCGAGCGCGAAAAAGAAGGCAGCGGCTCCGGAGAAGGCACCGGCCCCCGAGGCCGTGGCCCCGGCGGCTTCGGCCCCCGTGGCCACGGGCTCGGCGTCCACGGGCTCGCCGGCAGAGGCCACGCCGGCAGCGGCCCTGGCGGCAGCGGCGAAGTCGCCGGCAGACCTCCTGCTTCCTGCCGAGGACACGGCGCCGCAGGCACTGCGGGAGAAACAGTTCTTCTATGGCTCTTTCGGCATGCGCGATCCCTTCCGCTCCCTCGTGGGCGGGGACTTCGAGCCGGCGGAGCAGGAGCTCGTGGATCTGCACACGGTGCAGCTGGTCGGGATGTTGTGGGAAGACGAGGAATACGTCGCCATCGTCCAGGACGCCCAGGGTTTCGGCTACGCCCTGAGCCCGGGCGACCCCGTGCGTAACGGTGTCGTGGTCTCGGTCACTCGGCACGAACTTGTCGGACGACTCAACGTCTTCGGCATGGTGGATCGAGTGAACCTTCGTTTACAGCGTGAACGTGACGAGGAGTGAGGAACATGATGACGCGTGAGCACGCAATGCGGGTCGGGCTCGCGGCTGCCCTGTCACTGCTGGTGACCATGGCCGGGGCCGCACAGACCCTCAAGGAGGTCGAGGTCCGCGGCGTGGGAGACGGAACCCGCATCGTCCTGGACGTGGACGGCGAGGTCACTCACAAGTCCTTCATGCTGACGAACCCGGAGCGCATCGTCCTGGATCTGCTGGGCGCATCGAACAGCGTCCGCGTGGGCTCCCGCAGCCTGCCGGCAGGCCCGGTGAAGGACGTGCGCATCTCGCAGTACGCCCGCGATCCCCAGGCAGTGACGCGCCTAGTCTGCGACCTGCGGCAGCCGTCGCAGTTCGAGGTCACCCGGGTGGGCAACAAACTGGTGCTGGCGGTGAGCCCCACCGGAGCTCCGGCGCCCGTGGGTGCCGTGGCAGCTCGCCAGGTGCCGGCCTCGGAGCCGGCCCCGGCAGAGAAGGCCGTAGCGGAGAAGTCCCCGTCGACCGCGCCTGCACCGGCGGCCCGCTCGGCGCCGGCGCCGGCAGCGGAAATCACCGTGGCCGCGCCGTCGAGCCCGGCCCCGGTGGAGGACGCAGCGCCGAGTCCGGGCGCCACCGCTCCAACCCAGAACGCCGCGGCTCCGGAGGCGGCGCCGGCACCCGGCACCGCCACCCACGGCGAGGTGACGCCGCGCCTGGCGGCGGCCTACCGCCGCGCGGGCGTGCAGGTACCGGAAGACCGGCAAGCGCCGGAGCTGATTCAGGCGCCGGTGACGGTGCACGAGAGCAGCGGCCGCCGCATCAACCTGGACCTGCAGGGCGCTGACATCCGCACCGTGCTGCGCACCCTCTCCGATTACGCCGGCAAGAACATCATCGCCGGCAAGGACGTGGAGGGCCAGGTCAACGCGCGCATCAAGGACGCCCCCTGGCAGGACGCCCTGGCGGCCATCCTCAAGGCGCATGGTTACGGCTACGTCGAGGAAAACGGCATCATCCGCGTCGGCGAGATGGCGAAGATCCGCAACGAGGAGCTGGAAGAGGTGGCGGCGGCCCGCAAGCGCGAGGAACTGCTGCCCATCGTCACCGAGGTGTTCAAGCTCGAGTTCGCCAATGCCGCCGAGCTCAAGGCGTCGCTGGCGGAAATGTTGACCAACCGCGGCAAGCTGCAGACCGACAGCCGCACCAACTCGCTCATCGTCAGCGACATCCGCTTGAACGTGGAGAAGATCGGCTCCATGGCGCGGGAGCTGGACGATCGCACCCAGCAGGTGGAGATCGTCTCCAAGCTGGTGGACGTCTCCGCCGATGACAGCAAGAACCTGGGGATCTCCTGGTCCCTCACCAACGTCAGCCTCGGCGACGTCACCGGCGGCGCCGCGGTCACGGCGCCCACGCCGGGTGCGGTGGGGGCGTTGCGCATCGGCACGGTGCAGTCCTGGGGACAGCTGGACATGTTGCTGGACGCCCTGGCCCGTTCCAAGCGCGCCAACATCGTCTCCAACCCCAACATCACCACGGTGAACAACCGGGAAGCCAAGATCCTGGTGGGTTCGAAGATCCCGCTCATCGTGGCCGACGAGGCCGGGAACGCCATCACCCAGCTCACCACGGTGGGCATCCAGATGCGCGTCACCCCGCACGTGAACTCGGACAAGACCATCACCCTGGACTTGCATCCCGAAGTGAGCGAACTGTCCTCCCAAGCGACGGTGCAGGGGGGCGTGATCATCAACACCAGCGAGGCCGACACGCGGGTCGTGGTGAACGACAGCGAGACCGCCATCATCGGCGGCCTCATGCGCGACGTCTCGTCGGAGGTGAAGACCGGGATCCCGGTGTTGCAGGACATCCCCGGTCTGGGGTGGCTCTTCCGCACCTCGAACAAGTCGACCGACAAGCGGGAGCTCATCATCTTCGTGACCCCCAGGCTGCTGGAATCGGCCTCCCTGGGCGGGCAGCAGTACCAGCAGAAACCCTGAGCGCACCACTTGCCGACTCTGCGCGTCGCGGCGCCCTGCGGGGCGCCGCGCGCGCTTTCCGCCCCGACGTTGGGGGCGCTGTGCGGCGCGCCGCCGGGGCGCGCTTGCGCCTGCGGCCCCCCCTTCTCTAGGCTGGAGCGGACGGCGCGCCGCGCCGTCGCGCACGTCGACCCCGTGCGCCGCTCTGGACGTGGTGGAGGCCCACGGTGGCGCTGCGTTTCCTGACTGCCGGCGAATCCCATGGCCCCGGGCTCACCGCCATCGTCGAGGGCTTGCCCTCTGGTCTGGCTCTCGATCCCGCGGCGGTGGAAGCCGAGCTGCGCCGGCGGCAGGGTGGTTACGGCCGCGGCGCGCGCATGCAGATCGAAGCGGATCGCGCCACCTTCACCGCCGGCGTGCGGCACGGCAAGACCCTCGGCAGCCCCTTGGCGCTGCACATCCCCAATCTGGATCACAAGCACTGGGAGAAGATCATGGCGCCCTTCGGTGTGGCGCCGGTACCACCACAGCGCGAGGTCACCGCGCCACGCCCGGGGCATGCGGATCTCGCCGGCGGCACCAAGCACCGGGCCCGCGATCTGCGCGACGTGCTCGAACGCGCCAGCGCCCGGGAAACGGCGGCCCGCGTCGCCGTCGGCGCCGTCGCTCGGCAATTCCTCGCCGTCTTCGGTGTGCGCATCGTCGGGCACACCCGCTCTCTCGGCGGGATCACGGTGGAAGCACGGGTGCCGGAGGAGGTGCCCTACGACGCGGTGCAGCCACGGGCGGCGGCCAACGATCTCGCCGTGCTCGATCCGGAGATGCACGCCCGCATGGTCGCGGCCATCGACGCCGCCAAGGCGGACGGCGACACCTTGGGCGGCGTGGTCGAAGTGCTGGCGCTGGGAGTGCCCGCTGGGCTCGGCAGCCACGTGCACTGGGACCGGCGGCTCGACGCGCGACTCGGACAAGCGTTGCTCTCCATCCCGGCGGTGAAAGGAGTGGAGATCGGTCCGGCGTTCGCGAACGCCGCGCTGCGTGGCTCCCAGGTGCACGATTCCGTGGCACCGGCGGCGGCCGGCGGGCTGCAGCGGCAGAGCAACCGCGCCGGCGGTTGCGAAGGCGGAGTGAGCAACGGCGAGCCTCTGGTCTTGCGCGCGGCGATGAAGCCGCTTTCCACCTTGATGCGGGCGCTGCCCACGGTGGATCTGCGCACCGGCAAGCCCGCGCGGGCGGCGGTGGAGCGCAGCGATGTCTGCGCCGTCCCCGCCTGCGGCGTGGTGGCCGAGGCGGTGGTCGCCATCGTTCTCGCCCAGGCGTGGCTGGAAAAATTCTCCGGCGATTGCTTGGACGACGTGCTGGCGGCGTGGCGTCATTACGTGCAAGAGGTCGCCCGGTGGCTGCCATCGTCCTGATCGGTTTCATGGGCAGTGGCAAGAGCACACTCGGGCAGAAGCTCGCCACCGCTCTCGGTGTCGATTTCGTCGATCTCGACCAGCGTCTCGAAGCGGAGCAAGGCTGCAGCATCCGCCATCTGCTGGCGCGGCACGGCGAGGCGGGCTTCCGCGCCCTGGAGCTGCGAGCGCTGCACGACTTGCTCACCAGCGGCGGTGCGGATCGGGTCATCGCCACCGGCGGCGGCGTGGTGGAGAGCCAGGCGGCGCGACCCCTGCTCCGCCGTCTCGGGCGGGTGGTCTGGTTGCGGGCGAATCCGGAAGCGTGCGTGGCGCGACTCGGCACCGCCCGGGGAGAGCGGCCGCTCCTGGACGACGAGAGCAGCTGGCGCGCCCGCTACCAACGCCGCGAGCCGCTCTACCGCGACCTTGCGGAGCTGGTGGTGGAGACGCACCCGGCAGCCCTCGAAGCCAGTCTGGAGGCGGTTCTGCACGGCCTCGGCCTCGCTCCACCGGGTGCCTGACGCATGCTGCGCATCACCGCAGGACGCTTCCGGGGCCGCCGCCTCCATGGTCCCCGGGGAGACTGGCTGCGGCCCACCGCGGACCGGGTCAAGCAGTCCATCTATAATGTGCTGCAGGACCTCGTCCCCGGCGCCCGGGTCCTGGATCTCTGTGCCGGCACCGGGAACTTGGGGTTGGAAGCCTGGTCCCGTGGCGCCGCCCTAGTGGTGCTGGTGGAGCGGGAGCCCCGCGCCCTGGCGCTGATCGAGCGCAACCTACGTGCCCTTGAGCCGAGCGGGCAGGTGCTGGTGGTGCGGGACGACGCCGTCCGTTTTCTCGGCGCGGCGCCCCCGGGCCGCTTCGATCTGGTACTGGCGGATCCGCCCTACGACGCCGGGATGGAGGAGGCGCTGCTGCGCGCCTTGGGGGCGTCGCAGCCGCCTTGGTTCGTGCTGCAGCATGGGCGCGCCTGGAAGCTGCGGCAACCACCGGCGGGGTATCGCAGCTTCCGGGCGCAGCGCTTCGGCGACACGCTGGTGGAGTATCTGGTACGGGAGGAGACGGCCGATGGCGGATCCCAGGGTGGCTCTGTACCCGGGGACGTTCGATCCCCTCACGAACGGTCACATGGACATCGTGATCCGGGCGAGCGGTCTCTTCGACCGGGTCATCGTGGCGGTCGCGGAGTCGGCGAAGAAGGAGCCGATGCTGCCGCTGCAAGTGCGCTGCGACCTGGTGCGCGGCGCCTGCGCCGCACTGCCCCAGGTGAGCGTGCGGCCTTTCACGGGGCTGCTGGCGGCGGCCTACGGTGAGCTCGGCATCCACGTCGTCATCAAAGGGCTGCGCTCGATGACGGACTTCGAGTACGAGTTCCAGCAGGCACAGGCGAATCGGCGCCTGCACGCGCAGTTCGAGACCGTCTTCTTCATGCCCAGCGACCGGAACACCTGCATCTCCAGCTCGCTGGTGCGGGAGATCTATGCCCTTGGCGGGGACGTGCGGGATTTCGTGCCCGAGAACGTGGCCCGCCATCTGGAGGCGGCGCGCACCCCCATGGCCGGACGGGGCGGCGGGCAAAAGAGCAAGGGGACCCCATGAGCCCGGTGCGTTCCTTGCGTCTCTCCCGCATGGGCACGGCGGTACAGGAATCGGCGACGCTGCGCCAGGCGGCGCGGGTGGCCGCACTGCGCGCCACCGGCCGGCGCCTCTACAACCTCACCGTCGGCGAGCCCGATTGCGACACCCCCGAAGACGTGCGCGTGGCAGCCCATCGCGCCATCGACAGCGGGCACACGCACTACACCGCTTCCGCCGGCTCGCCGGAGCTGCGCCAGGCCGTCGCCGCTTACTACAGCGCGCGGCGCGGGGTTTCGTGGCGACCGACGCAGGCCATCGTCTCCACCGGCGCCAAGCAGGTGTTGTGGAGCGCGCTCGCGGCGTGCATCGAGCCGGGCGACGAGGTCGTGCTGCTCTCGCCCTACTGGACCAGCTACCCGGCCTACGTGGCCATGCTGGGCGGCGTGTCGCGCGTGCTGCGGCCGCCTTACGAGCGCGACTTCAAGGCCTGCGGCGACGACCTGCGCGCCGTGCTCGGGCCGCGCACCCGGGCCTTCGTGTTCAACAGCCCGGTGAACCCCACGGGGGCGGTGTACAGTGCGGAAGAGCTGCGCGATCTCTTCGAGCCCCTGCGCGACACCGACGTCCTGGTGATTTCGGACGAGATCTACGAGAACATGGTGTTCGAGGGCGAGCACCTCTCGCCGGTGCAGGTGCTGCCGGAGCTGCAGGATCGCTTCGTACTGGTGAGCGGCGCCTCGAAGAGCTTCGCCATGACCGGCTGGCGCATCGGCTTCGGCCTCGGGCCGGAGCCGCTGGTGCGCGCCATGATCCAGTTGCAGAGCCACATCACCGGCAATCCCAGCAGCGTTTCCCAGCAAGCGGTGCTGGCGGCGCTGGCGCTCCCTCCCGCGACGTTGGAGCCCCTGCGCCAGCACTTCCGCAGCCGCCGCGATCTCTGCCTGCAGATCCTCGCGCAGCTGCCAGAGCTGCGCTTCGTCCGTCCCCAGGGGACGTTCTATGTCTTCCTGGACATCGAGCCGTTCCTCGGGGTTTGGGAAGGGGGCACGCGTCTCAGCGGGAGCGAGGAGCTCGCCGAATACCTGCTGGAGACGCACGGCATCGCCGTCGTTCCCGGCACCGCTTTCGACCACGCCGGTGGCATTCGGCTGTCCTCGACCTTGCCACTCCAAGACCTGCGGGAAGGCCTCGAACTCCTAGTGCAGGCACTCCGCGACCGGGCCTAGGACGCGCGGCTTCGGCTTTGTGAGTTTGGCCCGCGGCGTGCAGGAGGAGCGAAGCTTGCCGAGTTTCATCGACCGCGTCGAAATCGAGGTGCGCGCCGGCGACGGCGGCGACGGTTGCGTCAGCTTCCGGCGCGAGAAGTACGTGCCCCGGGGTGGCCCCGACGGCGGCGACGGTGGTGATGGGGGCAGCGTCGTCCTGGTGGGAGATCCGCACGTGGTGACCCTGCTCGATTACAACTATCGACGCCGATTCCAGGCCGAGCGCGGCAGCCATGGTCAGGGTGCCAACAAGCGCGGCCGCGACGGCGCCCCGCTGCGCCTGCGCGTCCCTCTCGGCACGGTGGTGCAATCGGCTCCCGGTGCGGTGCTCGGGGAAGTGGTGACGGCAGGAGAAGAGCTGGTCGCTGCCCGCGGCGGCCGTGGCGGGCGCGGCAACGCCGCCTTCAAGAGCGCCACCAATCAGGCGCCGCGGCGCGCCGACCCCGGGAGGAGCGGGGAAATGCAGCGCCTGATCCTGGAGCTCAAGCTCCTCGCCGACGTCGGTTTGGTGGGCAAGCCGAACGCGGGGAAGTCGACCTTGCTGGCGGCGCTGTCGGCAGCGACGCCGAAGATCGCCGATTATCCCTTCACCACGCTCTCTCCGGTTCTCGGCGTGGTGCGCGTGGACGACAACACCAGCTTCGTGCTCGCCGACATCCCCGGCCTGATCGAGGGGGCTCATGCAGGTCGTGGCCTGGGCCTCGAATTCCTTCGTCACCTGGAGCGCACCAGCGTCCTCGTCTTCGTTCTCGATGCGAGCGGCGAGCCGGCCGCGGATTTCCTCATGCTGCAGCGGGAGCTCGAAGCCTATGCGCTGCCGCTGGCGGGCAAACATCGTCTCGTAGCGCTCAACAAGATCGACCTCCTCGACGCCGCCGGCGTCGAAGCGGCGCGAGCGGCGTTGCCCGCCGGCGAAGAGGTGCTGCCGCTCTCGGCCCTCGGCCGCAGCGGTCTCGATGCGCTGGTGCGTGCCGTGGCGGAGCCTGTGGCCCGCGCGCGGCGTCTGGCCGCCACTCACCGCCCCGATCCTTCCACCGCGTGAGCGCTGCTTCCCTCTGGCCCGAGCCACGCGAGCTGCGCGCTCTCTGCCGGCTGCTGCCTTGGCAAGCGCCAGTGCCGCGCTTCCAGCGCCGGGAGCTGGCCGGCGTGCGCCGCCTGTCGGCGCTCGAACCGCCCGGGGTGGCGCCGGCCGCGGCGGCGTCGGCGCTGGAGGAAACGCTCCTCGCCTGGCGCGAACGGCGGCGCGGCAGCTTGTTGCTCTTCCACGCTGACGCCTATCCGCCCTGGCTGCGCGAGATCGCCAAACCGCCGCTGGCGCTCTTCGCCCAAGGGGACGTGGGCGTCCTGCTGCGCCCGGCCGTCGCCATGGTGGGAGCCCGCGCCGCCACCGAAGGCTACGCCGCCTGGACACGGGACAGCGCGGCGCTCCTCGCCCGCGCCGGCATCGTCATCGCCAGCGGCTTGGCGCGAGGCATCGACGCGGCGGCGCATCGAGGTGCTCTCGACGTTCGCGGCGCCACCTTCGCCGTGGTCGGATCGGGGTGCGATGTGTGCTATCCACCGGAGAACGCAGCGCTGCAAGCCGAGATCGAGAGCTCCGGCTGTGTGGTGAGCGAGCTCTTGCCAGGCACGCCGCCGCGGCCTTGGCATTTTCCTAGCCGCAATCGCATCCTCGCGGGGCTGGTGCGCGGCGTGGTGGTGGTGCAGGCGGAGTGGAAGAGCGGCGCTCTGATCACGGCGCGCTTCGCGCTGCAGGAGAACCGGGAAGTGATGGCGGTTCCCGGCGACGTGCAGGATCCGCGCAGCCGGGGGACCCATGATCTCCTGCGCCAGGGCGCCGCCCTGGTGGAAGGAGCCACCGACGTGCTGCGCGCCCTCGGCTGGCACGCGGCGACGGCCGCTGCCGAACCCAGCGGACCGCAGGCGGAGCAAGCAACGTTGCTCGCCGCCCTGGATCCGCCCGTTGGTCCCGAGGTGCTGCGCTCCCGACTCGGCTGGGACGCTGCTCGCCTGCAACGCACGCTCCTCGAGCTCGAGCTGCTCGGCCTCGCCGAACGCGACCGGCGCGGCCGTGTCCGCCGGGGAGCGGGCTGATAGACTGCGCCGGGAGGGCGGCGTGCGCGATGCTCTGGAGATGTTGGGTCTCCGCACTCTGGCGGTGCTGGCGAACGCGCCCCCGCCAGCGGCGGCGCTCGCCTGCGGTCGGGCTCTCGGCCGCTTCGCCTTCGCCCTCGGTGTCCGTCGCCGCGTCTGCTTGCAAAACCTGGAGCGCGCCTTCCCCGGCTCGGAGCAGCAGGTCGTGCGGCAGCAACTGGGACGCGCTGCGTACGAGCATCTCGGCATGCTCGCGGTCGAATTCCTGCGCTTGCCGCGCCTGCGCGCCGAGGAGCGCCGGAGTGCCATGGACCTCGTCGGTGCCGAGCATTTGCAAGCCGCCGTCGCTTCGGGCCGTGGCGCCATTCTCGCCACCGCGCACTACGGCAACTGGGAACTCCTCGGCGCCGGGATGGTGGCGCACGGCTTCCCGCTCACCCTGGTGGTGCAGCGCCTGCGCAATCCCCGCGCCGAGGCCCTGGTGGGGGCGGTGCGCACGGCGGTGGGCGAGCGCGCCATCGAGCGTGGCATGGGCCTCCGCCGCTTGCGCTCCGAGCTGGAAGCCAATCGCTTCGTCGCCGTCCTCACCGACCAGGACGCGCGGCGGCGCGGAGCCTTCGTGCCCTTCTTCGGTTCTCTCGCCTCGACACCGAAAGGCGCGGTGCAACTGGCATGGCGACTCGAGGTGCCGTTGCTGCCAGTGCTGGGTCACCGCCTTCCTGGCGGCCGGCACTGCTTGACCGTGCACCCCCCGCTGCCGCTGCGCCGTGACCTGCCCGAAGAGGAGGTCGTGCACCAAACCTTGCTGCGCTTCAACGCCCTCCTCGAGGCAGCCATCCGCGCGGCGCCGTCGCAGTACCTCTGGTTGCACCGGCGCTGGAAGACTCCCGCGCCCGTTGCCGCGCCGGCTTGATCTCGGCTTGCTCGAGGGTGTTTCGGTGTCCCAGCAGCCGCCGGCCTTGCCGGGTCAGGGGCGCCGGTTGCGCCAGACGGCGTGGGAGAAGGCCGCGAGGCCGAGGGCGAGGCCGAGGAGGAGCCACTCCCAGGGATAGCGTGACGGCAGAGCCGCCAGGGCACGGCCGCTCGGCGTGGTCACGAAGCTCCACAGGCAGAGGGCGCCACCGAGAGCCGCGGTGAGCAGGTGCAGACGCCCGAGGCGGAAAGGGCCGCGACGACTTTCGTGTCGCAGCACCATGCTTCCCACCACGACGAGGACGCACGACACGAGCAGCGGCGCCCACACCGGGCCGAGCCAGGGGACCGGCAGCAGGAAGAGCAGGTCCCAGTCGCTCCCGTGCCGTGGCCAGCCGAGGCTGCAGCGGAGCGTGGCGTAATAGGCCAGGTCCCAGATCCCGAAGAGAAAGCAGAAGGTCGCGGTGGCGGGGACGGCGCGCCGGTAGACGAGGCGCGCCGCCGCGATGAGGAGAAGGAGCGTCGCTGCTTCACGCACGCGCTCCAATCCCGCCAGGCTTCCGGGCAGCGGCAGGAGGGGGAAGCGCTCCCCCTGTGGATCGAGGAGGCTGCGGTAGGCCGTGACGATCGCCGCCTCGATGATGGCAAAAGCCACGGCCAGGAGTACCAAGCCGAGCCATGGAGGCTTGCCGCCTCCCTGACCCGGCTGGCCCGAGGCGCGGGGCGGGTTGACTGGACCGGGGGACACCTCTATTTTACTCCGGCTTCTCGGGTTGCATCGGCGCCACGGCCGCGAACGGAGCGGGCACGGCCCGGTGAGGAGGGGAACCGCGCCCATGTTGCCGTGCCGTCCCACCCTGGCGGGGCTCCTGCCGGTGCTCCTGTTCTGCTGCTTTGTCTTCGGGCCCAGCGGCTGTTACGAAGGCCTGCCGCCCACGCCTCAGATTCCAGAGGGCGGCCAACCGCCGGTGTTCCTGCCCCCGGACTTGCCGCTTGGCACCACCCCCCAGCGCGGTCTCCTCTATTTCTACGACGATTCGCAGTACACCGAGTACAAGAACGAGGGCGGGCGCAACCAGATCCCGCCGGAGACCGACGAGGCGCGCTTCGTGCGCCGTAACTCCGTTCTCAGCATCATCGGCGCCTCGCAGGCCCAGATCATCCGTCCCGACACCGTGGACGCCGTGCTGGGGTCGGTGTACTCCAACCCGCAGCTGTTCGGCTTCGAACCCGCCGGTGGCCGCACCCCGGGCTTCTACGAGGGCGAGCGGGTGAGCAATGCGACAGATTTCATGCCCGCTTGCATGGCCAACGGCAACTGCGCCGAATCTTTCTGGGTCTACAACCACAAGGAAAACAAGTGGCGCCGTCGCAGCTTCCTCGCCGGCACGACGACGGCGTCCACCAGCCAGGGTGGCTTCATCTGGATCGTCCGCGATACGGCCAAGGTGCGCGACAGCGATCGGCTCACGCACATCCCGGCGCAGTACGCTGCCGATGCGTTGTGGAGCGTCGTTCCCGGGCGCGGACTCTTCGTGCATGGCATGACGCTCACGGCGGAGCGCGACAACTTCCCCGAGGCGGGATCGCCGGAGCGGCAGAACAATCCTACTTTTGTCTGGCTCGCGCAGCTGAAGCTCGGGGCGCGGGATCCGAACCAACCGATCTACACCACCCTGGACCAGTGCATCGACGGCATGTGGGGGGACTTCGAGAGCTTCCCCCTGCAGCTGACCAGCACCGATCTCCAAGTCGGCGATCGCTATGTCACCTGGACCTACGTGAAGACCGACGCCGACGAGATCCGCCGCCGGGTCGAGGAGGGGAACGAGCTCGAGCAGCTGCGCTGCTCGGGATCCGGCGTGCCGCCCCTCGACGTCCCCCTGGACAGCACCGCTTTCCCGATCTTCTACTTCTCCCTGCTGGCGCGCTACGAGGTTTCGGTCGAATTCGTCTACGACGTCCTCGAGTGGCGTTCGGGCAGCACGGTGGTGGGGGAGTACGGGACGCCCGACGGCCTGGTGGACGTGGTCAAGCTGGCGGTGCGCATGTACGTGATGGCGCCGGAAGACGACCTGGCCCAGCAGGTCGATCTCTACCTCATGCGCGGCATCGGCCCGGTGGTACAGCAGACGGGAATCCTGGTCTTCGACGTGAGCCGTCTGCGCGAGGCCCAGGTGGACGGCGTCTACTACCCGCCCGAGACCTTCAAGTACGCCGACTGAGCCGGCGCGCAGCGCGGCGCATCCTTTCGAGTCGTTCCTGAGAACTCCATCGTAATCATCCACAAAACAACGTGATGGCTGTTCGCCGGCAAGTTCCTTGCAGGCCCATGCAGGGTGATGTTGCCTCGAGATGGATGCCCCTCGTAGGGTGGGACCCCGACGGGTGGAGGGGTGCATGGGTGGGTGGATCCGGGTCATGGCGACCCTGCTCCTGGTCTTCCTGGCCGGGTGCGGTCAGTCGATCACGGCGCGCGAGGCGCGGGCCCGGCTGGATCCGGCCCGACGCCTCGACACCCCGCCCTCCCGGGCTTCCGGCGTCCCCTCGTTGGTGGAGCTCGCCGCCAGCGCCGCCTCCCTCCCGCAACCGCAGCGGCAGATCGTCGAGTCCGCCCTCGCACACACCGGTATGCCCGCCGGCAAGTTGGATTGCTCGGCGCTCGCGGCGCGCATCTATGCCGTCGGCGGCATCGAGCTGCCGCGCACGGTGCGCGAACAGCTGGCCATGGGGGGCCAGGTGGGCGGCGACTTGGAACCCGGGGACCTGGTGTTCTTCGCCTTCCGCCGCCAGCCAGCGGACCATGTGGGAATCTTCACCGGCCAGGGTGCCTTCGTCCACATCTCCGCCTCGGCCCATCAGGTGCGGCTCGAATCCATGGCCAGCTTCTCCCCGTCCTACGTGGGCGCGCGGCGTTTCCGGCGCCGCGCCTCGCGCGCCACGGCGCCGCCAGGTTTGCTCCGGCGGCTGCGATCGCGGCAAAAGAGCTTGACAGGCTTTCGGAGGCGTCCATTAACTAGCGCCGAGTCAACCACCTGAGCGGGCCCCTTCGACCGGAGCCTGGGTGTGGGTCGAGAGGACGGGTAAGGGCTGGAGTCGAAAGGAGAACCGATGCGCATCCTCTCGGTGGTCAATCAGAAAGGCGGCTGCGGCAAGACGACCGTCTCGATCAACCTCGCCGCCGCGCTGGCCAAGCGCAAGAAGGACGTCCTTCTCGTCGACATGGACCCGCAGGGGCACGCCTCCTTGGGCCTCAACCTCGACCCCGAGGATTACGAGCGCAGCACCTACGACGTGCTGATGCACGCCGAGTTCGAGTTCGATCAAGTCGTCATTCCCGTCGTGGAGCACCTCGACGTCTGCCCGGGCTCGGTGGTGCTGGCGGCGGTGGAGCAGGAGCTCAAGGACCGGCCCGGCAGGGAGCGCAGGCTCCTGGCCAAGCTGCAGAGCATGCGCCACCCCTACGAGTACGTGATCCTCGACTGTCCGCCGGCCATTGGCTTGCTGACCTTCAACGCGCTGACGGCGTCACAGGAAGCCATCATTCCGGTGGACCCGAGCTTCTTCTCCCTGCACGGGCTGCACAAAGTGCGGGAGACGATCGAGCTGTTGCGGGAGGAGATCGGGCACGAGGTGCAGATCCGCGTCCTCGCCAACAACTGCAACAGTCGCACCAACTTTTCCCGCGACATCCTCTACGAGATCCAGAACTTCCATGGCGACTCCATGCTCCGCACCGTGATCAGTCACACGGTGAAGCTCAAGGAAGCCGCCAGCCGGGGGCAGCCAGTCACCAAGTTCGATCCCGCCGGCCGGGCCACCAAGGAGTTCGCCGCCCTGGCCGAGGAGCTCCTGGCGCAGGAGCCCTTCCTGCGTGTCGGCGAGGTGGGCACGCGCGCACCGGCCTTCCAGGGGCCGCAGCTGCTCCCCGGGGGCGTACGCTTCGTCCTGGACGCGCCGCATGCCCGCGAGGTGCGGGTCACCGGCTCGTTCACCGACTGGTCCTTCGACGGCTTCCCCCTGCAGCGCAGCGAGGACGGCCAGTGGTCCGGCACCATCGCCGTCGGCGGTGGACAACACGAGTACCGCTTCATCATCGACGGCGTCTGGGTGAAGGACCCGAACAACGAAGCCAGCGTGATGAACGAGTTCGGGCAGGAGAACTCGGTCGTGAACGTGCCGGCCGACCTCGTGGCCCACGGCTGATCCACGCGCGGCGCTGGCCGGGGCGAGCGCTGCCCGGCACGCTTCGCCGAGGCGACGAGGAGTGGTGGCGGACGTGGACGGCGAGCGCGGGCCGCGGGCATCGCTCGGTGCGCACCGGCCCAGGCGACTGCGAGACATCTCGCATCTTTACCTCTCGACCGGCCGTGAACCGGTAACGGTGCAGCGACGCATGCTGCGCCTCGGTCTCGTCTCCCAAGCGCAGGGGTTGGTGAAGAGCGATGTGTGCGCCAACCTGGCGCTGCAGTTGACCCGGCTCGGGCAGCGCACGCTGGTTCTCGACCTGGATCCCGAGTTGCCCAACGCCGGTTTCCTCCTCGGCCTCGAACCACAAGCCTATGCGGCGCATCTGCGCGCCGCGGCGCCGCGGCTCGAGCGCGCCCTGCTCGGCCTGCGGGTGGTCGAAGGCCTCGCCGGTCGACCTCTGCTCGAACCCGCGCCGGGGCTGCGGGAGGAAATCGACGCCAGTGACTGCGTGCTGGTGAACTTCCCCGATCTGCAAGCCGGCGCCGCTTCTTTGCTGCCGCGGCTCGGCGGCTGGCTCGGCCAGGGACGCGAGACGACCATGGCGCAGGCGGCGTCGCAGAGCCGCATGTTCGGCGCCTGGCTCGAAACCGCACGCCGGCAGGGAGGAACCCCAGTGGCATCGCCAGGGCCGCCGCTCGATGCCTTGATCCTGGTGCATGCAGCCGCAGCTGAGGATGCGGTCGGCGCGCGCTTCCGCTCGCTCCTCTCCTGGCTCGGCCCGGGTCGAGTGCACTTGCTGCTCTGGGGCCAAGGAGGCATGGGAGGGGAGCCGCAGCCCTGGGCGAGGATCCAGCCGTACACGCCCTGCGGACGCGGGCCGCTCTCCGCCATGCTTCCCGAACATCCGGCGGCGCAGACCTATCAGGGGCTGGCGCAAGCGCTCCTCGCCGGCCTCAGCAGTCGAGGAGCCAGCCGTGCATGATGCCGAGAACCACGACGCCGTACCGCCTCTCGCCACCACGAGTGGACAGACGGAGCTCGAGGCCTTTCTGCACGAGACGCGGGAGATGCCGGCGTCGCGACTCTTCGCCCTCTGCGCCCGCCAGATCGCGGCGCTGGGAGCGGAGGTCGTGGTGGGCCCGCTGGGGGTGCAATTCCGCCATCGCGACACGCCGCTCTGCGAGCTGTCGCACTACGGTGAGATTTTCATCGCCCGCGTCGGCCCCGGTCTCGCGGTGGAATACCGGGTGCGCAGCGAGGAAGTGGCTCTCCTCGCCCTCGATCAGGCGCTGCGCACGTTCGTCCAGCTCGGTCCTCCGGGGCTCGCCGAGGGCGGTTGAGCTCGAGACCGGCGCCGGGCAGATTGCACACCGCCGCCGGCCCTCCCGTGCATCCCGCCTGCCGGTGGCCACGGGGGTTCTGGCGCTGCCATCGGGCCGAGCCGCGCAGGCACCGCGACTCTCCCACTGGCGGGCGTCGCATCGTTGCCGTACGTTCCTCGTCTGGGGGTGCGCTGCCGCGCCGTCGCCGCACGGCTTTGCATCGGCGCGGCGATGACGCCGTCCTGGGTGCGATGCAGACGCACCGCGGCACGGCGGGCGCCGGAGCGGAGGCCGTGGCGAGGGCGGGTGCGGAAGGGCGCGAAGCTTCGCGGAAGGTCTTCGCTTGACAACGCAATAGTTTGCACGAAAAAGAGTTGCACGATTCTTTCATTGCCCGCTCGGGGCGCGGTCTGGTACATTTCCAGGCGCGGCGGAGTGCGCCTCTCGAGGCCCCGCCGCCTCCCGGAGGTTTTGTCCGGCGCACTGCTCCTGAAACATCGCCGGCGCACGCAAGCGGCGATAGAGTCACGTTTCACAGCGCGGAGCACGTCGCATGACACCGTCGTCCTCGTCTCGTTCCGTCCTACGCGTCGGGTGGAAAGCTCGAGCGCGCTGCCTGGCGGCAGCGCTCGCAGCGCTCTCGCTCGGCGCCACGAGCGCGTCCGGCGCCGAGCGCCCGCTCACTTTCGGCGACCGCCTGCAGGCCATTCTGGCGCCGCAGCTCCGGGTCGTGGCAGCGCCCTCTGCCGCCAAGCCACCGACCGCACTCGCCACCAAGCCCGAGACGGGAATGCTCGTCGTTCCGGTGCTGCTGGCTCCGGGCGAAAAGCTGCTCGAGGCGCACGCCGACGTGCCGCTGCACGTTCTCGCCAACTGCAGCTACCATGGCTTCGCCATCGCCCACTTGGGAGTGGCGCGCGGCGATCTCCCCCGCCTGCAGGCGCACCCCACGACGCTCGTTACCAGCGTCGCGGCGGTGCCAGCGCTGCAGCTGCAACGCGCCGCCCCAGAACGCGAGCTCGCCTGGAGGCAGGAGCTGGCGCGCCACGTGGTGAATCCGGAAGCTCTCGGCGCCTACGTGGAGAAGGCCGGGGCACCGGCGCCAGCGCCGACGGCCGACTTCGCTCCCAGCGACAAACCCAGCCTCGAGGGGAGCGGGGTGGAGATGCTCATCGTGACCGGCGAGAGTCTGGTCGCGGCCTTCCAGCTCCTCGCCGACGAGCGCACTGCCGCGGGAATCCCCACCGTGGTGCGCAGCCTGGAGTGGATCGAGGCCAGCTTCCCGCACGGCGCCGATCGGCAAGAGACCCTGCGGCTCTTCCTGCGCGACGCCTATGTCTACTGGGGCGTGCAGAGCCTGCTCCTCGGCGGCGATACCGACCTCATCCCGGCGCGCTACGCCGTCTCCACCTACATACAGCCGCCGGCTTCGGTGCCCACGGATCTCTACTACGCCTGCCTCGACGGGAACTGGAACGCCGATGGCGACGACCTCTGGGGGGAGGCCGAAGATCCCTTCGGCGGCGACCCGGGAGACGACGCCGATCTGTATCCGGAGTTCTACGTCGGTCGCTTGCCGGTGCACACGCCGGCGGAGGTGGCGAACTACCGGGCCAAGCTCGCCGCTTATCTGGATCCGGCGCACACCAACTACCAGGACAAGCTGCTCTTCTTGAGCGAGGTGCTGTGGCCGGTGGACTACACCCCTGGCGGCACCATCCTCAAGAATGGCGCCGACAATGCCGAGCGGCTCATCGCCCTCAACGATCTCGACACGGGCAACCCGCCCGAAGGGATCTGCCCCTCGCGCCTCACCAAGTTGTACGAGGTGCCCACGGGCTACAGCGGCGCCGGTCCGCTCAGCCGGCAGGCGGCGATCGATTCCATGAACGCCGGTTTCGGTCTGGTCACCCACATCGGCCACGGCTTCCGCTACACCATGTCTCTCGCCGACGCCTCGCTCACCAATCTGCAAGCGGCGGACCTCGTCAACGGCGAGCGGCCCTTCTTCTTGGTCATGCTCAACTGCACCGCCTCGGCCTTCGACTTTCCCTGCCTGGCGGAACAGTTCCTCCTCAACCCGCAGGGCGGCGCCGTGGGCGTGCTCGGGGCGGCGCGCGAAGCCTTCCCCGACGGCAGCCAGCTCTTTCTCGAAGCCTGGTTCCGCGGCCTCTTCGACAATGACCGCGTGAGCGTCGGCCAAGCGCTGCAGGAGGCCCGCCTCGAACTGCTCGCCGGCACCAGCACCGATGGCGTGCTGCGCTGGACCAACTTCATCACCGCCTACCTCGGCGATCCGACCCTGTCGCTGTGGCGCTGCGCGCCCCGGAACCCCGTGGTGACCCACGCCACCGGCCTCGTTCCCGGTCAGCAGCAGCTGGCGGTGCAGGTGAACACCGCGCCGGGCGCGGTGCCGGGAGCCATGGTCTGCCTGTGGAAGCCCGGGGACTTCTATGCCGTGGCGCGGACGAACGCGAGCGGTGTGGCGACGCTGGCCTTCCGCGCCGAGGCCCCGGGCAATGCCACTCTCACCGTGCAAGGAGCCGGAATCACCCCGTTCCAGGAGACCGTGCCCTTCGCCGCCGGTGTCGGTGCGATCCTACGGGCCACCGGGACGACGGTGGTGACCGACAGCGGCAGCGGCAGCCGCGGCAACGGCAACGGTGTCTTCGAAGCGGGGGAGAAAGCCTTCGTCGCGGTGGAAGTGCGCAACAGCGGCAGCGCCGCGGCGTCCAATGTGCAGGTGGCGCTCTCCACCAGCGATCCCTTCGTGATCATCCAGTCACCCTTCGTCACCATTCCGACCCTGCCGGCGGGGCAGACCACCTTCGCGCCGCCGATCACGGTGGAGCTCAAATACAATCTCCCCGACCGGCACCACTTGGAGCTGCGCGCGGATCTCACCATCCCCGGCAAGTCCTGGCATGACCAGATCGTCTTCGACTTGCTGCAGGTGCAGCCCAGGGTCGTGGGTCTGATCGTGGTCGATCCTGACGGCAACGGCACTCCCGGAGCCGGCGAGACCTACACCCTGCAGGTGCAGTTCAAGAACTACGGCTTCGCCCAGCTGGATGCCGCCACCGCGACGCTCACCTCCTCGGATCCGGATGTCAGCATCAGCGACGGCAGCGCCGTGGTCGGCAACGTCCTCCACCTGGGAACGGGAACGGGGGAGTTCCAGCTCACCGAATCCAACGTGTCGCAGCCGAATTCCCTGCACGTGGTGCTCACCAGCGGCACTCGCACCTGGCCCTTCGATGTGGAGACGCGGCGGCCCACACCTCCCGGTGCGGTCACTGCCGACGTCAGCCTCGGACCCGACCGGGTGGCGCTCGCCTGGGGCCCGAGCGCTGCCACCGATGTCATCGGCTACCACGTTTATCGCGCCCTTGCTGCCAGCGGACCGTGGACGCGGATGGACACCGATGTGGTCACCAGCGCCCGATACTTCGGCGCCGCCGGGCTGCAGGGCAGCACCAAGTACTGGTTCGCCGTGACCGCCGTGGACGGGAGTGGCAATGAGAGCGTGCGCACCAGCGCCGTGGCGGCCACCACCAACCCGCTGCAGAACACCGGCTGGCCCCGTTACCTGCAGCAGTGGACCAGCTGCACCGCCGTGGTGGCCAACGTGGACGCCGACGCCACCCCCGAGGTCTTTGTCGGCGCTGACCTCGTGTATGGCTGGCAACACAATGGCACCGAGATCGTGAACGGCGATGCGGATCCGAGCACCGACGGCGTCTTCAGCAGCCTGGGGCAGAGCTTCACCGCCGGTCTCGCCGCCGGGGATTTGACCGGCGACGGGCGTGACGAGATCGTCGCCTGCTCTTGGGACACGCATCAGATCTTCGTCTTCGCCGCCAACGGCTCCGTCCTGCCCGGGTGGCCTCGCTCCATGGCGGTGACCACCCACGGTCTCTGGGCGGCGCCGGTGCTCGCCGATCTCGATCTGAACGGCACCCCCGAGGTCATCGTGCTCGGCTTGGACAGCCGCCTCTACGTCTGGCGGGCCAACGGCACGGAGCTGCGCGATGGCGACAACAACGCCGCCACGCAGGGCGTCTTCTTCCTGATCCCCTCGTCGGCGACCTGGAGCCGCGGCGGCCCCGTGGTCGGCAATGTGCTCACCGCCGATGCGGCGCCGGAGATCGTCTTCGGCACCACGACGAACCGCATCTACATGCTGCGCGCCGACGGCTCCATCCCCGCGGGCTGGCCAGTGACCGTGGGCGACGACGTCAACGCCTCGCCCGCCCTCGGCGACGTGGACGGCGACGGTGATCTGGAAGTGGTGGTGCCGGCAGGCGATGGTTTCCTCTACGTGCTGCGCGGCGATGGCACCGCCCTCCCGGGCTGGCCGCGTCCTTTCGAGACGCACTGGAGCGCCCTCGCACCTTCGGTGGCGCTGCACGATTTCGATGCCGACGGCAAGCTCGAGATCGTGGTCGCGGGCTCGTCGGGAGCGGTGGAGGACGGCCAGCTCGCCATCTTCAACTGGCAGGGCAACTACTTGCCGGGCTGGCCGGTGGAAGTGCACACCGCTTCGGAATCCTCGCCGGTGCTCGGCGATCTGGATGGCGACGGCGTGGTGGAAATCGTCTTCGGCGGCGAAAACGGCCAGATCCTCGGCTTCGAGCCGAACGGCTCTATGGCGGCGGGATTCCCGATCCGCCTCGGCGCGGAGATGCGGAGCACGCCGACGATCACCGATCTGGATGGCGACGGCGACACCGACCTGGTGGTGGCCGGCTGGGATCAGCAGGTCTATGCCTTCGACTTCCCCGGCACCTATCAGCCCGGGCTGGTGCCGTGGGGGACGTTGCGCGCCAACCGCCAGCGCACCGGCGGTTACTACCCGGCGACCCCGACCGACGCCGAGCCGCTGCCGCCGCTGCGCACCCGCTTGCGCGGCAACGTACCGAACCCCTTCAATCCGCAGACGCGGATCCTCTTCGATCTCGCCGGTCCCGAGCGGCAGCACGTCCTGCTCTGCATCTACGACCCGAGCGGCCGCAAGGTGCGCACCCTGGTGGATGGCGCCCTCCCCGCCGGTCCCCACTTCTTCGACTGGGACGGCCGCGACGCAAACGGTCGCGCGGTAGCGAGCGGCGTCTACTTCACCCGCCTGGTGGCGGGCGCCTTGAGCTCGAGCCAGAAGATGGTGCTGTTGCGCTGAGGCTTCCTTGCGGGGCAGAGCCATCGGGCCACCCCACGGCCACGCGGATCGCTCGGGTCTTTCCACACACCTAGGAGCCGGCGCGCCTCCGGGGGGGGCTGTGCTGGCGACGCTTCCGGAGGCAACCCACCTCCCGTCCCACGACCCTTCGCCACGCCTCCGGCCTCCAGCCCAGCCCGGTTCCTTGCGACAGCCTGGAGCCTCTCCTATATTGAGTGTTGCAGTCTTCCTGATCTCGCCGCTCCCGAGGAGGCATCCCACATGTCGCGACTCTGGCTCGCGGGCGTTGTGTTTCTGGCTCTGCCCGCCACGACGGGGGGGCGGACCCTGCAGGTTCCTGCGGACTACCCCACGGTCCGGCGCGCCGTCTACGAAGCCGCCGACGGCGACACGGTGCAGCTGGCGGCGGGGACGTTCGTGGACCGGTTCACCATCGGCGGCAACCCGCTCAACAACCCCAACCGGAACATCGTCCTCCGCGGCGTGAGCAGGGACGCGACGATCCTGGACGGGTCGTCGGCTACGGGGAACGTGGTCACCCTCATCGGCTGCCAGCGCAGCATGATCATCGAGGACATGACCATCACCGGCGGCACCTTCAACCGCGTCTCTGTGGAGAGCACCGGGGCGGCGGTGTACGTCAACGGCGGTCACCCCACCATCCAGCGGTGCAACTTGGTGGAGAACCACGGCAACGCCGCCGGCGGCGTGGACATCTACTTCTTCTCCCAGCCGCTCATCCGGGACTGCATCATCGCCTACAACACCGGCGGTGGCATCCTCATCGAAACCGACACCGGGGCCCCGGGGCCGGCAGCGGAGGTGCGTAACAACACCATCGTCCGCAATCAGGGGGGTGGCATCTCGGTCATCAAGGGCGCACGCGCTCTGGTGGAGAACTGCACCATCGCCTACAACAGCGCGGACGGCGTCAGCAGCGAGATCACCCAGGGCACCGGCACCGCGATGTGCTACGTCACCGTGCGGCGGAACATCATCACGCACAACGGCGGCGGCGGCATCGTGCGCGAACTGACCCTCGGCACCTGCTACACCCTGGAATGCAACGATGTCTGGGGCAATGCCGGCGTCACCGGCGGCGTGATGGGCAACTACCAGGGCTACAGCTCGGGGGACCCGTGCTTCTCCGGACGCGGTGCGGGCGACGTCTCCTTCGATCCGCTGTACCAGGATGTCGCCAACGACAACTTCCTCCTCTCCGGCGGCTCACCGCTCTACCAGCTCTGCGTCCCAGGCAGCTGCGGCGCCCTGGGGGCGGACACGGATTGCGCCAACCCGGTCCAGTCCGTGACCTGGAGCGAGGTCAAGGCGTTGTTTCGCTGAGCGGGAGCCTCGCGCCCAGGGCAGCCTGGTGGGAGAGAACGAAAAAGCCGGCACGACGGCGTGCCGGCTTTGCGGATCAGGCAAGGGCGCCGCTCAGAGCGACTCCTTCAGAACTGGGGCTGGCTTGAAGCCCACCGTCTTGCTCGCCTTGATCTTGATTTCCTCGCCAGTTTGAGGATTGCGACCCACGCGTGCCTTCCGCATACGGACGCTGAAGGTTCCGAAACCCGGATACGTGAACCGCTTGTCCTTGCGCACCGCTTTCGCGATGTTGTCGAAAACGGCGTCCACGACCTCGTTGATCGCAGCCTTGGAAAGCTCGCGATGAGCGATGTCTAGCACGACACGTTCGACCAGTTCAGCCTTTGTCAAACCACCACACCCCCTTTCCCGTCACGAGGCCAACCGGGCCTCCGCCAAAGGCAGCCCGAAGTGTAGGCAGCGCCGGAGGCAATGCAAGTTTTTTTTCGCCCGTGCCGCGGCACCGGCACCCATCTCGGCGCCGGAGGCCGTACCGGCGTGGGTTCGGCGCGGCGGCCGCGGCGGCCAAGCCCGGCCTGCGTCCGGCGCGCGGCGGCGCGCGGGGTCGCGCCCAGTGCCGCTCTCTGCGGCTCGCCCCGGCTGGCCTTGCGGTACGACGGACGGCGCCCGCGTGCCCCGTTCGACCGCGCCGGCGGCTCTCCCCCGGGATGCGGCGTCGCCGCCGCACCGCCGCGGCCGGCGCTCGCAGGCGTGCGTTGATGGAGAGTTCACTAGTCCACGCCGCGGTGCTGTGCTACGCTCCCCACGTCGCCGTCACGCCCACTGCATGCGCCCCGTGCCGATCTCCGGGCCTCTGGGGTCGCCACCGCCACACAGCTTTGAAAAAGCAGCAGCGACCCAAGCCATGCACCGACACACCCTCGCGGTTCTGATCCTTCTTGCCGCCGCCCTGACCTTTCGGCTTCTCTTCGTGGCCAGCAACGTGCACGATCTGGTGGACCGCGGCCCGCTCTACGACGACAGCTTCTACGCCTTCGGCGTCGCCCGGCACATCGCCGCCGGCCAAGGCTCCACCTTCGACCTCGAGCATCCGACCAACGGCTTCCAGCCTCTCTGGGTGGGGACGCTGGTGCCCCTGTACTGGCTGGCCGACGGCGACGTACCGATTCGGCTCGCCTTGGTGCTCTCCTCGTTGCTCGACGTCGCTACCGGCTGGCTCCTTTACCGCTTGCTCCGTCGCCGGCTGGAGTTCGCCCCGGCCTTCCTGGGAGTCGTGCTCTGGGCCTTCGCCCCGGCGGTGGTGCGGCAGGCGGTGAACGGGCTCGAGACCGCCCTCGCGCTCTGCTGCCTCGCTCTCGCCCTCCACTACTACTTGGGTCGCTTCCGGGAGGTCCCCGGCCCTCGACAGGCCGCGACGCTCGGGGGCTTGCTCGGCTTCGCCGTCCTGGCGCGGGTCGACGCGGTCGTCTTTGTCGTGGCGCTGGCGGTGGACGGATGGCGCCGCCGGGCGCCTTGGCGGCCGTGGGCCCGGGCGCTCGGGGTGCTGGTGCTCGTGGTGTTGCCGTGGTGCCTGGTGAGCCTCGCCGTGGTCGGACGGCTGACGCCGGAAAGCGGGGAGGCGACCCGTTTCCTCAGCATCGCCTACGCGGCCCACGACATTCCGGCCCTCGGGCCGGCCGGCGCCGGCGCCGTGCACGCGCCACTCTGGGCCCACAACCTCGGACGTTCCTTCTTGCTCCTCGGCACCTCGCCGGGCCTGCACGTGTTCACGCGCAGTCTCGAACGCCTCCTGGATTTGTGGGGTGCTTCGGAGGGGTTGAAGCTGGCTGCGGTCGTCGCCTTCCTGGCCGCCGCCGCCGTGGGCACCGTCCTTCTCTTGCGCCCCCGAGGCCGGAGCCTGAGGCGGGACTATGGCTTCCTCGGTGTCTACGGCGTGCTCCTGGTTCTCGCCTACAGCTGCGTCGTCTTCGGCCACATTTTCTTCAGCCGCTACTACTACCCGATCTTTTTCGTCTCCATCCTCTTGACCTGCGAAGTCGTGGATGTCCTCTTGCAGCACCTGCCGCCACGGTGCCGCCGCGCCGCAGCGGTCGCCGTGACCGCGACTTATCTGTTGCTGCTTCCCGTCATGACCTGGAACCGCATGCGGATGGGGGACTATCGCTTCGTCAACGTCGTGCGCTGGATCGAGAACGAGACGCCGCCGGCGGCCCGCTTCGGTATCTTCAACAGCGGCGCCATCGGCTACTTCTCCAGCCGGCGGGTTCTCAATCTCGACGGCAAAGTGAATCCGGAAGCCTTGGCCGCGCTACACCGCGGCGACTTGCGCACCTACGTGCTGGCGGAACACATCGACTACGTCGTCGATCACGGCTGGATCCTGGACCGTTTCCTCCGCCCCGGCGAGGCGCGCGGTGGCGTTCACTTCACCCGCGTCGCCGACGAGTCGGTCCTCGGCGTGCCCGGGTGGCGTGCCTACCGCGTCACCCCGCTTCCCGCCACCGCTGCCGCCCAGCGCGTCACCCCGCTTCCCGCCACCGCTGCCGGCCAGCGCGGACTTCCCTGAAGCCACCACCCGCAGGCTCGGAACCACGCTGGTACATGCCTTGCTGCCCCCGGGCTCACCGCCTCGACTGCGCCCGGGAGGACTCGCCATGCACCGTGCTCGCCACCGCCTCGGGCGCGGCAGCGCCGCCGCACTCCTGGCCGCGCTCGCCTGCTTCGCAGCCAGCAGCGTCGGGGCCCAAACCTTCCCGGCGGCGGAGCCACCGTCGGCGGCTCTACTCCGCGCCGGTCTGGAGGCACTCCATGCTGGAGCGCGCCTGGAAGCGGATTCGCTCCTCACCCGTTGCGCCGCGGACTATCCTACCGAACCTCTGGCGCCGCTCTTCCGCATGAAGCTCTGGTGGTGGGCGATCCTCGGCGGCGACGCCAGGGTGGAGCCGCGTCTGCTGGAGGATTTCGAACTCGTTTGCAATCTATCGCAGGCACGACTCGGTTGTGATCCCGCCGACGTGATCGCGCTCTACGCCCTCGGCGAGGCCCATTGCACTCTGGGGCGATTGCAAGGGATCCGTGGCCAGGGATGGGCGGCGGTGCGCAGCCACCGCCGCGGCACGCCTTTCCTGGAGCGAGCGGTCGACCTGGCTCCCGAGTGGTCGGCACCCCTCGCTTCGCTCGGCGTCTATCACTACTACTCGGCGCGCGCCCCCGCTTTCCTGCGCTTCCTCGGCCGCTTCCTCCAAGTCGAAGCCGACCGCGAGCGGGGCTTGCAGGAATTGTGGCGCGCCGCCACCACGCCGGGGTCGCAGCAGGAGGAAGCGACTTTCTTCTTGGTGCAAATCCTGGCGGGAGTGGAGGACGACGCGCTCGAGGCGCTGCCGCTCGCCATCGACTTGCACCAGCGTTTCCCGCGCAGCTTGCCCTTCGCGCTCGGTCTGGCGACCGTGCACCTGGGATTGGAACGTCCGGATCTGGCGGTCCGCGTCCTCGAACCTCTGGCCGCCGGGGAGGACGCGGTGGCGGCGCGTTTCTTCGTGGCGCGCACGCTGTGCACGAGCGGCCACTTCGCGGCGGCGCTCGAGCGACTCGAGGGCTTGAGCACCAAGGATCTGCGCTCGGTGCCGTGGCTCGCCGGGTGGCATGCGTATTACCGCGGCGTCGCCTGCGACCAGCTCGGTCGGGGCGCCGATGCCAAAGCGGCCTACCAGTGGGCGTGCGAGGCGCCAGAGGTGGCGGATTCGCAGACCTACGCCCGCCGGGAGCTGGCGCGGGCCGGGAACGTGTTGCTGCGTCATGTGCGCGGGGCCGAAGCGAGCTTGTCGTGGGACGAAGGCGTCGAGGCCAGCAGCCGGACATTGCGTGCCGCCCTCGAACAAGAAGGCGGCGATGCGGAGTGTCGGCGGCGAGCGACGCTGGCTCTCGGGGTGTTGACGCTACAGCAAGGTCAGCCGCGCCAGGCAGCGCAGATCTTGCAGCCGCTGCTCGCAGCGGACGAGGTGGAGGAAGCCTGGCTCGTGGTGCGTCCGCGGCTGCGCCTGCTGCAAGCTCTCCTGTGGAGCGAGCAACGCGAAGCGGCGCAGGAGCAAGCGGCGCTCCTGGTGCCGGCTCTCGGCAAATGGGGCAGCAACCGCTTGCTCGAGTTGCTGGTGCAGTCCTGCCTGCAGCCGGCGCCGGAATGGGGTGAAATGGCGCCGCCGCCAGCGCCGGCTCCGGGAGAGCAAACCGTGCTCTTCCGTCTCAAGGACATCGGATTCAGTCGTGTCGCTCTGCAGCGAGCTGGGGCGGAGCACTCCTCCGTCGTGCCCATGCGCTGGCAGGCGCCCTTCTGGGAAGTGGAAATCTCCTTGCCGCCGGGAGTGCACGCGTACCGCTTTCTCCTCGAGGGGGAACAGACGCTCCCGGATCCGGAGGCGGCGATGGCGGAACAGAGAACGGATGGATGGTGGAGTCTGCGTCCTGTCGAGCCCCTGCCGGACTCATGAGGGGCGCGGCCCAGCGGCGCGTTGACAGCAGCGGCACGGGATGCCATTCTTTGTCCCTCGCGATCCTCACATCAGCGCGACGGAGTGGCTCGTGCAAGGCCGTTGCCTCGATATCGCCAGCATCTCCCGCTACCTGCATCAACTCGCCGAACTGGAAGACGTGCTGCATGTGGAAGGGCACGTCAGCCGCTGCGCCCGCTGCCGCGACAAATTACAGCGCATGAAGCGGCACACCGAAGCGCTGTTCGACGATCACGCCAGTGACGAAGGTGCGGCTCCCCCGTGTTGTCCCTCGCTCCTCGCCTTGGATCACTTCCTGCGCGATGGCCTCAGCGAACGCCAGATGATCCGCATCCAGGAGCACCTGCGGGGCTGCGAGCACTGCCGGCACTGGGCGGTGGCGCGGCGCCCGGCAGCCGTGCGCCCCTGCGGGGCTACGACGGCGCTCCTGGCCACGCGGGCCCCCGATCTCGATCTGCGTGTCGCCACCTTCGGTGTCCGGGTCGCTGACGGCGCCGAGTGGCTCGATCTGAAGATCGCGCCGACGTTGGCAGAAAGACTCGACCTGCCCGAACCGGCGCCACCGCAACCCTACGTGGCCCATGCGCGACAGCTGCACGTCCGCCGTGAGCTCGGTGCCTGGACGCTGCGCGGTCGTGTCGATCTCTTCGGTCCCGAGGGCTTTCGCTTCAGCGCGCGTCTCGAAGGTGCGACGGAGAACTTGGTGCTGTGGACGCGCTCGCGACTCTTGCCGCCGGGGGCGCGCACGCCAGGAGCACCCGGCGTCGCCTGGTTGCTGGAGCCAGGGCACTACTTCCTCGGCCTCGGTGGTTTCGAAACGCCGCTTTTCGCCCTCTGCGTCGAGAGCGATTTCCTCGCCCCCGCGAGCCTGGCGGCGAGCGGTTACGACGCCTGCCGCTACGGTCGCTTTCGTTGGGCTCTGTCCTGCTTCACGCGCGCCATGAGCCAGAGTCCCGGAGAAGGCGTCTATGCCGAGCTGCATCACCGCACACGTCAGTTCGCCGATCGTTTCGGCCTCGCGGCAGCGGATGGCGATTGGCGCTGGCGCGAGGCCACGGTGCCTTCCCCGCCCCGGCCACCGTTGCGGCGCATCGACCTCGCGGCATGCACGCCGACGCCGGCGCGCATCGCCGGGCTCGTCGGCACCCTCGGCCGGTGGGCAGCGGAAGCGAGCGCCGAGGGCATCGGCCCGGGGACGGTGCTGGTGTCCAGACGGCGATTCCGCGCCGCTTTCGCCACTTTCCTGCCGCGGCTGCACCGCCTGCTCCCGACGCGGAGCGCTCCGTAGGATCCCCGA